>Ga0210402_10000065_pt1 | contig 108331 bp, 89 predicted proteins | sample IncBWC7MmetaG_FD_161055 | JGI IMG/M metagenome (GOLD analysis project Ga0210402, IMG submission 161055) | Forest soil microbial communities from Barre Woods Harvard Forest LTER site, Petersham, Massachusetts, United States - Inc-BW-C-7-M | ecosystem: Environmental > Terrestrial > Soil >...
AACTTGTCGATCACCAACTCTTTGCGGACGCCAATCACGCTGTCGTAGGGGCCGGTCATTCCGACATCCGTGATATAGGCCGTACCCTTCGGTAAGACTGTTTCGTCGGCGGTGGGGATGTGGGTGTGGGTTCCGACAAGGGCGGTGACTCGGCCGTCGAGATACCAGCCGAAGGCAACTTTTTCAGAGGTGGCTTCGGCATGGAAGTCGACGAAGATCACCTTGGCTTTGATTTTTTCCAGCAACTTGTTGATGAATTGAAAAGGATCGTCACTGGAGCCCATGAAGACGCGGCCCTGAAGATTGATCACGGCGTAGGGGACGCCTTTCTTTTCGCCTTCGTACACACCCCATCCGGGCATGGTCGCGGGAAAATTTGCTGGACGCAAGAGGCGGCGCGCGGGACTATGCGGATTGCCATCCGCCATCTGGAAATATTCGACGATCTCGCGCTTGTCCCAGACGTGATTGCCGGTCGTCATTACGTCGATGCCGAGGTCGAAGAGTTCGTCGGCCAGCTGCGGCGTGATACCGAATCCGGCAGCGGAATTTTCGCCGTTCGCAATCACCAGATCGATGGAATGATCCTTGACGATGCTGGACAGCCGGTCCTTGACGATGGTGCGCCCTGGGCGCCCAAAAATGTCGCCGATGAAAAGAATGTTCAAGGGAATCAGGTCTCTGCAATCAGGTCTCGGGTGTTCGGTGTCAGGTCTCAGGCGCCAGCAGACACGGCGCCGATCAGCTTGTTGAACTTTTTATGGTATCACGCGAAGTCAGGGAGCTTGGCCGTTACAGCGTACTGCTACTGCAACTCCGCGGTTTTCAGGAAATCGTAGTTGCCGGGCGGATTCAGTGTGACATTTTTCACTCGCCTGGAATGTACAAGCACATTGTCGAGGTACCAGAGGTTGATGTAGGGGAGGTCGGTGGCGAGAATCTTCTGCACCTCGCCGTAGATCTGCTTGCGAATGTTCTGATCGGTTTCGCGCCGGCCCCGGTCGATGAGTTCGTCAAGACGCGGGTTGGAATAAAAGCTTCGGTTCGCGCCATTGGGCGGAAACTTGGCGGTGGCGAAAGCGTACTCGAAGATGTCGGGATCTTCGTTGGCGCCGATCCAGCGTAATCCGTAGAGCTGAAACGCGCCATGGGTGACGTCTGAAAAGAACGTCGCAAACTCGAAAGTACGAATGTCGAGCACAATGCCGACTCCGCGTAACTGTTGCTGCATGACCGCGACCATCAGGCGCGTGTTTTCGTCGGTCGAGGTTTTCATTGTGATGTGAAAGCGCACGCCGTTTACTGCCGGGTAGCCTGCCACGTCGAGCAGTTGTCGGGCTTTGGCTGGATCGAAATCGTATCGAGGCACGTTGTCATCGTAGGCCCAGCTTTGTCGTGGCAGGACGCTATTGGCGGCCTGCACCTGCTTGCGCCACAGGTACTCGATCATCGGCCGGCGATCCAGGGCATACGCAATTGCCTGGCGGACTTGAACATCCTTCAGGATAGGATCGCGCAGATTGAAGGCCAGGTAGGCGAGACGTGTGCCCGGCCCGCGCTGAACCGTGAGCGCCGGATCGCGCTCGAGAGCCAGCACCGTGTCGGGCGGCATCGGAGAGTTGATGGTGAGGTCGGCGCTGCCTTTTCGCAATTCGAGTGCTTGCGTGTTTGCGTCGGGCACGATGACAAACCGGACTCGTCCGAGATGAGGTTTCTCCCCCCAGTAGGCATCGTTGCGCTGGAGGATGACTTCTTTATCAGTCTCCGCGCTGACGAATCGGAAGGGCCCGGAACCGATTGGATGATCGGTCATTTCGTCCGTACTGCCGTAGGGCACGATGCCGATTACGCCGTCCGACAGATTCCACAGCAAAGTTGATGATGGCTCTTTCAAATGAAAGACCACGGTTTCAGCATCGGGCGCATCAATGTGGTCGACGATGCGGTAAGTTCCAGCCTTCGTGCTGCGCACCTTGCTCTCCAAAAGAGAGTCGAACGTCCATTTCACGTCGCGGGAAGTGAGGGGGCGGCCATCGTGAAATGTAACGTCGCTCCGGAGATGGAAAATGTACGTGAGGGGATCCGGGATCTCCCATCGTTTCGCGAGCGACGGCGTCACGTTGAGGTGCTCGTCACGTTCGAGCAGGTCGTCAAAGATCAGCGCGTCAATGCGCGCCGATTGAGCATCTAGACCGACGCGCGGGTCGAGGTTTGTGGGGCTGCTCTCGATAATCATGACCAGCGTGTTCGGGTCGGGTGGCTGGGAGCAGGAGAGCAGGGAGAACAGAATCCCTATCACTATTCCGGTTTTGAAGAGGCAATGCGCAGATTGAGTCCTAGGCATAGGAAATCTTCCCCAGAATCGCCGGGCGCTTTGCGCCCGTGGCGGATGGCACATTCGACGGCCTCCGGTGCCATGTTTCGTATGCCATTACTGCGAACGCCACGGCCTCTTTGGCCTCCGTCGGCACGCCAAATTCATCCGAGAAGCGCAACGCGATTCCCAGCGGCACGAGCTCGTTGCGCAACATCGCCATGAGGCTCGGATTCTTCGCGCCGCCACCGGAGACAACCATTTCCTGAAAGCGTTCGCGCTTGAGAAGCACAAAGCGCTGCACGGCATCGGCGATGGAGTGGGCGGTGAACGCTGTGGCGGTTGCTACGACGTCGCGCTTGTCGGTTCGTCCGCAGCGGCGCAAAAAGCTTTTCGCGAAACCGGCACCAAATTCCTCGCGGCCGGCGGTCTTGGGCGGCGCTTGCCGAAAGAATGATGCCTTCATGAAATGCGCTACTACTTCGTCTAGGACGCGCCCGGAAGCAGCAATGCGTCCGTCGCGGTCGTAGCGCTTCGCGAAGAGTTTTTCGGTCATGGCGTCCATCACCATGTTGCCGGGGCCGGTGTCGAAGGCGATGACCTGTTCTGGTTTTGCGTTGAGGGGGATGGCGGTGAGGTTGGCAATGCCTCCGATGTTCTGCGCGATGCGCCCGATGCGGGGATCGCGATAGAGCGCATAGTCGAGAAACGGCACCAGCGGCGCGCCTTTTCCGCCTGCCGCCATGTCGGCGGGACGAAAATCCGAAACTACCGGCACGCCGAGGCGGGCGGCGATCACCGCGCCTTCTCCCGTCTGCCAGGTGACGGCGAGTTTGCGCCCGAGGAATGGTTGAGCGGTTCCCTGGTGATAAAGCGTCTGGCCGTGACAGCCGACGAGATCGAGTTTGACGCGATGCTTGCGGATCGTATCGGCAATCGCATCCGCGTAAAGTTCGCCGAGTAGAAAATTCAGTCGCGCCAGATCGGCGACACGCGCCGATTCCGCATTCATCATACTGAGAATCGCGCGCCGAACAGGAGCAGGATAGGGGTACTCCCCATGGGCAAGGAGAGTGTAGAGATTCGTGTGGCGCGGGCGCCCCCGCCCGCGTTCGCCGATGCGAACTAATGCGACGTTGATTCCGTCCGCCGAAGTCCCGCTCATCACGCCCGCGACGATCATAAGGATTGCTCCCCGTGTGCGAACGTATCGAGACGAACTTCCTCCGAGAATTCCCAGAGCTGTCGTGAGAGTTTTTCTGTGATGGTGGGAGTGGGACTACCGGTGCGCCGCGGTTTCCATTTCTTCTTGAAAGCCAGCACGCGGCGCGAGGATTCCTCTACCCTCCGCGCAAATTTCTTGTCGCGCTTGGCTTCACGCATGAGGCCCGCATAAGCGCGCACGATGTAATCCTCCTGATGGCAAATCAGACAGAGATCGCCTCCGGCGTGAATGTGGCCGATGGTTGCCTGCTCGATTGGCGCGGCCTTGAGGACGCCGCCCATTTCCAGATCATCGGAGCAGATGAGTCCGCGATAGCCGATCTTCTTGCGGAGAATGTCGGTGATCCATTTCTTTGAGAGCGATGCGGGCATGCGCTCTTTCGTGACGGAAGGAAAGGCGGCGTGCGAAACCATCACGAAGGGCAGTTCGCGACGCAATGATAACGACCGATAGGGGACCAGGTCTTCGGCCCAAAGTTTTCTTAATGTTTTCTCGACGCTGGGAAGTTCATGATGCGTGTCGAGGTTGGCTTCGCCGAGTCCAGGAAAATGTTTGCCGCAGCCGAGGACTCCGGCATCGCCGAGGCCGCGTAGAAATTCGCGGGCGTAGATGACCACCTGCTTCGGATCGGCGGAGACGGCGCGAGAACTCATCACCGAGCGCGAAGCTTCAAAGGCCAGATCGAGGGCGGGAGCGAAGTCGACGTTGAAGCCTAGGGCGCAGCAGTTGGTGCCGATGATGCGTCCGTGCTTCCGGAAGAGTTCGCGGCGTCCGGTGGCAAAGACTTGAGCGGGTGAGGGTGCGGGACCGAGTACGTTACGGAAACGATCCACGGTGCCGCCCTCGAGGTCGACACAGGTGAAGAGTGGCGTCGTGACGTGTTTCCGGCAGTCGCGCAGGAGTCGATGCGTCTGATCGGCGCTGGTGATGTTGCGGGCAAACAGGATTACGCCCGCGGGCTGAATGCGGGTGAGCAGGGCAGCGAGACGCGGCGACATCTCGGTGCCGTCGAAGCCGATGATCAGGAGTTGGCCGATATTGGTAGGTGCTCCGCGCATTGGTTTCTGCAAAGTACGTTTGGGTTTGGTCATCTCGCAACGAAAACCATACCAAGGATGAAGCCTAAGAGGAACGCGATCTGCAAAGCTAGCCCCATGGGGGTGGGTAACGCCGCCCGCCATAAAGGGGAAAAGTGAGACGCTACCCAAACGGAAACGCTACCCCAAAGGGGCACCCGCCTCCATGGCCGGAAATGGTTGTTCTCGATTACAAGTTTCAGGGCCGCGTCAAAGTGCAGGCCGGCGGCATGAAGTTTACCGGCGGCCGCGTTTTCGGCGTCTTCACCGTCCTCAAGGAGTCCGAGCACTAGATGATCCGTATCGATCCAGTAGTGGCGAAGATTATCAGCCTCGCGGGCTGTGTATACCAGTGATCGCTTGACATCATCTGCGAGAGGAATTGCTTTGAGCTGCTGCGGGTTTGCGGTTTGTCGGGCGATCTTGTCTGGAAACAGGTCCCCAAGTGGAAAATGGCGTCCGCTCGGGTTCCCCTTTCAAAGAGCAGGCCCAGAAGCAGGTGCTCGGAATCAAGTGTTGTTTTGCCGTCCTGCAATGCAGAGTGCAGCGCGAAGAAAATCGCTCGCCTAGCCTCTTCTGTATACCGTTCAAACACCGGCGTCTATTGTCCCCGCAATCCCTGCGTCTCGGCGGTTAGATTTCCTTCTTCAATTCCGCCAGCAAATTCAACGCTTCCAACGGCGTCATCCGATTCAAATCCGCTTCGCGCAACTTCTCCAGTACCGGTTGCGACAGCGGAGTGAAGATTGTCAACTGCGCAGGACGCTCGGGCTGCGAACCCGGTGTCAAGTGTTCCGACAAGCGACGCTCGGCTGTTTCATGCTCAGCCAACACTTCGCGCGCCCGTACGACCACTTCGTTCGGAAGTCCCGCGAGTTTCGCGACTTCAATGCCGTAGCTTTTGTCGGCCGCTCCCGGTTCAACCTTGCGCAGGAAAACTACGCCTCCGCCGGTTTCTTTTACCGATACATGGTAGTTCTTCACGCCGCTGAGTTGTTCGGCTAATTGGGTGAGCTCGAAATAATGAGTGGCGAAGAGAGTCTTGGCGTGGACGCGGGCGTGCAGGTATTCGATGGCGGCCCAGGCGATGGCTAGGCCGTCGTAGGTGGCAGTGCCGCGTCCGACTTCGTCGAGCAGGATGAGCGAGCGCGGCGTCGCGGTGTGCAGGATGGCGGCGGTTTCGGTCATTTCGACCATGAAGGTGGAGCGTCCACGGGCGAGGTTGTCGCTGGCGCCGATGCGGGTGAAAACGCGGTCGACGATGCCGAGGCGGGCGGAGCGGGCTGGAACGAACGATCCCATCTGCGCGAGGATCACGATTAGCGCGGCCTGTCGGAGATAGGTGCTCTTGCCGCCCATGTTCGGTCCGGTCAGGATCACGATGTTGTGAGTGGATGAATTGAGAAAAAGATCGTTGGGGACGAATCGCTCGCTGCCCGCCGCGAGTTCCTGCTGTTCGATTACGGGATGGCGGCCGTCGATTATTTCCAAGTCAGTGATTTCCAAGTCGCCGCCGTCGGGCTTGTCGGCGGATGCTTCTGTAAATTTCGGACGGCAGTAATTGCGCAATGACGCAACATGCGCAAAAGACGCCAGTACGTCTACTTCGGCCAGCGCCAGCGCAGTCTGGCGGATGCGCTTGGCTTCGGCGGCAATGGCCGTGCGCAATTCGGCAAACAGACGCCGCTCGATCTCGACGATCTTCTCCTGGGCATCGAGAATCTTCGACTCGTATTCCTTCAGTTCAGGAGTCGTGTAGCGCTCGGCGTTGACCAGCGTCTGCTTGCGTTCGTAGTCAGTGGGAGCAAGGTGCTGGTTGGCTTTCGAAATCTCGATGTAGTAGCCAAAAACGGAATTGAACTTTACCTTGAGCGAGCCGATGCCGGTGCGCTCGCGCTCGCGCTGCTCGACCTGCGCGAGATATTGTTTCGAATTGCGGCTCAGGTCGCGGAGATGATCGAGGTCGCTATCAACTCCGGCGGAGATCACGCCGCCGTCGCTGAGTGCGATGGGCGGCTCTTCGACGATGGTTCGATCGATTTTTGTTCGCAAATCCACGAGTTCATCGATCAGGCCGTGGAGGGCGGTCAGTCGCGAGGCAGCGAATCCCGCGAGCCCGCTGCGAACTTGAGGAATCTTCGCGAGCGAAGCCGAAAGCGCGAGCACGTCCCGCGGATTCGCGGTTTCGAGCGTGACGCGACTCAGGAGGCGCTCGAGGTCAAGGATCCCCTCAAGACTGCGCCGCAACTCCTCGCGCCGCATCAGGTTGTTACACTGCACCTCAACCGCATCGAGCCGCGCTTCGATCTCGGGGCGATCGAGAGATGGCCGCAACATCCACGCGCGCAGCAGGCGCTTGCCCATGGGTGTGACGGTCGCGTCGAGGCCGCGGAACAGAGTGACTCCGGCGTCGGTTCCGGCGAAGAGCGGTTCGATCAGTTCGAGATTGCGGACTGTGACGGCGTCGAGCACAAGGCAATTCTGGCGTTCGTAAAAACCGATGCGGTCCACATGCTGGAGCGCGCCGCGCTGGGTGGAACGGATGTAGTAAAGAATCGCCCCGGCCGCGGAAGCCGCCGCGGGTTTGCCGGCGAGTCCGAAGCCTTCCAGCGAGAGCACGCCGAAATGATTTTCCAGCAGCGGGACAGCATGGTCGGGCGCGAAGACCCAGTCATCGAGCGGTGTCTCGGCCGGCGAGGCCGCGGAGGAAACCCTCGCCAAAGCAATGCCCGGTGCTGGCTGAGGCTCCGTAAGCAGAGTCGCAGCGGCTTTCTTTCTCGGTTCAAACAGCGGTGCGGAAGAAGCGTAGAGTATTTCTTTTGGCCGCAATTGTTCAAGTTCTTCTTGAATACGGCGCGAGGCCGATTCTCCGGCAAATTCGGTGGCTCGGAACTCGCCCGTCGAGAGGTCCAGAGCCGCGAAGCCGACGCGTTCGCCCACCGAAGTCAGGGCGGCCAGGAAATTATTTTCTTCCGATCCCAGGGAGGAATCGGCGGCCGTGCCGGGGGTGACGACTCGGGTCACTTCGCGCCGCACCAATTTTTTTGCGAGGCGCGCATCCTCCATCTGTTCGCAGATCGCAACTTTGAATCCGCGGCGAATCAGTTTCGAGATATAGCCTTCGGCGGCGTGATATGGGACGCCGCACATGGGGATCGCCATCCCCTTTTCCTTGTTGCGAGAGGTCAGGGTGATTTGCAGTTCGCGCGCCGCCACGACCGCGTCGTCGAAGAAGAGTTCGTAGAAATCGCCGAGCCGGAACAACACCAACGCGTTGGGATGGTCCTTCTTGATGGCGGCGTATTGCCGCATCAGCGGCGTGGAGGGCTCGGAAGACATTTGTGATTGGCAATTTGTAATTTGCAATGGCAATCCAGAAGCAGTCCAATTACAAATCACAAATTGCCAAATTACAAATCCATTTGACGCGCCTGCCGCATTTTGTTCTCCTCTACGGATGGAACTTCGTAAGGATCCGATCACGCGTTCGTGGGTGATCACGGGAGACGACGTCCCCGAGCCTGCACTTCGGCCGGGGCCATGCATGTTTTGCGGCGACGGGACGCAGAAACTCCAGACTATCGCAACCGTGCCCGGATTAGATGGCGCGGCCTGGTCGGCGCGCGCCGTTGTGCATCCCGCGCCGATCTATCACATTGAAGGTGAAGCCGGCCGCCGCGGCGATGGCTTGTATGACCGCATGGGATCGGTCGGCGCGCACGAGTTGCTTCTGGAAAATCCGGATCACGCCCATCATCTTTGGGAGGCCAGCGACCGGGAGATCGAGCAATTCCTCCGCTTGATGGCGCAGCGGATTCAGGACCTCAAGCGCGACAGCCGCTTCAAGTACGTCAGTATTTTTAAGAATCACGGCGCGACCGCGGGCCAGGAATTCGAACATCCCGCTTCACAACTGACTGCCACCACGTTTGTCCCCCGGCGTGTTCTCTACGAATTGCGGGCGGCGCGCGACTACTTCGAGAGCAAAGAGCGCTGCGTGTTCTGCGACATTCTGGCGCAGGAAGAGCGGCAAGGCCTGCGCATTCTCGAAATTCGCGGCGACTACACAGCGTTCTGCCCATATGCTCCTCGCGTACCTTATGAAACGTGGATTTTACCTCGCAGTCATGAGTCTTCCTTTGAGCGGACTGGCTCTTCACGCGTGGGAAGCCTGACTGATCTGGCGGCTCTTCTCCGGCGGACACTGAAGCGAATTCGCAGCATCACGGAGTCATTTCATCTGGTGCTGCACACCTCACCGAACAGCCACCATGCTTCGGAGACGCTTGGCTACTGGAAGACGCTCGACGACGACTACCACTGGCACATCGAAATTCTTCCGGTCATTGCCAGCAAGGGAAAGTCGTATACCTTCAAAGAGGTTTACTATTCGCCGGTCACATCGGAGACGGCGGTGAAGCGGTTGCGCGAGGCGAAGATTTGAACATGATTAATGCGAGAGCCCGCGATGTTCTGCTCCCAATGTTCATGCTTTGCGTTTTGATGAGCGGGCTGTCAGCGGCGCAAAGCGTTCAGCCTTCTCCTGAAAAGCAGCAAGTCCTCTGGCAAAAGCTCGAAGGCTCTATCGGCGAAGTTGACCGCAATCTCGACGGGTCCATGGGTGTAGCAATTCTCGATCTCACCGATGGCCATAAGTATTTGCTGCACGCGAACGATGTGTTTGCGCAGGCCAGTTCGATCAAGATTTGCGTGCTCGCCGAACTCTATCGTCAGGCGCAGCAAGGGAAGCTGAAGTTGACCGACATCTACACGGTCAACTCCGCTGATCTTGTTCAGGACAGCGATATCATGGGTGGGCTTACGCCCGGCGTCACGAAGATTACGTTACGTGATCTCGCGACAATGATGGTCGCGGTCAGCGACAACTCCGCCACGAACGTGCTGATTGACCGCGTCGGCATGGAGAACGTCAACGCCTGGCTGGATTCGCTCGGTCTGACCCACACCCGCCTGCGTCGCAAAATGATGGACCTCAAAGCCGCGACCGAAGGCAGAGAGAACATCTCCACGCCCGCCGAGATGATGGCTATGCTCGAAGCGCTCTATCGCGGCAAGGTATTGAACAAAGAAATGACGGACGATTTCTTCAAAGTCCTCGCGACGCACAAAGATAGTTGGATACCGCGCAATCTTCCGGACGACTTGAAGATCGCCGACAAGCCGGGTGCTCTTGAAGGCGTGCGTAACGACTCCGGCGTAGTTTTTGTTGAGAAGAGGCCATACATTCTTTGCGTGATGACCACCTACCTGCATCGCGAACGCGACGGGGAAGAAGCGATCAGCAATATTTCGCTCGCGGCGTGGCGCATGTTCGACCGGCTGGCGAGAGCGAGCGAGTACGGGCGTGTGATCTCGCCAGCCAATTCCAGCCACTAAGTTCGTGACGCGACGACCAATTTCTACTCCGTGACCTTTCCATCCCTCAGCCGTCCAAGGGGTGTTCCACCATGCGAGGATCGCCTCATGGCAACTCACGTTCAGGTACAACCGCTGGGTGATAATTTTCGTCCTGTCGCTCCCGCCTGGCACGCGGCGGTCGTGGTTCTGCTCATCGCGGCTCAGGGGCTCCGTGTATGGATGCATGCCGATCTGGTGCGCAATATGGCGGATCCCAACCGTACGCGAATGTATCTCGCTACCATGGCGGCGGAATGGCTACTGCTTGGGATTGTGCTCGCCGGAGTCTGGTTCGGTGGGTCATCCCTCTACACGGTGCTGGGCGAACGATGGCGATCGGCCTCACAATTTCTGCGCGATGCTGGAATCGGAGTTCTGTTCCTGTTTGCCTCGATCATGGTGACGTCAATTCTGGGATCGCATAGCCGCGGCGCCGATCAGAGTACGCAGTTTCTTCTGCCCCAGTCGTCCATGGAGCGAGTTCTTTGGATCCTGCTGTCGATTACCGCCGGCGTGTGCGAGGAAGCCGTCTATCGCGGGTATCTGCAGAAGCAATTCATGGCTCTGACGAAGAGCGTCCCGGTGGGAATCATTCTGCCCGGGTTGATGTTCGGCGCGGCTCACGCCTACCAGGGCGTTGCGAAGGCTGTGGGGATCGCGGTGCTGGGAGTCATGACTGGAGTCCTGGCCTTCTGGTGCCGCACCGTGCGGCCGGGAATGATCTCGCACGCGCTGCAAGATGTGCTGGGAGGCTTCATCCGTCACTAGTCCGGCACCAGTTCTACGCCACTGTGATGTCCGTCACTTGCACTTGTGATCACGTCCGTTTCGCGCTGCCTTGTTCGTTCCGCACACTATAATCATTAGTTCCGGGCCGGTGGGACTTCCGCCAGCCCGGTTTGTCCAATCGACCTATGTCCCTGATCTGGTTGCGAGTGGCGCTGATCTGTTATGGGGTGGGATTGCTGTACGCCCTGGTCGCGCTGAACCGCACTTCCGAAACTCTGAGCAAGGTAGCCTTGCATGCAGCCTACCTGGGGATGGTGCTGCACTTTGTGTCGCTGACAGAGGCAGTGGTCGAGACTGGGCAGCTGACCCTGGCGTCGGTGCACAATTCCGAGTCCCTGCTCGCGTTTCTGATCATGGTTGTATTCATGGTCGTCTATCTGATCTACAAGACGACGTCACCCGGTATTGTGGTTTTCCCGCTCGTGTTTCTGCTGACCTTTATTGCGGCCACCGGCCAGCAGCCGCTGGTGCTGACGCCTGTCGCAGCCAAGGGCTGGCTGGCCGCACATATCCTGATGATTTTCGCGGGTTACGCCTTGCTGTTCCTGAGCTTTGGAGCCAGCCTGTTGTACCTGTTGCAGGAAAGAGCGCTGAAGTCGAAAGTCTCGACGGGAATGTTTGCCCGGCTGCCCGCCCTCCAGGTTATTGACGACATCGGCTTCCGTTTGCTGATGCTCGGTTTTCCATTCATGACGCTGGGATTGGTCCTGGGATCGGTGGTCGCGGAGTCTACCTACGGGCGAGTGGATTTTCTTGATCCGAAAATTTTGCTGTCAGTCCTGATGTGGATGGTCTACCTGATCATGGTCTACATGCGGCTGAGCGCGGGATGGCGCGGACGCCGGGCCGCTCTGCTCGCCAGCATGGCCTTCGCGGTTGCTGTAGTGGCGTGGGCCGCGAACTATTTCAGCGGCATGCACAGGTTTGTGGCTTCATGAAATTTCAGCTTATCGGCGTGAATCACAAGACCGCTCCAGTCGAAGTGCGGGAGCGGCTGGCGATTCCGGAGTCACGTCTGCCGGAAGCGTGCAGGCGCCTTGCCGAGCACGCAGACGTCGCCGAGGGCATGATCGTTTCCACCTGCAACCGGGTGGAGTTCCTCGCCAACATGAAGAATGGTTCGGGCGACCTGCGTGCGTTTCTGCGCGATTATTTCGCGGTCGACATGGGCCCGTTTGAAAGCCACCTCTACGAGTTCCGCGAGGATGAGGCGATTCGCCACGTGTTTCGTGTGGCTGCGAGTCTCGACTCGATGATCGTGGGTGAACCTCAGATTCTGGGGCAGATCAAGGAAGCATACGCGACGGCCCGCGCGGTGGGCGCCGTGCGGATGCAACTCGACCAGTTGCTGACGCGTGCATTCGCCGTCGCGAAACGTGTGCGCACGGAAACAGCCGTCGGATCGTCGTCGGTGTCGGTCGCCTCCGTCGCGGTGGAGCTGGCGGAGAAGATCTTCGGCAACCTGAAAGGGAAGAGCGTCTACCTGGTCGGCGCGGGGAAGATGAGCGAACTGGCGGCGCGGCATTTGCTGGCGCGGGGAGCGGAGTCGATTTTCGTCGCCAATCGCACCTATGACCGCGCGGTCGGACTGGCCCACAAATTCAATGGCCAGGCGATCGAATTCAGCCGTCTCCACGAGACCTGCGAGCGCGCCGACATCGTGATCACTTCCACGGGGTCGCCTCATTTTGTCTTCAAGCGCGAACACGGCGAACGGTTTCTGGCGCGCCGGCGGAATCGTCCCATGTTTTTCATCGACATTGCCGTGCCCCGCGATGTGGATCCGGAGATGAACAAACTGGACGGCATTTTCGTCTACGACATCGACGACTTGCAGCAGGCGGTGGCATCGCACGTTGCCGATCGCAGAAAAGAAGCCGAAAAGGCCGAAGCCATCGTCACCAGCGAAGTGCAGAAATTTCAGGCGCGCTTACAGACGCTCGACGTTGTGCCTACGATTGTTTCGCTGCACGATCATCTGGAAACCATTCGCCAGGCGGAGATCGATCGCGTGCGCGCACGGCTGGGTACAATGTCTCCCGATCAGGAAATGGCGGTCGAGGCGCTGACTCGCGGCATCATCAACAAAATCATGCACACGCCGATCAGCACGCTGAAAACGGCGGCTCGCGACTCGGAGTCCACCACAGTCGTGGAACTGGTGCGCCGTTTGTTTAACCTTGAAGACCAAGAACAACAGCGCGAAAAAGAAAAGCGCGCGGCGGCCTCGAAATCAGGGAGCGATCCTGATCCTGGAGCGTCTCACTGATGGCGCACCTCCGCATCGGTTCCCGCGGTTCGCAACTGGCGCTCTGGCAGGCTCACCACATTTCAGATTTGCTGCGCGCCCAGGGACATACGGTCGGCCTGGAGATTATCAAGACCACCGGCGACAAGATTACCGACGTGGCTCTGGCCAAAGTCGGGACCAAGGGCATGTTCACCAAGGAGATCGAAGAGGCACTGGTAGAGAACCGCGTGGACCTGGCGGTCCACAGCTTGAAGGATTTACCCACCGAACTGTCGGGCGATTTCGAAATCGCCGCGATCACCGTCCGCGAGAACGCTCGCGATGTGTTTTGTTCTTTGAAGTACGCAACGATTGACGCTTTACCGACCGGCGCCAATGTCGGCACAAGCAGTTTGCGCCGGCAAGCGCAACTGCTGGCGATACGCTCGGATCTGAGAGTTCATCCCCTGCGCGGCAATGTGGATACCCGTCTGCGCAAGCTCGAGGCCGGAGACTACGATGCGATCATCCTCGCCGCCGCGGGATTGAGCCGGCTGGGAAAGACCCAGTTCGTCCGCCAGGTCATTCCGGTTGAAGTGATGACTCCTGCAGCAGGGCAGGGTGCGCTCGCGATTGAAATTCGTCGTGGCGACACCGCAACGGCCGCACAGATCGCGTTCCTCGATGATACTGCCGCGCGCGCCAGCACGACCTGCGAACGTGCTTTGCTCAACAAGATGGGCGGCGGATGCCAGGTTCCTATTGGTGCGTTCGCCGAAATGCAGTCTGGCCGCCTCCGTCTCAACGCGCTGGTGGCCCATCCTGACGGAACGAAAGTCCTGCGAGAAACGCGTGAAGGCGACGATCCTGTGCGCCTCGGCGAAGAAGTAGGCGCGGCCCTCCTGCAGCGCGGTGGAGATGCGATACTGGAGGAAGTGTATGGCGAAGGATTTGTCGTGCCGCAGCAGCCGTAGAGCAGGTGTCAGGTCTCAGGTGTCAGGCTCAGGAACGCGAAGAGCTAACACCCTGGTTGTCTGACCCGGAAGCCAACACCTAAGACCTAAAACCCAACACCTTTTTTTCATGAAACCAAACGAGAAACATCCTCTTGCTGGAACACGAATCCTGGTGGGGCGTGCTCGTCATCAGGCTAGCCTCTTGTCCGATGGACTACGTTCTCTGGGCGCGAGCGTGATCGAAATTCCGTTCATTGAGATTCGCAAGCCGCAATCGTTTCAGCCGCTGGACGATGCGCTCAAGAATCTGAAACGCTACGACTGGCTGATTCTGACGAGCGTTAACGGCGTGAATGCGATGTGGGAGCGCCGAAGAAAATTCCGTCTGACCCGGAAACACTTCAAGCATCTCCAGATCGCCGCCATCGGCCCCGCCACCAAGGGTGCCCTGTTGAAGAGCGGCCTGAAGGTGAAGATGGTTCCGGAAGAATACGTGGCCGAGTCGGTAGTGAAGGGCCTGCGCGACAAGGTGAACGGCAAACGGGTGCTGCTGGTCCGTGCGAAAGTGGCGCGCGATGTGATCCCGGAAGAATTGCGCGCGGCGGGCGCCGAAGTCGACCTCGTGGAGGCCTACGAAACGGTCGTACCGAAGAAATCAGCGGAGAGATTGCGATCCCTGATGAAGAACGCGACGCGGCGTCCTCACATCGTTACGTTTACAAGTTCGTCGACGGCACGCAACTTTGCCAATTTGCTGAGCCCGTCCCATACGCGCTTGCTGAAAAATATGCAGTGTGCGTCGATTGGTCCGGTGACGTCGGCTACGCTCCGCGATCTGGGCTTGACTCCGGCGATCGAAGCGCGCGAATTCACCATGGGCGGCCTGATTCGCGCCATCGTACTGGCCCGCTACGCCACCTTGTCAGCCTGAGTTGAAGGGCTGGTCACTCAGCCGCCGGAGCCGCCACGCCCATTTGGGGGTCGATGCCGTCCAGGTAAGCTTGCAGATGTGCCTTGCCCTCGGGAGGCATCCCGGTAAATTCGATTCCGTTGCCGACGCCTGGATCGCAGGTGCGGACCACAGCCGTGATCGTCACGCGCTCATTATCGAGAAAGAACTCTACCCGCAACACCGTCCCCAACGGCAGGGGCATGATGCTTTCGACGTAGCAGCCGTTGCCGCTTATATCGGTGGCGCTGACCCGCATCGGGGTTTGCACGCGCTCGTCGCGAAGTTCAATGGGAAACGAGATCTTGTGGCGAGGCCACCGGCGTTTGTTCCCGGGAAGCACAGCAATCGTAGATCCCTGCATGGGCAGGTAGGCCTTCCATGGACACTCCTGGTCCGCAAGGAGTTTTATTCCCACCTGATTTTTCTTGATGGAACCGGCGTTCATCACCCACATTACCGTGCAGCGGGTTTTCTTGTCCTCGCACTGCACGCCGATCTGGTCGCCAACCTTTAATTCATTTTCAATTCCCGTCAGCAGCGCGCCCTCAGAACTGATATTTTGCGCGCGCGCATGGTGCGAGAAGGGCTTCCCATCGGCAGTCATCCCCCATACCCGGACGGGCAGGTCTACGGTAACGCGTGGTTCAGGTTGTTGGGCCATAACTTACCCTCGCGACCGACCAGTGCCGATCATACCGCTGACTGTCGTCATTGCGATATTACAAACTAGAGTGCCGTGGCGAACTTTAGACCAGAGACTGGCGACGGCGCGACGACTATGACGGGTTCGTATTGGGGTATTACAAGTCCTACAACAGTGCCCGCCGGATCATCTCCAGAGCCTGCTGGGTCGCGTACCATCGAATCCGTTTGCGGTCGCCAGGAAAGTTGCGCTCCACGACCTGGGTTCCTTCCTCGCCCGCCAGCGCAACATAGACGAGGCCGACTGGTTTCTGTTCGGTGCCGCCGGTCGGACCGGCCACACCGGTGATGCCAATTCCATAACTCGAAACACAGCGGTGCCGGATGCCCTCCGCCAGCGCCTTGGCCACCTCGCGGCTGACCGCGCCGTGCTGTTTAATCATCGTCTTCGGGACGTTAGCGAATTGAGTCTTGAGTTCGTTCGAATAGACGACCGCACCGCCCAGAAAATACCGCGAGCTTCCGCTGAGTGAAGTGATGCGTTGCGCGAGAAGTCCGCCCGTGCAGGACTCGGCGGCCGCCAGCGTCATGCCGCGCATCTGCAGCAGGTAACTGACAATCTGTTCCAAGCTTTCGCCCTTGCGGGAGAAGATGGCATCGCCCATCTCCTCGTCGATCTTTTCGGCGAGCTCTTCGACGCGAGCCTCTGCCTCGTCCTGCGTTTCCTTCCGGCAGCGCAGGTGCAACTGAATCTCGCCCGACCCGGCAAGGATCGTCGTCTGCACATCGGTAAAAGTTTTGTAGATGGGAGCGAGGCGAGCGTCCACCTGCGATTCCGGAAGCAATGCGATCTTGAATTCGCGCAACGCGATGTACTGCCTGGGTACCCGCGCCTGCAGTCGCGAGATACACTCGGCTTTAAACAGCCCTTTCAGTTCCATGGGCGGACCGGGCAGCAGGATCAGGATGCGTTCCTGCCCGTCGTACTTGCCGCTAATCCATTGTCCCGGCGCCGACCCATTCGGATTCGGCAGCACGACGGCACCCGTCAGGACGTCGGCTTGCTTCATGTTGTTGGCCGACATCTTGTATCCGCGCTTGGCAAAACGTTCTTCCAGCTTGACGAGGAGTTCCGGATCGCGCTGGAGCTTGAGATTAAGGGCCTCCGCGACACACTCGCGCGTCAGATCGTCCTCGGTGGGTCCAAGGCCGCCGATCACAATGATGATGTCCGACCGCCGCATCGCCAGTTTGGTGGCTGCCGTCAGGTCGTCGCTGTTGTCGCCCACCACGCACTTGAAACGCACCTCGACTCCCAACTCGTTCAGCTTTTCAGTGAGGTAGAGCGAGTTCGTGTCCTGCCGATAGGGAGTGAGCATCTCCGAGCCCACAGCGATGGTTTCCGCGTTCACGGGGCTAGTGTAAATGAAGGTTCAGCTAAAAACGTGGCTGCTGCTGCGTCATGCAGTGCAACGCGCCGAAACCCCAGATCAGATCGCCGGAATAGATCGGGATGATCTCACTCGCAGGGAACAACTCTGCCAGTGTGTTCAGCGCAACCCGGTCGTTTGGATCGTTGAATACCGGGACCAGCACCGCGCCGTTGGCGATGTAGAAGTTCGCGTAGCTGGCCGGCAGTCGACGTCCTTCGAAGATTACCGGACGCGGCATGGGCAGCTCGACGATCTCAAGCTTGCGGCCGTCGGCAGTGCGGGCGGCTTTCAGGCGGCCCAGGTTTGCGCGGAGGGTGGCGAAGTTCTCGTCGCGATCGTTGTGTTCAATCATGGTCACGACTCGGTCGCGAGCGACGAAGCGGGTGATGTCGTCGACGTGGCCGTGGGTGTCGTCGCCGGCCACGCCGTCGCCTAGCCAGATTACCGATTGCACGCTGAAATAATCTGCAAACATCTGCTCGTAGGCCGTGCGGTCCATCGGCGGATTACGCTCCTGGATCTTCGAGAGCAGGCACTCTTCCGTACTGAGCAGAGTTCCGTGGCCGTTGACGTCGATGGAGCCGCCTTCTAGTACTACGCGATGCTCTCCGGAAAAGGGCTGGATAATTTTCGCGCCTGCCGACTTCGCCATATGGGCGCCAAGTTTGGCGTCGTTCTTGTAATTTGGATACTTCGCCCACGCATTAAACTGGAAATTTAAGGCGAGCAGGCCGGAGTTCTCCTGCGTTTCTTCGGGCTTCAGGAAGATACAGCCCGAGTCGCGCGTCCAGACGCGGTCGGTGCGCCATTGATGCAACACAACGTTGTCGGAGAGAGCGTTGGCTATCTCCAGGACTCCTCGGGCGCGCCGCTCGGATTCGGTACTGTTCACTACCAGGTCGACGCGTTCATGCCGTGCGAGGTTCCGGATGATCTCGGCGTACACCCACTGGATCGGCTCAAACTTGCCCGGCCAGTCGTCGCGGAAATGCGGCCAGGCCAGCCACGTGGATTCATGCGGCTCCCACTCAGCGGGCATGCGGTATCCGGCGGCGCCGGGAAGGGTTGGTTTGCGTGAGCGCATCATTTTCCGTCGATCATGCGGCTCGTAATCGGCGCGTAGGCGTCGATGCGGCGGTCGCGTAGGAACGGCCAGTTGCGGCGGATGTCTTCCAGATGTTTTAGGTCTACTTCACCGAGCAGAATTTCTTCTTTGTCGTGAGACGCTTCCGCCACTACGCGGCCAAAGGGATCGCAGAAAAACGAGCCGCCCCAGAATTCGAGCCCCTTGCCGGGTGCGGAGTTGCCGCGGATGTCCCCGGTTTCAAAACCTACGCGATTCACCACGCCCACATACACGCCATTGGCGATAGCGTGCGCGCGCTGGATCGTACGCCAGGCATCGTGCTGCGCGACTCCAAACTCGGCTTTTTCCGAGGGATGCCATCCGATCGCGGTGGGATAAAAAAGTATGCTGGCGCCCTGCAGCGCCGTCAGGCGTGCGCCTTCGGGATACCACTGGTCCCAGCAGACTAGAGTGCCGAGGCGTCCCGCAGTGGTGTCGAAGGCCTTGAAGCCAAGGTCTCCGGGAGTGAAATAAAATTTTTCGTAGTAGAGCGGATCGTCGGGGATATGCATTTTGCGATACATTCCGCGCAGGGTGCCGTCGGAATCGAATAGGACTGCCGTGTTGTGATACAGGCCAGGTGCGCGTTTTTCGAAGAGCGACGCAACCAGAACGACTTTGTTTGCTCGTGCCGCCGCTGCCAGTTTCTCAGTGCCTGGACCCGGGATTGGTTCCGCGAGATCGAATAACGCGGCGTCTTCACGCTGGCAGAAATACTGCGTCTGAAAGAGTTCGGGCAGGCAGACGACGTGCGCGCCTTTTTTCGCCGCATCGCCGATGCGAGCGAGAGCCTTGGCAAGATTGTCGGCGGGCTCGGGGCCGCAGGACATCTGTACTAACGCTACCGTGAATTTATCTGGCAAACTTTGTTTCCCCGTTTAGTGCGTGAAGACACGGGACGCCGCGTCTCTACTCATATTCCTGGACGTGTCAGGATATCAAAGCTGGCGGCGGGGATGTGAACGCAGGATTACAACCGTCCCCGCGGTTCGCTAACTTCTAGTAAATTACTTGTTCCGAGAAATTCTTTTTTTCTGGGGGTTAGATTCTTGACGAAGAAAAACGATTCCAAGCACAGCCATCATAGCGAAGGCGCAGGCATCGACCGCAAGTTGCACGATCCGGTACAGGATCGTCTCATTCCACTGGAGCCGCTCGATCCCAAGAAGATTCATACCGTCGACGACCTGATCCGCGCCATGGCCAAGACTGCCTTCACCGGACGCCAGCTCGGCGAAGCCGCCGACGTTCTCGAAGCCATGGCTCGTGACAAGGATTGTTTTGTCGTGATGACCCTTGCCGGCGCTATGACGGTGGCCAAACAAGGACTGATCATCGCCGAGCTGATCGATCGCGGGATCGTGAATGCAATCGTCTCGACCGGAGCGCTCATGGCCCACGGGTTAGTCGAAGCCACAGGCCGCGCGCATTTTCGCCATAATCCTGAATTCAGCGACGAGGAACTCTACGAAGCCGGATACAACCGTGTCTACGACACACTTGAGCCCGAACAGAATCTCGACGACGTAGAACGCGTGATGCATGCAGTGTTCTCCGACTGGGATTCCGATGAAATCATGTGCTCCTACAAACTGAACCGGGCGATCGGAAAATATCTTGCCAAGACTGCGAAAGGCCAGCGTGGAATTCTGAAGTCGGCTTATGAGCAGAACGTTCCGGTGTTCGTTCCGGCATTTTCGGATTCCGAACTCGGCCTCGATTACGCACTGACCAACCGCGAACGCGGCAAGCAGGGCAAGCCGCGTTTTCGGTTTGATCCGTTCGAAGACCTGGAATATTTTGCAGCTACTTTGCTTGCACAGAAGAGGCTGGGAATTTTCACGATCGGAGGAGGTGTGCCGCGGAACTGGTCGCAGCAATTCGGCCCGTTCATCGAGCTACGGCATCGCCGGGGCGGGGAAGACCTGCCATTGAAGCGCTATCACTATGGGCTGCGTATTTGTCCGGAGCCGGTGCATTGGGGAGGGCTGTCAGGCAGCCCTTATAGCGAAGCGATTTCGTGGGGCAAATTCGTGCCGCCGTCCGAGGGAGGAAAGTTCGGCGAAGTGTTCGTCGACGCTACCGTCGGCCTGCCGATGATCGTGACCGCCGTCCTCGAGCGGCTGGGCAAAGGATCGAAGTCGAAGCCTACTGTTCGAAAGAAGTAGTTCTAGCTGGCGCGCTTGAAGTACTGGACGGCCTTCTCGTGCTTTTCTGCGGCAGGACGACTGTCAAACGTGCCCAGATTGCGGCGCTTGCCCGTCTTTGGGTCTTTCTTTCTCGAATAAAGCCGGAACTTTCCAGAGGTCAGTTTGCGGATCATCTGTGCCGTCCTTTCTAACTCCGCAATAAAGACGCGCGGAGTAGGAAACGGGTTGCATGAAAGAAGGGGAGCCGACTGGCTCCCCCGGAAGGTGTTTCGATTGAACCGCGCGACGACTAGAATGTCAGTTTGACCCCCAGTTGCACGGACCGTCTCTCGGCCGCAACTCCAGAAGCGTTGATCCCCGGAGGCACACCCCGGTTGGCCGTAATAATGCCGTCCGCCGTGGTCACGCCGGTTCCATGGTCGTCAGTGAGTACGTTGGTCCCAGCGTTACCGAACAGATTGGAGTGGTTGAAAATGTTCAGGGCTTCGATGTGCACTTCGAGCCCAGCCTTTTCTCCGAGCGTGAACCGCTTTGCCAGCGCCGCGTCATAAGCCCACAGACCGGGTAGGCGGAAGAGGTTCCGGCCCGCAAGCGATTTCGGGTTCAAGACGTAAAGATTCGCCGTGCAGGCCAGGTTTGCAGGATCGTTTTGATCTCCAATTCCCGTTTGTTGCTCACAGAATCCCGCTTGCGAAGTGAAAACGCCTGTGAGGTCGTATAGAGCGAACGTGTTGGGAGCGCCCGTTGGCGTTCTGGTTTGTTTTGGAATTGCTCCGGTTAGGACCGGGTAGCAGAAGTTCGTCGCACTCAGGCTGCACTGGGAAGTGCCGCCCAGGTCGTACACCGACATCGTTCCGCCCGTTTGAGCCGAGTAGATTCCGCTGAAACTCCAACCGGCCAGTACTTGCTTGCCGATACCTGACATATTCTTTCCGAACGGAAGTTCGTAGGTATAGGAGAGTACGTAACGGTTGCGGATGTCGTTCGATGACGGCGCATAGTCCAACCCGGGATTGAACGGGTCTTTGAAGCCGAACTGCCCGAAAATTCCATCGAACAGACTGTCGCCGAAGAAACTGCTGCTGTTGTCCTTCCAGTTCGCATACGTGTAGGACGTGTTGAGGGTCAGGCCGTGAATCGACCGGGTCTTCAACTCAAAGCTCACCGCGTTATAACGCGAGAACCCTTCGTTGCCGCGCCGGTTTGTGCCACTCACGCCTGTCTGGTTCAAGCGCGAAGTACGGCCAGCCGCTGCATTGCAGGTGGCGTTGATGTCTGGAGCAAGCAGGCAGGAGCCGCGCTGGTTGAGATTGTTCAGAGAATACAGCTTGTCTCCCTTGCTGGCCTTGTAGAACACGGACGCGATCAATCCCTTGTGGAGAATGTCGTGTTCCACGCCTACATTCCATTCTTGACTGTAGGCCGTAACCATGTCCCGCTGCAGCATGCGGGCGGAGCCGGTTAGAGTAAACGCCCCGGGACCGAGTAGATTGGTGAGCAGGTTGTACGAATTGGCGTCAACCGCGCCTACTCCTGCAACGACCGCTGTGTTGTTGTTCGGCGCGTTCTGCACGACATTGAACAACGCGTTGCCGAAGTTCTTGTCATAGAACAAGCCGTACCCGCCGCGTATCGAAGTACCGCCGTTACCAAATACATCCCAGGCGAATCCGAGGCGCGGGCCGAAGTTATTCCAGTCCTGGTTGAAGAAGTTGTTGGTTCGCGAAAAACGCCCGTCCCGAATCTGCTCGTAGATTGTTTTTGAAGGATCCAGCGATTTTGGACTGCCGACTGCGTCAAAGTAGAAGTTGGCGTCCAGAGAGCGTTCTTTGTCAGGACTGTGGAGCACGCCGAAATATTCCCAGCGCATACCCAGAGTCAACGTGAAGCGCGGCGTGAGACGGACCGCGTCTTCGCCGTAGAGAGAAACTTCGTTGTACCTGTAGTGACGTCCGAAGTCCGGAGCGGTCAGCGCCCCGTCGATGGAGGGGTCGTAGATGTCTCCCGGAACGTGGCCCTTAGGATCGATCGCAAGGAAATAAGTGCCATCGAACTGACCGTCCAGCACGCTCTGCGGTGCCGAGAACGCGCCGGTGCCCCCTTCGAAAGCTGCAAACACGTGATTATCCCGCAGATGGGCAAAGCCCGCGCCCCATTTGAAAGTGTGTTTGCCCTTCGACAGGGTGAAGCCAGTGCTGCCGGAAATCGTATTCTGTGGTCCGCCGGCACGAAGGCTGGCGAATTGGCAAAGGTTCGGAAGATATCCGGGGAAAGCAAAAGGATTTCCGTCAGGACTGCCATTCAAGGCGGGAACCTGCAAACAGGGAACCTTGGGATCTCCGACTCCATCTGGATTTTCGGGCTCGGTTCGCAGGAAATTCAGGCGCGTCTCGCTGACCATGTTCGGCGAGAAGGTGTGCGTCAGCGTCGCGCCATAGTTCCAGCTGGTGAACGTGCGATCGCTCCGGTACGCTGGCCACGGAGAGTCCGACGCCGCCACCGCGCTCGCGCCGAGTGGATTCTTGATGTCGGTGAAGGCAAAGCGTAATGACAGACGAGTTGCCGTGGTGAAATTGTGGTCTACCTTGCCGACCGAGTTCCACGTGTTTCCACCTGTACCGCCCCCCGCGTCAATCGGTGGCCGGGTGGTGGTCTCGCAGAACAGCGGGGTGTCCCCGGGAATAACCAGACCTGTGTTTGGGTTGGTCAGCGGCGTTCCCGGGTCTCCGCCCTGGCTCACGTTGAAAGCATCCGCCGAAACGCAGCGGTTGGGATTGCTGGCGGGCAATGGTCCGCCAGCCGCGACGTAGGCCGCCATGTTGGGTGCGACGTTATCAACAAATTGTTGAGTGGGCACCCACCAGAGTGCAATTCCAGAGGAACGTACACGCACACCCTCGAGCGCCGCATAGAAGAAAGTCTTGTCCTTAATGATCGGTCCGCCGCCGGTGAAGGTGAAATCGTTGCGCACGAAGTTCGGTTTAGAGATGCCCAGCGTCTTGTTCTGCACCGTGTTTGCGGTTAGCAAAGCTCCGCGATAATACTCTGATCCGGAACCGTGAAACGCGTTGCTCCCGGACTTCGTGATCACGTTCGTGACCACGGCGCTCCGCCCAAACTCGGCCGTCATATTGTTCGACTGCACTTTGAATTCTTCAACGCTGTCGTTCGGAACTAACGCCGATGGTCCGGTGATAAAGGTTTCGTTATTTTCGCCGCCGTCCAGCAGGTAGCTGACCGAAGACGTGCGCTGCCCCGCCACCGCGAAGCCCTGACCGCGGGCGTCTCCCGTTCCTGATGCGGTATCAGTCGCCCCGGCCGCGAGACCAATCAGTGCATAGGGGTTTTTCGTGAGCAGCGGGAGATCCTGTATTTGTGCGCTGGTAATGGTGTGAGCAACATCGCCGCTTGTGGTGTTTACCTGTACCTGCGAAGCCTCCACAGTTAGCACTTCGGAGGCGCTGCCGACTTGCATTTCAAAATCTGCGGTGATGCGATCGGCCACATTGACCACGATGGACTTCTCAATGCCAACAAAGCCGTCTTTTTGTATGGTGAGCTTGTACTTGCCCGGAGAAACGCTGGCAAATGTGTAGTTCCCTTCAGAACCACTCTTCGCTCCCCGCTTGGTTTGCTGGTCTACACTGATGAGGGTCACGGTCGCATTGGCGACCAGCGCACCGGTTTTGTCTACGATTCGACCGTAGATGGTGCCAAACTGCGTTTGTGCGAAGGCTGTGCTCGCGCACAACAACAGAAGTATCGTGCCCAGCCGCCACCTGGAATAACGGACTCTCTCCATAACATTCTCCTTTTGATTGACATCGCGCCGATCCTGTTTTTGTCAGGGACCAGCGTGCGGGCCGCGAATCGGCTATCTACTCAAGAGGCAAAAGGAGGGCCATCAGACAACTTGCCGCAGACACGGGAGTTTTTGTGGGCACTCACTTCGGAGGGAAACGGAAAACCATAGGACAGTTCGCGATGTTTTACGGAATTGCGGAGTCACTAGACAATGAAGAATGTTTCGATAATGCAGGGCGGTCTCAACAAAGATGGGATGACACTACATTGACAGTGGACGGAATAAGGGGCCCTTCTTGGGATGACAAGTGCGTTCCCGAAAATCACTGAGCGGCGATGGCAGGTTGTCGGTTGCTAAACACGCATCAATTCGGTGAGATCATGAGAACAGTATGGTGCCGGGCTGTTATTGATAAATCACGATCACTCCGGGGCGGACGTTGTTCAGGTTTGATGTCAGGAGCATCATGTAGAAATAGGTGGCGTCGGCGCCGCCGTTCACGTTGAAGAAATCCGTTTTGCTCTCAAACGCAATACCCGTCCGGGCATCGCTTGAGCAAGCGCCGGATACGTTAGCGAATGTGACATCGAAAACGTTGCTGGACTTCTCCTGTGCGAGCGTCCCAGAGAGATTGCAGCCGAAATTGTCCCCTCCGGTAAAGGTTCCGTCCGGTGCGAAGGTGAGGAGCAATGTATTCACGAAGCCAATCTCATTGCCGTGCAGCGTGCCCGAAAGAGCCACGGGAGCGCCGCTTAAGGCCGAATAAGGACTAATGGAAAAAGTGCCCGAGGAGGTTGTGCTGCTCGCAAACGTACCCGTAATGGAAGTGGCGGAGTTCACCTTGCCCTGCGCCGTGTCGGTCTCGACTGGGGTGCCATTGGGGAAGAATGTGGGATTGACGGCATAAGCGGTCAGGTTCCCGGAAAAAGAGCTTGCGCCAGTGATGGTCGGCAGAACCACGATATTTCCGGAGGTGTCGAGAAATGCGCCCAGGCCAGCCGAATTGATTGCCCCGAAGCCGGTCGCGGTGGCGCCAACATCAAAATTGAAATTGACCTGCCAACTCCCCACAACATTGAATGGACCGCCGCTGCCGGAATTGGAAGAGCCCCCGCAGCTGATTGTCATCGCACAAAGCAATAGGAGTAACACGTCGGACAATGACCAAACAAAACTTCGCAGCATGAGGGCGCTCTCCTTATTGCGTAGAGTGCTGTCCCGAGTCGAACAGGGGCTCATAAGGATGTTCAACACCGGCAGATCGTCCTCCACATTTCGATGAACGGCACAGAGACGACAAGGAAGCCCATCGCACCGGCGGCTTAGTCGAAGATCAATACCGCCGACGCAATTACCGTCGTCCACAGCCCGCGCTTGTCACCCACTGCGGATTGCGTCACATTTGCCGTACGGACGATCTTGTTCGAGATCCGATAAATCTCTTTCTTCTCGTCCCACGACCGGTCGGAATCGAACTCGACGTTGAGCGTCGTCGCCAGCATTTCGGCGGCGAGTTCTTCGGCGTAGTCTCCGGCGGAGTCTTCGGTTTCGCCGAAGGAGTGGTGCTCGCTCAGGTAGCCGTAGGTGTTGCGGTCAGCTGGAATTGCGACGCCGATGGAGGAAGCGAGCAGGCGATGCGGTTCGTGCGTGGAATTTTCTGCGACGACCGCGAACACAACTTCGCCCGGATGCAGAAATTTCAGTCCCTGAGAACGAGCGATTAATTTGCAGTTGGGTGGAAAGATCGAAGAGACACGCACCAGATTTTGCGCGGCAATGCCGGCATCACGCAGGGCGAGCTCAAAAGACGTCAGCCGCTCACGGTGCTTTCCCACACCTTTGGTGAAAAAGATCCGCTTGGGGACCATGTCTTTGCCCAATTCATTTTCCTCCAGGAAGTCAATTTGACTTGAGAAAGTCGAATCTAACACAGTGATTTGTGAAGTTTGGATGAAAATGAGTCGAAAAATGAAAAGAATTTCCCCGCGGAACGGCTAGTACGTTTTCGGCGCTGAACTAGAACGAACTCAATCCTGTAAGCAAACAGAAAAAGCCGCGAACTGATCGCGGCTTCTTCACGAAACGAGTGTGATTTCAGGCGGCTTCTTTGATCACCAGGGAGCGCGATTCACTCTTCGAACTGCCATCGAGCACGCGCATTTCCTTCCAGTCATAATCGAATTCCTTGCCACAGTCGAGACACACGACATAGGTACCCAGTCGAGCCCCCGGCTTGTTGCGGCGAGACCCAGCACGAGCTGTCATCGGAAAACTGTAGCGGGAATGCCAGCAGCCGAACATCGCGTCCATCATCCTGGAAAACATTGTTGCCTCCCCACCACGGGGTGCCGTGGGCGCTGGTTTGCGCGCCACAGCTGGTTCCTTCCCTTAATACTTTAGATTCCAATGGAGGGGAAAAGGTTCGTTAGAAGACCGGCGGAACCTGGTCGGTACACATAGACGGCCTGAAATCATAGGCTTGGCCGCCGCACCGGAAAAATTATGTGCTGGTTGGGCCCGATTTCTTGCTTGCCACGCACTTCGTCATGATGGCGTTCCGCAACCGCCCACGAAGATCGTCGGGCAACGGATACAGTTCCGAGTCCCGATAGATCTCGATCGTCTTTTTGGTGGTATCGCAGACGACGTAGCAGTTGTGGCACCAGGCCAAGTGGTCTTCCAGATCCGACTTAGTGCGATCATCAATCGCGCCGTCGAGGTAGTTGGTTAGTTCCTTCAGAAATTCAGTACACTTCACTGGTCGCCGTCTCCGCTCGCCCGTTTCTGGAAGAACCGGCTGAGCCTCTCGCGCAACTGCAGGCGTGCCCGCAGCAGCCGCGATTTCACCGCCGGAATACTCAGTTCCAAAGCCTGCGCCGTTTCTTCCGTTGATAAACCCTCCACATCCCGGAGTACGAACACCGTTCGAAACCCCGGCGGCAGTCCCTGGATCGTGCGAGTCAGGATTTCCCGCAATTCCGCCTGGTTGTACATCTGTTCCGGATTGGGGCTCCAATCCGCAACCTCGCGCGGAACCGAGTCATCCTCGGTCTTGATTTCTTCATCCAGGGAAACCGTGCGCTCTGGTTTCCTCCGGCGCAACTTCATCAGTGCTTCGTTAACCGCAATCCGAACCAGCCAGGTGTAGAACTTGGACTGCTCCTGGAACTGCTGCAGATTGCCATACGCCTTCAGGAACGCGTCCTGCACTACATCTTCCGCGTCCTCGCGATTCTGCGTAATGTGTTGAGCGATCCGGAAAACATTGCGATCGTAGCGCCGGACGAGTTCCTCGAACGCTTTATCGTCGCCTTGCTTTGCCGCCCGTACCAGTGTCAGTTCTTCACTGAGGGGCTCGCTTACATTGGGTTGGATGGCACTCATTCGTAACTCGATGCAGTTTTTAGCGGCTGCGCAGCGCAGCGACTGAGTGCTATTGTACCGTCTAAGAGGAATCTGCGGGGGCGGGTACCGGCTTCAGTCCTATCATCAGTTGACAGTGGTGGTTCCGGCCGAACGGCAGTAACCTCGGAACACGTACTATGGTGTCCGGAAAACACCCGCAAGTGGCTTATAATCAGAGGATAGAAGGTAACTTCGAAGGCCCTCATAAATCTCAGCCGGAGCGTAGATGACGGACCGCAGTTGGATCGAACCGATCGTGGAACGGGTGGTGACCCAGGTCCTGGAAAGCCACACGGCCCAGCTCCGCACGGAAATCGTCCAGCGGGTGATGGAAGAAATCGCTGCACAACCGGCCCCCGAGCCCCCAGCGCCTGCCGGAGCGAACACCGCCGAACTGGCGCGTGCCGTCGCCGAAATTCAACTCGGATCATCCCAGAAGGAAATTCTCAAGGCCCTGCTCGATAGCTGCGGCCACTATGCCGCTCGCGTCGCCCTGTTTGTCGTCAAGGGCAGCAACGCAACGGGATGGCAAGGCCGTGGTTTCAACAACAACGATGGAGTGAAGGACTTCACGCTCGACGCGCATGCCGAGGCGGTGATGCAAGCCATCGGAGACCGCGCTCCTGTCTCGGCCCCGGCTTCCGAGTTCGATGCCCGCTTCATCCAGGATTTTGGCGCGCCTGCTAGCGGCGAAGGGCGTCTGCTGCCGTTAGTCCTCAAAGATAAAGTTGCGGCGCTGGTCTATGCCGATTGCGGCTCCGAGAGCGCGGGAAAATTGGACGCTGGTTCGCTGGAGTTGCTCGTCCTCTCGACCAGTGCCTGGCTGGAAGTGAATTCGCTCCGCAAGCTGGCCCACAAAGAGCCATCAGCAGACCGCAGCGAGAACCGTCCCGCGGCCGTTGCCGAAGCGGCGCCGCCGTTTAACGATCCATTTGCGTCGCATGCTCCTACCCACGCCATGGCTGCCGCTGCTGCGATGGCTAATACCCCGGCCGCCGTCATGAGTGCCGTAGCTGAAGCGGAGCCGGCAGTGATGGAAACTGTGGTCGAAGAATTGGCGCCGGCTACCGAGGTTGCGACGGAGGTTCCCGCGTCTGCTCCGGCCATGTCTCCCGAAGATCAGGACGTGCATCGTAAAGCTCAGCGTTTTGCCCGATTGCTGGTGGACGAAGTGAAACTTTACAATCAAGCCAAGGTCGCCGAAGGCCGAAAGCACAAAGATCTTTACGACCGCCTGAAAGAGGCAATCGAAAAGAGCCGCGGCACGTACCAGAAACGTTACGGCAACACAGTTGCAGCTTCCGGGGATTACTTTCAACATGAACTGGTACGAAGTCTCGCCGAAGACGATGTCTCCATTATGGGAGCGAATTTCCGGCATTAGGTAGGGTTCCATTGCGTAGTTTGTTGGCCAGGCTGGTCGCGGTTTCTCTTCTTCTTTCCATAATCTTGCCCGACGCAGGCGTGGCGCAGAGCACCTCCTCCGCGCACAAGACCACTTCTGCCACGGCCGGGAAAAAATCCACCACCACAAAAAAAACTACCAAGCGTCACAAAGAAGCTTCTCCTCGCGTGCGGCGGGTAAAACAGGCTTTCGTCGCCTCTGCCAGTCTGCGTCCGATGGCGCAGCAACTTTTGCAGGACCGCACTCCCCCAGCCTACTCCGGGGTGGAAGCCTACGCGCGCAAGCACGCCAAAGAAGACGCCGGAGCGCTTGCCTGGCTGGTCGTCGGATACGCACACACGCTCGATCATGATTACGCTAAAGCCATCGATCCGCTGAGCCGCTCGAAGTCCGGCGCGAGCGAACTCGGCGATTACGTCGCGTACTACCTCGGCGACGCCTACCTCGAAACAGGACACACCGCCGAAGCACTCTCCACGGTGACCGACTTCACTAAGAATTTTCCGGATTCACTGCTGACCCGGGATGTGGATCTGCTCCATGCGACCGCGCTGCTGAAAGAGAACCGCGCCCAGGAAGCCGCGACCCTGTTGGAGAAAGACCGCGTACCCGTCCGCAGCGACATTGAACTCGCGATCGGCCGCGCCTATGCAGCGCTCGACCAGAACGACAAAGCGTCCGCCGCGTTTCGCAACGTCTACTACAACATGCCCGTCAGCACCGAAAGCGATGCCGCCGGAGCCGAGTTACGCAAGCTGAAGATCTCTGGCACTCTCGCCGAGCGCCGGACCCGCGCCGATCTTCTTTTCAAAGCGCGCCGCTACAGTGACGCCGCGAATGAATACCGTGAGCTGCTCGATGAAGTCGCCGCTGCCGATCGTCCGGCGGTGCAACTCGCCCTGGCGACCTCGCTCGAGAAGACCGACCGCAATCGCGACGCCCGCCAGATCCTGACCGCGATGGGTCCGCAGACGGGCGATGCCGAAGCGCAGCGCCTGTTTCTCATCAACGAAAGCGCCCGCTCCAGCAACGATGACGACGACGTCCAGCGCACTCTCGCGCAACTGCGCCAGTTCGGGCCAACCAGCCCGTGGCTGGAACAGGCGCTGCTCTCAGCTGCGAACATGTACCTGTTGAAGCGGGACTACGATCACGCGATCGATCACTTTCGCGAACTCCAGCAGCGCTTTCCAACCGGATCGCGCGCCAGCTATGCGCACTGGAAAACGGCGTGGCTGAGTTTCCGCCAGGGACGCTCCGAAGACGCTCGCAAAGGATTCGAAGACCAGATCGCTCTCTATCCCGACTCGAACGAAGTCCCGGCCGCTTTGTACTGGCGCGCGCGTATGGCCGAAGAAGCCGGCGATGCTGCGATGGCAAGAGCGTTCTATCAGAAACTATCGTCGCGCTTTCTCAACTACTACTACGCCGAACTGGGCCGCCAGCGGATGAAGAGCCTGCCTGCGGCCACGCCCGATGTGTCGAATCACTACGCGCTGCTCGATCGCGTCCCGCCACTTTCACTGAAAGACAAAGTCGCGGACAGCGAACCTCCCGAGGACAACTTGCGCCTCCAGCGGGCGCGGTTGCTTTCGAACGGCGCGCTGGCCGACCTTGCGGTGCGTGAATTGCAGGCGGCAGCGCTCGAAGACGGCGGCTCATGGGCACTTTCGGAAACCGTAAAGATCTATCAGGATGGCGGCCAATACAACCGCGCGATTCAAACCCTGAAACGCGCCAAGCCCAACTATTTCGCCGTCGACGTGCAGGAGTTGCCGCGCGCCTATTGGGACGGCCTGTTTCCCAAGCCCTACTGGACAGACCTCCGCAAATATTCGCAGGTGAACGGACTCGATCCTTACCTGGTCGCCTCGCTAATCAGGCAGGAGTCGGAATTCAATCCGATGGCGGTATCGCGCGCCAATGCCGTGGGCCTCATGCAACTGCTGCCCAGTGTCGGAAAACACGTTGCGAAGGAGATCAAGCTGAAGGGCTACAACTCCAGCCAACTCTATACTCCGGCTGTGAACATGCAGTTAGGCACACGCTATTTCAAATCCATGGTCGACAAGTACGGCGGGCAACTCGAATACGCCCTCGCGGCCTATAACGCTGGCACTGACCGCGTTGGAGACTGGCTCGAACAGGGCCACTATCGCGACCCGCAGGAATTTGTGGAATCGATCCCCTTCACTGAGACGCGCGAATATGTGCAGGCGATCCTGCGGAACGAGACGTTGTATCAGCGGTTGTACGGGACGCCGTAGCAGGTACTCGGAGCCTACTCAGTCACCGAAGGTCGGAGACGGGCGCAGTCGGGGCGCCAGCGCCATCCAGCAGTGGGCGACTGCAGATTCCAGTCCACTTCCCGCCAGAATCATCAACAGCGCGGATGCTGGAATCATATATCGGACGATCGATAGCGCCACAAATGTAGTCATCGTCCAGTAGTAGAGCGTCAGCGCGCCGGCGACCAATAGAAAATTTCGCGTGCCCGTTCCGTGGATCCACGCCAGCCTGGCGCCGAACAGCACCAGTGGCAGATAAAGAAGCTGGATCAGCGCGATCCACTTTTCGTGAGTATGAGAATCGTTGCCATACCAGCTCCGCACGGCCTTGATCAGGAAAAGGTGGGCGACGCTTGCTGGTCGTTCCCGCGCTTCTCCGATCACGAACCGGACCGCACTGCTGGCGTTGGTAAGCTGACGGCCGTGCTGGGCGACATCGCGGGCGACGGAGCTCACATCGGCCGGCAGCGGGATTTCGCTTTTCGTGTGGCGGACCAGTCCGAAACTCAATCCGTCAACCATCGCCGCGGGCCCGTCCGTCGACAGAGGGATCCATCGTCCAGTCGCTCGCCGCGCCCAGATCTCCCACGGCGAGATCACCATCACGTACATGACAACGACGCAAGCAGAGAAGAGGACACGCTTCCGCCAGGGGCACGGGACGCTGCACAGCCAGGCAAGAACCGCGAACACAACCGGTAGCGCAATCGCAAATGGCTTCACCAGGGAGCTCAGGCCAAGACTTGCCCCTAGTAATCCCCCGTAGAGGAACGCATGGCTTCCGCGTTTCGCCCAGCGCAAAAAAAGAAATACACACAACAGGAGCAATACACAGAACGCATTCATGCCCGACGGTTGTCTCGTCAACCAAAGTTGAAGAGGGTAGGTTGACCAGAGCAGGGACGCCAGCAGGGCAACTCGAGAAGGAAAGATCGCAAACGTGATGGCTGCAACCAACACCGAGCCTGCGACTACAAAAAGGCCCTGAAGAATTCGGGTAACGGAAGCAACACTGACGCTGAGTTTCTGAGCAGTCCAGAACGTCGCTCCATATAGCAGGGGAATGCCAGGGGGGTACCTGACGGCAGGCTTGCCGGACGGCAACGAAAGTCCCTTGCCATTTGCCAGCCGTTGAGCCACGGGTCCGTAGTATGTTCGGAAATCTGCGCTGCGCCCGGCCTCCCAGGGCGCCGGCAGAAAGCGGATGAAAATGATGTGCGCCGAGACCGCCGTCAGCGCGCAGAGAGTCAGCAACACTACCGATCGGCGCGGATTAGGGCACGCTTTCAGCCACGCGAGCGACGCTGACAAATACTTCTTCATCGCGATTGCCGCTTTCTGCTCATAATCCGGACCGTATAAACTTCTGGATGAACCATTACCCACCGGGACGACTGCCCGTTTTCGCCGCTTCATAAGGTTTCGGCTAAATAAAAACTTGCAAAAAGACGAGCGGAGTAGCGCGAAGCGTGGCAGGCACCGTAGCACTCCCTCGCGAGTTACTCAAGAGAAGACCGACTTTTTTTCACAATCGCAATGTGCGGGGTGACAGAGCGGCAGGTCTCCTGCACACAACTTGTATTTTTGTTTCGCAAGAGTGCAATCGAGTGCAGTGTGGGGGCGGTTCCGCGGGTGAACGATTATGCCGTCTTTTGGCCCGCCGGCTTGGTAAACAGAATCTCAAACACCAGCAGTGCCGCGCCGACGACGATCGCGCTGTCGGCACAATTGAACGCGGGCCACTGATATTGCCCGATGTAGAAGAGCAGGAAGTCCACCACGTGTCCACTGGCGACGCGGTCCCACAGATTGCCGATGGCCCCGCCCAGTATCAGGGAAAGACCGACGCCGGTGGTGGTCAGGCTGTGGCTGTTCTTCCAGAGCAGCGCCGAGACGATCAGCAGCGCCACCAGCGAAAACACAATCAGCAACCCGACCTTCCATTCCGAAGGGGAGTCCGCGAAGAGGCCGAACGCTGCGCCCCGATTTTCGGTGTGGATGATCCGGAAGAAGCCGGGGATGACCTGAATGCTGTCATGCATCGAGAGCTTCCGCGCGATCGTCAATTTGGTAACCCGATCGAGAGCGATCACGAGGATGGCGATTAGAAAATGATATTTACGCATGAACAAAAGCTTCTTCTCTTTTGACGAGGTCTCTTGCAGCGCCAGGAAAGCCGATCCTTCGCTTCGCTCAAGGTGACAGATCTTGAGGGGAATACGTTCACTCCGCTCCAATTTCCTTCAGCACGGCGGCGCACCTCTCGCACACGGTCGGAAATTTCCGGTCTTCGCCGGCGCGCGTCGAGTAATTCCAGCAGCGCTCGCACTTTGCGCCGTCGGCTTTTTTCACTTCGACATGCACTCCAGTGCTGCCGTTGCCCGAACCCTGCGTCAAAGTTACAGCCGACACGATGAACACGTAGCGGAGTTTCGCCTCGTACCGTTTCAGGAGCGAATACATGGGCTCGGCCGCGGTCAAACTGACCTGCGCTTCGAGTCCTGTGCCGATTAGTTTCTGGTTGCGCGCTTCTTCAAGCGACTTCAGCACCTCGTCACGCACGGACCGCAATGTAACCCAGTCTTTGTCTTGCTGCTCGTCGCGTTCGACCGTGCCGGCGCCAAGAATGTCCGCAGTGGCCGGAAACATCGCCAGATGCACACTATCTTCTCGACTCGCCGACTTAGGCAAATGCTCCCAGACCTCCTCCGACATGAACGTCAGGATCGGTGCGAGCAAACGGACCAGCGCCTCACCGATTCGCCATGTCGCCGTTTGGGCCGAACGCCGCGCAACCGACTTCGGCGCCGAGGTATAAAAGCGGTCTTTGAGCACATCGAAGTAGAACGCGCTCAAGTCCACGATGCAGAAGTGATTCACGCGGTGATAGATCTTGTGGAAAGCAAACTCGTCGTACCATTTGCTAAGATCGTCGGCAAACGCGCACGTCTGCCGCAGCATGTACTGATCGAGCGCCTCCATCCGATCAAACGGAACCAGATCTTTCGCTGGATCGAAATCGTAAAGATTGCTCAGGATGTAGCGGAACGTGTTGCGAATCTTCTTGTAGTTCTCGCCCACGCGCTGCATCAGCGCTTCAGAACCGACCACGTCTTCGCGGAAGTCGACCGACGCGGTCCAGAGTCGAACGATCTCTCCGCCCAGGCGGTTCGCGATATCGACCGGATCGACGTCATTGCCACGCGACTTCGACATCGCCTGGCCTTTTTCGTCGAGCGTCCAGCCGGGCGTAACCACGCCTTTGTAGGGCGGCGTTGCATGAGTGCCCATTGCACATAGCAGGGAAGACTGAAACCATCCGCGATACTGGTCGCCGCCCTCGAGGTATAGGTCCGATGGCCACGGATTCTTTGGATCGGCGGCCACCAGGGCCAGATAACTCGCGCCCGATTCCAGCCACACGTCGAAGATATCCGTTTCCTTTTCGAACTTGGTGCCGCTGCAATGCGGACACTTCGTTCCCGCCGGGACAATCGCGTCAGGCTCGGAAGTAAACCACGCATCGGCGCCGGCCCGCGCGAATAGTTCAACAACCTTGCGATTCACTGCGTGGTCATTGAGCGGCTTGCCGCAGGACTCGCACAGGAACACGGCGATCGGCACGCCCCAGACGCGCTGCCGTGAGATACACCAATCGGGCCGCGTCTGGATCATGTTGGAAAGACGTTCTTCGCCCCACGCCGGATCCCACTTCACGTGCTTGATTTCTTCGAGAGTGCGCGTGCGAAGAGTGTCATGTTTCCCCTGGCCGCTTGGCATGGGCGTTTCCATCGAGATGAACCACTGTTCAGTCGCGCGAAAGATCACAGGATTGTGGCAACGCCAGCAATGCGGATACGAATGTTCCGTCTTTTCCGAGTGCAGCAACGCGCCCCGGCTCTTGACGAGTTCCATGATCGGGGCGTTCGCATCCCAGACGCGCTTACCCGTGTACTCCGGCAATCCGTTACGGAGGATGCCTTTCTCGTCGACGTTACTAGTCGCGTCGAGTCCGTATTTCACGCCCGTGATGAAATCCTCGGCACCGTGCGACGGTGCCGTGTGAACCACACCCGTGCCGGTGTCCATGGTGACGTAATCTGCCAGTACACCGAGGACCTTGCGATCGAGGAATGGATGCTGAAAGTTAAGGCGTTCCATTCTCCGTCCGGGGAAATGGGCCAGTTCGCGAGCATCGGACAGACCGCATTTCTCCGCTACATCTTTCGCCAGTTTCGAGGCCACAATGTAGACCTCGCCGCCCGATTCCAGCGCTACATATTCTTCATGCGGATGAAATGCTACCGCCATCGAGGCCGGAAGCGTCCATGGAGTCGTTGTCCAGATGATGGTCGATGCTTTCTTTCCAGCCAGAGCCGCGTCTATCGTTGCGGGATCGTCGAGCAGGGCGTACTTCACCCAAACGGTCGGGCTGGTGTGGTTCTCGTATTCGACTTCGGCTTCTGCGAGCGCGGTTTCGTCGTGCATGCACCAGTAGACGGCTCGCAGGCCCTTGTAGACGAATCCGTTTTCATAGAACGAAAAGAATGTTTCCAGCACCACCGACTCGTACTGCGGATTCATGGTGGCGTAGGGATCGTCGAAACGTCCGAAAACGCCGATGCGCTTGAATTGCTGGCGTTGGAGGTCGAGATATTTTTGGGCGTACTTGCGACACTCCGCGCGGACGTCGGTCGGTCGCATCTGGAGCTTCTTGCCGCCCAGTTCTTTGTCGACTTTGATTTCGATCGGCAGGCCGTGGCAGTCCCATCCGGGAACGTAGGGCGCGTCCATGCCGGACATGGTCTTAGACTTTACGATGAAGTCCTTGAGGCACTTATTCATGGCGGTGCCGAGGTGGATCGGGCCGCTGGTGTATGGAGGACCATCGTGCAAAAGGTAGACGGGCGCCCCCTTACGAGCCTGGCGCACGCGCTCGTAGATCGCCATCTGTTCCCAACGGGCCAGCATCTTAGGCTCGTTGACCGGCAAATTCGCCTTCATGGAGAAGGCGGTTTTGGGCAGGTTGAGAGTGGATTTAAGCTCCGTCGGCACTAGCTGGGTTCTCCCAAATGACTGAATCTTTTCATTATAGGGAGCGCAGCCGGACACGTCTATTGGAGAGGCCGACGGGTGACTGGTGTGCAAAAAGTACTGTATCGGTTTGAGAAAAAGCGTGTACAATTTTTGTCACAGGGAGCCTTTCACGCATCTAAAGTTGAGAACGAAACGCTTTGCCATAGAAGATGCTCCAGGGACGAGCGTTTAGATTCGGGTCATGTCGCACGGAACATGTGGTGCGATAGACATTTCCCCGGCAGTGACGTTGGGGCGACTTCCTCGGAACATATGGCCGACAACGAAATCCCGCGGAATCTGCAGGAGCAGGCGAGTTCGATGCCTCCCGAGCCGACGCTCAACCTGCTGCTGAAGGACGACGAGTTAGATCAACCGCTTTACAAGCACCTTTTTCGCGGGCTGGACGAATTCCTGTTCCCCAAGAAACTGCCGCCTCTGGTGCTGACTTCCAAACCGGTCCCGGTGCGGGACATCTGGGGTTTTTACAACTACAAGAGCCGGGGCGCATTTGGATCGACTCTGGTACACGTCATCGCGGTAGCAATCATTATCGGCGTCGCTTGGTGGGGTCGCAGGGTTGTCGAGCAGATCAAGCCCAACCAGACCATCGAACTGATAGCACCGGATAGTATTCCCGCTCTCCAGCCCTCGAAAACCTTGTCGGGTGGCGGCGGTGGCGGTGGTGATCGCGACAAGCTGTTGGCATCCAAGGGGCGCCTGCCGAAGAAGTCGATGGACCAGTTCACTCCGCCCACGGTAGTGGTTCGCAACGAACATCCGCTTTTGCCAAAGGAAGCCACCATCGTCATTCCGCCCGAAGTGAAGCTCGCCCAGTTGGCGATGCCGAACCTGGGTGATCCGCTATCGCACGTACCCGGACCGCCGTCGAACGGCGTGGGATCGGGTGCCGGCATTGGATCTGGGTCGGGAGGCGGCGTTGGAGTAGGCACCGGCCCCGGGTTTGGTGAAGGCCGCGGCGGTGGTACCGGCGGCGGCGTATTCCGAGTTGGCGGCGGCGTGGCCGCTCCGAAACTGGTGTACGATCCCGAGCCGGAATATTCCGAAGAGGCGCGCAAGGCAAAGTATCAGGGTACCTGCGGACTGTCTGTGGTCGTCGGTCCTGATGGCCTGGCACATGACATCCGGGTCACGAATACTCTTGGCCTTGGCTTGGACGAAAAGGCAATCGAGGCGGTGAGAAAGTGGCGCTTTGAACCGGCTATCAAAGACGGCAAGCCCGTGAGCGTTCTGATTTCCGTGCAGGTAAATTTCAGGCTTTACTAAGCGAGTTTGGGAGCCCTGGAAACGGCCGCGCAAGCGGCCGTTTTCATTTGGGGGACAATCCTTAGCTCGAATTGTGCGTTTTGACTTCACAAATTTGTTCCGACCGTTGTCATCTTTTTCGTTCTCTTTTCGATATCTAAAGAGAGCCAATCGATTTAGCCTAGAATGGCAGACACTTCCATGTTTTACAGACGGTTTCATTTCGCGATGATCGGAGTGGTTCTTCTTGTCGCGACCCAGTTCTGCGCCCAAGGGGCGGAAAGTAAGCCGACCACGTTTACCTCTTCGACCGAACTGGTCTTGATTCCCACCGTCGTCCATGACAAATCCGGGTCTCACATTTCGGGTTTGGGGAAGGGAGAGTTTGTATTGAAGCAGGACGGGAAATCCCAACCTCTGGCGATTTTTGAGGAGGTGAATACGAACTCTTATCGTCTTCACCGGTCCGCGGGCGAAAACGGGACGTTCAGCAACGTGAACCCTAGCCGAAGCGGCGAACATCATCGCGTCAGCATCATCGTTCTGGACTTCGTCAATACTCCCTTCGCTGACCAATCGAGTGCACGATCAGCCCTTCTTCAGTTCCTGTCGCAAGTCGCGGACTCGGGTGAGCCCATGTGCCTATTGGCGCTTGGCAGCAACGGGCTGACTCTGCTTCACGACTTTACCGATGATCCGAAACTGCTTGCGGCTGGTATTTCGAAAGCGCGGGACCATACCGCACCGTTGATCCACCAGGGAGTCGAAGACGCAAATCATCCGGTGGATGGTCCGTTGGCAGCAACTCTGACCCGGCTGATCCGCGGACAACTCCAGAGCGACGAGGAACTTGCAACGCAAGAGCGCAAATCCGCCATATCCGTCACGATCGAGGCGCTGCGACAGATCGCAAAGGCCTTTCGCGGCCTGCCGGGACGAAAATCTCTGATCTGGGCGAGTTCCGGCTTTCCGTTCTCCCAAGAAGACGGAATGCAGTCATCCTACGACAACCTGTGGCGGATGATGAACGATGCCCAGATTGCCATTTACTCGGTTGACCTTCGATCCACGACTTCGAACCTGAAGATCACGGACGACCGTGTTCGAGCGAGCGATATCGGCGATTCGCAGTTCGATACCGGCGCCCTGGCGCTGGACGAATTGCACAACGCAAATAGCACGCTGCAAATGTTCGCGGAAAGCACGGGAGGGAAGGCCTTCCTCGGAGGCGGCAACCTGGTGCAGTCGTTTCGCCAGGCGATTCAGGACGACAGCAGTTACTACGTGCTCGGATACTATGTCCACCGAAACAACACGAAACCGGGATGGCATGACGTGGCGGTCGCGGTGCAGTCGAAAGGCGCACACGCTCGCTATCGGAAGGGCTTCTTTCTGTCTACCGATACGTCCGCAGCAAGCGCCCGCCAGGAAATTCAGGAAGCGCTGCGCTCTCCGCTCGATTACAGCGGAGTGCCGGTTTCTCTGACTTGGAGCGGAAAGGAGCCTGGCAAGACTCCGGGCAAGACCAAGGTGAAATTTGATCTAGTAATGCCCGCCGGCTTCGCCACCATTAACGAGTCCGATGATAATCACATGGTCGTTGACGTTGCCGCCGTCGCCAGAAATCTGAATGGCGATGTTGTTGCAGACCTTTCGCAGCGGATCGAATCCCACCTCAAGAGTGACCACCTGGAACAGATGCAGCACAATGGCATGACCTATCGGAACGGACTCCAGCTTCCACCCGGCAAATACATCGTCCGCTTCGTGGTCCGCGATTCTCTAAGCAATCGGTTGGGAAGTGTGGCTGCGCCGATCACCGTATCCCCGTGAGTTTTCACAATGGAGAAGTAACGATGACTGAAGATGAAGCGCGGCAGCTGGCGACCGAATGGGTTGCCGCCTGGAACGCGCAGGACCTTGACGCCATCCTGTCGCATTACGACGAAGCTGTCGAACTGACTTCGCCGATTGCGGCCCGACTGCTGGGGAACGACGGCGAGGTGGCTTCAAAAGCAAATTTGAGAGCCTACTTCCAGCGCGGCTTGGAAGCGCATCCGAATCTCCACTTTGAACTCCACGATGTACTGTGGGGACTGCATTCAGTGGTCCTGTACTACACAAACCAGAACGGGATACGAGTGGCCGAGTGTATGGAAATTTCGCCACACGGCAAAGTGACAAGAGTCGTGGCGAACTACGGTACCAGTGGCACCGCGTCAACCAGACAGGGACGCGGACTTTAGGGCGGGTCTACGGGCTTTAGAACTCCGCCAATTCCTTCATCGCGCGGAACAAGTCGCTGACCTGCGGCAGAATCGCATCTTCGAGAATCGGCTGATAGGCGACAAAGGTGTCGGTGGCCGCGATGCGCTTCACCGGCGCATCGAGATGATGGAAGAGCTGGTCGGCGATGCGGGCGGCGATCTCAGCGCCGTATCCCCAACTGAGTGAATCTTCGTAGGCGATCAGCGCGCGATTGGTTTTCTTCACCGACGCCGCAATGGCTTCCCAATCAAATGGATTGAGCGTACGAAGGTCAATGAGTTCGACACTGATCTGGTGCTCGCGTTCGAGTTTCTGCGCTGCCTGCAACGCACGCGGGACGACTGCGCCATACGTGATGACCGTCAAGTCGGTCCCGGTCTGCACAGTCTTCGCTTTGCCGAACGGTACCATGTAGTCCGGCCCTGGATAGGGCGCGCGCCCGTAGGTCTCGCGGTAAAGGCGTTTGTGCTCGAGGAAGAGAACCGGATCGTCGCAGCGGATCGCCGTACGCAGCAGTCCGGCCGCGTCGAGCGCGTTGGACGGAAAGACGACTCGCATCCCGGGTGTGTGCGTGAAAATGCTCTCGCCGCATTGCGAGTGATAGATCGCGCCGCCGGTCAGGTATCCACCGATCGCCACGCGCACAACCACGGGCGCGGAAAACGCATTGTTCGATCGCCAGCGGATGATGGGCAGTTCGTCCCTGAGTTGCATCATCGCAGGCCAGATGTAGTCGAAGAACTGGATTTCGACGACAGGCTTAAGCCCGCGAACTGCCATTCCGGTTGCGCGTCCTACGATGTTGGCTTCGGCGAGCGGCGAATTGAATACGCGATCGGCTCCGAACTCGGTCTGCAGGCCTGAGGTTAGTTTGAACACGCCGCCTTTGCCTTTGATCAGCTTCTGTTTGAGATACTCTTCACGGCTCGCATCGGCCACGTCTTCGCCAAAGATCAGGACGCGCTCATCACGGCGCATTTCATCGCGCAGCGTGGCGTTGATCAAGTCAGCCATCGTCTTCGGTTGCGAGGCAGCTGACTTCTTTCCGTCGCTGGCCGTCTCCGCCGGCACGGCCGCCGGTTGGGTAGAAAACTCGGTCGATGTTGGATCAAGATCGGGCGAGTACACGAAGTTGTAAATCGTATCGGGCTGCGGAATGGCCGCTGCGAGAGCCTGGTCGGCGGCCGCCTGCACTTCATCGTCGACTTCTTTTTCGATCTTGTTGATAGCCTTCTCGTCGAGAATTCCTTCCCGCAGAAGGAACATCTGGAGACAGGAAATCGGATCGCGCGCGGCGTCGCGCTGCCGCTCACTGTCGGGACGATAAAGCCGCTCGTCGTCCGACAGGGAATGGGAATAAGGACGAATCACATGGGCATGAACGAAGGCCGGGCCGTGCCCGGCGCGGCAATGATCCGCCGCCCTCTTCAGCGCTGCGTACGCCGTGATCGGATCCGTGCCGTCGAGTTCTTCAAAATGAAAATTGGGAAAGCCCGATACCAGACGCGAGATGTTGCCGCCCGAAGTCTGCACTTCGACCGGAACGGAAATCGCATACCCGTTGTCTTCGACGCAGAAGAGCACCGGCAGTCGCTTGTTGGAGGCGGTGTTCAGCGCTTCCCAGAATTCACCTTCGCTGGTGGTGCCGTCGCCGAGTGAGACGTAGGTGATTTCGTCACCCTGAAACTGGATGTCCTTGAACTGGCGATAATCGCCATCGGCTTTTCGCGCGGCGTTGGGATGGCGACTGAAGTAGCGTCCCGCCTCCGAACAGCCGACCGCGTGCAGAATTTGTGTGCCGGTAGCCGAGGATTGCGTCACTACATTGAGCCTTTTGAACGCCCAGTGCGAGGGCATCTGGCGCCCGCCGGAACTAGGGTCGTCAGCAGCGCCCACCGCGCCCATGAGCATCTCGTAAGGAGTCGCACCAAGTGCGAGGCAGAGGGCGCGATCACGGTAGTAGGGGAAAAACCAGTCGTATCCGCTTTTCAGCGCGTGTGCCGCGGCTACTCCGATGGCCTCATGGCCGGCACCGGAAATCTGGAAGAAGACCTTCTGCTGGCGTTTGAGCAGGATTTCGCGGTCGTCGACGCGCCGCGAGGTGTACATCACGCGGTACCAGTCGATCAATTGCCGACCGGTCAGGCCCTGATAAGTTTTGGATTTCTTCTTGAGATCGCTGTCGTTTAGCTTGGGATCGACTTTCGTCGTAGCCATTCTGTTCATCCACCCCGCGCAATTGGGCCGCAATTTATTGTAAATGGGGAGCGTGTTTGGGAAAAGTGGGAAGGTCACAGGCCACCTGTCAGACTGGGCCACTCCTCATTTATTCTGAATTCTCATGATTCGCTTCCTGCGCCACTTTGATCCGCGGACGATTCGTCTGTTGGTGTTCGATCTCGACGGAACGCTGATTGACTCGCGGCTGGATTTGATCCATTCCATCAACGCGATGCTGCGGCATTTCGAGCGGCCGGAGTTGCCAGGGGAATTGATCGCTTCCTACGTCGGGGACGGCGCGCCGGCGCTGGTACAACGTGCGCTCGGAGGTTCGCAGGGTGGTTCGGATCATGAATCGATTTTTCAACCAGCGCTGGACTATTTTCTTGGGTACTACCGGATTCATAAGCTCGATCACACAACGGTGTATGCGGGAATCCCGGCGGCGCTGGTGGCGCTAGCCAATCCCAGCGGAACGCAGAGGCGGATGGCGGTGCTGTCCAATAAGCCGGTGAATCCGTCGCGCGATATCGTGCAGGCACTCGGCCTGGGCGATTTCTTTGTTCGGATTTATGGCGGGAATAGTTTTGCGACGAAGAAGCCCGAGCCCGAGGGCGTGCGCACTCTGCTACAGGAGATGGGAGTCGCTGCGGCGGAAGCGCTCATGATTGGTGATTCGTCGATTGACGTCTTGACTGGACGCAACGCTGGGCTGTGGACTTGCGGCGTCACGTACGGTTTCGCGCCGCGATCGCTCGATGATGTACCGCCGGATGTGCTGATCGATTACCCCTCCGAATTTGCAGAGCTCTTTGGAATTGGGCGAAGCTGACTGACTCCAAATAGATCGCTTTCTAGACGTAGCTTGTAAATTATTTCCATTCCGCAACGCTCCTGCTACTTTCAAATCATCCAGATGAAAAGCGCCAAATTCGATCAAGCCTTTACGCCCGCCGAACTGCGTACATTGCGCAGTCTGAAAACTCCGCACGGCATTCAGCGGCGCCTCAACGACATGCCGTACCATCTGGCAGATTCGGCGTGGTCTCCACGGCGCGTGCTGCGGGAGAACACTTCGCATTGCTATGAGGGCGCACTCTTCGCGGCGGCGGCGTTGCGCGTGAACGGTTTTCCGCCTCTCCTCCTCGATCTCGAAGCGGAGCACGATACCGATCACGTCATCGCCGTTTATCGTGTTGACGGTCACTGGGGCGCAATTGCCAAGTCGAACTACACGGGATGCCGCTACCGCGAGCCGGTTTACCGCACGCTGCGCGAATTGGCGCTTAGTTATTTTGAGGTGTATTTCAATCAGCGTGGGGAGCGCACTCTGCGCACTTTTTCGCGCCCGGTCGACATGCGCCGCTTCGATCATCTCGACTGGATGACGACGGAGAAACCGGTCTGGTTTGTCGCCGAATATCTGCTGACGATTTCCCACACGCGATTGATCTCGCGGGCGCAAGCTAAAAGGCTTCATCGCCTGGATGGACGGTCGTTTCGCGCAGGGTGTCTGGAGCGCGCCGAGAAGTAGCCGCAGAGATCAGGGGCGCAATTGTCCGCGGAGTTGCCTTGCGAGTTTTTCGATTCTCTTCAACTTGTCGAAGGTATCGCCCGGCAGCAGGCCTTTTTTCATCTGCTCGATGTCGCCGGGAATCGTGGAGGCGAGCGCGGCCATTTCCTTCGACTCGCGTTCGACCGCGACGCTGTTCAGGTGAATAGAAACGGTTGGCACGGGAGCTGCGGAGCCCTGGTCGTGCTGGGCGGGGTCGGGAGGCGTCGGATAGCCGCGCCGCGTTTGCCCCGAGGCGCTGTTTATTACCGCCGTTGCGAACAAGAAAACCCACAGGGTGAATTGGCCGGACCTCGTTCGTTGCATGCACATCTCCTGAACGGTGCTATTCGCGGCGCGGGTTTCGGGGCTGTACGAATGAGTCCCCGCTTTCCACAGCTCCGAGTTAAACTTACAGTCTTTCCCCTTTGCAATCTTTCCCGCTGAGTGTAATTCGTTGTCGGGTACAGCGCTGGGCGTATTTTCTGCCTTTTTTCGTAGTCAGTAAAAAGAAGTCCCGCGAGGCCCGAACCGCATCCAAAGGCGAAAGGCTACGTACCACCAACCTGGAGCAGGAGGTCAGACCATGCCTAGCACCACTCATGCCATTCGGGCGCGCGACGAAACGCCTTCTGGTCTGGCGGAGGCTCGCCGGACAACCGACTCTCTCTTTGACATTGTCAGACCTGACTCGCTTTACGAACGCCCGATCCCGGAGCGGCACCGGATCATTTTTTACGTTGGACACCTCGAGGCATTCGACCGGAATCTCTTGGCCGGAAGACTGTTGTCGTTGCCGGGCTCCTCTCCCGAACTCGACCGGTTGTTTGCATTCGGAATCGATCCGGTGGGCGGCGGTCTTCCGACAGACCAGCCTGCGGATTGGCCTGCCATCGAGCGGGTCCGACAATATGTTCAACAGGTGCGCAGCGAACTGGACGAAGGACTGGAGAATCGTCTGCAGCAGAGCGGCGACTTTTCGGCAGAGCTGCTCCTGAACGTCGCGATCGAACATCGTCTGATGCATGCGGAAACACTGGCGTATATGTTGCATCGGTTGCCGCACGACAAAAAAATTGCACCTGCCGGCGCTCCTCAGGTGGTCACGGCTTCGCCCCGCCCGGCGCACGTTGAAATTCCAGCCGGCTCGGCAACGCTCGGCCTCGCCCGCGCGGGCCACGCCTTCGGCTGGGACAACGAATTCGAACAACACTCTGTCGATGTCCCTGCCTTCGCCATTGATCGCTACAAAACGACGAACGCCGAATACCTGGAATTCATTGAGAACGGTGGTTACGAGAATCGTGCATTGTGGAGCGAGTCCGACTGGGCGTGGAAGGATTCGAACCGCATCTCGCGTCCTGCGTTCTGGGAAAAACAGCGCAATCGAGATGGATGGTTTTGGAAAGGAATGTTTGCAGACATCCCTCTGCCGCTCGATTGGCCTGTCTACGTGAGCCATGCCGAGGCGAGCGCCTATGCGCGCTGGGCAGGGAAGAGCTTGCCGACGGAAGCGCAGTGGCAGCGTGCGGCTTACGGGTCGCCCGGAGCACACTCGAGAATGTATCCCTGGGGTTCGAAATTGCCCGACACCGCACGCGGCAACTTCGATTTTGCAAACTGGGATCCAACTTCGGTTGTTGCCCATCCGGCGGGGATCAGCGCCTTCGGTGTCGACGACATGCTGGGCAACGGCTGGGAGTGGACCGCGACGGTGTTCGCGCCTTTTGCCGGATTTCAGGCGTTCCCGTTCTATCCGGGATACTCCGCGGATTTTTTTGACGGCAAGCATTACGTGATCAAGGGTGCATCGTCGCGCACCGCGTCCCGCATGTTGCGGCCATCATTTCGCAACTGGTTCCAACCGCACTATCAGTATGTCTACGCTGGATTCCGCTGTGTGAGCAACCGGCTCGCGTGAGGAAAGAATGATTTTGCGACAGGCTGTCACTGCCGATCCCATCGCTGAATTTGCCGCCGAGGTCCGTGAAGGCTTGCTGCGTCCGGGGCAGAAAGAGTTGCCATCGAAGTATCTCTACGATGAAGTCGGCTCGGCGCTGTTTGAGGTCATCAGCGCGCTGCCCGAGTATGGACTCACGCGGGCAGACGAACGCCTGCTGCGGGAAAATTCGGCCGAGATCGTTGGACACCTCAAATCGCCGCTCGTGGTTGCGGAACTGGGGAGCGGCAGCGGGAAGAAGACGCGTTACCTGCTCGAGGCGCTCGACAGCGGCCGGCGGACGCGCTATTGCCCCATTGAGATTTCCCACGCCGCACTGACCATGGTCGCGCGCGAACTGGGCGACATCGAGCACATCAGCATCGTTGGTTTTGAACGTGAATATCTGGACGGCCTGCTCGAAGTGGCTGACAATCGCCTTCCGGGTGAGCAGTTGCTGGTGCTGTTCCTGGGCAGCACGATTGGAAATTTCGATCGCCCGGCGGATGTGAAATTTCTACGGGCCGTGCGCCGCATCCTGCAACCGGGGGACGCACTCCTGCTCGGCACCGACCTCGTCAAGCCCACGCCGCAGATGCTCGATGCCTACGACGACAGCCTGGGCGTGACGGCTGCGTTCAACCTGAACCTGTTGGGCCGCATCAACCGGGAACTCGGTGGAAACTTTGTGCTGTCACAATTCGCGCACGAGGCGCGCTTCAATCCGGAAACCCGCAGCATCGAAATGCACCTGCGGTCGGAGCGCAACCAGAATGTCACCATCTCACGCGCAGGCCTCACCGTAACCTTCCGCGCGGGCGAAACCATCTGGACCGAGAGCAGCCATAAGTATTCCCGGCCCGAACTGCTGCAACTGGCGATGGCGGCGAGTTTCCGGTGGAAGCAGCAATGGATGGACCACGAGTGGCCCTTTGCGGAAACGCTGCTGATCGCGGAGTGATCGGGCGAGCTAATTCATTGAATGTCTTGCAGGCCCGGTGGGAATCGGAAACTGCACGAGAGCGGCAAAAAAAACCTGCCGCTTGAAAGTGCGGCAGGTGTCTTACGGCTCAAATTGCTAGTACGGCCAACGCGATGCTACTACCGACCCTGCGCCGAGGGCTTTCTCGTATCGGGACCGAACGGGCTGCAGGCGCCGGCCGCAATGGTGTACGGTTGGTTGGTCTGGATAAAGAAGGCAGTTACGCCGTCAACGGTTGAATCCAGATCGCCTAGCCCGGTTGAGCCCTTAAGCGACCACTGCTCTTGTTCGCCAAGCGCGGCAATAAAGGTATTGAGTTTCGTGCTGCCCGTCGAGACCTTGCCGGAAATAAGAATTCCGGAACCGCTGCATGTGTAATCCCACAGGCCGACCGTCCAAATGCCGGTTTGGTGGTGCATACTGACGTTGTTGGTCTGAATGCGGTCGCAAAAATTGTTAAAAAACACGCATTGAGTAGCTTGGCTAGCCGGTACGAAGACGACCGCCATGGCGAGAACGAGACAGAGAATCGTGTACTTCTTCATTTACTTCCTCCTGGGTGTGAATTGTTGGAATGTGCGCGCCTCTCCTTTGGTGTCAACGATAGACGCGATGGGACTAACAGATTGCTCATCGGAAATGTTTGCTTACTGACTGTTTACGGAAGTCTTACTTTTACCGGGCTGGGGAAAGCCCGATCGAGTGACCGCATGATGGTACACAATGGATCGGTTGTCAAGTGTCGAGATGCATTTTTCGGTTGAAATCTGGCCGGTGTGCGGTGAAGTTCACCTTTACGCGAAAAGGAATGCAACATTTTTCACTGTTTCTGCAAAATGGAGCTCTAAATCGAGCGTAAAGCTTGCGATGAGCGTTACTCGCGATCGCTCATGCGATCGGCCATGAAATGCAAATTTGTTTTCAGACCGGCGTCCGAGGCGCGAGTTCTGCTCAGCAGTGACTTGGAGACCTATGGGACAAAAATCTCACCGTTAGTGAGGTGTAGTTGGCGACGGTGTACCGGCTTTCGGAGGAGCAGTTGGCGCTTTCTTTGGCTGCGAGGGTTTGGCCGTTGCGCTCAGGCAGGTTTTGGGAAGCTGAAAGAGTTTCTTGTCTGGTGGCTCCAGGCTCACATTGCTGTACTTGATAGTCGTGGTGGCGCGGTCAGTGGGCGAAATTTCGATCTTGAGCGGGAAGTTTTGGAGATCTTCGGCCTCCCACAATTTAACTTTGATTTCGATCTTCAATCCATTTTTCGGTTTGAAGACAATGTTCTCGATCTTGCAGGTATGGCCCTCGATTGTCTCCTTCTCTTCTGTCGGGGACCGTTCGCTCGTGAAATCTTTCGCTGTGTAGGTGTAGAACGGGTAGGTAGAAATATCGGGCAGACGCGTGTGGCTACATGTTTTTGGCCTGACGACCCAACTCCGGCGGTCCGGCAGGTCGGTGATGCGATACTCGGTTTCGAAATCGGCCCTCATCTGACTACCTAGCCGGTAAACCTGATGCGGCTCCATCCTGAACACCCCGCTGTGCATGATTGCTGAGAAGTGCGGGAAGGCCTCGAAGGGGTCCTGGGCGCGAACGATTGTCGCGGCAAACAGCAGCAACCCGGTACAGGCTAGCGAAGCAAGATGGCGCATCGGTTCTGACCTCCAGAAAGTTCGACTCCCCAGAGTTATAGCACGGCCGCGGATTTGCGACAGGGCAACGCCCCTCAATACTCCGAGCTAGGGGACGAGCCGGTTCCCATCGCCCACCAGCGGCACCCCCTCCGACTTTAGAAAACTTGCCGCTTCCTGAAGGCTCGCGCCGAACGAGAGTGAACGAAACTGGCCTTTGCCGGCGAGGGTAACAATTCCGAGCACCTCGCCTTGTGCGGAAATGACAGGGCTGCCGCTCATCCCTTCACTGGCGGGGATGTCGGTGGCGAAATCGCAATAGCATCCATCTTTGCGCTGATAGGTCTGGCGTCCTTGAACGTGTCCGCTGCGGACCAGCGGCGAAAGCCCCCATCCTGTGAACGCGGTGATGGTTATGGCTTCTCCTACAACTGGTGCTCGCGCATGGATGCGCGCGGGCCGGATATAACCCCAATCCCGATTGCTGTCGGCGGGACGAATGCGGCATATTGCCAGGTCAAGCGGCGCGAACAGAGTGCAGTCTTTAAGCAGGAAGGCGTGGAGCCGGCCGAAGCGACTCCATTCGTCGTCGGGAATCATTACGCTCAGCGCACAGTCGGAGTGCGCCTCCTGAATGACGTGCGCCGCTGTAAGCAGAGTGCCACCGGAATCCGCGATCACGCCGGTACCGCGCACACGCGTACGCGCTGCCTGATGATTCTCCGTGCACAGCAGTGGGACAGCGGCACGTAGCGCGGGCAAGGCATTCACTTCTTGCGAGCCCGCGAGCCGCAGCATCAGCAGCCACAGCACAGCGAGCGGAACAATCCGATGCCAGCGCATTTCGTGTCTGGTGGAATTGTATTGAATGTCGTGCGTCGGAGTGTTTCGGAAACGCTGAACGACTTCCCTGGCGGCAGCCAGGCCCCAGCGCCGGGAGCCTCCAGAGACTCCCGACGCCAAGAACGGCCGGAGAGACCTGAGCCTGCCGGCCCTGCTCGTAACAACTGGCGAGTAACGACGGGAATCTTGTGGGGGATGGAGCTTTAAACTATGTTCTCTTCAGCGCGTCTTTTGGCGTGCTTCTGAGGTATCGGGCGTCCAGCGTCGCCACTCTGGACGCCCTTGAAATTTAACCTGAAAGCCGCATCGCAGGGCTATGGGACGCTCAGGCCTTGCCACCGCGCAAGAGGATCTCCAACAGCAACAGCCAACGGCGAACGTTGGTGGTCATCACGAAATTCTCCTTTACGTGTTCGTGCCCGTTCCTGCCCAGCTGAGCCGCAAATTCGGGATGCGTCAGCACGTAATGTTCGCGTAGAAAATGATGCTCCTGTAGAGTGCGGAAAGCGTACTGCAAGATCGAGTCCTCGAGAAACTTACGGAGCGCGTCCAGAAGTTCGACAAGTGCTGGAGGTTTGTAGTTGCTGTGCCATTATCCGCTCACTGCTGCGGCGGTTTCGCCGCTCGCTCTCTGGCTGGCAGCGAGCCAGCGGGTTAGAAAATGCAGAAGTTCTTCGGGTGGCTTGAGCCACACCTGCGCTGCTGTCTGACGCCATCGCGGACGCACCAATACGGTCAAACCGCGATCTTTCATCGCGCGGAAGGCGCGCTCATCGGTGGCGTCATCGCCCAGAAAAGCGACCGGCACGTCAGGTTCTGTTTCGTCGAGCAGGAGTCGAACCGCATCTCCCTTGTCCTTGTCGGGCACGCGAATTTCCACGCCGCCATCAAATTCCAGTAGTTGCAGACCTGCATGTTCTGCAATCGGCTTCCAACCCATCAATACGCGTCCTCGTACGTCCTCGATTTCCCAATCACTCAGGCCTCTCCAATGCATTGCGATGCTGCCAGTCTTCAACTCTGCCTTCTGCCGTAGTTGCTGATAGCTCACCCAGCGGTCCGCGTCTGACAATGCGTCGAGAGAGCGGGAATCGATTGGGAGCATTTCGGTTTCCCCGTTCGGACGCCTTCGCTGCAAGCCATGCAAGCCCCAAACTTCCGGAGCAGGCTCAATGCCAAGAAGGGGAATGGCCTCGCTTGTGTCGCGTCCCGAGATAATCACGATCCGCGTGTGACCATTCCGGATGATCTCCCGCAAAACCGGCACGACGCCGGGATAGGGAAATGCGCGGTCGCGTTCCAGACGAAATGGCGCCAGGGTTCCGTCGTAGTCGAGCATGAGCAGTGATTGCGAAGCATGCGCGACTCCTTGAACAAACTGGTCGACCTGCTCTTGACTATCGGTTTTCAGCACTGCCTCCCTTCTTGACTAGCCTGCTGGATTACACGACCGTCGCACTAGCCCGAAGCCGCTCGCTCCTGTCCTCGGGCGCATCCAGTCGGATCTCACAGAGTTCTGTGATCAGATTTCCTGCCCACCGGTAAATGTTGTGTTCCTTGATGACCCTTCGCATACGATGTACGCGCAATTGCTTCTCTTCGGGTTCCATCTCGAGTCCGACCCGGATCGCTTCCGCTGTCTGATCGATGTCGTAGGGATTCACGAGAAGAGCGTCACGCAATTCCCTAGCGGCGCCGGTGAACTGGCTCAGGATCAGCACGCCCCGTTCGTCACCGCGCGCCGCCAGGAATTCCTTCGCTACCAGATTCATTCCGTCGTGCAGCGACGTCACCAAACACAGATCCGCCGCCCGATAGTATGGAGTGATCTCTCTGTGGCTATGCTGGCGTTTCAGGAACGCAATTGGTTTCCATTTGCCACTCTGAAAGCGCCAGTTGATGCGGTCAGCTTCCATTTCAACTTCCGCCAGCAGGTCGTGGTAACGCTTGATGTGGGTTCGACTGGGTGCGCCAATCTGCACGAACGTGAATTTCCCCTGGTAGGTCGGATACTTTTCAAGAAACCGTTCGATGGCGAGAAATCGTTCCAGGATGCCCTTGGTGTAATCAACCCGATCCACGCCGATGCCGAGAAATGTTGCCTCAATCCCCAAGGCACGGAATAGGGCAGCACGATCCGTGTAGGAGAATCCCTGATTGCTGTCCTCACCGGGTTCGTCGTCGGTTAGGGCCACACTGATCGGGAAGGGGTGGACTGTCGTGCGATGGTCGCGGCGCAGCACTGAAAAGTGTTCCCAGTCCACGCGCGACTCCACCACGCGGTCTACGGTCTGGAGGAAATTGTTGCAGTGCGATTGGACGTGAAAACCGACGAGATCCGCACCCAGCAGGCCGTCCACGAGTTCGCGTTGCCAGGGACAGATGCCGAACGCCTCCGGATTGGGCCACGGTATATGCCAGAAGATCGCGACCCGTGCATCCGGACGCTTTTCTTTGATCATGCGGGGCAGGAGCGCAAAGTGATAGTCCTGTACCAGGATGACCGGGCTGACGATATCCTCGATCTCCTTCAGCAGAGCCTCGGTAAACTTCCGGTTGACCTCCTGATAGTGCTGCCAGTCGTCGGCGCGGAAGAGGGGCCGGGTATGCGCTATGTGGCAGAGGGGCCACAAGCCCTCATTGGCGAATCCGTAGTAATAACCCTGCTCTTCCTCTTTGCTCAGCCACACGCGACGCAATGTGTAACGCGGATCGTCGGGAGGAACCCGCAGCCGGTCGCGTGCATCCACCGTTTCTGCATCGGCGTCTCCGCTGCCATGGGCTATCCACGTGCCATCGCAGGCATTGAGAACCGGTTCGAGCGCGGTCACTAATCCGCTCGCAGGCACGCTAACCTCGATCGTCTTGCCGTTCCGTTGATGGATATAAGGCTCGCGATTCGACACCACAAACAAGCGCGCTCCGTCCAGGCGGGTTTGCACCTGTACGGCGAGCCGGTCCGCCGTCCACATGGATTCGCCGGCTTCGCGCAGGCGCGCTTCGTTTTCCGCTGCGCTGCGGGCCTGGCTCAGGCTTTGCGCCATGGTGGCAACCTCGCGCGCCAGCGGACGAAACATATCCAGATCCGGCATTTTTTGCTGCGATGAAATTCTCCCGGTGCGGAGCGCACGCATCCATTGCGCCGCTCTGGCGATCGGGCCGGTGATGCTCCAGCGCACAATCATCAGAGTGATCAGAACGATCAGAAAAACCTGTGCCAGGACCCGAACGAACGTTTCCCGCCAGACACGCAAAGCCTGTGCGCGGATGTAGGTGACATCATGCACAACCGCCAGCCCACCCACCTGTTGATCCTTGCGATGGAGAGGAAGCGCGACGATATGAACCGATTCCGCGCCGAGACGCACAAATGCGTCGGTGTTCTTGTCGTCGGAGAGTGCTTCCACCAGAGAGGGCGGAGTTGTCGTGAGTGTTTTACCTAACTCAGGCGTGACTGCGACCAGTTTTCCCTGTTTGTCGTAAACAGCCACGCCAAGCATGTGCTCGCGATTGCCAAAGCGCTGCACCAGGCGCTGGAGTTCCCGGTCTGATCCGACTTCCCAGGAACGCTCCACATTGTCGGCAAGGCTCTCACCCAGAACCTCAGCGCGCCGCTGAAGATCGCTACGAAGGCGGCGTTTCTCTTCAATGACCTGGTAGTACGAGAACCCGAGCGAGACCAGCGTGACCCCAACGATCAGGGAAACGATCAGCCGAACACTCAGCAGTCTCATCGAGCGACCTCCCCGTCGCGAATATGGTACTCCCGTTTAAGACGAAGCAAAGCCATCGCTTCTTGGAGGGGTGAGTGAACAGAAAGGTCGGGGCAAGCGCACGCCGCCCCGATCCCAATAGACTCAGGCAGTCGGTTCGATGCCGCTGACTCGAATCGTTCCGCTGGAACTGTCGAGGGTGCCTGTAACCTTCACGTTCTTGTTGAGGAAAGACTTCGCTTTCTTTTGATCATCCAGTTGATACGTCATCTTGCCCTCTGCATCTGTCAGGACCATCTTGTCGCCTGCCTTCACGATCTTGCCGGTGAAAATCTTCGCGACTTCTGATGCAGAAGCGGTACTGTCCGGTTGCTGGGTTGGTTGTTGAACTGATGGATCACTTGGAGGAGTCGCAGTCTGTGCGTTCGCTGGAAGCGAGACCAGGCTGAGGCCCACCATCACTACGGCTACTGGCAACACGTAAATCAAAGCTGCTCGTAGGGTCTTCATAGCAGTCTCCTTGGGGGAGGGATTTGTCTATATGCCAGGTGGGGGTGCAACTCCCCTGCCAAAGGCGCACTTGGCGGCTTAAGTCGTTGAAAGGACAATAAAAGAGGAAGGCAAATGCTTGAGTGTAGAGTGCAACTATGACCGCAGTGGAGAAAATTGTTCCCCGTTGGTTGGTACGCAGGGACAGCAATAAATAACAAAGGCGTCCCTTTCTGAGAGACGCCTTTGCCTGGCCATATGGGGCCTTCGCTAATGCCGCGAGCTTACGCCTGCAGACTCAATGATCCTTGCGATTGCGACGCCGCGCTGGGTGAGGCTCCCTCAAACAGATTCAGGACCAACTGAGAGTTGTTCGTTCCGCCATTGAGGTTGATGGATACAGTCTCGCCACCTCCGCTTTGCGCCTGGAGGTCGATCTGGATCTGACCACCGTTTCCTCCCACATTGATGATGATTTCAGGAGGAGCGCTCGTCCCAGAGTTCGCTGCGGGAGGCGGTGCGAAGTCAGGGGGTCCGGAAACCACGATGTGGGGCGGGTTGGCTGAGGGGGGACCCTGCGGCGGCACCGGTATGGGTGGCCCAAGGGGCAAGGGTCCGGGATTTGCGCCGGCATGTCTAAAGGTGCTGGAGAGGGCGGCGAATGCCGATGTTGCGCCTGCCAGGTCTCCTGACGCCAACGCCTGCCCGATCGCGGCGAAGTCTTGCGCCCGGTCCAATCGCCGGAATGTCTGCCCATTACGCAACGGGCCGGATGTGCCGAGTGCGGTGAGCGCGTCATAAGCCTGCTGTGCCGCAGCCGCGTCGCCCGATTGCAAGTCCTGGCCCAATTGTTTGAGGTCGGTCGCGCGCTGATGGTAGAAATTCTGCTGTAGAGCGAGCGATTGCAACGAGCGCCCACCCTGCGAGGCGTTGATGGTGACGACAAAGGCCGGACTCTGCGCTTGCGATGACTGCTGAACCTGAGTCAAATCGCTCGCTTTGGCGGCTCGGCCAGGCTGAAGGTCCTGACGGATGCCCTGAAGTTCCTGCAAAAGTGAATGGCTCGAAACTGCCTGTGTGGACATAGAAGTCTCCCGTGTAACGAGTCGGACAGGCAATGCAACAGATAGCTTGCCGTCTATGGAATCTATCGGTGCGGTGGCGGGACACTTTAGATAAAGGGCACCATTACGAATGGGCGGGGGGTGGGGCCAAGTGCTAAATCCTAGGTGCTAACTGCTGCGGTTGTCTGGTGCGCCCGGAGAGATTCGAACTCCCGACCTACAGCTCCGGAGGCTGCCGCTCTATCCAGCTGAGCTACGGGCGCGCATCTTCAGTGTACATCGGCTCGTCATCGCTCTCAATGTCCGGATGCGCGGCTTGCCGCATCTTGCTGCGCCTTAGCAACCGTCCACATTCCAGAACCGTTCCCGGTTGTAGTCCATACGCAACACACGGTTCTTGGGATCGTGACGCTTCCCGCAATTAGGGCAGGGAAGGAAGCTGCGGATATGCGTTCCCTGGCGGTCGAAGTCCTCGGCGATCGCGAAGGTCGTACCGCAGCTGCACGGGATGAGAAACATCCGCGGAAGCTTTTTCCGGTCCACGGTCTGATCCTTGTTCTGAGCCCCGCGCGTCTTGGAAGAGCGGTTCTTCACTCCGACTCGGTCACCATAGCCAATGGACCCCGCTTGCGCCTGTTGGCCTGGAGGACTTTCTTTCGCAAGCGCAGCGCTTTGGGCGTCACTTCCACAAATTCGTCGTCGGCGATGAACTCGATTGCCTGCTCCAGATTGAGTTGGCGGTAAGGCACCAGCCGGATCGCTTCGTCAGCGGTCGACGCTCGCATGTTGGTCAGCTTTTTTTCGCGGACTGCGTTCACGTCGAGATCGGTATCTTTCGCGTTCTCCCCGACAATCATTCCTTCGTAAAGCTCAATGCCGGCTCCGACGAAAAGTTCTCCGCGCTCCTGTAAACCCCAGAGGGCATAGGCGGTGGACGCGCCGTTGCGGTCGGAGATGAGCGCTCCCGTCAGGCGATGCGGAATCTCTCCCTGCCATTCCGTGTAACCATCGAAGAGAGAATTCATGACGATCGTTCCGCGGGTGTCGGTGAGCAACTGACTGCGAAGTCCGATCAGCCCGCGGCTCGGCACGCGGAACTCGATGCGCACGCGGCCATAGCCGTGGTTGTGCATGTTCTTGACTTCGCTCTTGCGCGATCCAAGCTGCTCCATCACAACGCCTACGAATTCCTCCGGCACGTCGATGGTCAGGTGCTCGACCGGTTCCATCAGCTTGCCGTCGATGCGCTTGGTGACAATCTCCGGCTTGCCGACCATCAGTTCATAGCCTTCGCGCCGCATCATTTCGATCAGAATGGAGAGCTGCAGTTCGCCGCGGCCCAACACCTTAAACGAATCAGTCGTGCCAGTGTTCTCCACGCGCAGCGAGACGTTGGTGAGCAATTCTTTTTCGAGACGTTCCTTCAGGTTGCGCGACGTGACGTAGGTGCCGTCTTTGCCCGCGAAGGGAGAATTGTTGACCGTGAACAGCATCGCGATGGTCGGTTCGTCGATCGCAATATGCGGAAGGGGCGCGGGATTCTCCACCGTGGTGATGGTCTCGCCGATGGTGATCCCTTCCACGCCTGCGACCGCGATGATGTCCCCGAGTTCGGTCTCGGTAATATCGGTTCTTTTCAGGCCGGAGAACGAGAATAGCTTGGTGATTTTGGTTTTGTGATACGTGCCATCGAGCTTGGCGATAGAAACATCCTCGCCGGTGTGCATGGTGCCACTGAACACGCGCGCGATGGCCAGACGTCCGAGGTAATCGCTGTAGTCAAGGTTGGCCACTAGAATCTGCAGGGCGCCGGTCGCATCGCCCTTCGGCGGTGGAGTCGTCTTCAGGATCGCGTCAAACAGAGGACGCAAGTCTTCGCCGCCGCCCTTGATATCGGTCGTGGCCGTGCCGATCTTGGCGTTCGTATAAAGGATCGGAAAATCGATCTGTTCCTCTTTGGCATCGAGATCGATAAACAGATCGTAGATTTCATTCACAACTTCCTGCGGACGGGCGTCGGCGCGGTCAATCTTGTTGATCACAACAATCGGCGGCAGGCCGGCTTCGAGCGCTTTGCCAAGCACGTAGCGTGTCTGCGGCAGCGGACCTTCGCTGGCGTCGACCAGCAGCATGACTCCGTCTACCATCTTCAGTGCGCGTTCGACCTCGCCGCCGAAGTCGCTGTGGCCGGGAGTGTCGACGATATTGATCTTCACGTCGTGATAGAAAATGGCCGTGTTCTTGGCGAGAATCGTGATGCCGCGCTCGCGCTCCAATTCGTTCGAGTCCATGACCCGTTCGACATGGTGCTCGTTGGAGCGGAAGGTGCCGCTCTGCTGGAGCATGGCGTCCACCAGCGTGGTTTTGCCGTGGTCGACGTGCGCGATGATGGCGATGTTGCGAATGCTTGAACTCAAAAGGTTCCTTCCTGACTTCGAGGGGCTACAACTACTTTACTATGGGGATGGCGATCAGGAGGAAGGCCTGCCGCAATAGTCCGGCGGTCTTCCTTGTACAATCGGTCTTTACAATCAGTAATCTGAGGACGAATCAGCAGCTATGGCTATCATCAAACAGCGAGAACTAAAGGGGATACTGGTCCGAATGGGAATACTAACTGTAGGTAGCGTTTTGGCAGCGGGCTCCATCGGGACGGCCGAGGCCGCCAGCGGAGAATTTGGTCCTGACAATCCGTTCTACGCGCCGAGTCCGCTGCCGTTTCATGCGCCGGCGTTCGACAAGATCAAAGACAGCGACTACCAGCCCGCGATTGATGCCGGGATGGCCCAGCAACTCGCGGAAGTGCGGGCCATTGCCGACAATCCGGCGCCGCCGACGTTCGACAACACAATCGTCGCGCTGGAGAAAACGGGTCAACTATTCAACCGCGTGATGCTGGTGTTCAACGGCGTCACGGGAGCGAACTTAAGCGATGAACTCCAGAAAGTCCAGGACATCGAAGCGCCGAAACTCGCCGCGCACCAGGACGCCATCTACCTCGATGCCAGGTTGTTTCAGCGCGTGAAGGCGATCTATGACCAGCGTGCGTCGTTGAAACTCGATGCGGAGGCCCTACGCCTAGTTGAGTACACCTACCAGCAATTCGTTCACGCGGGAGCGAACCTCTCCGAAGCCGACAAGGTCGAATTGAAGAAGCTGAATGAGGAAGCGTCGACCCTCACCAACGCCTTCAATACGAAGTTGCTCGCCGCAACCAAGGACGCGGCTTTTGTCGCCACCGATGAGGCAGCCCTAGCGGGCTTGAGTTCCGCGAGAATCGCAGCAGATGCGCAGGCAGCGAAGGACCGCAAGGTGAGTGGTTACGTGATTCCTCTGCAGAACACCACCCAGCAACCTGACCTGGGTTCGCTGAGCCAGCGCGCAACGCGGCAGACGATCTTCAAGAACTCGTGGGATCGCGCCGAACGTGGCGGCCCGAACGACACTCGCGACACGATTGCACGGCTGGCTCAGATTCGCGCCCAGAAAGCCAAGCTGCTGGGATTCTCAACCTACGCCGCGTGGAAACTGGAAGACCAGATGGCGAAAACTCCGGAAGCCGCCCTGAAGTTCATGGACGCCCTGGTGCCCGGCTCCACTGCGCACGCGAATGTCGAAGCAAAAGATATCCAGGCGGTGATCGATTCGCAAAAAGGCGGATTCCCACTGGAACCCTGGGATTGGGACTTCTATGCCGAACAGGTCCGTAAAGCCCGCTACGACCTCGACGAAGCGCAGTTGAAGCCGTATTTCGAGTTGAATAACGTGCTGGAGAACGGCGTCTTTTACGCCGCGACGCAGCTCTACGGAATCACTTTCAAGGAACGCAAAGACATCCCTGTCTACCATCCGGACATTCGCGCATTTGAAGTCTTTGACGCAGACGGCAAGTCGATGGCGCTCTGGTACTGCGACTATTTCAAACGCGACAACAAAAACGGCGGCGCCTGGATGGAAGTGTTTGTGAACCAGTCCAAACTGCTGGGGACGAAGCCGGTCATCTTCAACGTCGCCAACTTCACCAAGCCCGGTCCAGGTCAGCCTGCGCTCATCAGTTTCCGCGATGTCACCACCATGTTCCACGAGTTCGGGCACGCGCTGCACGGCATGTTCGCGAACACCGTGTATCCAAGTCTCTCCGGGACGGCGGTCGCGCGCGATTTCGTCGAGTTCCCGTCACAGTTCAACGAACACTGGGCAACCTATCCAACCGTGTTCAATCATTACGCGAAAGATTACAAGACGGGCGCGCCCATGCCGGAAGAGTTGGTCGCGAAACTCAAGAAGGCGAAAAACTTTAACCAGGGATACGCGCTGACTGAAGTAGTAGCCGCCGCCGAACTCGATATGCAGTGGCACACGCTGCCCGCGACGGCGCCGCTCCAGAAACCTGACGAATTCGAGATCGCCGCGTTGAAGAAAACGAACCTGTTGCTGAGTTCCGTGCCTCCGCGCTACCGTTCGAGCTATTTCTCTCACATCTGGAGCAGCGGCTACGCAGCCGGATACTACGCGTATCTTTGGAGCGAGATGCTCGACCACGCCGCCTATCAGTGGTTCGAAGACCATGGCGGACTTACCCGCGCCAACGGCGACCGCCTTCGCCAGATGGTCCTGTCGCGCGGCAATACCGAAGACCTCGGCAAGATGTATTCTGCGTGGCTGGGTGCGGAGCCTACGATCGAGCCCATGCTGAAGTATCGGGGACTGCTGCCGGAGGCGGGGAAGTAAGGAAGCCGCTTTTCGCGCGTGACCAGCAGGCGGGACTTCGGTCCTGCCTTTTTTCATACTGCAAGGGGATTGCTGGAGTATTGTTGGCGCCGAATCCGTGGTAATAATTTACGGGACATTGGAACGCATTGACGATGGGAGGAAAGAAATGAACTGGAAGCTGATGGCAAAAGCGATGATTTCTCTGGCGGTGTTGGCTGTTCTTGCAATCGGTGGTTCGCGAATTGTCGCTGCGTCTAGCGAGGCCGATGCCATCGCGGCCAAATTCGTTGCCGGCTGGAATTCTCACGATCCCGCAAAACTGGTCGCGCTGTTCACTGACGATGTGTTTTACGAGGACGTCGCCTTCGGCGAGCTCAGTCACGGAAAGGTCGAACTCAGCAAGTTCGCCGCGTCGGAATTTGAAGGCGTCCCCGATCTCGAGCTGAAACTGGTGCGCGCCGCGATTCACGACGGTCACGGCACAATCGAATGGAGTTTCACGGGCACCGACAAGGGTGTCTATAAGACGGGGAAGAAATTTACGGTCCGCGGCGTGAGCGTAGTCGACGTGCGCGATGGCAAATTTTCCCGCAGCCTCGATTTCTACGATGTGGCTACAGTCATGCGCCAGGTCGGAGTGTTGCCTGCTCAATAGCGCGAATCTATCATCCGCGGCACCCGAGGCCCCATGACACCAGACACCAAGCCAGTCAACCAGGACTCCGCTCAACTCGAAGCCCTCGGCTACGACTCCAAGTTCGATCGTTCGATGAGCCTGTGGGCGAACTTCGCTCTCGGTTTTACCTACCTGTCGCCTGTGGTCGGCGTGTACACGGTGTTCGCGTTCGCGATCGCGACCGGCGGCCCGCCCATGTTCTGGAGCTATCTGTTCGTCGGCCTCGGACAGTTGCTGGTCGCTCTGGTGTTCGGCGAGATCGTTTCGCAGTTTCCGATTGCGGGCGGTCTTTATCCATGGGCACGTCGGCTGGTAGGGAAGCGCTGGGCGTGGATGGCGGGATGGGTCTACCTCTGGGCCTTGTTCACGACGATCGCCGCGGTGGCCGTCGGCGGAGCGCCCTATGTTGCGCAACTTCTCGGCTTTAAAGCGAGTCAGGTTGGCGAAGTCGTGATCGCCGTCATCATGATTGTCGGGACTACTGCCCTCAATGTCAGCGGCACCAAGTTGCTGGCGCGCGTCGCCATGTTCGGATTCGTCTGCGAATTGCTCGGCGCAATCGTGGTCGGCGGTTACCTGCTGCTCTTCGCGCGTCATCAGAGTTTCAGGGTTTTGTTTCAGAGCTTTGGTTTGGGCACGAATGGACACTACCTGCCAGCGTTCCTGGCATCGAGCGTCGCGGCGATGTTTTGCTACTACGGCTTTGAAGCCTGCGGCGATGTCGCCGAGGAAACTCCGAACGCGAGCAGCGCAATCCCCAAAGCGATGCGCATGACGATCTATATCGGCGGCTTCGCGGCGATGCTGGTGTGCCTTGCTCTCGTGCTGGCCGTGCCCGATCTGAATGCTGTGTTCTCTGGCGCAGACACGGACCCAGTGACCACAACGCTTCGTGATGCTCTCGGCCCAATTGGTCTGCGCGCCGTGATTGCCGTCGTCATGGTGTCATTTTTTTCCTGTCTCATCAGTCTCGAAGCCGCCACCAGCCGCTTGCTTTACAGCTATGGCCGCGACCGCATGATCTTGGGCGGCGCGAAGTTGAGCACGCTGTCTCCTCACACGCGTGTTCCGGTCTTCGCCCTGTTGGTAGCTGGCGTAGTACCTGCCTGCATTTCGATCGCAGGATTGTTCCTGGTCGAAATGATCAAGACCATCATCGTGTTCGGTTCCGCCGGAATCTACGTGGCGTTCCAGATGATTGTCCTGGGAGCCCTGATCGCGCGCGCGAAGGGATGGAAGCCAAGCGGTGCATTTCGTTTGGGCGCATGGGCGTGGCCAGTGAATCTGGCGGCGCTCACCTATGGAGTTCTGGCCATCGTCAACATGGTCTGGCCACGCACTCCGATGGACCCCTGGTATCGTAACTACGGAATGATCGTGGGCACGGCCGCGGTGATCGGCAGCGGGTTGGTCTATGCTCTGCTGTTAAAACCGTACGATCGCGTCGAAGCGCCTGAAGGAGATGCGCATCTAGCGCACCTTGGAGAGCCCCTCGCCACCGATGGGAACGCCGACTGATGGCCGAGCCTCGGAGGTTACTTCTTTTCTCCCGCTTGGGCCTTCCAGGTCGGCGACTCATAAACAATTTTTCCGCCGACCGCGGTCAGCAGAACTTCCGTCTTGCTGATTTCTGAAGGCTCGATCTTGAAGAGGTCGCGATCCAGTACGATAAAGTCCGCAAGCTTGCCCGGTTCGATTGACCCCTCTGTTTTCTCGCGTCGTCCGGCGAAGGCTGCGCCGAGCGTGTAGGCGCGAATCGTGTCTTCCAGACTCAGACGTTGCTGGGGAACAAAGCCTCCGGCAGGTTCGCCGTCTTCAGTCTGTCGTGTCACGGCCGTCTGCACACCGGGCCAAGGATTCAGAGTGACAACGGGCCAGTCGCTGCCGAACGCCAGTGCTCCGCCCTTCTGTTCGATGCTTCGCCACACCCAAGGACGGGTGGCGCGCTCGGGCCCGATGTTGCGCGCCCAGATGCTTAGCGTGTCCTCGTCGGGATAGGAATGTAGAGGCTGCATGCTCGCGATCACGCCCAGCTTTCCGAAGCGGTCGATGTCCTGTGCGTTGATCGTCTCGATGTGCTCGATGCGGTGCCGCGCATCTTTGACGTGATTGACTTCGGTACGATTCACTTCGGCGGCATTCTGATACGAGTCGAGTGCCGTGCGCACCGCCTTGTCTCCTATGGCGTGGGTAAAGATTTGGTAGCCCCGACGGTCAAGATCGGCCACCGCCGCCTTGTGCTGCTCAGGATCCCAGAACATCTTGCCGATCTGCGACGGGTCATCACTGTACGGTTCCAGCATAGCGGCGGTGTGCGCTTCCACGACGCCATCGAGCATGGTCTTGACCACGCCGCCCGAGATCCAATCGTCGTTGTATTTCTGGCGTGCGTCGTCGATTTTCTTATTGATCTCTGGAGTCAGCCCTGGGGGATCGAGGAAGTAAGCAACATAGAAACGAAGCGTCAATTCGCCGTGCTTCTTCAGTTCGTCGTACAGTTCGAGATATTCGAAATCCTGTCCCGCGCTGTGAACGCGTCCGAGGCCGACTTTGTTCGCCTCATGAATACCCTTTCGGAGCGCGTCGAGACGCTGTTGGCGAGTCGGTTTTGGAATCTTCGAGTCAACCAGGTCGCCAGCCGATTCCTTCAACGCTCCGGTCGCCTCGCCGTTTTCGGCGCGAACGATTTTTCCGTTGGGAGGGTCGGGAGTATTGCGGTCAATACCGGCCATTGCCAGCGCCTTGCTGTTCACCCACGAACTGTGCCCGTCAAAAGCAACCAGATAGACGGGCCGATCGGAAACAACTTCATCAAGCAACTTCTTGTCCGGCAGGCCGGATGGCTTGAACGTTGGATAGGTCCAGCCCATGCCTTGAATCCACGGCTCTTTCGGATGGGAATCGGCGTAAGCCTTCACCCGTTTTTGTATCTCTGCAGCCGATCCTGCACCGTTCAAATCGACTCGCGTGAGGCCGAGCGAGCCGTCCATGAAGTGGATATGGCAATCGGTGAAGGTTGGCAGTACGAGATGGCCTTGGGCGTCGATCACTTTCGTTCCCTTCCCCCGATAGACCTCGATCAGTGCCTTGTCTCCGACCGCGAGAATCTGACCGTCGCGAACTGCCATCGCTTCTGCCCACGGCTGATGCGGATTCACCGTGTAAATGCGGGCGTTGGTGACGATTACATCGGCGGTTGGCGGACTGGCGGCCGGCTCCGAAAAGACCGGAATAGACATTAGTAATGCGAGCAGGAACACCATGCAGGGATGCGTTTGGGAAAGGCGCATAGTCTCGATTCCTTAGATTTCAGAATGTCGGCGGAGTGTTGATCCACAGCACCAGAGTCTCGCTCCGCCCTGGATTTTTCCAATGATGCGGTGTCGCACTTTCGAAATAGAAACTGTCGCCGCGCTTCAGAGAATACTCCTCGCCGGCGAGCGCGATCTGGAGTTGGCCGCTCAGCAGATAGAGAAACTCCTCTCCCTCATGCGCGTACGATTCGCCGCTGCCCGATTGAGGAGCGATACGGAACAGGTGTGGCTCCATCACCTTGTTTCCCCAGGCGAGCAATTCCATGCGCACGCCCGGACCTGCCTCCAGGACTTTGCGTTTTGCAGGACGAACCAGCGGCGTGTTCGATTCCGACGGATCGAAAAAGTCGAGAATCTTCGTTCGGTAAAACCGCGCCAGCTTGCGCAGAGTGCCGACTGAGGCACTCATGTGTGAGCGTTCGACTGCGCTGAGAAATCCGACCGACACACCTACCGCTTTGGAAACTTCGGCCAGGCTTAAGGCGCGTTTAGACCTCAATTGTCGCAGTCGCGGCCCGATCGCTCTGGCCGCGCCATCACCCGGCGGTTTGATCAAACCGTCGCGCTTCAGCATTTGCACGATGGCGGGCGCATTCAGTCCCCGGACCTTGCGCAGATAGCGCGCCTTTTTGAGTTGCCGGACGTCGTCGTCGCTGTACAGTCGATAGCGGCTCTCGGTGCGTCGCGGCCGGGTAAGGCCGAGGCTTTCCCATCCGCGAATCGCCGAGGGAGACACGCCTACAAGGCGGGACACGTCGCCGATTTTCAGATAGGATTTGGCATCGCTGGACATGACACTTCACCCGGCTTCGCTGGCATCTGTGTTTATCGAATACAGAAGAATTTTGCGCTTGACAGGCGCTTGTGAAGTCAATAACCTTGCGCGATTATAGCAAGGTTTGTGGTGGCTGCAAGCGCAATCGATTCCGATTCGAACGACTTCCCTCGTGGAATCCGGAGGTACTGTTCCATGCCGTTCTCGAAAGCAATTTGGAAGAAGCGATGGCTCACCGTCCTGGGCCTCTGCCTGATCTGTTCCACGCTGGTTTCCGCGCAGAGCACCGGCGGCCGCATCCTGGGCCGCATCGCCGATTCCAGCGGTGCCGTGCTGGCCAATGTCAAAGTGACTCTTACTCACGAATCGACGGGAACCAGTTCCACCACGACCACCAACGAAAACGGCGACTACTCGTTTCCACAGGTGTCGGTCGGCGTGTATCGAATGGAGTTCGATCTCGCCGGCTTCAAAAAGAACCTGCAAAAAGCAGTGAACGTCGACCTGAACCAGGTTGTCACCGTGAACTCGGTGTTGCAGATTGGTGAAGCCAAGGAGACGGTGGAAGTAACTTCCGAGGCGCCGCTGGTCGATACGACCAGCACGCAGCTCGGCGCCATCATGGACGCGCACCAGGTCTCCAACCTGCCACTGAACTCACGCGATACTTATCAGTTGCTGCAATTACAGCCTGGCGTACAGGGCGTTGGCGGATCTGATCTCTTCTATGGCAGCAATACGGCGGGTGCGGTTTCAGTCAACGGCGGTCGCGGACGCTCCAACAATTTCAATGTCAATGGCGGCGACAGCAACGATCTTTTCGTCAACGCTCCTGCGGTGCAGCCAACGCCGGACAGCATCGCTGAATTCCGCGTTCTCTCCAATACCTTCGATGCCGAGTACGGACGCAACTCCGGCGCCGTGATCAACGTCGTGACCAAGTCCGGGACCAACGGATGGCACGGTAGCTTTTACGAATTTCTGCGCAATCAGTCCCTTAACTCGAAGGGTTTCCTGGACCTGCGCCGTCCCGACGACAAGCAGAACCAGTTCGGCGGAACCTTCGGCGGACCGATCGTCAAGGACCGTACTTTCTTCTTTGCGTCATATGAAGGCCGGCGTGTTGTGCACGGGATTTCGTCGGACCCGGTCAACGTTCCAACGGCTGCGGAGCGAGCTGGGGATTTTTCGGCGACTCCATTCGCCTTCAATCCAACTGATCAAACGTTGCCCACGGCAACGATCCAAGATCAATTGGTGGCAGACATTTTGAACGAACGCTGTGACATTGGAGCGACTGTCGGCTCTACTTACCATGATCTCTTTCCGGGTAACCAGGTTCCAGTATCGTGTTTCGATCCGGTGGCAACCGACATCATGAATCGGTTTGTTCCGTGTCCGAATGCGGACCCGGGCTGCACCAACGTCGATCCGAACGTGGATCCGAGTTTCCGCTCCATTCCGAACGATCGAAATCACGGCAACCAGTTCTCGGTGAAGGTGGATCACCGCATCAACGACAAGCAAAACCTCAGCGTCTATTACTTCTTCAACGATACGGTCGATTCGCAGCCCTTTACCAGGTTTCAGGCCGCTACGCCGAGCCTGCTGGCAGGGTTCGGTAACAACAACGCGTTCCGAGTGCAACAGATCAACCTCTCTCATACGTGGACGATCAGCCCCAGCACCGTAAATGAAGCTCGAATCACTTATTTCCGCGAAGCGCAGGGGACGTTTCTCCATCCGCAGCGCACCAACAACGTGGTCGATTCCTGCAACGGGATCGGGGTCGCGAATTGTTTTAACGGCGTCACAGACACGCCAACTGCTTTCGCAACTGCCGGCCTCGCTGCCAATAACCCGAAATACGGAATTACACCGAATCTTGGGCCGAACCGCGAAGGGGTTCCGTTCATCAGCGTTTCCGGCGGTTTTACGCTCGGCAACAACTTCGAGGGTGAATTGCCCCAGATCGGCAACTCCTATCAGATCAGCGACAACCTGACCAAGGTTGCCGGCAATCACACCATGAAGTTCGGAATCGATCTGCGCGATCAGCGCTTCCTCCAAACGCTTTACTTCGATGTCAGTGGCGATTACAGCTATTTTGGCGGCGGCAGCAACGATCCCATCGCCCTTGATTCGAACGGCAACCAGAATCTCTTTCCGAATTATCTGTTCGGTCTGCCCGACTCCTACCTTCAGGGATCGGCGCAAACCGAAGACGTACGCGGCAAGTCCGTTTATTTGTTCGCGCAGGACAGCTGGAAGATCAAGCCGAACCTGACGTTGAACTACGGCTTGCGGTGGGAGTTCAACCAGCCCATCTACGACGCCGGCAAGCGTTACCAAACGTTCCGTCCGGGACAAGTCGATACAGTATTCAAATGCAACGTGGGCGGAGAGGACTGTGCCGACCCAAATTCACCGGCAGCTGCTTTCTTTCCGCTTGGGCTCGTCGTGCCCGGCGACAAAGGGGTTCCTCGTGGCCTGACCCAGTCCTACTACAACGCCTGGGCCCCCCGGATCGGTATTGCCTGGGATCCTTGGAAAGATGGGAAGACCACTATTCGTGGTGGTTGGGGACTGTTCTATAACCCAATTGAACAGCTCGTCCTTGAGCAGTTCCAGGGAGAGCCGCCGTTTGGCGGGAGCTCTCTAATCTCGGGAGGCCTGTTCAACACCCCATTTGTCTTCCAATCTGGTGGAACACCCGCTCCCAACCCCTTCAACGGAATCCTTTCACCGAAGCCAGGAGACTCCATCGACTGGTCCGCGTTCCGTCCTATCCTCCTGTTTGGCGAACTTGAACCGAAGATGCGCGCCCAATACACGGCGCAATACAATTTCGGCATTACTCGCGAATTGGCAAAAGACTTGGTCTTGTCGGTCGGCTACGTTGGTTCGCAGGGACATCGCCTGCTCGCCACTAAAGACATCAATTTCGGGAATCCGCAGACGTGTATTGACCTCCAAAATATCTCCGCCTTCTACGCACCGCCACCGCCTGGAGGTCCTCCGAACCCAAACGAGAACGACGCCCTGTCTACGGCCTACACGTGCGGCCCCTTCGCCGCGGACAATCCCTTCTTTCTTCCCGCAAACAGCGTTCCGGCGGGATTCACAGTTCACCTTCCTTACGGCGCAGTCTCGACCATTGGTCCCGGCAACCCCGACACGACTCTGGTCGGTTTGCGCAAATACAGTTCACCGCGTTGCGAGCCGACCACTGGTGCGGGCTGTCCCTCCGACGGTGTTCCTGTCTTCTCGAGCATCTTCGCTCAGGACACCATCGCCAACTCGAACTACAACTCGATGCAAGTTTCGCTCGAAAAACGCTTGTCGCATGGACTCCAATTCCAGGTTGCGTACACCTGGAGCAAGTCCATCGACGATGCGTCGAGTTTTGAGAACATCCTGAAGCCGATTTGCAACCGCTGTAACCGGTCTCTGTCGCTCTTCGATGCTCGCAACCGCGTTGTGCTGAGCTATCTCTGGGAGTTGCCGGTCCCTAAGTACCAGGGGGCAAAAGGCAAAGCGCTCAACGGGTGGGCGATCTCCGGAATCGACAGTTTCCAGAGTGGGTTCCCAATCCGCATTCAGTCGAGCAACGACTCCGAACTGATGAACAGTTTTGATTTCGAACTCCCCGGCAAACCGGACTTGATTGCACCCTTCCACACTCTGGATCCGAGAAAAGCACTCCCCGGATCCTCGCCGCCGCAATTCGGCTATGCTTTCGATCCCAATTCCTTTGCCCTCCCGGTGCAGGACGCCAGTTCAACGCCCTTGCAACTCCTGGGAAACTCGCCCCGAACCATCTGCTGCGGAGCTGGAATCAATAACTTCGATCTATCGGTCCAGAAGATTACGCCGATCGGCGAAGCAATGCGTCTGGAATTCCGCGCGGAGTTCTTTAACCTGTTCAATCACACGCAATTCCTCAACGCGGACGGCAACATCAGTGACGGTACCGATTTTGGCCGCGTCAAGCACACGCGCGACCCGCGGCAGATGCAGTTTGCGTTGAAATTTTCGTTCTAGACTAGAATAGTTATATCCCCGGGCGGCGAACCCGCCCGGGCCTAATCTAATGGCCGGTCTGGCCTGAGCCTTCACTGGAGACACGATGTACCCCGCACTGCAAAAAGAGCTCGATACCTTCGAGCGTCGTACCCCGAAGTCCGCCGAGGCGCATAAGAAAAACCTGAAGCGCCTGCCGCTGGGCGTTGCCAGCAATTACCGCGCCTATGATCCCTATCCGATTTTTGTGGCCGAAGGAAAGGGCAGCAAATTCCGCGATCTCGATGGCAATGAGTACATCGATCACAACCTTTGCTTCGGCGCGCTCATGGCCGGACACTGCCATCCCGCGGTGATGAAGGCGGTCGAAAAGCGCCTATCCACCGGCACCATGTTCGGGATGCCGCACAACATGGAATGGGAATTGGCGGAGGAAGTCTGCAATCGGTTTCCCGTCGAAATGTGCCGCTTCGGTAACAGCGGCACGGAAGCCACCATGCATTCCATCCGTCTGGCCCGTGCTGCCACGGGGCGCGACAAGATCATCAAATTCGAAGGCGGATACCACGGTCTGCATGACGCCGCTTTGGTCAGCGTGAAACCGCATCCTCCGAAGGACGATTTCGGCGACATCAAGAATCCGAAGGCAGTTCCCGGCGGGCTGGGAGTTCCCAAGGCCAGTATCGACAATGTTCCGATCGCGACGTTCAACGATCTGGAAACCGTCGAGCGCCGCTTCAAAGAGAATCCCAATCAGATCGCGGCCGTCATTCTCGAACCGATCATGATGAACGTCGGGCTCTGCATGCCGCAGAAGGGCTTCCTCGAGGGGCTGCGCCAACTCTGCGATAAATACGGCGCGCTGCTGATCTTCGACGAAGTCAAGACCGGCGCGAAACTCTCATGGGGCGGCGCTTCGGAATACTTCGGCGTGATCCCGGACATGATCTGCCTGGCGAAGTCGATCGGCGGCGGATTGCCGTTGGCCGCATTCGGCACGCACAAGCGCGTCATGGACCTGATTTCCGATCACAAGGTCTTTCATGGCGGAACCTACAACACGAATCCCGTGTCGATGGCAGCGGGCCTCGCTACGTTTCGAGAAGTTCTGACGCGCGAGAACTATGCGCACGTCGACAAGCTCAGCGCGAAACTAACCGAGGGCTATAGAAAGATTGTCACGAAGGTTGGCTTGCAAGCTTATATCGCAAGCGCCGGAGTGAATGGCGCGCTGATGCTGTATCCGCAGGAGATTCGCAACTACCGTGACTGGCTGCCGGTCGATGTTGACCTGTGGCGGCACTACTGGTTCGCCATGGTGAACCGCGGTGTGATGTGTCAGCCCTACTGGTGGGATGAACAATGGACGATCTCTGTTCAACACACCGAGGCCGACATCGACAAACATCTGGCAGCATTCGCAGACATCGCCGATTCGTTGGCCACAGCACAGCAGGAGCGCTTAGGCGCGGTCGCAGCACACTAGCGTTGTATTGATCGGACGCCGCTGTCCGACGCAGTTGATCTTGATTTTCGAGGGCGGATCTGTAATTCCGCCCTCGAAATACATTGTGGGTCCGGGAGTAGCTTTGTCTGCCACTGACGTCAACCAACCCCACCTGAAGCGCGTCCTCGGACGCTTTGATCTGGTTTTGCTGTTTGTTGTGGCCGTATTCAACCTGAACGTCGTGCCCAGCATTGCCGCGAATGGCGGCGTGACGGTCTGGCTCTGGGTGATCGCACTGGTCCTGTTCTTCTGGCCGCAAGGTATCGCTGTGATCGAGTTGGCTCAGCGGTATCCGGGTGAAGGCGGCGTTTACCTGTGGGCGAAAGAGGTCTTCGGAGATTTTCACGGTTTTCTCTCGGGCTGGTGTTACTGGACCAACAACATGCTGTATGTGCCCACCGTGATGCTCTACTTCGTAGGCGTCTCCGTCTTCGCGCTCGGGCCGGGCCATGCCTGGCTGGCCGACAACAAGACTTTTGCCATGATTGCCTCGGTTGCGTTGCTGGCATTTTTGACGTTGCTGAATGTCATCGGGCTCGGAGTAGGGAAGTGGCTGAACAATCTCGGTGCGATCGGGACATTCGTCGCGGCGATCGTGCTCATCGGACTGGGAGTCACCATCTGGTCGCGTTTTGGTACTCCCGTGACGAGTGCGGAGTTTCGCATTCCGGCGGATCCGAAATTTGTTCTCAATTCATTCGGCGTGATCTGTTTCGGTCTCGTCGGTCTCGAACTCGCTTCGGTGATGGGCGACGAGATTCGTGATCCTGCCAAGACGCTGCCGCCAGCAGTGGCGTGGGGTGGCGTGATTTCGGGGATACTCTACATCGGAGCGACGCTGACGTTGCTCGTCGCCATCGGCAAGAACGACATCAGCGTTCTGCAAGGTATCGTGCAGGGCGTCAGCCAGATGGCGGATAAAGTCGGCGTCAGTTGGATCATCGGTCCGTTTGCCGTGATGCTGAGCGTGTCGATTGCCGGAATCGGCTCGGCCTGGATGGGTGGATCGGCGCGTATTCCGTTCGTAGCGGGGCTCGATTCCTACATGCCCGCCGCGATGGGAAAGGTTCATCCGAAGTATTCGACGCCGCATGTCGCGCTGATTGTGCAGGGAATTGTTTCGCTCATCCTGATCCTGCTCAACTTCACTTTGTCGGGTGGCGTGCAGGAAGCGTTCCAGAAGATGCTGTCGGCGGCCGTGGTGTTACAGCTTGTTCCGTTTCTGTACGTGTTCGTTGCGCTGGTGAAGTTTGCCTGGCGTGGAGACATGCAACGCGCGCGTTACGGACGCGGCACCTTGATGTTCGCGGGCATCGCGGGATTAATCACAACTACGCTGGCGATTGTCGTGGCATTTTTTCCCGCGAAGCAGATTACGTCGCTGTGGAAATATGAAGTCAGCATGTTCGGAATTACGCTGGGCTTTATCGCGTTGGCCGTATTTTTCTTCTACGGCTACGGCCGACTGAAGGCGCCGGAAGCGGTGCGTGCAGAAAGCGTAGAAATCGCAAGACCCACCTAAAGCTTTTGGGTGGCGCAGTGCTTCAGCGCTGCGGTTCGGCGCTATTTAGATACGGGGCTTTAGCCCCCGAGGCAAGGCAGGAGGCACTTATGCCCGGTGGAGTGCAGACCGAAGTGAAGACGTACCAGATGTTCATCGACGGCGAGTGGGTCGCGAGCAAGTCCAACAAGACCTTTCCCGTCTACGACCCCTCGACCGAGGAAATCATCGCGCAGGTTCCGGAGGCCAACGCCGACGACGTGAATCGCGCTGTGGCCGCCGCGAAGTCCGCATTCGAAGATGGGCCGTGGGCGACCACCACTGCGCAGGAGCGTGGCCGAGTCCTCTTTCGTCTCGCGGAGAAAATTCGCCAGAACCAGCCGGCGCTGGCCGAACTGGAATGTCGCAACACTGGCAAGCCGATTGTTGAAGCCGAGTACGACATTGGCGACGCCGCCACTTGCTTCGAGTATTACGGAGGACTTGCCACGAAAGTTGTCGGGTACGTGAATCCCGTCCCCGATAACGCGATGAGCTTGACGCTGAAGGAACCCGTCGGCGTTGCCGGGCAGATTATCCCCTGGAACTATCCCCTGCTGATGGGCGCATGGAAATTAGCGCCAGCCATCGCCGCCGGATGCACGTGCGTGCTCAAGCCCGCCGAACAAACTCCTCTCACCGTTCTCGAAGTCGCGAAGTATTTCGATGAAGTCGGCCTACCTAAAGGCGTCGTCAATGTGATCACAGGATTCGGTGAATCCTGCGGATCGCCGCTGGTCAAGCATCCCGACGTAAACAAAATTGCCTTCACCGGCTCGGCGGCGGTCGGCAAGATCATCGTCAAGGAAGCCGCCGACACCGTGAAGCGCGTGACCCTGGAACTTGGCGGCAAGTCTCCTAACATTTTCTTCGCTGACGCCGATTTCGAAGCCGCCATCGATGGCGCGTTATTTGGAGTGTTCATCAATCAAGGCGAAGTCTGTTCTGCGGGCAGCCGCATCCTTGTTCAGAAATCGATTTACAAGAAGTTCGTCGATGCCATGGCTGAGAAAGCCAAGAAGATCACACTCGGTCCGCCACTCGAACGCGAGACGAAAATGGGCGCGCTCGTCAGCAAAGAACAATATGACCGCGTACTCTCCTATCTCGACATCGGGAAAAGAGAGGCTAAGGTTGCCTCTGGCGGAGGAAGGTCCGACAAGTTTGCCAAAGGCTACTACGTGCAGCCGACCATCTTCTACGACGTCGACAACAACGCGCGCATCGCCCGCGAAGAAATATTTGGCCCGGTCGCGACCGTGATTCCGTTCGAAGACGAAAAAGACGCGATGAAGATTGCTAACGACTCTCCTTACGGCTTGGCGGCTGCCGTCTGGACTCGCGATATCTTCAAAGCCATGCGGACAGTGAAGGCGCTGCGCGCCGGAATCGTCTGGGTCAACCATATGCAGCCGACCTATGTGGAAGCGCCGTGGGGAGGCTACAAGCAATCCGGCTTTGGCCGGGAACTCGGACCGCATGGAATCGACGAGTACCTCGAAACCAAGCAGGTCCATATCAATTTGAACGAAGCCCCGATCGGCTGGTACTGAAAAACAGTTTTCAGTTCCCAGTTCCCGGTTCTCAGTAACACCCTCGAACCGGCGCGTTCTTGACTGAGAACTGAGAACGGAGAGCTGAGAACTTGTTTATGTCCACTATTCAATTACGCACTCCTATTCCTGGTCCGCGCTCGCAAGAGTTGATGAAGCGGCGCAATGCTGCCGTTGTGCAGGCGGCTTATCACGCAACCCCCGTGTTCGTAGCCAGGGCTGAAGGCGCGGTTGTCGAAGACGTCGACGGCAACCGCCTGATTGACTTTGCTGGCGGCATTGGCTGTCTCAACACCGGACACCGCGCTCCAGCTGTGGTCGAGGCGGTCCGCCGTCAACTTGATCGCTTTCTGCATACCAGTTTTAACGTTCTGCCGTACGAGAGCTATGTTGCCGTCTGTGAACGGCTGAACGCGCTCACTCCCGGAAAATTCGCCAAGAAAACGTTGCTCGTGAACACCGGAGCTGAGGCCACCGAGAACGCCATCAAGATCGCGCGCAGCTATACCAAGCGACCGGCGGTCATCAGCTTCGAAGACGCATTCCACGGACGCACGTACATGGCAATGGCCATGACCAGCAAGACGCATCCCTACAAAGCTGGATTCGAGCCGTTCCCGAGCGACGTCTATCGCATTCCGTACGCTTATTGCTACCGTTGTTCGTACTCGCTGAAATATCCGTCGTGCGAAGTGCACTGCGCGAAGCATATCGAAGACACGTTCAAGCGCGTTGTCGCGGCTGAAAGTGTCGCCGCGGTGATTGTCGAGCCGATTCTTGGCGAGGGTGGATTCGTTACGCCGCCGGCCGAGTTCTTCCCGGCGCTCTCCGAGATTTGCCGCAAGTACGGCATTCTCCTGATCGCCGATGAGGTGCAGACGGGATTCGGCCGCACCGGCGCGCTGTTTGCCTGTGAGCAACTCGGCTTGGAACCAGACCTGATCTGTATGGCGAAATCACTCACCGGCGGGCTCCCGATGGGTGCCGTCACCGGCCGTGCAGAAATCATGGACACGCCCGGCCCTGGACAACTCGGCGGCACATTCAATGGAAACCCCACGTCCTGCGAGGCGGCGCTGGCCGTGCTCGACATGATCGAACGCGACGATCTTTGCGCCCGAGCCAATATTCTGGGAGAGCGATTCCGCAAACGTGCGGAGAAATGGCAATCTCAGTGGGAATTGGTGGGCGATGTCCGCGGACTAGGCGCGATGCAGGCGCTCGAACTCGTTCGCTCTAAAACCATACGTCAACCAGCCGACGAGGAAACCAAGCAGGTGGCACAATTCTGTTATGAACACGGCCTGGTGCTGATCACGGCTGGATCGTATGGCAATGTGATCCGATTGCTGATGCCGCTGGTGGTAACCGACGCCCAGATGGACGAGGCTCTCGATGTCCTCGAAGGAGCACTGGCCTCCGTGGCGGAAAAGAAAGGCATCCTGACAGCCGTCTAACGCATGCAAGGAATCTTATGACTACTGCTACCGCTACTCCCGCCATGACCGGCCAGGAAATCGTCGACCTAACCCGTAAGCACACGCTCTTCGAGTGGTCGGCGCAGTCCAAGGTCGATCCCATCCCGGTCGCTCGCTCCAAGGGCATCTACTTCTGGACGCCGGAAGGGAAGCGCTTCATCGACTTCAATAGCCAGTTGATGTCGGTCAATATCGGGCACGGCGACGAGCGCGTGATTCAGGCGATTACCGAGCAGGCGCAGACGCTGGCCTACGCGAACCCATTCATGGCGACGGAACCCCGCGCACGCCTAGGGGCGAAGCTGGCCGAGATTACGCCGGGCGACATCGATACTTTTTTCTTCACCAACGGCGGCGCCGAGGCGAATGAAAATGCCATCAAGATTGCCCGCGCATTTACGGGACGCCACAAGATCATGGCCCGCTATCGGTCGTACCATGGCGCGACCGCAGGCGCGGTCAGTCTGACGGGCGACCCCCGCAGATGGGCTGCCGAGCCGGGCATTCCGGGCGTGGTTCGCGTGCTCGATCCTTACCACGGGATCGAGCGCGGATGGGAATCGGCTGAGACTTCTCTGGCGATGATCGAAGAAACCATGCAGCTCGAAGGCACGCACACCATCGCGGCGTTCATTCTCGAAACGGTGGTTGGCACCAATGGAATTCTCGTCCCGCCCGATGGCTACATGCAGGGAGTTCGCAAACTCTGTGACAAATACGGAATCCTCATGATCGCCGACGAGGTCATGGCGGGCTTCGGGCGCACGGGCGAGTGGTTTGCCATTGACCATTGGAAGGTCGTTCCGGACCTGATCTGCATGGCAAAGGGGCTTACGTCGAGCTATCTGCCGCTGGGCGCGGTCGGAATGCGGCACCACATCGCACAGCATTTCCAGGACAAGGTGTTCTACGGAGGGCTGACGTACAACTCGCATCCGATGGGATGTGCCGCGGCGCTTGCCACCATCAAAGTCTACGAGGATGACCACCTGATCGAGAACACCCGCAAGATGGGCGCGATCATGAAGGACCTGGGCGCAGAGCTACATAAGAAGCATCCGTCGGTGGGAGCGGTCCGTTCTATTGGCCTCTTCGGGATTGTCGAACTCGTCCGCAGCCAGAAAACGCGGCAGCCGATGGCGCCGTTCAACGGCACGTCAGAAGAAATGGCAGCCCTGGGAAAGTTTTTCCGTGAGAATGGGCTTTATACGCTGGTGCGCTGGAATACGTTCTATACCAACCCGCCGCTCTGCATCAACGAAGAGCAATTGCGTGGTGCGTTCGCGATCATCGACAAGGGACTGGAGATTATTGACAAGGCAGTCAAGGACTAGCCGAGTCCGGACGGTCAGCGCTTGGTTGCGCTTCGGGTTGCGCCTTACGAGGTCGCCGAAAAGGCTGGGTAGAACTCGGTCATCAGGACCGTAGTCTCGCGCCGGTCGGACACCATTTCTTCACCCCTGGCGACAAGGCTCGCGATCCGCTCACGCGCGGCCCGATCCAGCTTCTTGAAGCGAATGCCGGTTCCGCATCCGTAGATGCAATGGGTCACATCGCCGAGCACCCACACCCTCTCGCTGTCGATCCACAGAGCGACATTGACTTCAGTCCCTGCCTTCATGGCATGCGGTACCTGGACCCGGCAGCCGCCTTCGCTCAAATCGCTCGCCGTCACCCACAGCGGAGTGCTGACATCCTTCATTCTCATCTCGACCGCAACCTCGCATACGTACCGGTCGTGCTCGCGGCGGACGGTCATCCGCGGACGCTGGAAGTCGTCGACGCCCGATGCGGGCAGCCACATCTCGGCGTTTGCCGCTGCGTTTCCGGCGCCTGCCAGGCCGACGCGGCGTCCGTCTGCTGTCGACTGTTCCCACATCACGCGATAGCGGCGGGTCGTTCCTTCAAAGCGGAGGGCGACCTGGTCGCCGACGCCGACGGCGCAGCTCACGTCTTCAAGCAGAGCTCCGTCCCGACTTAGGTTCAGCACCTGCACACGATCCAGAAAACTTCGGCCTTTCGAGTCCATGCCACACACAGTGGCGTTCAGGCTCATGGCTACACGGGGCTGGCGACGGCATCCCATAGGGTCAGCTTTCCTTTATTTCGAAGTTAACGTACGCCTTCCGGCGCTTCGGGGGGATGAGGTGTGTCTGCGGTCAGTTAAAGTGATTACTTAAGTAATCGCGTCAACCGACTCACATTACAACTCTGTACTTCGCAAGAGCATGTCGGCTGCCAGATTAGGTTTGCAGCAAAGTAAAGGACTTGCGGCTCGGATCGCAAATCAGAGTGAAAGATGCTGCAGGTTGGGGGAAAGCTACGGCTGGCGTTTTACCCACGAGGGAATATGTTCATTGAATGACGACGAAGGGGGCGTCGGGCTGGTCGGTCCGGCAGCAGTGCTGATCGAATTCCCGGCAACTCGACATAACTTCGCAAGCCGGGACGGCCCACGCCGTGTGGCAGTCCGGCAGCAGGCGTGTCCAGGGACAGCGGGAGCAGCGAAATCCCTGCACGAAGCGCAGCGGGCAAAAAATGGGAACCATCCCGCGTTCTTGAATCTGGACCAGCGACGACAAGGGTCACCTGCGAAACTTGGAACGAACAATAATTATAAACCGTCGATCATTCGATGCCGTGCGGGTTGTCGGCAGTGCGGCGCCGACCTTGAGGTCGACGCGTCGCCGGTGAGAAACGCACGCGCTCTTTCCATCAATTTTCTAGTGGACTGCGGCGTCTCAAAATACGACAAAAATAAATTTGTTCCACAGGTCTCCGCCCATCGCAATCGGGCATATACTCCGCCACGCGCGGCTTTTGCGTCGCGCAGGAGACTCCCCCATGAACAAAGCAGTCGAAGTTGTGCTCACGATCGTCGCCTTAGCCGGCCTCTATTGTGCGATTCCTAACAACGCTGTTTCGGGCGGTTCAGTTGTGCAGTCCCAGCAAAAAGTATTGATCGCGGATGGCAGCGATCCCATGCCGCTGTGCAGGAGACGCTGCAAGTAAACAAAACCTGACGCAGTTGCCGGACCCAGCGGCCCAGATTTCCGTTGCACGGCTGCCGAAGGAGAGGTATGCTTCCGACCTTCGGGGGCAAGGCAGGCGATGAACTGGCTAATAGATGTGAGCTGGGTCGCGGGTCCGGCTCTGCAAATTGTTTTGTTGACCTTCATGGTCCAGCGCAAAGCGCAGAGCGTATTTCCTAGATTCTTCTCCTACATTGTCTTCCAGGTCCTGAAGTCTGCAGTGCTGTTCGTCACCTTCCGTTATTTTCCGGATAACTATTTTGACGCTTATTGGACTGGGAACGCGATCAGCGTTCTGCTTGCCGTCGCTGTGATGGATGAAATCCTCAACCATCTCTTGAAACAATATGGCGGAATTCAAACATTAGGCGTGACTATCTTCCGCTGGGCTTGCGGGTTGCTGTTGCTGCTGGCGATTGTGGGCGCTCCCTCAAGTCAGGACGGCAGCACCGAGCGGATTGTGGCCGCGGTTCTGGCTTTCGAGCGCAGTGTGCGGCTCATGCAGTGTGGCCTTTTCGTGCTCCTAATGCTTCTTTGCCGGGTTCTCAAAGACAACTGGCGGCAGCCCGTATTTGGCATTGCGCTCGGATATGGAATTTTTGCCAGCGTCGAGGTCATCCTGATCAGTTTCGTAATGTTTGGAGGAGAGAGTCACGGCTCGGTTGTGAGTCTGATCAAGAGCGCAGCCTTCAATGCCGTAACCCTGATCTGGATTGGCTACCTCAGGCGTGAAGGCGAACTGGTGCCGGCGTTGAATCTGCGTCCGGTCGAGGGGCTCAATTTGGCCCTGGCGACGGCTAGTCCCGGCGGCGATGAAGACGAAAGCTTCATGGTTTGGGTGGAGCAAGCCGTGGATCGAGTCTTGTCTCGCCATACCTGGCCCGCGGCATCATCAAAGGGGTCGCAGATCGTTGGACGTGAACCGGGCCCGGAAGAGAAGAACTAAGGTTAATAGAGATTCCATCCTAGTCACGCACGATGACGCCGATGACAGACGAGACGCGATCTGGAGTCAACTGGCCTCCGCAAGGAGGCCAAGTCATTTCCTACAGGTCCGGCGGCGCATCGAAGATGGGAGTTCTCAAGGAAGTCCGCTGGGGACTGGTGTGGCGGGATTTTGTGCTGGAGGATGGGCGAGTGATCCCGGAGATCAAGGTTCACGGGCGTCCTGAACCGCAAGTCTGGCGCAAAGCCAGCGACGTGACTAGCGCGGAACGCGAGGTCTGGGAAGAGAGGCTGGCCACCATGGCAGCTGCTGGCCAGGATCCGCGCGAACGCGAACAATCATTTCGGGCGGAACTGAACCAGTACCTCGCTTATACCTACCTCAGGTTCACGCGCAGCGCCCAGAGCTCGCCGGAACCAGAGCCCAAGCCGGAGGATCTTTCGGAGCGGATCAAAGAAGCAAAGCGCTTCGTTGCCGGACGTCTACGAGAATTGCTCGAAGTAGAAAGCGACACAAAAGAGCGCGAGTCCGCAGCTCATTCGCTGGGCCGGCTGAAGGATCTGGAAACCTCCCTACAAGCCTTTACTGTGTGAGCCGATTGTACTTTTTCAAAATCTCCCTGAGCTTATCGTGTGGCAACGCAATGACGGTGTGGTCGTTGATCCCCGTCATCGTCTCGGCCGCGACCATTGCGTTCACGATGGCCTCCTCGGTAGCCTGAACGGTTGCAAGGAAAAGCGGGTTCAGTTTTTGGTTAGGCAGCATCTTCAGATCGCGAACAGTTCTCGGATCGGCGGCACCGGGGTTCGCGGTCGAGAAGGCGATGAAGATGTCTCCCGAACCGTCGCCTGAGAAGCTCCCGACGCGTCCCAGACCAAGAGATGCCCGGCGTACCATCCGCTTGAGTTGGGTCGGAATCAGCGGCGCGTCGGTCGCGACCACGATGATGATTGAGCCAATATCTTCGTCGCGAACCAGGTGATCCGGAATCTCTTTTCCAACCGGAACGCCCGCGATCCGGAGATGGTTGCGGCGTCCATAATTGCACTGCACCAGAACGCCGACGGAGTAGCCGCCGAGCCTGGCGGGAAGCACGCGTGACGATGTGCCGATTCCGCCCTTAAATTCGTTGCAGATCATCCCCGTCCCGCCACCAACGTTGCCTTCTTCCACCGGGCCGCCGTGAGCCGAGTCGAGCGCATGGAAGACATGCTCCGGCTTTACATGGAACCCATTCATGTCGTTCAGGTCATCGTCAGAGGTCTCAGCCACCACGGGCAGCGACCAGCTGTAGCCTTCGGAATCGGGCGGAGCCTTCTTGATGCGCCACGCAATCACCGCGTCGCGCACCACGCCGACACTGTGTGTATTGGTGATCATCACGGGGCCGTCGAGGAAACCGGAATCGTCGAGCCATGTCGTTCCGGTCATTTCGCCGTTGCCGTTGAGGGAGAACCAGGCACCGAAAACTTCGTCCAACGAATGCTTTCCTCGGGGAAAGATTGCCGTGACGCCGGTGCGAACCGGACCTTCACCGACCTTGAGTTTGCCGCTACCCGAGATGAGGGTGGTATGACCCACCTCGACGCCTTTGACGTCAGTGATAGCGTTATATGACCCCGGCGTGCCATCGAATGGAACGCCCAGATCGCGCGCCCGCGGCTTGGTCTGGCTGAAGGCAAGGCAGTTGAGGAGCGAAAGCAGAAAGAGGGTCCCGAGCGAGCGATGGACGAACTTTCGATGGACGATCTTTGTCATAAGCATCATGGGGTTGGGGCAGTGCACGCGGCAGTATAAAGCATCGAAGCCGCTGTGCTGGTTTACAATCCAGAGCCATAGCGTTGTTCGCAGCAGCCGCTTTCGCGGCAGTCATTTTCGCGGCGGCAGGAGAATACATGGAAAACTGGAAGCGGGCAGTGATCGCAGGATCAGCGGGAGCGGCGACCATCCTGATGCTGAAAGGGAAGCGCCCGGCGGGCGTCCTGGTGGCCGGAGTTGGACTGGCAGTACTGGCGTCGGAATATCCCGAGAAGTTCACGCGGATTCGCGAAGAGATTCCCGGCTACGTTCAGCAGGGAACCAGGCTTCTCGACATGGCCATGAAATTTGGCGCCAGGATCGGAGAACTGGTCGAGAGCCGCGGACAGGGATTGCTGGAAAAGCTCGAAGAGTACTGAGAATCCGTCGACGTGCAGCGATGCAGAAGAACGCTACTCAATTCCCAGTTGCTTGCGTGCGTCAGGACTGAGCCGTTCCGGCGTCCAAGGCGGGTTCCAGACGACGTTGACGTTTGCGTTGCGCACACCCGGAAGTTGTTCCACTCGTGACTTCACCTGGGCGCTGATGTTGACATGTTCCGGGCAACCCTGCGCGGTGAGAGTCATCTCTACCGTAACGTCCTGTTGGTCTTGGGGCACGGCGTCAAAGCGCACTTCGTAAATCAGACCCAGATCCACAATATTGACGGGGATCTCCGGGTCGTAGCACTGCTTCAGTGCGCTGAGCACGTCTTCCTGAGTTAGAGGCATACTAAGAGTTTAGATCATTTAGTGTCTAGATCATGGCCATCGATCCGGAGTCGCGAAAAAAACTACAGATCTTCCTTCTGCTCGCCATCGTCGCGGCCGGCGGACGCGCCGCGTATATCGTCTATGACCGCTACCAGGAGCGCAAAGCAGACGCTCAGCCTAAACAGGAAAAAGCTCTCAAGGCGGATTACTACATCACACCGAAAAAACTTCATCCTTACGATTTGAAGTCGGCGCGGGAACTCACCAAGCAGCCGATCTGGGTGAAGATTGGCTACGGGATTACGTACTACCCCTACGATACTGCGCGGCACAAGGTCGATTTCGGACACGAGGCTGGAACGCTGCTGCCCCTCCAGAAACTTCAGATCCAGGAGGTCGTCACCGATGTGACCCCGAAGGCTCCTGGCTCGAGGCAAGTGCTGGCGCGCTTTGAGCTTGAAGGCAAGGCCTACGCGGCGCCCATCGGAGTGCAACAAGGCCAAGACTTCAGGATTTATTCCGATGACATGTTTTTCATGGAAGACCCGCACGAACTCTATAAACACTGGCCACCCGAAATCTGGAAGGCGATTGACGCTCACGAAGCGCGCCAGGGGATGAGCGAATTGCAAGCCGGCCTGTCGCTGGGACTGGGAGTCCCCGAAGGATCGGGGGATTACGGCTCGCGGACTCTGAAGTTCTCCAACGGAGGCAAGCCGGTGACAATCACGTTCCAGAATGATAAGGCAACCGAGATCAAGCAGGAACCTGTATCGTAGCCCAGGCATCGGTGACGTTGAGCACTGTCGTACAATTCCTCGCATGAGACGAATGCTGGCCGTTGTCTTTGCGTTTCTTTTGTTCTCCGTACCATGCTTCGCCTCCCGCACGATCCGCGTCGACTACTACCACACCGGAAACTCCAAGGAAGAATGGTTCAGCCGCGATCGGACAGTGCTCGAACCCCTGGAATGGCCGGGCAACCCGGCGAAAGCAATCGACAACAGTGGCCTCGGCAACTACCTGTTCGAAGTCCGCGATAAGAAAAGTGGGACGCTTCTCTATTCGCGCGGATTCAATTCTGTCTTCGCCGAATGGCGCGACACCGATGAAGCCCTGCACGCCAATCGGACGTTTTCCGAGTCGTTACGATTCCCCAGTCCATCGGCGCCGGTGGAAGTCTCTCTGAAAGCCCGTCGCGAAGCTGGTTTCCAGGAAGTCTGGAAAACCGTAGTCGATCCGAAAGACAAGTTCATCGACCGCTCTCGCCCGGCCTCACCTGGCGCTCTCATTGAGTTGCAGAAGATGGGCGATCCGGCGACGAAAGTTGATCTGCTGGTAATGGGCGACGGCTACACTGCCGCCGAGTGTGCCAAGTTCGAGAAAGACGCGCAACGATTCCTCGACAGACTCTTTGCGACTTCACCCTTCCGCGAGCGCCGGAAAGATTTCAACGTATGGGGTCTGTGCCCTCCAGCGGATGAAAGTGGGATCGCGCGCCCGTCGAGCGGCATCTATCGCCGGTCGCCGCTGGGCTCGACCTATGACACTTTCGATAGCGAGCGCTACGTCCTGACCCAGGAGAATCGCACCCTGCGCGATGCGGCGTCGTTTGCGCCCTACGAGTTCATTGAAATTCTGGTCAACGGCAAAACCTACGGCGGCGGAGGAATCTTCAACCAGTATGCCACCGTGGCGATTGATAACGCGTGGGCTGGATACGTTGGCGTGCACGAATTCGGTCACCACTTCGCCGCGCTAGCCGACGAGTACTATACCTCCGATGTCGCATATCTTTCAGGCGCAGAGAAGAAAGAGCCCTGGGAGCCGAACGCCACTGCTCTGCTGGATCCCGCAAACTTGAAGTGGAAAGACTTGGTCGCGCCGGGCACGCCACTTCCGACGCCGTGGCCAAAGGACGAGTTCGAACGCTTCGAGGCTGACATCCAGAAGCAGCGCAGGGAATTGCGTGCCGCCGGGAAGCCCGAAGCCGAAATGGAAGAACTCTTCCGCAAGGAACGAGAAAAGGAAGACGTCATGTTCGCCGCACAGAAAAACGCCAGTGTAGTCGGGGCATTCGAAGGAGCGAATTATCAGGCGAAGGGATACTACCGTCCACAGATGAATTGCATCATGTTCACTCGCCACGACGCATTCTGTGCCGTGTGCCGGCGCGCGATTGAGAGGGTGATCGCGATGTATGCCGCGTAACTCTTCACCACAGAGACACAGAGACACAGAGTCACAGAGGAACAATTGGGGCAACAATGCGTTCACGGACGAATTGAACTATCTCTGGCGTGATGTAGTGCGGGGGATGGATCGAGAAGAACTGACGGTCACTTACCGGCTTGAGTGAGACCCGCTCCCATGCAGGCGTCGCGGATTGGTCGGCAGCGTGCAGTAATGCCGCGTCTGCACGGTCAAGAAATTCCTGGGCCGAGACCTTGAAATCGGCTGTCGCCGGATCGAGCACGGTCAGATAGAGATCAGGTTTCAGAAAACGCAGAATGCTGTTCGATTCGATGATGACGTTCTGCGCTCCGCTGAGAATCTGACGAACGCGCGGCATCGCTTCCGCGAGTCGGCCTTGTTCGGTCCGCACCCACCACGAGTGCTCGGCGCCGGCGACCAGAAATCGCGAGGTGTCGGATTCGCCGTCGCGTTTCCTTTCCTCCGAGACAGCCCAGGAATGATCGGCAGTGACGCAATCGCAGGCCTCGCCATTGGCGGAGCAGATGCCGTGTCCGTATTGCGTGATTTTCAGAGCGGTCCAGCGGAACTCAGGCAGCGCGGAAATCAGGCCGGCGACGACGCTGGTCTTTCCTACGCTGCGCGAATGGCCGCCGATGACGACAACTGGCATAAGGCAGTTCTCGGTTCTCAGTTCTCAGTTTCCAGTCTGGCGGTCCTTGCGCGCCGCACGCGAAAGAAAAGCCAACTCTTTCAGGTATTGTGCAATCGGCCGGGCTGGAGTTCCCCAGAAAACGACTCCCTTGCCCCGAATCACCTTCTTCGACGGAATTCCGCTTTGTGCGCCGAGGATCGCGCCGGCCTCGATGCGCACGTGATCGGCGATGCCGACTTGTCCGCCGATGATGACGTTGTCTTCTACAACTGCACTACCAGAAAGTCCCGTTTGAGCAGCGATGACGACATCCTCGCCAACTTGGCAGTTGTGGCCAATGTGCACTAGGTTATCGATTTTTGTGCCGCGGCGAATTCGCGTCTCGTCCAGCGCGCCGCGATCGACGGTGGAATTTGCTCCGATCTCCACGTCGTCCTCGATTGCCAGGCGTCCGACTTGCGGGAATTGCTCGTAATGTCCGGTCTCGGCATCGCGGACGTAGCCAAAGCCGTCGCTGCCCAGCACCGCGCCCGCCTGAATTACAACGCGATCGCCCAGCGTCGTGCCTGAATAGATCGTTACGTTGGGATTAATTCGGCAATGAGCGCCAATCTTGACGTCATCGCTGATCGCGCAACCCATGCCGATGGTCGATTCGTCGCCAATTCTGACGTTCTCCCCGACAACCACGCGCGGTCCGATCATCACGTTGTTGCCAATCCGCGCGGATGGAGCGACGGCAGCCGAACTGTGCGTGCCTCCCTGCGGTTTGCTATCGCGAAGGAGATTGGCGGCGCGGGCAAATGCGAGTCGAGGCTGCGGATGAATCAGCAAGGCTTTGGTGGATGAGACAGCCTCTGCGAAACTTCCGGCAATCACGGCGCCAGCTGCCGAGGCGAGCGCCGAACGTAGATTCCGTACATCGTCGACGAACACCAGGCTCTCAGGCCCGGCCGATTTCAGACTCGCGACTGCGGTTACAACAAGAGAGCCCGATCCCACCAGACGGCAGCTGAGTCTTTCCGCAAGATCCTGAACAGTACGTTTCATGGCCTCCCATTGTCGCGTTCCCCGGCGAGGTTCGCAAATCCCCTGGGGCTGCAACCGCTGTCAGCGAAGAGCTTTAACCGCAGATACTTAGAGGACGCCGAGAAAACTTGAGGAGCAAAACCGCTAATTGCTAATTGCTAAATGCCAAGTGCTAACCGCTGCCCTCAGTACAACGGCCCTTCCCCCTCCGGCCTCGTCTTCCATCTCCGATGCACCCACAGCCATTGCTCTGGATATCGCCGGACGTAGTCTTCAATGACTTTCGTGAATTTCGCGGTGTTGACGACGATGTCTTTTTCATTGTCGTCCGTTCGGATTAGCGCGACTGCCGGATCAAAGCGCAGACGATATTTACCCAGCTTCGCATCCCAAATCGTGAACGTCGGGATCACGGCAGCGTCGGTCCGCAGGGCAATCCGAGCCAACCCGCTGGCGGTGTAGGCCGGAATGCCAAAGAAGTCCACGAAGACGCCTTGCGGCGGCGTCATGTTGGTGTCCATGAGAATACCGACGACCTCGCCGTTGCGCATGGCTGCAAGCAATCTGCGAACGAAATCGCCTTTATCAACGGTCCGATTCCCATGCATCATCCGGTAACTCTGAATCAGATGGTCGACCCGGGGATTATCCAGCGACCGCATCACAATCGAAAGCGGATGCCCCTGGAGGGAATGGGCGAACGCGGACAACTCCCACCCTCCGAAGTGCGCGGTCAGGAACAGCACACCCTTGCCGCGCGTGAAGGCGCGCTCGAAATTTTCGAAGCCATCGTAGACGACAACCTGGGTCACGTTCTCCGGTGTGTAGCGAGGAAACAGACAGACCTCGGCGAGCTGGCGTCCCAAAGAAATGTACTCGCCGCGAAGGATGCGGCGTTTCTCTTTGAGTTGCATTTCAGGAAAGGCCAGAGTCAGGTTCCGCATCCCTACGCGTCGCAGTTTTCCATGCAGCCGGTAGACAAGCAGGCCAAGGCTGATGCCGATCGCGCGGGCCAGCGGACGGGGAAGGATCCCCATCGCTTTCAGGAAGAACCATACGGGCCAGTATTCAAGGCGTTCGCGCACTGTGCGGGAGTTTAGGGGGTCGGGGTGTCGCTCTGCAAGCTGGATAGACCGCTTCGCGCCGGGCCTTCGATCCGCAGGGACGGGTCAGAGACCCGTCCCTACACGACAAGGCTCATTTCCCTTCGGCAGCCTTAGCCCATTTTGCCAGCGTGTTGAGGAACGGATAGGCGCCTTGTGGCGCGTCAATGCTTCCGTCGAGCGAAGTCTTGAAGGGGACCATGCGGCCGTAGAAATCGCGAGTGCTGTCTTTGTCCTGCTTGATGACGGCGCCGGCAAGTTCCAGTCCGGCGAACGCACCACGGGCCCTGGAATAGGTCAGGACCTGAGCTCGCATTTTCCAGTCGGTGTTAGCCGAGGCGTGCCGTCCGACCGGGCCGGCTGCTGCGCTTGCATCTGCGCCCAGCTTGAAGTTGCTGGAAAGAAGATTCTTCATGCCGTCCTTGTTCATGATCAGCATGACCAGGTCGACCGCCTCGCCGCCGATTTGCAGTCCGAAGCTGCCGCCACCGATCGTAAAGAACGCGGGCGCACTCCAGCCCTTGGGAGTACGGCAGCTGGCGACCCCTTTGCCGTAGCGTCCGCCAAACACAAACCCGCCTTTCAGAAGCGTCGGAATAACGGCCACACACTCCGCTGAGCCCAGCACTTCTTGTGGGATGCCCTGGTCGGGTGCAGCCTGAATCTCATCGAGAACTGTGGCTGCCGACTCCACACGTTTGCTTGCCTTGGTGTCCGCCTCGTCGGCGAAGAGAGCAGGGGTCAATAGACAAAAAGAGAGCGCCAGAACCAGGATCTTTCGCATCATGCCTCACTTGAATTGGGAAGTGTTTCAATTCTATAGGATGCGGGGAGGCTCGGCGGCGGACGAGGCCGTTACGAACCTTGTGTTGTCCGCAGCGGACTCGGTTCGTTCATTTTGGGGCCTGCTGGCCGTGCCGGGTTTTCACGTCCCGCCGCTACGTGGCTGCGGCTCGGTGATGGCTTAATTCACGTCTGACAACTGGGAGTACTGGAATGCGGTCACGAGATTGTTCAACCCCAGGCCAGTACGGATTTGTCCGGCGGCGTAGGTTAGTTTTCCGCTGTCGAGGGTGATGAATTTCTGCCCGGGGACGGCAAAGACAACATGGTAGTCACCGGCCGCCAGGCTGCTGTAAGTCGAAACGTCCCCAAACGCCATGGATGAGAACGTGGGGTCAACCGAGCCGATATCGGTTCCATCGGGAACGATATAGACGTCCTGGGTACCCATGCCCGGGGACGCGTTCACGATCCGCAACTTGAAGTTGCCAGAGGTAGGAGCTGAATTGTCATCGGTGAGCAGCACACTGCTGGGGACAAAAGAAAAATTGAGCGAGAGCAAGGTCAGAGTGCTCCCGGACGCGATGGTATCCGTACGAGTGATCAGGATCGTACTTGTTCCGGTCGGCTCGATCTCCAGTTGACGAGAGCCGGATGCGATCCCGACATATGAGGTCGCGCCTCCGTAGGTGGCGCCGGTGGCCACGCTCTTTGTATCCACCAGCAGATCGAGGCTGGTTTCGTCCGGCATGGCGTTGACCAGGCGGATTTTGGTGCCGTTCGAGGATGAGCTGCCACAGGCAGTTGTGAAAAGAGCTAACGCGAGCAGGACAGGGACAGCGCAGAGCAACGCACGGACACGACAACGCATTTTTGTGTGCACTCCTGGGAAAAAGTTTTCCTGAATTTTTGCTGAATATTGACTGGATGCAAGTCTTCAACACGCAGGTTGCCGCTGTTGTGTAAAAACTCGGTCAAGGCACGTAAAGTCTTGTAAAGCCGCACTGGGCGCGGCAAGTCGGTTTGCAACCGCGTCGCACCCGAGGCCGCCGCCTCAACAACACAGGGCAGGCGGGTACAGGCCTGAGAGGCGCATTTTTACTGCACCAAACTAACTAACACGATGGGTTGCGTAGCACATGCTACGCTGATAACGCTCTGGTTTCTCAGCACGAACCTCCGCGCGAGGCCTTGCAGGGAACCAACCTAAAAAAGCTGTTACGCACCGTGGAAGCCCTGGCGGATCTGGGTCCGGAACTGACTGCGGACCGGGACTTCAGCCAGACCGCGCGCACTATGCTTACGGCCATTCTGGAGGCCTCCGGCGCGCGCGAGGCTGTCCTGTTTTCATTTGGCGAACGGCCTTCCCTGCTGACCTCGGTGGGCGCGGAAGGATTCGCGCTCTTGCCGGAGCCATCTCTGATCCCGCTTCTTCCCCGGCACGTTCACACGCTGGCCGCGGCCGTGGGTCCGGTCCTGTTGAACAGCAGCACCTACGATGTCTTTCTCAGCGCCAACGGCAACGTCGCTCCGGAATTGTTCAAGTGCATTTGTCCACTGAAGGTCCGCAGCAAACTGGTAGGGGCGATTGCGCTGGGCAGGCGAGTCGGAAACGAGCCTTACGAAGAAGATGCGCTCGACGCCTTGCACCTGATCAGCAGCTACGTGGCGTTGTCGATTCAAAATCACAACTTGAGTCAGACTCTCGCGCAGCGCGTTTCCGAGAACCTGCGATTGCTGGCCTCGTTGCATGGCTTTTACGACAACGCTCTGGAAGCTTTCGCGTCGGCCATCGACGTGAAACACGTCAACATTCATGGCCACTCGATCCGCGTCGGGCGATATGCGCAAGCGATCGGGGAGGCTTTGGGGATGGAATCCTCCGAAGTTGGCGCGCTGCGTTCCGCAGGGTATTTGCACGACATCGGCAAGGTTGCGGTCGACAAGCGTCTGTTCAGCAAGCCTTCTTCGCTGAATCCGGAGGAATTTCGCGAGATGGCGGATCACACCGTGGTCGGCCATCAGATCGTCAGCAGCGTGCAATTCCCGTGGCCGCAGATTCCTGAGATTGTCCGTTGGCACCACGAGCGCGGAGATGGAACGGGCTATCCTGATGGCATGCACGCCGATGAAATGTCGAAGCCAGTTCGCATCATTGCGCTGGCGGACACGTTTGACGCCATGGTTAGCGCGCGTCCCTATCGAGAGCCTTTGCCGCTGGGCATCGCATTGCAGGAACTGATCCGCATGACTCCACAGAAATACGATGCCGAGGCCATGCAGGCGTTGCTCATCCAGATCCGGCGCGACGCCGTAGGCAGCAACCGCACTCCGGTGCTGGAGCCGGGAGTGGTGAGCTTGTCTGCCAGCGATGTGGATCAACTGGCGTCGACGCTGCAGCACCGGATCAGCCAGAACAAGGTATTCGTCACGTAAAGCACTGTATAGAAAACCGATCGGCTCGCCGGAAACCCACTTTTCTCTTTTCCCCTTTTCTTGGATACGACCCAAGGTCTACGGCCGGACCATTTCCCGGTGTAAAATCTAGACTCCGTCCATGAAGACAGGTTGCGTGCACCGAGTCAGCCCGTTTTTCATCTAAATAACGGTGCCCACGGGATCACGAGGAAACTTGCGAGGGGAAAATTGATGGCCGTCAGTGATCAGGCTGTAGCCTCCAGTACCAAGATCGAGCTGCTCAGCATCAACACGATCCGGACGCTTTCGATGGACGGCGTTCAGAAGGCAAACTCGGGGCATCCGGGAACGCCGATGGCGCTGGCGCCGGCGGCCTATACCCTGTGGCAGCAATTCCTTCGCTACGATCCGGAAGATCCGCTGTGGCCGAACCGCGATCGCTTCGTGCTCTCGAACGGCCACGCCTCCATGCTGCTCTATTCGGTACTGCATCTGGCGGGCGTGCGGGATGTGAATAAGAAGGGTGAAGTACAACCCGGACTATCGATTTCACTGGACGACCTGAAAAGATTCCGCCAGATCGACAGCAAGACAGCCGGCCATCCGGAATATGGCGCGGCGGCAGGAATCGAGACCACGACTGGGCCGCTGGGCCAAGGTGTGGCGACCAGCGTGGGCATGGCAATCGCCGGACGTTGGCTGGCAGCGAATTTTAATCGTCCGGGATTCGAACTCTTTAACTACAGGACCTGGGTGTTTTGCGGCGATGGCGACCTGATGGAGGGAGTGTCCTCCGAAGCCGCCTCGGTGGCCGGACACCTTAAGCTTTCGAATCTGTGTTGGCTGTACGACAACAACAAGATCACGATCGAAGGAAAAACCGAGCTCGCGTTCAGTGAGGATGTCGCCGCCCGGTTCAAAAGTTACGGATGGGATGTGACGCACGTTCTCGATGCGAATGACCTTGAACAACTGTCAAGCGCGTACCACCATGCGGCGGGGGTGCAGGATCGCCCGCAGTTGATCATCGTCGACAGCCACATCGGATACGGGTCTCCCAACCGGCAGGACACCAAGGAAGCGCACGGCGAAGCACTCGGCGAGGAAGAAGTAAAGCTCACCAAGCGCGCCTATGGCTGGCCCGAAGACGCCCAGTTCCTGGTGCCCGATGGAGTGCGGGAAAATTTCCGCGAAGGCGTCGGCAAACGCGGGAAACAGGCTCGCGATCAGTGGACCGCGATGTTCAACAAATATGGCGAGCAGTTCCCCGATCTCGCCGGGCGGCTTGGCCGCATGCAGCATCACCAGTTGCCCGATGGTTGGGACAAAGATCTGCCCAGTTTCGCAGCCGACGCCAAGGGCGTGGCATCGCGCGAATCGTCTTCGAAGGTTTTGAATGCTCTCGCCAAGAACATTCCCTGGCTGTTGGGCGGCGCGGCCGATTTGTATCCCTCAACCAAGACGCGCCTGACGTTTGAAGGCGCAGGTGATTTCGAAGCTAACAATTATCAGGGCCGAAACTTTCATTTTGGAATCCGCGAGCACACCATGGGCGCCATCGTGAATGGGATGACGCTCTGCAACCTCCGCGCCTACGGGTCGACGTTCTTCATCTTCACCGACTACATGAAACCGGCCATGCGGCTCTCTGCCCTGATGGAAATTCCAGCTATCTGGATTTTCACGCATGACTCCATCGGGCTGGGCGAGGATGGCCCGACCCATCAGTCGATCGAACAACTGGTCACCCTGCGCGCGGTTCCGAACATGACGCTGCTCCGCCCCGGAGACGCAAACGAAGTTGTGGAAGCGTACAAAGTGATCATGAAACTGCAGCATGAGCCGGCCACACTGGTGCTGACCCGGCAGAATCTGCCGACTCTCGACCGCACAAAGTATGCGTCCGCGACGGGCGTGGCTCGCGGCGCTTATATTCTCGCCGACTCGGAAGGCGGCAAGCTGCAAATCATTCTTATTGGCACCGGCAGCGAGCTCAGCCTGTGTGTCGACGCCTACGAGAAGTTGAAGCAAGAAGGCGTGAGGGCTCGCGTGGTGAGCATGCCGTCGTGGGACATCTTTGAACGCCAGGACCAGGCTTACCGCGATCAGGTATTGCCGCCCGATGTCACCGCTCGACTAGCGGTCGAGGCAGGTTCCACGGTTGGCTGGTCGCAGTATGTGGGCACGAAGGGTAAGGTCATCGGGATGCGATCGTTCGGAGCTTCGGCGCCGCTCAAGGACGTGATGAAAAAGTTTGGATTCACAGTTGAAAACGTCCTGAAGACCGCCCGCGAACTGGTGGCAGAGTAATGAATCTGTAATGTTCAGGCGCTAGTCTTCCAACGGCGCCAGTAGTGAGGAGAAGTTATGAACCCCGTCGGAACTCTGGAAAATGCGAAAGCCGTCAATTCGTTGAAACAGCTGCAGGCGCTTGGCCAGTCGATCTGGCTCGATTACATTCGTCGCGATTTGATAACTGGCGGCGAACTCAAGCGGCTGATTGAGGAAGATGGACTGCTGGGGATGACCTCGAATCCCGCGATTTTCGAGAAGGCCATCGTCGGCAGCACGCTCTACCAGGATTTTCTCGACTCGCTCGCCAGCCGTTCCGATCTTGACGCAAAGGGCCGCTACGAACTTCTCGCTCTGCGCGACATTCAGGACGCCGCGGACTTTCTGCGTCCGGTATACCAGAGCACGAAACGGCGCGACGGCTATGTGAGCCTGGAAGTTTCTCCGTATCTCGCCAACGACACCAAGGGGACGATCGAAGAGGCACGCCGATTGTGGAAGGCAGTGAACCGCGAGAACGTCATGATCAAGATTCCCGGGACGCCGGAGGGGATTCCTGCGATCCGGCAGATGCTGAGCGAAGGCATCAACATCAATATCACGCTGCTGTTTGCGCAGGGCGTGTACGAAGAGGTCGCGCGCACTTACGTCGATGCGCTTGAGATCTACTCGGCGGGCGGCGGGGACGTCAGCAAGGTTGCGAGCGTGGCCAGCTTCTTCATCAGCCGAATCGACTCGCTGATCGATTCGCTCCTGAATGAACAGATCAAGAAAGAAACCGACCCGGCTCGTAAAGCCAAGCTGCAATCGATTCTCGGGAAGGTTGCCATTGCGAATGGCAAGCTTACCTACGAGGCGTATCAGAAAATATTCTCGACGCCGCGCTGGAAGGCTCTGGCTGGCAAAGGTGCACAAACACAGCGCGTACTGTGGGCGAGTACGAGCACGAAGAATCCGGCGTATCGGGATGTGATGTATATCGAAGAACTGATCGGCCCGGACACGGTCAACACGGTTCCGCCCGCAACGATTGACGCTTTCCGCGATCACGGCAAGCCGCGTTTGAGCCTCACAGAAGATCTTCCCGCTGCGCAGAAGACGATGGCGGATCTGGCAGCCGTCGGGATCTCGATGAAGGAAGCCACCGATAAGCTGACTGCGGACGGTGTCAGGCTATTTGCCGACGCGTTCAAGCAGCTACTCGATGCCGTGGAGAAGAACAGCAAGCCTCCAGGCGGATCGAATACCAATCCACAACGCACGTAAACGAAGGGCGCTACGCGTGCACCTTGGACCGGATGTGAAGGCGTGCCTGACCAAATTTGGCGGACCTGATCAGAGAAGCCTTATAGACACAACCAGAACGGTAATGCCGCTGTTGCATCCCTGCTGGCCGCAGTCCCGTCATTCTTTGAAGGGCGGGCAGCCGAGTCTCTATAATTACATTCCGTCGAGAAAATTTCGTTGCGGTTCCATCGAAAAGGAGCAGGAATGCAATTAGGAATGGTCGGACTGGGTCGCATGGGCGCCAACATGACACGGCGGTTGCTGCGCGGCGGACACACCCTGGTCGTTTCGGATCTCAGTCCCGAAGCCGTCAAGCAATTGGCCGGCGAGGGAGCGTCCGGCTCCACTTCACTCGAGGACCTGGTCGGCAAACTGAAGGCGCCTCGTGCCGTGTGGGTCATGGTGCCGGCGGGTGGTCCCACGGAAAACACCGTGCAGTCTCTGCTCCAGTACATGCAGCCGGGTGACGCGATCATTGACGGTGGCAACTCGTATTTCAAGGACGATGTCCGCCGCTCCCGCATCTGCAAGTCCAAAGGCGTCGACTACGTGGATGTCGGCACCAGCGGCGGCGTCTGGGGCCTGGAACGCGGCTACTGCATGATGATTGGTGGGCCTGACAATGCTGTAAAACGCCTCGATCCGATTTTCAAGACGCTCGCTCCCGGCCGCGGCGACATCGCACGCACGCCCGGACGCGAGAAGATGGGCGGCACGTCCGAAGACGGCTACATCCACTGCGGCCCGTCCGGCGCCGGGCACTTCGTCAAGATGGTGCACAACGGGATTGAATACGGCATGATGCAGGCCTATGCCGAGGGCTTCGACATTTTCAAGAATGCGACCAGCAAAGACTTGCCGGAAGATATTCGATACGACCTGAACCTGGCGGACATCGCTGAGGTCTGGCGGCGAGGCAGTGTGGTGAGCTCCTGGCTGCTCGACCTGACTGCGATCGCTCTGGCGGAAAATCCGACGCTTTCTGAGTACAGCGGATTTGTCCAGGACTCTGGGGAAGGCCGCTGGACAATCCAGGCGGCGATTGAAGAGTCGGTTCCCGCCGAGGTGCTGACCGCATCGCTGTTCACGCGCTTCCGTTCGCGCCAGGAGCACACCTTCGCGGAAAAAATGCTTTCCGCCATGCGGCAGAAATTCGGCGGACATGTAGAACCCACGGCGCAGCCCAAGAAATAGCAGGAGACGCGACCACTCCCATGACAGGACAAACATGGCACTGACAGAAGCATTACCGGCTCCGGCGAAGCCGCGCGTTGGACGCGTCGCCGATCCCTGCGTGATGGTGATCTTCGGGGCAACCGGCGATCTCACCCGCAGGAAACTCATCCCCGCGCTCTACAACCTGGCCACCCAACAATTGTTGTCGCGGGAGTTCGCGATCGTCGGCGTGGGGCGCACTCCCATGACCAACGAGGAAGCGCGCAAGAAGCTGTCGGAAGATTTCAAACAGTTCGCCACCGGCCCGATCGACCCTGATTTGTGGGAATGGTTTGTGCGCCACATGCATTACGTTTCCGGCAATTTTGACGATCCCGCGACCTATGATCGGCTGAAAGACGAATTAGCAAAGGTTGAAAAAGATCACGCCACTCATGGCAACGTTTTCTTTTACCTGGCAACCGCGCCGAACTACTTTTGCGGAATCGTTCAACGGCTCGCTAAAATCGATTTAATGAAAGAAGACGAGGGTCACTGGCGGCGCGTCATTATCGAAAAGCCCTTCGGCCACGACCTGGAGTCGGCCCGGGTTCTGAATCAGAACCTCCTTAAGTTTGCGGGCGAACACCAGATCTATCGCATCGATCACTACCTCGGCAAGGAAACTGTCCAGAACATCCTGGCCTTTCGCTTCGCCAATGGAATTTTCGAACCCATCTGGAATCGCCGCTATATCGACAACGTACAGATTTCTGTGGCGGAAACCGTCGGCGTCGAGGGACGGGGCGGCTACTACGACACGGCGGGAGCGTTACGCGACATGGTGCCGAACCACATCATGCAGCTCATTACGCTCACTACCATGGAGCCCCCGATTTCGTTTGACGCCAATGCCGTGCGCGACGAACAAGCCAAGATTCTGCATGCCATCCAGCCCTTCAGCTCCGAAGATGTGTTGAGTAAGACCGTCCGCGGCCAGTACGGCGAAGGCGTCGTAAACGGCCAACGCCTGCCTGCCTACCGCGCCGAACCGGGTGTACCTCCCGATTCGAGAACTGAGACTTACGTCGCCATGAAACTCATGATCGACAATTGGCGGTGGGCGGGCGTGCCCATCTTCCTCCGCACGGGCAAGCGTATGGCCGGCCGCAACACGCACGTCGTGATCGAATTCCGGCGCGCGCCTTTTGTTCTGTTTCGCGAAACGCAGGTCGAGGACCTCATGCCTAATCAACTCATCATGCACATTCAGCCGGAAGAAGGAATCTCGCTGCGCTTTGCGGCGAAGACTCCGGGCCCCGCGATGCATCTCGGCGAAGTAGACATGGATTTCAAGTACAAGGATTACTTTGGAGAGAGTTCCGCTACCGGCTACGAACGTCTGCTCCACGATTGCATGATCGGAGATGCCACTCTCTTCCAGCGCGCCGATATGGTGGAAGCGGGATGGAGCATCGTGACTCCGATGCTGGACGTGTGGAAGGCATTGCCGCCGCGCAATTTCCCGAACTACCAATCGGGGACCTGGGGACCAAAAGAAGCCGACGAACTATTGGAACGCGACGGCCGAACATGGAGAAACTTCGAAAAATAGCGCCCGCGACGGGGTTATCCGCTCCCAGGGCCACGGACACCCACGACCAAGCATGAACTGCATCCGGATCATTGAGGTATTGCCCACGCCCGACACCTTGTTTCACGTCGCGGCGGAGGAATTTGTTCGCATCGGTCGGGCGGCAATTGCCGAACGCGGACGTTTTACCGTCGCTCTTTCAGGTGGGTCCACGCCGCGTAGTCTCTATTCGCTGCTTGCCAGGGACCACCAGAAGTTTGCGTGGAACCAGACGTCTCTATTTTTCGGCGATGAACGCCACGTGCCTCCTGACCACGCTGACAGCAACTACCGCATGGTGAATGAAGCGCTGCTCTCGAAGATCACGATCCCCGCCCAAAATGTCTTTCGAGTTCGGGCCGAAATGCCGGACGCGGCCTTAGCAGCTGCCGATTACGAAAAGCAATTGCGCGACGCTTTCAAGCTGGCGCCTGGAGAGTTTCCGCATTTTGACCTGATCCTGCTGGGCCTTGGGACGGACGGCCACACGGCTTCGCTCTTTCCCGGTTCGGAAGGATTGAAGGAACAATCTCGGATGGCGATCGCCAACTGGGTGGAGAAATTCAAGACTCACCGGATTACGTTCACGTTCCCTGTGCTGAACCACGCAACGGATGTGATGTTCCTGTCTTGCGGTTCCGACAAAGCAGCCATGGTGCAGCAGATCCTCGATGGTCACAACACACCGCCGTTTCCTGCGCAACAGATTCAGCCCGAAGGCCGGCTGATATGGATGCTGGATGAGGCAGCGGCCGCACAACTGAACCGCTGAGAGCCTCCGACCCTCCGACCCTCCGACTACCTGAATCTTGCTCGGTGCTCCTTGAGCAGGCAGCGGTCCATTACGACGAAGATCCCTGCCTGGCGTGCCTTTTCGGCGGCCTGTTCGTTGACGACATCTTCCTGGAGCCAGATCGCGGGGATCTTTAACTGAATGGCTTGGTCGACAATTTCACTCACATATTCCGGGCGGCGGAATACGTCGACGAGGTCGACCGTGTAGGGAACGTCAAGGAGAGAGGGATAGGCTGGTTCTCCGAGGCTTTCCGAAATCCGCGGATTCACCGGAATAATCCTGTATCCCTGCGCCTGCATGTAGGCGGACACGCCATGGCTTGGACGCATGGGGCTGTCCGACAATCCGACCACAGCGATCGTCTTGATGCGTGTCAGCAAATCGTGGATGGGGTCTGGCGAGTTCATAGTCGTCGCATCCCACTCAACGCCGCAGAATAGAGATTCCTTCGGGACTAATGCCTCGGGACCAGGTCGATCCATCCACGTCGCGAGCTACTCTCTGGCGTTCTTCTCCACTTTCTGTTTGAACATGCGGAGCGCCAGTTTGCGAACGGTGTCCGACACTTCCTTGTTTCCAGACAGGTTCTTCAGGTCGTGAATCAGCAGATTTTTCATCAGGCCGAGCGAAATGTCGAGTGGCGTGCGCGGGTTAGATACGAGATTGCGCACGATGGTGTAGTTTTTCATGAAGCGCCGCCGCATTGGAATGGTGCGCAGTACGGCTTCGAGGACGTTTTTCTGCAATGCGAATTTTTCGACTTCGCCATCGGAAATCTTCGGCGAATCGAGTACGGCAATAGCAACCAGCTTTGTGCTGTCGCGGATGAGGATGGAGCGCTCTTCCTTCGTGCCGCGCATGGCGAGCGCAATGCGTCCGGTGATGTCGAGTTTCGCGATTTTCTGGAGTGTGCTGTCGCGCCGGTCGCCCACGAGCGGCACAGGTCTCTTCGCTCCGCCGGAAGCCCCCACTGGAGGCCTATGCGCCTCGGGCGGGGCCGGAACAGGCGCTGGTAGAGCGGCGGCGGGCGCTGTGGCCCCGGTGCCACCTTCGATCCCTGTTCCCTCATGAACCACAACTGCCTCGAAAGGTTTCTCGGCGACGGTTGCCAGCTCTGACTGGTTTTGCTGTAAATAGATCGTGATCGCCTCGGCGACGACGGCTTCATCGGTGGGTTCGGAATCATCGGCGGCGGATTCGGGAGCAGGCGCGGCCTCTGGACTTGCGGCGGGCTGCGCGGCTTCGGCCGCATCCGGAGCGGATACCGTGGCTTTGGTTGGCTCTGTGCTCGTTTCGGAATTTTTGAGTGCTGCGAGTTCCTGCGCCCGCAGGCGCGGATTACTTTGCAACGCGGTCATGAGCGCGGCAGATTTTCTCGCGGCCTGGTTCGCGAGAAGTTCTTCCACCACCCAGCGGGGGCCAGCTCCAGCAACTTCGAGCAACGATTGCTGCTCGACTGAGGGATTCTCCAGCAACGCAGGCAGGGTGACCGGCCGAAGATTTTTGGGCGATACCATGTATCCAAGGACTTCTTTGCTGGTAGCGGGATCGGCCGCAACGGCCGCCGAATCCTTCTCGTTCCAGCCTGCCAGGGTCATGCGGGCCTGCTCGGCGAAAACCTTGTTGTGTAGGGCGAGGTGCACCAGAATTTCCATCATTTCACCCGGCTGCACGGAGAGTGCGCCACGCGCGGCCGCCTGCATCATTTGCGATGACATCTGTGATCTGCGAACTTGATCAATCATCCGATTCGCCATGATTCATCTCCCTCGCTTGGCCTGAACCGCGCGGCTCAGGAGTTTTTGCGCTGTGCCTGACGGCTTGACGCCGGTTACTTTTTCCAGTTGCTGCATGGCGACCGCAAGCTCCCGCGTGATGCGATTTCCCTTGCGACGCTGGAATTCGTCATTCAACGCGCGATAGTACCAGAGCGTGCCATCGCGACCGCCGCTGAATCGTTTCCAGATCGATTCCCCTTGTTGCCTGTAATCGGCAGTTACCGTCCGCACGTTATGCAGTTTGTCGGAGGCGGACACAAGCCGGGTATCGGCATCTTCGTGCTTGAGTCTTTGCAGATACTCGTTCTTGCGCACGAGCCAGGGCAATTTGGGATCGGAGAAAGAATCGGTGCAGCCTTCTACAACTTTCGCAACGCGTGCCCCGAACATCTTGCGGATTTCGCGCAGCCGCGGCATGCCTCCGCAATCTTCGACCACGTCGTGCAGGAGACCTGCGATCGCCAGATCTTCGTCGCCGCCGCCTTCGAGCACCAGCGCCGCGACCGCCATCAGGTGAGAAAGATATGGCACCGCGGTTTGCTTGCGAGTTTGTCCGGCGTGCTTTTCCGCAGCGTACGCAAACGCCTTCTGCAATCGATGTCCTAGGCGAGGCGGCTTTGGAGCCGAAGGGCTCTTCATTTCTACTTCTTCTCCCCTCTGCGCATGCGCAAATAGGCCTGCATGAAGGGGCGCAAATCGCCGTCCAGCACGCGATCCACGTCGCCGACTTCGAGCTTGGTGCGGTGATCCTTGATCAAGCGGTACGGTTGCAGGACGTAGGAACGAATCTGCGAGCCGAAACCGATGTCGAGCTTGGAGTCTTCGATCTGTTTCGTGACTTCGCGTTTTTTCTCCATCTCGAATTCGTAAATTTTCGAGCGGAGCATGCTCATCGCCTTTTCTTTGTTCTTGTGCTGCGAGCGCTCGTTCTGGCAACTCGCGACCAGACCCGTCGGGATGTGCGTAATGCGCACAGCGGAATCCGTCGTGTTGACGTGCTGCCCGCCTTTTCCGCTCGAGCGGTACGTATCGATGCGAATGTCGTCGGGCTTGATGATGACTTCAATACTGTCGTCGATTTCGGGCGAAACAAAGACGCTGGCAAATGAGGTATGCCGCCGCTTCGCCTGGTCGAAGGGCGAAATGCGAACCAGGCGGTGAACTCCAATCTCACTGGACAAATAGCCAAACGCATACTGCCCGTTCACCACGAAGGTCGCGGACTTGATCCCCGCCTCTTCGCCCGGTTGTTCGTCGTACATTTCAGTCTGGAAGCCCTGCCGCTCGGCCCATCTTAGATACATGCGCAGCAGAATCTGCGCCCAGTCCTGTGATTCGGTACCGCCGGCACCCGGATGAATCGTGACGATCGCATTCCGGGCATCGTTGTCGCCGGACAGCAGAGTCTCGGTTTCGACGCGGTCGACGAGTTCCCCCAGCGAGCCCAGATCGCGCTGTAAATCGGTCGTGACATTCTCGCCTTCGGCGGCGAGATCGAAATACGCGCTGATGTCGTCGGTGCGGCGCGCCAGGTCGCTCTCGAGAGACAGGACATCCTCGAGACGTTTGCGCTCACGCATGACTTGTTGCGATCTTGCCGGGTTCGACCAGAGATTGGGATCCGCGGCTTGCTTTTCGATTTCGGCTAACTGCGGGCGCAGCCTTCCGGCGTCAAAGATACTCCCGGAGGTCGTGCACTTTGGTCTTGAGTGCCGTGTATTGCTGTTCGAGTTCGGCCAACACGTTGTCGCTCATAATTGCTGAACCACCTAAGAAAAACGCTTGCGGAACAGGAATCGCGCCGCGATTGCGCCCACAGAAATTATCGCACACAGGTACGCGAACCAATCGCCATGCTGCGTGTAAAACGTGGTACTCGAAAGCAACCCATACGGAGCGGGCAGAGCCGTGCGGAACTTGCGCCCTGTGGAGGCGACGACGCGTCCAAAGGGGTCGACCGATGCCGTCACGCCGGTGTTGGTGCCGACCAGGAGCCAGCGGCCGTTTTCGATGGCACGCATTTGCGTCATCTGGAGGTGCTGTTTCCATGCGCCACTGTCGCCGTACCAGCCATCGTTGGTCAGGTTAATCAGAATATCTGCGCCGCGTTGTACATACTCGCGAACTTCGTCAGGGAAAATGGACTCATAACAAATAAACACGCCTAGCTTTTGTCCGCCCGCATCGAGCGGAGCGCGGGAGTGTCCCCAGGCGAAATTGCCGATCTGATCGGTCAACATATTCATAAAAGGTATGAATTTTTTGAATGGGACGTATTCGCCAAATGGAACGAGATGGGTCTTGTCGTAGCGCGAGGTCAACTCGCCCGCGGGGCTGATCAAGCCCGCTGAATTGAATTCTTCAATCTCGTGTGTCGGCGACATCGAAGCGCTCTCGCCGATACTTCCGACCAACAGCCAGGTCTGGCTCTGGCGCGCGAGATCGGCGACAACTCCGCGGAAACTCGCGCCATTCAGGAAAAATGGAGAAGGCGACTCCGGCCAGACGATCAAGTCGAAGTGCTGACCTTCTTTCCCGCCCGGCGGATGCAGACTGATCCACGTCAGGTCCCGCAGAGTGCCTTGAAAGTAGTCGGTCGTCCAGGTTCCCTCCGCCGGGATGTTCTGCTGCACCAGTAGAGCGGTGTGGTCAGGGGGAACCGGTGGGGGCGACAGGAGGCGGCCGGCCTGCAGAACGATCGCTGCTCCAAAAGCGGCTGCCAACAGCCAGTTGCGACGCGCTCGCGGAACCAGGAACGCAGCCGCAAATACGCTGTTCACGAGCAAGATCTCAAAGGACAGTCCGTAGACCCCGGTGAGCGTGGCGATCCGCGCCAGCGCGGGATTATCGGTTTGTGTGTAGCCGAGCAATTCCCAGGGAAAAGCTGAGATTCTCGTGCGCGCCAATTCCACGGCGACCCACAGCAATGGAGCCAGCACCAGCGCTCGCCGGTGGACGGCACTGCGGCCAGCGGCAAGGCTCAAGAGAAGTCCAAATAGTCCGTGATAGAGACCCATGTACAGGCAGGCGACGAGCAGAACCAATAGGGCAACCGGAATCGCCAGTCCACCGTAGTGGCGCATGGTGTCGAAAACCCAGTAACAGGTTCCGAGATACCAGAGAATTCCGCAGGCATACGACATAACGAACGCCTGCCACGGGCTGGCTGGCTCCAGCCGAATGGACGCGTCCACTTGTATTGCGTCCGGCGTCTGCGCACGGCGCAGCGCAATCAGCAATGGCGCCACAGCGAGCCAGGAGAGCCAGTACAGGCCCGGCAACGGGAAAATCAGGATCTGCAGCCCGGCTGATAGTAGAACCAGGCGCCAGGCACTCCATTGGATCTTTCGCACGCCGCAAGAATAGCAAATCGTCGCTCGATTCCGGGACCGCTTTGCCGGCAAGCCTGTTCTACGGGGCGTGTATCAGATAACATATTGATCTCATGTCAATCTTGGTTGTATTGGGCGTTCGTTTTCTGGAAGGAACGTTCATTGTCGGAGCGCTGGGTTCGGTTATAGTCCTGGCGCTGAGCGGCATTGAAGATCTCGAGACGCTCTTTGGCATGGATTCTGGCATGGACAAGGAGAAAGAAAACTCCTAGGCCCCGCCGCCTGATCTTGCATGTCCACTCCCATTCAGCCCGCTCCTCCCAATTCGAACCGGGTTCGAATCGTGGTCGCCACCTCGGTGATGCTCACGTTCATCTCGTATTGGCGAGCGGCCGCCATCGTACTCAACGATCTGGGGTCGTCCGCCTTCTACGCTTGCGGAATTGCGGAGCAGGCCGTTGGCAAGTCCGCGGCCTGGTTCATCGTGGCCGTGATGCTGTTTTCGTTTACGGTGCGGGCGGTGTACGTCGAGAGCTGCTCGATGTTTGTCCGCGGCGGCGTGTACCGGGTAGTAAAAGAAGCACTGGGAGGGACACTCGCGAAGATCAGTGTGTCAGCGCTGATGTTCGACTACATCCTGACCGGGCCGATTTCGGGGGTGTCCGCCGGCCAGTACATCGCCGGTCTCCTGAACGATACTTTCCTGCTCGCCGACGCTCATGGCTGGATTCCCCGTGCTGTCCACGTCATGTTCCACGGGACACCGCACGTCAACGTCAACTGGACATCCGTGGCGTTGGCATTGATCGTCACGGTTTATTTCTGGCACGAGAACGTCAAGGGCATCCACGAATCGAGCGAGAAGGCGCTTCGAGTCATGCAAATCACTACCGTCATGGTGGTGATCCTGCTCGGATGGTCCGCGTTTACGCTGGTCAAGTCCGGATACCAGTCCGTTCCGTTTCCGACCCCATCGAACCTTCACTTCAGTCCGGAATCTCTTGGCTTCCTGCGCCACAGCTTCCCGGAACAGAGCCTGTCGCGGATGTTCGGAGTGCTCGGGATCCTGATGGCCTTTGGGCATTCGGTGTTGGCGATGAGCGGCGAGGAATCGCTGGCGCAGGTAAACCGGGAACTGGCGCATCCGAAGCTGAAGAATTTGAAGAAGGCCGCGATTGTGATCGCGATCTACAGTTTCGTGTTCACGGGGCTCACGGCGTTGCTTTCGGTGATGATCATTCCCGACGCGGTGCGGGTCCCCGTCTACAAGGACAACCTCATTGCCGGTCTGGCCATGCACCTGTATGGGCCAGAAATTCTGCGCCTGTTGTTCCGCGCGTTTGTGGTGGTCGTTGGATTCTTGATTCTGTCGGGTGCGGTGAACACGGCGATCATCGGCTCCAACGGTGTTCTCAATCGCGTTTCCGAAGACGGAGTTCTGGCCGACTGGTTCCGCTTCCCGCATCGGAAATACGGCACGAGTTCCCGCATCATCAACATGGTGGTCGGGCTTCAGATTATTACCATTCTGGCCAGCCGGGGAGATGTCTACGTCCTCGGCGAGGCCTACGCTTTCGGTGTGATCTGGAGTTTTACGTTCAACAGCTTGTCCATGCTGGTTTTGCGGTTTAAGTACCATGGCGAGCGCGGCTGGAAGGTTCCTCCCAACATCACGATTGGGGGACGCGAGATCCCGATCGGCCTGGCTTCGGTGTTTCTGGTGCTGTTCGCGACTGCGATTGTGAACCTGTTTACCAAATCGGTTGCAACCGTAGCTGGCGTGTCGTTTGCAGTTGTGTTTTTCGTCATCTTCAGTGTTTCCGAGCGCGTGAACCATCGCAAGTCCGCGTTGGCCCAGAAGACGATGAAAGACCAGTTCCAACTGCTGCAGAGCGATACGGTGGAGCGCGCCTCGCTTAACATTCGCCGCGGCAACGTGCTGGTTCCGGTGCGCGACTACAACACGCTTGCCCACTTGCGCTGGGCGCTTGAAAGAATCAACACTCGCGAGCAGGATGTGGTGGTGATGTCCGCGCGCGTCAGCCGCTTTGGGGCGGCTGCCTACGATCTTTCGATGGAGCAAATCTTCAGCGACTACGAACAGACGCTGTTTACCCGCGCTGTGTCAGTTGCGGAGAGCGTCGGCAAACACGTTTCCCTGCTGGTCGTGCCCGCTGCAGATGTGTGGTCGGCCATTGTGCAGACGGCCAACAACCTGGATTCCTCGGCGGTTGTACTCGGCCTGTCCAGCAAGATGACGCCCGCCGAACAGGCCCTGGCGCTGGGACATTCCTGGGAAGGCCTGCCGGAGCCGAAGCGGCAGTTCGTGTTGCAGATCGTTCATCCCGAGGGCAAGGTCGATTCCTTCCGCATCGGTCCGCATACACCCACGATGATGAACGAGGATGTCCTGCTGCTGCATCGTCTGTGGCTGAACATCACCCGGGAACCAGGGCTGGAGAATGTTCACCATCATGAAATCCTGACGGAAGCCTTGACCCGCTTCGCCCACGACTACGCTGCCCGCGACCGGCAGGAGATCATCAAGGAATTGCGGCGAATCAGCGCGGACGGCTCCTCGACGCCGCGACGCAGCCCGGGACACACACTTCCCATGCAGGCTGAACCGACCAGTGACGGATCCGACGACGGACCACCCACGGCGATCTAGCCGCCAGGCATCATTTTCGGCGCAATCCCCTACTTGATTTTTGGTGAATTCTGGTCCGCCGCTTTTTGATCGTCGGCATGAATGATACCGTCTTCTTCGGCGTAGAAAGACCGGTGCTCGCTATCCACCTGCTTGGGCGTCATGGTCAGGATAAAGCCGTCCTTCTGGGACTTGAAGCTGACCGTATAGTCGCCCCGTTCATTGGAGCGCGCCATGCGCTTGGTGAGAGAGCCTGTCCCGGCGAGGGCGGGCAAGGATTCCGCAAACTTGTCGTGGCGTTTCTTGTATTCCCTCTGTGCGCGGAGCACGACGCGCATGTAGCCGAGGGCTTGCGCCTCGGAGTCAGAACGAGCCGGGTCGCCCGCAAATTTGGGCTGATAGGGCGTAGAAGCGGCGGCCGGAGCGGGCGGGGAGGCCATGTCCTGTGGGACATTCGGCGCCGGAGTCTGCGCCCCTACGGGCTGCACCGCAGCCATTGCCATTCCCAACGCTACGATCCCAATCCACGCCCATTGGTTCTTTTTCACGGCCAATCCCTCCTCGAACACCTGCCCTCGGACGTTACCCCCGTAATTTCTCATGCCTCACCAATTATTCCAATTCCATGACAAATCAGGCACTCTTCTAATTGGATGCAATCCTAACAGGGAAACCTATGAAAGCAGCAGTCGCGAGAAAGCCGCTGATTCGTATTGCCGTCGTGGAAAGTGATCCACTGCGGTTTGTTGGATTCCGCGCGCTTTTCGATTCAGAACCAGATTTGGAGTTGGTTTCGGCCTCGCTGGCCGATCTGAGCCAGCTTCCCAGCATCGACCTCGTTCTACTCGGCAACCGCTCGGGCCAGAACCTGTTCGATATCATGGCCAGCCTCAAGGCTGTCCGTCCGGACGTACGCATCATCGTTACGGGCTCGGGCATGGACGAGGAAAGCATCCTCAAGGCAATCGCCGCGGGCGCCAAGGGCTACGTTGATGAAGCCGCGTCACCTACTGAGTTTGTGCAGGCTTTACGGGTCGTGAACCAGGGCTCGGTCTGGGCCCCGCGCCACGTCCTTTCGACGTTCATCGAACGCGTGACCCAATCGCCGGGACGAATTTTCCCCGCCGGCCGCGTCACCTTCACCGACCGCGAGAAAGAAGTTCTGGAAATGCTGGTGGCGGGACGCTCCAACAAAGAAATCGGAGCTGCACTCGGCATTGAAGAACGCACCGTGAAAGCCCATGTGGCGAAACTGATGCGCAAGGTTGGCGTTCAGAATCGCATTGCTCTTTCGGTGCACGCCATTACGCATTCGCTGGTCACCGCGAAATAATCGTCGCGCCGGCGCAGTCGCCGGTTGTCCCGGTCGGCGCCCTGCCGGCCGTGATTGGCATGAATTTGGTTGGCATGGATTTGGCCCACCTAGCCACCCGGTTTCGCCCCCGCCCCCCAGTTACCATAGGCCAGTGACCGTCGTAATCTTGTCGCTTTTTCGCAGCAGCCCCATACTCTCTTCACCTACCACAGAACCTGGGAGACGGGGTTGGAAGCGGAGATTAGGGTCGCCGCCTTCAGCCCCGATTTTTTGTAGTCCTCACTCGGAACCATCCGGTTGTAACCCCCTATCTTGTTTAGCGCCCCCGTACGAGTCTGTTACCAAACTGGATAAAACACGACAATGCCGGGACAAAACGTCCTCCAGACATGCTCCAGCCGCTTTAGCAGCGAAACGGGAGAAGCCTGGTACAGTGCCGGGTAACGTGTGCTAAACGCCCACTGGAAATGGCTTGTTATGCGCCTCCGATCCAACCGAGACTCCGGTGAATCGGCCCTGTAACAATGACATCAGCCCCGTGCACCAATAACCGAGCACGAAAAGCAGCAGAAACGGAACCGTGAAATAGTTTTCGTTATCAATCGCGTAATACACTGCCAATGCAAAATAAGTCCCAATCAGCAACTCAATCCAGGGCACCCATCCTAGTCGTTTGCGGTATTTGCTGGCGTTTATTTTGTCCTTCTTCGATTCCACCCGGTATTTCGGAGTACGCGCAAACGCTGTCTGCTTGCCGGCAAGTGCCTCCAGAACGGCGCGCGTGTTGGTAATCGTCAGGCCGATTCCCAGAGCCATCAGCAAGGGCAAAAAGAGAAACGCCCGTGGCCAGGTTCTGGGAAACAACTCTTTCTGCGAAACCAGATAGAAACTGGAAATCGAAAACGTCGACGCCATGAATAGCGGCAGATCGATATACAGCATCTGAAACCACCCCTGGTAGAACCGGATGATCATCGCCGGCATCAAGAGCACGGAAAGCACGATCATCAACGGATAGCTCAGATTGGCCGTCAGGTGATAGCAGGCCTCAACCTTGACCGAGCGCGGCACATCACTGGCAAGGACCCGGGGCAGAATTTTCTTCGCTACCTGGATCAGCCCCTTGGCCCAGCGCGCTTGCTGCGTCTTGAATGCGGTCATCTCGACTGGCAATTCAGCAGGACACTCGACGTCCTGCAAATAAAGAAACTTCCACCCCTTGAGCTGCGCACGATACGACAGGTCGGTATCTTCGGTAAGAGTATCGTGTTGCCACCCGCCGGCTTCGTCAATGGCGGCACGGCGCCAGACCCCGGCGGTTCCGTTGAAGTTGAAGAAGACCCCGCTACGCGCGCGCCCGGAGTGCTCCAGCACGAAGTGGCCGTCGAGCAGAATCGCCTCTACTTCAGTCAGGAGGGAGTAGGTGCGGTTGATGTGCGTCCAGCGAGTCTGCACCATCCCAATCTTCGGATCGGTGAAGTGGTGAATACACTTCAGTAGAAAGTCAGGAGGCGGCACGAAGTCCGCGTCAAAGATCGCAACGAATTCCCCTTTGGCAGTCTTCAGCCCCTCTTCCAGCGCCCCCGCCTTGAATCCGGCACGATTTTCCCGATGCAGATAATAGACCGGATGCCCTAGGGCAGCGTAACGCTCCACGAGCGCACGCGCGACTTCGACTGTCTCGTCCGTTGAGTCGTCGAGCAATTGAATGTCCAGCTTCTCGGGCGGATACTCGAGCTTGCAGACCGCATCCAGCAGGCGATCGACGACATATTGCTCGTTGAAAATTGGCAACTGCACGGTCACGCGCGGTAACTCGTCAAAGCGCGCCGCGGGTTCCGTGGTCTTGTTCTTCTTGTTCTTGTAATAAAGGTAGACCAGCCAATAGCGGTGTGCCCCGTACGTCGCCAGGATAATCAACACGATGAAGTACGGGATCAGCAGCGCCAGGTCGAACCCGTTGACCTGGTACAGCCCCTGAAATGTCTTATCGAGAAAATGCTGCCGGATGTAAGGCAGCACACCCTTGGGCGCGAACGCCGCGACGGACATAACAGTTGTCAGGGTTCCAGTCATGAAGGCCGAGGGTGGAGTGATGAACCAACATTGTACCCGATGGCTGCGGGACCTCTTTGCCAGTGACGGGAACACCCAAAGCTTGAACCACTTACCGCCAATCCTCCCCGACCGCCGAAAGCTTTAACTCGATCTTCTGCTGCGATCCTTCCTCCAACTTCACTGACAAGCCATTCGATTCCTGTGACTTGAGAAAGGCTGCATCGTAGTAGAGGCCATCGTCCAGATCCTGCCACGCGAATACCGTGTAGCTGCCGGGCGCCAACCCGCGAATCGTAAAATGCCCGTTCTGGTCTGTGGTAGTCGAGAGAAACCGTTCCTTAACCTTGCGATACTTTTCCTCCGGGACAGCCACCACTGTCGTGTTGGAAGCTGGTTTGTCATCGTCCAGGGCGGCGCCTTCCAGCATACCGCCCTTCGGACTGACAACTACTTCCAGCGACGCCGGCCCGGTGATGCTGAAGCTCCCGTCGTTGTTCGTGGCTCCCATGCGGACATACTTCACAAACAGATCAGGATTATTGTCACCGTTGAACTGCACAGCGTACGTTCCAGGCAGCAACCCGTTCCACTGGAAGTTGCCCCAGCGGTCCACTTGCGCGGTTAAAGTGCCGCTAATACCGGACGTTGAATCGTCGTCGAGCGACCGCAGATATACCGAGCAGTGTGTGAGGTCTCCCGGAACCCGCGCGTCGAAGCGCAGGGTTCCCGAGATGTTGAAGGGTCGTACGGGTGTGAGCTTGATGCCTTCCACATCCGCCGCTACGACTTGCACAGGTTCCCGCGCAGTCAGAATCTGCCCCTCGGAACCGCCAAATACCATGATCGAGTACAATCCCGGCGCGACGCCTCGAATTTCGAACTGCCCGTCCGGAGAAACATCCGCGCCATTCACCGTTTGGCCCACGCCCTTGGACAGAAGTTGCACCATGGGCTTCTGGTTCGCAGGAATTCCAGTGACCAGCCCTCGAATCCGAAACGACCGCGACGGCAGAAGCGTGAAGTTCACCGGCATCTCCTCGCCGGCACGCAAATCGATGGCCGAAGCCTGCGTAAAATCGCTCGTGCCGGGGTAGTAGGTCGTCAGGAAACTGAGATCGGATTTGCTTGCGGTGTTGGGTGCGTCTTTAGTGCGAACGAAATTCCGCGCGTCCGACGGAGGAACAACGGCCACAAAATATTGTCCCCCGAAGAGTCCCGAGAACCGATATTCGCCCAAGTCGTTCGTGCGCTCCTCTCCCGCCACTTCAGGAGCGCGCTCCTTGCCGGGGCGTTTTCGCATGAGCGAAACTCCGAAGCCCGCCAAAGGATCCCCGTCGCCGTCCACCACGCGACCGGTAATGACGGCCGCCGGGAGCATCTGAAACAGCAGGTCGGTCAACTCCTGTCCGGCATGCACGGTTACCGCCGCGCTTTCGGTCGCGTGTCCGCGAGGATTTACTGGGTGGAAGCCAGTTTTCTCCAGAAGAATGCGGTAGCGCCCAGGCTGGACTCTTTCGAAACGAAATTGCCCATCGGAGT
>Ga0210402_10000066_pt1 | contig 108031 bp, 91 predicted proteins | sample IncBWC7MmetaG_FD_161055 | JGI IMG/M metagenome (GOLD analysis project Ga0210402, IMG submission 161055) | Forest soil microbial communities from Barre Woods Harvard Forest LTER site, Petersham, Massachusetts, United States - Inc-BW-C-7-M | ecosystem: Environmental > Terrestrial > Soil >...
TCAGGAAGCCCGTCTCGTTTTATTACATCTGGCAATCGGCTCGTGCGAAGCATCGGTTCCCATAGGCTTTCGCTCCTGGGTGGAGCGGCGAAAAATCCCACAACAAATCCGAGATAACTAAGATTCCGGTCTTCGCCTGCCTTGGAGACACCTACAAATAGCGGTTCCCCGCCGGTTCCCCGCCCGTAGAGCCACGACCGGCGCGTGATCGAGCATAGTGGCTTCGCTCATCCGTCAATCGCGTGAAAGCCGGTTTCAAGCGTCGAAAATACCCTTTCGGCCTGGAGACAGCTTAGAGAACTCTTGGGGACTCCTCTGAATTGCGGTTAACCGGCGGTTTCCCGCCCAGAGAGCCACGATCGGTGTCCGGTACGTCCCGATGCCCAATCCGCTGACACGGAGCTCGAAATAGCGGCCTAATCCCGAAATTCGCAGATTCATCGTTGCGAGTTGTTTGAAAAATCTGTCAAGGCTTTTTTTAGGGAGTCAAGTAAGGACAAAAAGTTATCTTATAACGCGCGCGCGCGTGCGCACTTTTCCGCCGCACCCCCTTTCTCCGAGCTTTACCGGCCCAATACCCCTCGTTTTGAAAACCTCATGTTAAAAAGCCTCAGCTCAACTCTTCGCACGCTCAATTCCGTTCTAAAGAGCTGCAAGAGATGGTCGGTGAGTCCGTGACGCTAACGGCTGGCTCTGCGGGAGCGCATCCAGCGGCCTCAAGGGTTGCGGACTCACCGTCCTGGGTGCCTCGACGCCTTTGGCGTCCCCGCAACCCTTAGGCGACAAAACTCTCGCACCGTCCCCGCGCGGGGTTTGCGCAGGGGGCGAGGGCGAAAGGGGGCTAGGGGTTTTCGGAAAGGCAGTTACTTCACTTGACTGTATTTAAGATTAAGTGCAACGGGCGGGAAATGTGAAACGGCCAAAGGGATTTGGATGTGGGAATTTTTCAGTAGTCGGGCCACTCAAAGGCCAGCCGGGGAAGTTCGGACATAAGGCGCTATTCTGCCAGTCGTACCGCTGCAAGCGGTGCCGCAATCCGAAGCTCAAGAAAGTGCGGGCGCGGATCGCGGAAATTGCCACTCAGCACATGCTAACGCGTATGGCTACGCTTACGCTCGATCCCTCGAAGATTAAAAAGGGGTGGACAACGGATCGCTATCTGCGCGAGTGCTGGCGGAAAATGCGCGTTTCGCTGGCGCGGAAGTTCGGGAAATCCCTTCCCTACGTTGGAGTGTTGGAATTTCACAAAAGCGGGGTTGCTCACCTGCATTTACTTGTTGGCGAGTATATCGGGCAAAAGTGGCTTTCGAAGGCATGGCAAGGCATCGGCGGCGGGCGGATCGTGGATATCCGGTACGTTGACGTGCATCGTGTCTCCGCTTATCTCTCCGTGTATCTGGCCGGGGATAAAGTCGCAAAAACTCTCGAACTCCTTCCGAAGCGGGCGCGGATTTTTACCACGGCGCAGAGCATCGTTCTCTGGGGCAAGAAAGTCAAAAGCGGCTGGTGTTTGCGCCGTGTGGGTATAGAAACTTTCTACGACGCTGCGCCAAACCCGACCAATGTGCGTTTCGAGCCTGTCGAGGATTTGAAAGCCTTCAGGCTGGAATTGCTTAGTTATTTCGAGTCGCCGCCTTTGCAAGAGGCTCTTGGAAATCTGGACGTAATCACCATTCTGAGGCAAGCACTACCAGTGTGGAAGGCAGACCCTCGCTAGCATGGCGTGCCGTGATTCCATCCACGTCGCGGAGGTACGGGAAACCACCCAGGATCAAAACAGTCCTGTTAGTTCCCTATGCACAAGCACTGTGCTAAATTCCGTGCCAGCGATACCGATAAGGCGGAGAGGCAAGTGCATGAACCGCCGCGTCGGTCAGAATGGTGAAGTGTTCGTAAAACAACTTTGCAAGAAAGGAGGCTGCAAACATCCGAAAGGATACTGTCCGAAGTATGGCCGTTACTGGAAGGATGTTCCGGGCCAACATGAGAGGCAGAGATTATCCGTTTCTTTCGGGAAAGTTTCTTGGACCGTAGCCGAACGCAAGTTGCGCGAGCACATCATAGCAACTGGTGTTGACTCCGTTGAGGTCTTCAACGAAGTCACGGGGCCTTTAACCACCTTTAAAGAACAAGCTGACTGGTGGCTCCAGGAAATCCGTGCGGGCCGCATCCTCAGCAAGAAGAGGCGGACTCCAATGAGGTCTGCCACGATCGCGGGATACGAAAGCGCCGTGACGTGGCTCACTAACATCATCGGGGATAGGCCACTAGCCGAGGTAAAAAACGAAGTTGCTCGGGAGCTAGTTACTGCGATGAAAGCTGCAAAACCTCCACTGGCCGACAAGACTATCGTCACCTACTTTCAGGTGATGAAAGCCGTCGTCGCGTCGGCAGTAAACAAAGAGGGGGAGCAGTTGCATTCGCGGAACTGGAACCTTCATCACATCGGGCTTCCAATCGTTAACGAAAGGAAGCAGAGCAAACCCGCGTATGTAGCTAGGGAAGTCGAACAGATCGTTTCATGGGCCACAGGTCGCTACCGAGTTCTGTTTGCTCTTCTAGCTGGCAGCGGACTTCGGCCAGGAGAGGCCCTCGGTCTGAAAGTGGGCGAGCACGTTTCTCCCGACTGCAAGACTCTCTACATCCGACAGAGCGTCTGGAACGGCAAGGAGCAAGACCCCAAGACAGAGAACGCCGTCAGAGACGTTGACGTCTGTTCCGACCTCGCGGTAATGCTCAAGGATTACATTGGAAACCGAACTAGCGGTTTTCTATTCCATACCGACTCTGGTAAGCCTCTGTCGCAACGAAACATCTTGCGTGACGGCCTGAACCCAATTCTGGCTAAGCTCAACCTGAAACAGAATGGAAAGGCGTTCCACAGCTTCCGGCGATTCCGCGTTATGCATCTGCGAAAGAACCGTGTACCGTGGGACCTCGAAAAGTTCTGGATCGGCCACGCAAACAAAGATGTGACGGACAAGTACGCCGCCCAGTTGAAGGAGGATGTGGAGTGGCGCAAAGACGTGGCCGAAAAAACCGGTCTAGGTTTTGCGCTGCCAGCAAGGACTGAAATTTCAATTGGGCAACTTGGGCAACCAGAAATGATCAGAAGCGAAGAAGCAAAAGCAGCATAAGTCTAATTGAGGAAGGGATTTAAGTTTGGCTCCCCGGGCTAGATTCGAACTAGCAACCCTTCGGTTAACAGCCGAATGCTCTACCATTGAGCTACCGGGGATCTGCTCAACATCTTCGTTTTCATTCTATTACAGGAAATAGATTCTGTCATGAGTCTTCGGGGCAACGTCACGATGCTCACGCCCTGCGTATCATCCATACTTTGTTTGGAGGTAGGTACGCTCTTAAGGGAAATCTGTGAGGATCGTGGGGGCAAGAACGGTAACAAATCGTAGAAAACGCTGATCTGCAGGACCTGATGACGTGATGGAATCCGCGGACTCCCTCGCCGACTGCTGCCGCATCGTGATTCACGAACGAGCTGCGGCGGGAACGTTCCCTTGTCGCACTTCGGCGCTTATGCTTGGCGACGACAGGTGTGACGGTGCCACGGACAATGAATTCTAAGCTTTCCTTTCTCGCCAGCTCCAGGTCAAGATGAACTCGGTCGTGCCGTGCAGGACCGTCATCTACTCGAAGTCGTGGTTGTCGTCCGCAGGTTCTTCCGTTTCACTGTCCGTCGTAAGAAGCTAGGCAGCTCTAATTGTGATTGACGGCGCCGTTGGCAGCATCAACCGGAAAATTCGTCCGGCGTAGCAAATCCAGGAAGCGGAGATTCTTGTAAGCCTCAGGATTTGAAGGGTCGAGTTCAATTGCCTTCTGGTATTGACGGATGGCGTCATCGAAGTCCCTGTTGAAATGTCCCGACGTCGATGCTCTGCGCTCCGGTCCTCGGTACGCTGAGTTGTTGCGCAACTTGGTGCTGCGCGCAAACTAGCCCACGTCTCTCAAGCACTACGATTTGACCCACACGAACGACCACCTCAAGAATAGTAAAGGAGTCGGGTGATGATTCGAGCGGGTGAAATCCGAAAGGGCCAATGCCCAAATTCAATTCTCTCTCGCGGTTCTAGAGGCCACACAACTTCAACCGAGAGTGAAACGAAGCAACGCCAAGCCCTCCCCTTCGTTCACGCGCAACGAAATCAATCTCTCTGGCTCCCAAGTGCTTGTCGGATCCTTATCCGCGTTATGCACGGTTGGCCTGCTGTTATGGGCAATTATCAAGCTCTGGCTATTTGAATATTAAGGGGAGCAAACCGGCCTCGTTGTATGTGTGATCAGAGGTAATCGCGGCCCCAACTTAGCGAGCGCTTTGTACTTGTCCTCAGCGTCTAAGAAAGTTTAGTTTCGAGCCGCCAAATTTCACGTCTAATTTTGCCTTTGCGCCTTCTTCAAGTAAAATTGTTGTCTGCGGGCAATTTTCATTTCGTTTGACGGAATACGGGTTGGAGGTTTTGCTTGTTGAAGGCAGTCGTCGCATTTAGGTTCTGTTGCGCTCTTTTGATTCTGGCGGTCATCTCCGCCTGCAATTCCTCCTTCGCCGTCGAAACCACTTCTACGCAGGAACATCATCTCCGCCTTTATCACACGCATACAGGCGAGCACATTGACATTGTGTACCGTCGCGGCGACGTCTACCTTCCGGAAGCTGAAGAAGAGCTAGATCATTTCCTACGCGATCATCGTACAGGCGACGTCAAACACTATGATCCTCGAGTGTTCGACATTCTTTCCGATGTGGCCGCGGCGGTCGGACATCCAGACGTGGAGATCGAGGTCATTTGCGGATACCGGACCGCGTGGAGCAATGAATTTCTTCGCGCCCGTTCTGCGGGGGTGGCGAAGAACAGCCAGCACATGCAGGCGCAGGCCATTGATATTCGCATTCCGGGGGTCGATACGCTTACGCTGCGCGATGCCGCGCTGGCGCTGGGTCGGGGAGGAGTAGGTTATTACCCCCGCTCGGGATTCGTTCATGTCGACACTGGACGCGTCCGTACGTGGTGTTACGGCTGCTCCTCGTCGAGCGCCAATCCAGAATAGTTTATGCAAGCGGAGCAACCAAGGTTGACTGTGCCTGAAGAGAAGGCCAGCGGCTCAGTTTTTTGACGCGTAGGCTTGGGCGAACAGTTTGGCCATAGCTTTGTCATACCCGTAGATGTCTTCGAAAAAGAAAACCTGGCCGTCTTCGTTGGCAATCGCGGTGCCGTAGAGGATCAACACGGGAATCTCGTGCGCCAGATTTACCTGCTCCTGCTTCTGCGCTTCAAACGCCACATCCACCCGCTCTCGCGTCCAACCGGGATTATTCCGGAACACCCACGTGGCTAGCGCCCTGGGATCCTCAACTCGAATGCATCCGTGGCTGAAATCGCGCCGGTTCTCTTCGAAAAGCGCTTGGGACGGTGTCGAGTGCAAGTAGATGTTGTTGGCATTCGGAAAAACAAACTTGATCAGGCCGAGCGCGTTCTTCGGTCCCGGTTTCTGCCGGACCATGAGCTTGCCTGCGCGCAATTGCGCGAGCACTTCTTCGCTAACGACGCTGTCGGTGACCACTTCTCCAGAGTATGTGGTCACTTCAAAATTGTTTTTCTGCAGATACTCCGGGTCCTTTGCAATTTTCGGAACGATCTCGGCGCGCAAAATACTCGGCGGCACATTCCAGTAGGGCCAGATGATCAGGTATTTCATTTCTTCTTCGAGTACCGGCGTCTGCGTGCGCATAGCTCGTCCCACGACCACAGGCATGATCAGCTCCGGTTGCAACGACGAGTCGTATGCGCGCAAAACAAATTCCGGGATATTCACGATAATCGGAGGCTGCGGAAAGCTGTGCGGCATCCAGCGGAAGCGCTCCAGCATCAGCCTCAACTGTTCCACCCGGTCACTCACCGGCTGGTTCAGTTCCGTGATGGTCTGTGGTCCGAGTTTGGCCGAGGCGTCCAATCCATGGCGGAGCTGAAAGTGTTTTACGCCTTCCGCCACCGCGCCCGAATAATCCAGCGAATTTTGAGGCACCGGCACCGACGGAGCCATGTCACCCAGGAATTGCAGCCTGCGCACCAGCTTCCCTATGGCTTCGTACTGCTGGCCTGCTGCGATCGGTTTCTTCACCTGTGGCAGAGGATCAAGCACTTCTTCCTTCTCCATCTGCGTATACTTCTGCAGTACCACCAGTGTGCGTTGGTAGCGGGGGTACGTAGGCTCGATCGGCGCCAGGGCTTCCTTCACGCTTTGTGCCCCCACCACGTTTTTCCAGAGGTAGGCTCCGGGATCGTGTGTGTGGGTGTCCGGCTCGAAATCCTTGTGGAGAAGCTTGGGATTCACCTTTCCCAGGTGCAGGTCAAGTCCATATCGGATCGCGGAAACGGTAAGGGACACATCAAATTTTATCAATGCTGATTCCGCCGCTGTGGATGGGTTCTGCAGTACCTTCAGGCGCTCCGGCCACCGCGGGCCATCGTAGTCCCTGTTGTCCAGTCCTTTTTGATCGGCGTCTTCCAGGATGCCGATCAACTCGGTGGCCTGCGCCGTCGGTTTGCCAGCTTGGCTCCATGCCAGCCTGTAACCAGCTAGACCGTAGAATTCTTTAACAGCGTCGCGGCGTTCAGTGAAGTTGGGCCACTGCAGATCTGCAAGGTGCCCGCTCTCGACGAGGCCGCGCAGTTCTTGTTCCCCCGCGGCGCCCAGGGAATTCTGCTTACCCGGTGTCCGAGCCTCGGCCGTTTCTTTCCGTGACACGTCAGAGGAGACCGTCCCACCAGAACACGCCGTGAATCCCAGACCGACCGCCAGAAACAACACGAGCCGCTTTCTCATAGGTACTTTCACCCCTTCACACAAGCACCACGCCCCTTCTTCCGATACCGCGCTCCGGGTCTGCGTCAATCTTTCAACTCATTTCAATACGGGTTTCGCTTCGCGTAGTGGACAATGAATTTCGTGCCGTCAAGCGTTTGATGTACGACGAGGGAGAAAGATGCGCCGTTGTCTGTAACCGTCGGGTATGGACTGAATACTTGGTCAAGCGCAGGGTGGATTGGAGGCGCGCCTGTCTCTCAAGCAGGTGACCTAGATTCGGTTCGAATCCCAACGACTATGCTCCTTCGGAATACAACGGCGTTGGAAAATGCTGCCCTCGCGCTGACCGAACTGTTGGAAGCACCCTCCGGTTCCCTTCGTACATACAACGGTCTAGGGAACCGTAGCCTTCGACCTCGAAGAGAGAATCCAGCCCGGCCATTCGGTTTTTACCCGGAGGGTTTAGAAGCATCGCGCAATTGAAATTCGCAAGTGCAAGGGCACTGTCAATCGGCGCTCCGATGGAGGACTCCCGGCTGGGGAAGCGACCTCGGCAACGAAACTTCCAGGATCCCGCCCCTCAGGGTAGCCGTCGGGCTGGCGGACGCTTGGCGGAACGAGGAGATTCCACGCGTTTTCCTGAATCGCGGATGCAAACAGGAATGCGGGCGCGAATCAGAAGTGGAAGACGACGTCGAGGGCGGCCTGGAAACCGTTCTGGGTCTGGTTGAAGAAGGTGGTGTAAACCCAGTCGGTTTCGCCGCGCACGGAGAACCGGGAATGCAGGCGAAAGTCCATACCAATGCCAGCTTGGGCGGAAAACGCGCCGCGGCTGTTGCCCGGCGTCTGGGGCTGCAAATGCGCTCCGCCAACCAGCGCATGTGCCCATGGCTCGAATCGGTTGCGACGGCCGCTGACGCGGAATCCGCCGCCACCACCGAAATATTTCACATGCTCATTTACGCCGATGGAGGGAGCGAAACCGGTGACGATGTTCCCCTCGACCGCAAACCAACCGTTCGTGAAGTAGCTGACCGTGGTGTTGGTGCCGACCATACTGGCATTAATAATGTTCGACTGGAAGCGGAAGAACTCGACGCCCAGGGCTAACTGCCAGCGGTAATCATCGCGATTGCCAAAAACGAAATTGGGTTTGGGAGCCGGGGCGGCGGGAACCGGAGCGGCTTCGGGAGCGCCGGGCGTGGCGAGGGCGAAGCTGCGCGACTCGCTGGTGCTGGTCTCGAAGAGATTGGCCTGGGCGGCAGAGGTATCGCTGAACGGGGCAGCGGAGTTCTCCGCGCTGCGGCCGGTGGACGGGGCGTTGTTTGCCTGTTGCGCGTTCATCGCGCAGGCAGCCCCCAAAATGATCGCCATTCCCAAGATTGACTTCTTCATACCGATTGTCCTCCGCCTCTCGTAACAGCGCCCCCACGGCGCCGCGGCGTTAGTTTCCCAACGTCAAGAATCATAACCCGTCCGAGCAAAAAGTGTCGCAAAGAACTTGCGACGTGCGTAAGAAGCGGACGAGATGAAAATACTATAGCGCAGAAAGCGGCGCGTAGGAGAGAGAGATGGAAGAGAGGGCGGGGTAGTCACCAGGCCCCTGCAAAGAAATTGCGGAGGCCAGACGAGAGGAGAGAGGGAAGAAGATTATTGGGTAAGTGCGTAGTTGTGCATACCGGCGCCGAAGGAGAAGCTTGCTCCCGCGACCTGGGGAACCCACCAGAAGCGGCGGAGCGTGGGATGGCTGCTGGTCATCATGCGGCGGCCGAGGTAATCCATGACGGCCGGGCTGACTTGCGTGGCCGCGTAGATGGCGTTGGAGTGAGCGAAGGGGCGAAGCAACGGGTTGCTTTCCGTGCCGTAGTTGCCGGAGAGGGCGCGGCGGGTGGAGTAGGCGTCGAAGGCGGCGGCGCTGTGGCCGGCGGCCATGAAGGTGTACCAGAGTTTTTGTTGACGCGGCGTGGGCACGGGGCGCTCGATGGCCGGCTTGAGAGCAGCGTTCGGGAACGGTTTGATGGCGTTGGAGCTTGACTCGGTGGTGGGTTCGGATTTAGCGGTGGGAGCATCCGGGAGGGTGGGACGCCCGGTCGCGTCTTTAACGGAGTCGGGGGCGACGGGCTTGGCGACAACGGGTGAATCGGTTGCGGGCGACTTGGGTTGCTCGGTAGTCGGCAACCAGAGAAGAAGAAGCGCGGCGGAGAGTAGCAAGGATCACCTCAGTGTCGCAGGCCCGGGGTAGGGATCCGGTAAGCTGCAACACTGGAAGCATAGCTGTACCTAGGTACAGGTGTCACTGGCCCATTGGTCACGTTTTGGATGGTACTTCGGGGCGGGCCTAGAACGTTAATTGAGGAGTTACTCCCCCTCCCCCCTGTTTTTTGAAAGTGGTAGATATTGCAGGGGCTTAAAGTTGTTTGTTTTGTATCAGTTTTAAACGCATAGAAAAGGAAGGGGTTAGGTGTAGGGGGATTTTGGGGAGGTAATAGTGACCCTCGAGTAACGAGAGACCGGTGCCAGCTGAACAATCGGGGTGGAGGGCACGCGACGACAGAATTCCTTGGGGCGATAATGCAAGAAGGATATCCTCGAGTCAAGTACCAGCATGGTAACGGATGAGACACATTGGAAAGGGTGGCGAGGGGGGAGGGGCTGGCATGAAAAGCCAGCGCTACGCAAATAAAGAGCGGGCCGGGCGAGCCCGCCCCTACAAAGGTAGGGGAAAGAACACGGAAATTGGCGGGGCTCTTCGGCAGGATTCAGGGCAAGCCCTTCGATCAGTCTCAGGGCAAGCAAGAACTGCTATAATCGCGCGCAATTGGCGGGTGGCGGGCGAAGCGAGGTGATATGGCGGGAATGGAATCGTCATCGGCGAAGCGGGCGCGGATACCCCAGCGGGGGCCGCAGGCTCCGCGGTTTATTGTGATTGAAGGGCCGCTGCGGGTGGGAAAGACGACGCTGGCGCGGATCCTGGCGGAGCGGCTGCACGCGCGGCGAATTTACGATTGCGAGGACAATCCGTTTCTGGCGGAGTTTTATGCGGAGAAGCCGGGAGCGGCGCTGCGAGCGCAAATGTATTTCCTGATGGAGCGGCAGAAGCGGATGCGCGAGGGGCTGGCGGGGGATGCGCCGGGTCCGGTGATCAGCGATTTCCTGATGGAGAAGGACCGGATTTTCGCGAATTTGAACCTGGACGATAAAGAACTGAAGCTGTACGAGCGGTATTACGAGGCATTGACGGCGGAGATTCCCGAGCCGGACCTGGTGATTTACCTGCAGGCGAAGCCGGAGGTGCTGCGGGCGCGGATCGCGAAGAAGAAGGCGGCGGAAGAGAAGCAGATTGCGCCGGAGTATGTGGAAGAGGTGGCGCGGGCTTACGAGCATTTCTTTTTCCGGTATGAGGCGGCGGATCTGCTGGTGGTGGATACCTCGGAGATTGATTTTGTGGAGCGCAGCGAGGATTTGCAGCAGTTGTTGAAGCGATTGCAGGAGCCGGTGAAGGGGACGCAGTATTATTTGCCGCTGGGGAGCGATTAGGGGATTTTCATAGCAAAACCGTGGTACGTCACATCGATTGAAAAGATTTTTAGGTATTGCCGGGGTCCCTCCACTGCGCGCCCCGGCATGCCAAACTACGGCGCGGAAGAAAAAGCCGGGTCGCTCCGGTCGGGATGACAGGTAAAAAGCAAGAAGGGCAAGTTTGCGTTGTGCACTCGTGTGCGAAGGCGGTTTCCTGTCTGGCGGCGTTGGCTTAGCAGGCTGCGAAAAGACGCTGAAAAATCTTTCTTCAGGGGCTAAAGCCCTTTCGTGTTAAAAACCTTACGCCGTGGCTGAGGCCCCGGCCTCCTAAGGAGTGAGACTTTTCAGCAAGCTGCCAGAGGAGCGCGGGAAGAATTGATGGGGTGAAGTTGAGGTGGTCAAAGAGCCCACACGCAAAACCAGCGTGTGGGGCACCCGGGAATGCAGGCGGGCTCCGATCCAAATAATCAAGAACATTCATTCAAGGAGAAACGCGATGGGACTGTGGACGCGGAGGAAGTTTTTTGTGAGTTCGGTGATGGGTGGGGCGTTGGCGGGGGCTGGAAGGTTGTTTGGGCTGGAAGCGGGCACGATATATCGTGTCCCTACAGCTGAGGCGGCGGGTGGAACGCGGCCGGTGATGATTTCTTCGGCGAATGGGGTGAATGCGCTGGGGAAAGGGATGGAGATATTGAAGGGGGGCGGAGACACGCTGGAAGCGGCGGTGGCCGCGGTGACGATTGTGGAGGACGATCCGAATGACGATTCGGTGGGCTATGGCGGATTGCCGAATGAGGAAGGCGTGGTGGAGCTGGACGCCAGCGTGATGCACGGGCCGACGCGGCGGGCCGGAAGCGTGGCGAGCGTGCAGAAGATCAAGAACGTGGCCCGGCTGGCAAAGACGGTGATGGAGCGAACGAATCACGTGATGATTGTGGGTGACGGTGCGCGGAGGTTCGGGGTGGCGGAAGGGTTCGAGGAGATGAACCTTCTGACGGAGCATTCGCGGAAGATCTGGCTGGCGTGGAAGGCGAAGACGAGCTTCAACTGGCGGCCGGGGATTGATAGTCCAGAGTGGAAGGAGTACATGGCGCAGTTGTTTGACGGCGATGCGGAGAAGATCGCTTACGCGGAGCAGCGGATTGCGGATCCGATTACGGGGACGATCAATTGCCTGGCGGTGAATGCGAAGGGCGAGGTGAGCGGGACGACGACGACTTCGGGATTGTCGTGGAAGATTCCGGGGCGCGTGGGGGATTCGCCGATTATTGGGGCGGGACTTTATGTGGATGGGGACGTGGGCGGAGCGGGGTCGACGGGAAAGGGCGAGGAAAATATCAAGATTTCCGGTGGGCACACGATCGTGGAGATGATGCGGAAGGGCATGAAGCCGGGGGATGCGTGCCTGGAGGCGTTGGGGCGGGTGGCGCGGAATTACAACGGGGATAAGAAAAAATTGGCGACGTTTCATTTGTATTATTACGCGGTGAATAAGGACGGGGAGTACGGAGGGGCGTCGCTTTGGAAAAACGGCTATGAGAAGGGAAAGGTGGCGAAGTTTGCGGTGTGTGATGGGACGGGGAGTCGGTTGGAAACGTGTCGGGCGTTTTTTGATGAGGCGGGGGGAGATCAGTAGGGACAAGGGTGACTGGTGATTGGTGACTAGTGACTCGTGAAGAGGGCCGGGCAAGCGCGGCTCCTAGAAAGTTGGGAGAGTTTGGGTGGTGGGGTTTAGGGTGTAAAAGCGGGAGCTTCGCTCCCGCACTCCATAGAAGAGCGGCTCGGGGACTCGCCGGGGCACGATTTATCGTGCCCCTACATAGGGGGGACATGGATCGGGCGAATGTACTGATTGTTGGCGGTGGTGTGGTGGGTTGCGCTGTTGCGGAGGCACTTTCGCGGCGGTGGGCGGATGTTTTTCTGGTGGAGAAAAACCCGAAGTTTGGGATGGCTACTAGTTCGCGGAACAGCGGCGTGATTCACTCTGGGATCTATTACCCGAAGAATTCCTGGAAGGCGAAACTTTGCGTGGCGGGAAACCGGCTGACGAAGGAGTTTTGTGTGCGGCATAACGTGCCGCACCGGACTACGGGGAAGCTCGTGGTGGCTAAGGATACTAGTGAGGAAGCGGAGTTGGTGGCGCTGAAGAAAAAGGGCGAAGAGAATGGCGTCACGGGATTGCGGCTGATTGATGCGGCGGAGATTCGGGCGCAGGAACCGCATGTGAAGGGGTATTCGGCGCTGGAGGTGCCTTCGACGGGGATTTGTTCGGCGGAGGAGCTGGTGCATACGTTTGCGCGGGTGGCGGAGGGGCAGGGCGCGCACCTGGTGAATCACGCGGCGGTTGTGAGACTGGAACCGCAGAAGGATTTAGTGCGGGTGACGCTGCGGATTGGGGATGATGAGCAGTCGGAGGAAGAGACGATTGAGGCGCGGTGCGTGGTGAACTCGGCGGGATTGTATGCGGATGAGGTGGCGGGGATGCTGGGGCCGCGGCCGTGGAGGATTTATCCGGTGCGCGGGGAGTATTGCGAGATTCGGGGGCCGCGGGCGGAGTTGATACGGAATTTGGTGTACCCGCTGCCGCATCATGACCAGTTGACGCTGGGAGTGCATTTTACGAAGACGCTTTGGGGAACGACGCTGGTGGGTCCGACGGCGACGTACGTGGAGGGAAAAGACAATTACGAGCGGGACCGGATGGGGATTGCGGAGTTCGCGGCGGATGCGAAGACTATGTTGCCGGAGATTGAAGAGCGGGATTTGCAGTTGGGGTATACGGGGTTGCGGCCGAAGTTGAAGGCGCCAAGGGAAAAAGGGATTGCGGATTTTGTGATTGAGGCAGATCGCGAAGTGCCGCGGGTGATTCAGTTGGTGGGGATTGAGTCGCCGGGGTTGACGGCGGCGCCGGCGATTGCGGAGCGGGTGGCGGGATTGGTTGCGGAAGTGATTGGTGATTAGTGACTGGTGACTGGTGGGAAGAGCGTGCCCAATTTTACCTTTGTAGAAGTACTTTAAGTTGAGGTCCTTCGGGCATCCTTGTCGGATGCCCTCAGGATGACAACGCTTTTAAACTTGGCTTCAATTTCCAATTTCACAATCATTCAACAACGATGCGGAGGAATTTTTTCTTGCCCACGCGCACTTTGTAGATGCCGATTTGGTCGAAATCTAATTTACATGTGGCGTCCTGGATTGTGGCGCCGTCAATTTCAAACCCACGTTGCTTGATGATGCGTTCCGCCTCTGATGCGGATGGCACTTCTCCGAGCATTGCCAGGACCTTTGACCACTTTTCTTGAGTACTCGGAAATTTCATGGCTATCTGATTCTTCACGTTCTGCGACTCTGGATAACTTGCGATTGCACCACCGGGAACGCGCGTAATTCTTATCTCTTTCATTTCCTCAGGGGCCTGGCGGTCGCGGAAGACGCGTTGGAAATTTTCGGCGGCCTTGCGTGCGGGGTCGGGGCCGTGGAAGCCGGAGACGATTTCTTCGGCGAGGCGCATTTTGGCGTCCATGGGGTGGAGGGCGCCGGAAGAGACTTCCTGTTTGAGTGCGACGATTTGCTGCGGGGTGCGGTCGGTCGTGAGTTCGTAGTAGGTCCACATGAGGTCGTCGGGGATGGACATGATTTTGCCGAACATGTCGGCGGGCGGTTCGGTGATGCCGATATAGTTGCCGAGGCTCTTGGACATTTTGCGCTGGCCGTCGAGGCCGACGAGGATGGGCATGGTGAGAATGGCCTGGCCGGGGAGGCCGTATTCGCGCTGGATTTCGCGGTGAACGAGGAGATTGAATTTCTGTTCGGTGGCGCCGAGCTCGACGTCGGACTTGAGGGATACGGCGTCGTAAGCAGTGAGGAGCGGGTAGAGCAGTTCGTGGACGGAGATGGGATGGCCTTCGTCTAGACGCTTGCGGAAATCCTCGCGTTCGAGCATGCGGGCCAGGCGATAGTGGGAACAGAGGCGGACTACGGCTTCGGCGGAAAGTTTGCCGAGCCACTCGCTGTTGTAGCGGACTTCGGTTTTGGCGGGATCGAGAATTTTAAAAACTTGAGCGAGATAGGTTTTGGCGTTGGCATCCACCTGCTCGCGGGTGAGCGGGGGGCGGGTTTCGGAAACGCCGGTGGGGTCGCCGATCATGGCGGAAAAATCGCCGATGAGGAAGACGGCGGTGTGGCCCATGTCCTGGAAGTGTTTTAATTTTCGGAGAACTACCGTGTGGCCCAGATGGAGATCGGGGGCGGTGGGGTCGACGCCGAGGTAGACGCGGAGGGGCGTGCAGGTTTTGAGGGATTTTTCGAGAGCGGCGCGGAGTTCGGGTTCGGGGATGATTTCGGCTACGCCTTTTTTGAGGTAGGCGAGTTGTTCGTCGACGGGTTTGAAGGTTGCGGGTGACATTTTTTCGTTGTGGAAGACCTTCCTAGTTTACTTTGTGCGCTGCAATTTAGGTTGAGGTCCTTCGGCTATCCTTGTCGGATAGCCTCAGGATGACAAGTCGCCCAAAAATGACAAGTTACCCCACGATCAGACATTAACTAAACCGGATGCAGGACGCGGCGGCCGGCGATTTTGTAGTTCCCTTCCAGGATGATTTTTACGGCTTGGGTGTAGATACGATGCTCCTCTTTCAGGATGCGCTCGGAAAGCGTGTGCTCGTCGTCGGAATCGACGACCGGGACCGCGGATTGCAGGATGATGGGGCCGGCGTCGAGATTTTCGTCGACGAAATGGACGGTGCAGCCGGCGAATTTGACGCCGTAGTCGAGGGCTTGTTTTTGCGATTCGAGGCCGGGGAAAGAGGGGAGGAGCGAGGGATGAATATTCAGGATGCGCTGGGGAAAGGCGGCCACGAAGAATGGGGAGAGTAGGCGCATGTAGCCGGCGAGGCAGATGAGATCGACATTGTATTCGTGGAGGACGGCGGCGACCTGGCGATCGTAGGCTTCGCGTTCGAGGCCCTTGGAGGGGATGGCGCGGGCGGGAATGTTGCGGGCGGTAGCGCGTTCGAGGCCGGGGGCGTTGGGCTTGTTGCTGATGACGATGGCGATTTCAGCGTTGGGGATGCGACCGGCGGAGACACTATCGGCGAGGGCTTCGAAATTGGAGCCGCGACCGCTGAGGAGGACGCCGATGCGTTTGGTCATGAAGAAAAAACTTAACACATATGGGGAGGACGGCAAAATTGGCGTAAGAGAGAAGAGGGGACTTAACGCAGAGTTCGCAGAGGAGGCGCAGAGGGCGCTGAGAAGAGGAAGAGTAACCCAAGAGCACAGCCCCTTCGGAAAGACTCAGGGCAAGCGGGAATGGCTGTGCCACAGGGAAGTGCAGCAGGACCGGGGCTGGCGGTTGTGGTGGATTTGGGTGGAGCGCTTTACTGCTCAGAAGCGGGAGCAGAGCTCCCGCACTCCAAATTAGGAGAATTGGGCGAAGGTGATGAAGTGGCCGGCGGGGTCTTTTACGCCGATCTCTTTTGCGCCGTAGAAGGTGGTGCGCTCGGCGAGATAGATTTCGGCACCTTTGACGGCCGATTTGATGGCGTCGAGATTTTCGACTTCGAGATAGAGGAAGGTGGGGCCTTTGCGGACGTCGGCGGAGATGGAGGGAAGATCCTGGTCCGCGCTGTCGTAGGTCTGATACATGATTTCGGCGCTGCCGCTCTGGAGAGAGACGAAGACGAGTTTGTTGCCTTCGGGGACTTCGATGGTTTTGGTGAAGCCGAGCTTATCGATCCAGAAAGGGAGAACGGGTTCGATTTCCTTGACGAAGAGGACGGGGGTGACTTTCTTGACCATGGGGATTTCTCCTTTTGGATTTAGACGGGGCCGTGGGCCAAAGGATAAAGGCGTTGAACGGAGCCGCGAACCGGGGTAAAGTTTGCAATGGTGAGTGGCGAAAGTAAAGCGAATATTAGAAGGAGGGGTTATGGACACCCAGAGGAGATTGCAGGATTTGATTTCGGTGGGGCCGGCGATGTTGCGGGATTTTGAGAAGTTGGGGATCCGGTCGGTGAAAGAGTTAGCGAAGCAGGAACCGAAGAAGATGTATGGGAAGTTGCAGAAGTTGACGGGACAGCATCAGGATATTTGCGTGTTGGATACGTTTGAGGCGGCGGTGGCGCAGGCGAGGAATCCGCGATTGGCGGCGGAGAAGTGCGAGTGGTGGTGGTGGAGTAGGAGGAGGAAAGCGAAGGGGTCGGGAAAAGCCTTAGGCCTGTGAACGATTGTGGTGTGGCGGTGAAAAGCCTCAGGCCTGAAGGCCTGAGCTACAGGTTTAGGGCGCCGGAGTAAATGAGGCGGGCTTTGCCTGTGTCGCCCCGTTCGATGCGGCCGATGCGGAAGAATTTTTCGCGGCGGCGCTTGAGGTCGGCTTCGGCTTCTTTTACGTGGTCGGCAGGGACGATTACGATCATGCCGACGCCCATGTTGAAGGATTGCAGGAGTTCGTCGGTATCGATTTCGCCGAGCTTGGCGAGATATTTGAAGATCGAGGGGATTGGCCACGCATCGAGATCAATGATGGCCTTTACGCCGCTGGGAAGGACGCGGGGGAGATTGCCGGGAATGCCGCCGCCGGTTATGTGGGCGAGGGCGGAGACCCAGCCTTTTGCGAGGAGATTCTTGAGGGCGGGGGCGTAGCAGAGATGCGGCTTCAGGAGTTCGGCGCCGATTTTGTTGCCGACTTCGGCGACGTAGGTGTCGGGCTTGAGCTTGGCGACTTCGAAGGCGAGCTTGCGGGCGAGGGAGTAGCCGTTGGTGTGCAAGCCGGCGGAGGGAAGTGCCAAGAGCGTGTCGCCGGGCTTGACGTTTTTGCCGGTGAGAATATTTTTGCGTTCGACGATGCCGACTATGAAGCCGGCGAGATCGTATTCACCGGCCGGATAGAAGCCGGGCATTTCGGCGGTTTCGCCGCCGATGAGGGCGCAGCCTGCTTTGCGGCAGGCGCGGCTCATGCCATCGACGAGCTGTTCGATGACGTTTGGTTCGAGCTTGCCCATAGCGAGGTAATCGAGGAAGAAAAGAGGTTCGGCGCCCTGAACGAGAATGTCGTTGACGCAGTGATTGACCAGATCGCCGCCGACGGTGGAGTGAACGCCCATGGCCATGGCGATTTTGAGTTTTGTGCCGACGCCGTCGGCGCTGGAGACGAGCACTGGCTCCTTGAATTTCTTGTGATCGAGGGAGAAGAGCGCGCCGAAGCCACCGATGCCGCCGAGGACGGCGGGCGTGAAGGTGCGGCTGGCGAGATGACGAATGCGCTGCTTGGCGTCATCCGCCACGGCGATATTGACACCGGCATCGGCGTATTTCATGGTGAGCCGCCTCAACGGTTCGATGCGTGAAGCTGGAACAAGCGGTGCGGCTTGCCGGGTCAAAACCTGCGGGACGGTGGGTGGCCGCGAGGTAAAGGAACACGACAGAGGTCACACTGTGGGCAGAGCGTAAAACAGCAATCGGTACGACCAGAAAAGCTTTCTTCAGGGGCTTCCGCCAGAAACCGGCGGACGCAAAAATCGCGAAAGCCCATTCGTTATTGAGCTCTCACGCCGGGGCTGAAGCCCCGGCCTCCTGAAGAAAATGCGCCCGTCCGCCGCGGCGGACGGCCGCTACAAATGCTCCCGACCGCTAGAGTTTAAAACACATGGAACAGCCTGCGCCAGCGGACGGTGCCGGGATGAATCAGTGCATTGCCGTAGGCGAGGAATCGGGCGCCAATGTCGCCGTTCCAGGCGTCGCGGGGCGCGTCCAATGACATATAAATGAGCACCGGCGTACCGAGGATATCATTGCGAGGCACGCAGCCCCAATAGCGGGAATCGAGAGAATTTTCGCGATTGTCGCCCATGACGAAGTAGCAATCCTTGGGAACGGTGAAGGGCAAGCCAGTGAACGGGGCGATGAGCTGCGATTTGCCGGGAGGTTCGCTGCGGCCGATGGTGTAATTTTCAACGAGTTTTTTGCCGTTGATCCAGACGGCGCCGTCGTGCACGTCCACGGTTTCGCCGGGAAGGCCGATGACGCGCTTGACGTAATCGGGCTGCGCAGGATCGAAGGGCGGCTTGAAGATGACGATCTGCTGGCGCTTGGGATCGCGCCAAAGTGGAAAGTGAAGGTTCGTGAAAGGGATTCCGGCATCGTAGCCGACGCGACTCATGATGAGGTGGTCGCCGATGAGGAGCGTGTTTTCCATGGAGCCGGAAGGAATGACGCGGGCCTGGCCGAGCGTGCCGTTGATGAGCATGAAGGCGAGAATGACCCAGAACCAGGCGATGATTTCGCTTTTGACCTTGGCGCTCATGGAGGCGTCGGCTTCTTTGGCTGTAGCGCCGTTTTTGGTTTTCACTTTGATTGCATCAGCTTTCACGATTCACCTTAACTAGCCATCGAGCATCCTGGCCCGCTGCGACTCAGCATTCACCGGCTACCACTAAAAGGTTTCGAACAAGCGCTTCCAGCGAATCTCGCTGGGATGCAGCAAGGCATTTCCATAGGCGCGGAGCCGCTCGACGATATCGCCATTCCATGCTTCACCGGAAGCATCCACGGACATATAGATCACCACCGGAGTGCCGAGAATCGCACTGCGCGGAACGCAGCCCCAGTAACGGCTGTCGTAGGAGTTGCCGCGGTTGTCGCCCATGACGAAGTACTGATTTTCCGGCACGGTCAGGGGCGCTCCGCGGAAGGAAGGGAGCAACTCAAAGTGCGAAGGAAGCTCGGTCGGACCGGTCGTGTAGTTCTCTTGCAGCTTCGCGCCGTTGATCCACACGGAACCGCCGTGGAAGTCGATCTTGTCGCCGGGCAAGCCGATGACGCGCTTGATGAGATCGGGTTGGTCTGGCTTACCGTAGGGCGGACGAAAAATAATGATCTGGAGCCGCTTGGGATCGCGCCACAGGGGAACGTGAATATTGGTGAAAGGGATGCCAGCATCGTAGCCGACCCGGCTCATGATCAGATGATCTCCGACCAAGAGGGTGTTCTCCATCGAGCCCGAGGGGATGACGCGAGCTTGTCCGAGAGTACCGTTGACGAGCAGGAAGGCCAGGCCGATCCAGAACCAGGCGATGATCTCTTTTTTGACCTTGGCGCTCATTGAGGCGTCGGAATCTTTGGCGGGAGCGCCATTCTTTATTTTCACTTTTGTTGCGTCAGCTTTCACGTTCCACCGTTACGACCTCGGTCGTCTTTCCGTTTGAGGAGCTTTCACGAACTTCGAGTTGCACGAGGTCCGTTGGATAGTTGCCTGTATAACAAGACGTACAAAACTTGCCTTCGGTATCGTTCACGGCCTGCTTGAGGCCGGAGAGGGAGAGGTAGCCGAGAGAATCGGCGCCAAGGTACTTGCGAATTTCCTCGGGCGAGTTGGAAGAGGCGATTAGCTCTTCCTTCGTAGGGGTGTCCACACCGTAGTAGCAGGGAGAAATCGTGGGCGGGCAACTGATGCGCATGTGGATTTCTTTGGCCCCGGCATCACGCATCATGCGAACGAGCTTGCGGCTGGTGGTGCCGCGGACGATGGAGTCGTCGACGAGGACGACGCGCTGGCCGGCGACGAGTTCGCGGACGGGATTGAGTTTCAGTTTGACGCCGAAATTGCGGATGGCTTGCGACGGCTCGATGAAGGTGCGGCCGATGTAGTGATTGCGAATGAGGCCCATGCGGAAAGGAATTTTGGATTCGAGCGAATAGCCGATGGCGGCGGGAACGCCGGAGTCCGGGATAGGAACGACCATATCGGCTTCGACGGGGTGCTCCTGGGCGAGGAGGCGGCCGAGCATCTCGCGGGAGTGGGTGACGGAACGGCCGAAGATGATGCTGTCGGGACGCGAGAAATAGACATGCTCGAAAATGCAGTATTGGTGCGGCTTCGGCGGGCTGAAGCGGATGGACTCGATGCCGGAGCGGGAGATGCGGACCATTTCGCCGGGTTCAACTTCGCGGATGTACGTGGCGTCGAGGAGATCGAAGGCGCAGGTTTCGCTGGCGACGACCCAGGCGTCGAGGCCATCGGGCGAAGGAACTTTGCCGAGGACGAGCGGGCGGAAACCGCGGGGATCGCGGACGGCGTAGAGTTCGTCTTGCGTGAGGACGAGGAGTGAGTAAGCGCCTTCGACCTGATTGAGCGCGTCGCCGAGCGCGCCGGAGAGATTGCGGGCTTGGGAGCGGGCGATGAGATGGACGATGACTTCAGTGTCGCTGTTGGTCTGAAAGATGGAGCCGCGATGCTCGAGCTTGCGGCGCCAGTCGGCGGCGTTGGTGAGATTGCCGTTGTGGCCGACGGCAATCTTGCCCTTGTTGCAATCGATCATGATGGGCTGGGCGTTCAGGAGAGCCTTGTCGCCGGCGGTGGAATAGCGGGTGTGGCCGATGGCGCTGTGGCCGGGGAGCTTTGCGAGAACGCTGGGAATGAAGATTTCTTCGACTTCGCCCATGGCGCGATGGGCGTTGAGGTCGTGGCCATCGCTGGCGACGATGCCGGCGGATTCCTGGCCGCGATGCTGGAGGGCGTAGAGGCCGAGGTAGGCGAGATTGGCGGCTTCGGGATGGCCGAAGACACCGAAGACACCACACTCGTCGTGGAAGTGATCGTCGAGAATGGAATGTACTGTTGTCATCAAACTGTCCGCGTGCCTTGAAGTTCGGAACGAACTCGAGTCAAAACCAACCACCCCATAGCGATGAACATCGCGATGGAGATAAAGGCGGCAGGTAAGCGATCCACTCTCATACTAAACCAGTTCTCCAACTGAGTCTGGGGTAGGGTTGTCATCGCGAAAGCCCAACTAAATCCGGCCCCTAGCACTATTAGGGACAAAGGTCTTCCCCAAGACCTCTGAAACAAAACTCCGAAGATGCCTAAAACTGACATCACAGAAATTGCTCCAAAAAACCAATCGTCCCAGTTCAACCCAGGATTACCCGCTCGGACACCAAAGCCGCGCAATAGGTCTCTGAACATGCGGCCCATACTAATCGAGAAGTAAATTTCAAACGCGCATATCAACGCGATCAGCGCCAGAAAGAAAACCAGCAAGTATTGGCTCGCGCGAGAATTCATACTCTATTTTCCACGATTCTGCGTTCAAGCGAATTGGCCCAGACGTCAGCTAGAGCGGGCACATCGGACTGGACCACGATATGCCCCTTATATTCGATGCGGAGAGAGTTGTCACGGGTGACTTTCCCGATTTCGTGGGCGCCTACACCGTATTGTCTCGCAGTGGCGCGGAGAGCGGCAAGTTTTGCGGGGGAGACGGAGACGATAGCGCGGGCGCCGGATTCGCCGAAGAGGGCGTATTCGGCGGAGGCATTTTCGGGGAGGGTGATGGTTGCTCCGAGTGAGGAAAAAGCAGATCCCTCGCTCCGAAGACTCCGCTCGGGATGACAAGTTGGTGGTTGATTGCCCAGGGCGGCGAAGACGGATTCGGCAATGGCTACGGCTGCGCCGCCGTCGCTTAGGTCGTGGGCGGATTCGATTGTGGATGCAGAGGCCAGGGCTACGAGGCAGTCGATTAGCCATTTTTCGGCGCCTAGTTCGATCGATGGGGGTTCGCCTGCGACTATGCCCGCGATGGTTTTCGAATATTCGGAGGAGGAGAATTCGCGGCGGCGGGCGGACGGCGCGGTGGTGTGCTGACCGGCGCCGGAAGAGTTGGCGCCGTTGAGGAGGACGATGATGTCGCCTTCGTTGCGGAAGGCGATTTTGAGGACTTTGGAGGCGTCGTCGAGGATGCCGAGGATGCCGATTACCGGAGTCGGGTAGATCGATTTGCCGAGAGTTTCGTTGTAGAAGCTGACGTTGCCGCCGGTGATGGGCGTGGCGAGAGCGGTGCAGGCTTCGCCGATGCCGTCGATGGATTCGGAAAATTGCCACATCACCTCGGGCTTTTCGGGGCTGCCGAAATTGAGGCAGTTGGTGGCGGCGATGGGACGCGCGCCGGAACCGGCGACGTTGCGGGCGGCTTCGGCGACGGCGTGCATGGCGCCAACCTTGGGATTGAGGAAGCACCAGCGGCCGTTGCCGTCGGTGGAAAGAGCGAGGGCGCGCATCATTTTTCCACTTGGGCCGTCTTTCTCGGATTCCTTGATGCGGACGACGGCGGCATCACTGGCGCCGGGGCCGGCGAGGGTGTTGGTGCGGACGCTGGTGTCGTACTGCTCGGTGATCCAGCGTTTGGAGGCGATGGTGGGCGAGGCGAGAAGTTTTTTGAAATTGGCGGTGAGGTCGGTTTTTTCGGGAGCGAACGGGAACCAGTCTTTTTCGGATTCGGCGCGCGGCGCGGGATTGGCCATGGGGCGATTGTAGACGGGACCTTCTTCAGCGAGCGGGTGCGCGGGAATTTGCGCGACGATTTTGCCTTGATCTTTTATTACGAGGAGGCCGCCGAAAGTGACTTCGCCGACGACGGTGGAATCGAGGCCCCACTTTTTGAAGACGTCGAGGACTTCGTGTTCGCGGCCCCGTTCGGCGACGAGGAGCATGCGCTCTTGGGATTCACTGAGCATGATTTCGTAGGGGCTCATGCCGGTTTCGCGCTGGGGAACTTTGGCGAGATCGATTTCGATGCCGGTGCCGCCACGCGAGGCCATTTCGCAGGTGGAGCAGGTGAGTCCGGCGGCGCCCATATCCTGGATGGCGACGATGGCGCCTGTTTTCATGGCTTCGAGGCAAGCTTCGAGAAGGAGTTTTTCGGTGAAGGGATCGCCGACCTGAACGTTGGGACGCTTTTGCTGGGATTCTTCGGTGAATTCGGCAGAGGCGAGGAGCGAGGCGCCGTGGATGCCGTCGCGTCCGGTTTTTGCGCCGACGTAGATGACGGGATTGCCGAGGCCTTTGGCTTTGGCGAGGAAGATGTCTTCTTTGCGGGCGATGCCGAGAGCGAGGGCGTTGACGAGAGGATTTTGCGAGTAGCAGGGTTCGAAAGCGACTTCGCCACCGACGGTGGGAACACCGAAGCAGTTGCCGTAGTGGGCGATGCCGCGGATTACGCCATCGAGGATGCGGCGGTTGGCGGCGGCTTCGGAGTCGGAAGTTGGTGGCGAGTGGCGAGCGGCGAGTGGCGAGCCGGGAGAAGAATCAGAGGCGACGATTTCGCCGAAGCGGAGGGAATCGAGAATGGCGATGGGGCGGGCGCCCATGGTGAAGATGTCACGGAGGATGCCGCCGACGCCGGTGGTGGCGCCCTGGAAAGGTTCGACGTAGCTGGGGTGATTGTGGGATTCGATTTTGAAGGCGGCGACGAGGCCGTCGCCGATGTCCACGACGCCCGCATTTTCGCCGGGGCCTTGGACTACCAGCTTGCCGCGGGTGGGGAGGCGCTTGAGGTGGACTTTGCTGGATTTGTAGGAGCAGTGCTCGCTCCACATGACGGAGAAGATGCCGAGCTCGGTGATGTTGGGATCGCGGCCGAGGATTTTCAGGATGCGGGCGTACTCGTCGCGGGTGACGCCGTGTTCGGCGGCGATTTCGGGAGTGACTTTGATTTCGATTTGGGTGGTGGCCATTTTTAGCGCTTGCGCGTTACCTCGGGAAATTCAAAAGCAGGTTCCTCGACTCCGCGGCCCGGCGTGCAAAAACCGCACGCAGGAAAAAGCCGGGCCGCTCCGCTCGGAATGACAAATCTTGCCAGCACAGGAAACCTTGCGAATTCAGAAAATCCTGCCGCGTCACGCGGTGGCCTTTGCTGCGCCTACCAGGGCTTCGACCATGGAACGCAAGATGACCAGGCCGTCTTCGGAGTTTAGGGCGGATTCGACGGCGCGCTCGGGATGGGGCATGAGGCCGGCTACGTTGCGCTCGCGATTGCAGATGCCGGCGACGTTGTTCATGGAGCCGTTGGGATTACCGGCGGTGTCGTCGGTGCCGTCGGGCGTGGTGTAGCGAAAAAGAACCTGGTGATTTTTTTCGAGGGCGGCGAGCGTGGCTTCGTCGCAATTGTAGTTGCCGTCACTGTGGGCGATGGGGAGTTTGAGGATCTGGCCTTTTTGAGCGGCGTTGGTGAAGGGCGAGTTGGTGTCTTCAACGCGGACGTGGACGTGGCGGCAGATGAAGCGGAGGCCAGAGTTGCGCATCATGGCACCGGGGAGAAGGCCGGCTTCGAGAAGGATCTGGAAACCGTTGCAGATGCCGAGGACGAGGCCGCCGTCTTTGGCGAATTTGGCGATGGAGTTCATGACGGGACAGAAGCGGGCGATGGCGCCGGTGCGAAGATAGTCGCCGTAAGAGAAGCCGCCGGGGAGGATGACGGCGTCGCAATTGTGGAGGTCTTCGGACTGGTGCCAGATGAATTCGACGGGCTTTTGGAGAACGTGGCCAATGGCGTGGAAGGCGTCGTGATCGCAGTTGGACCCGGGAAAGACAACGACTCCGAATTTCATGGGCACCTCCGGGAGTGATGCGGGAAGGGTTATTTTAGCACAGAGAAGAGAAGCTCACCGCAGAGACGCAGAGGGCGCAGAGAATTTTATTGGGCTGAATACGGAGAAAGAGAGGAGACGCCAATCGGGAGATTGGCGTCTCCCGGGTAAGAGCGATCCGCCTCGGAAAGCGGGCCCTACAAGCGAAGAGGGGTTGGGCTAGCGGCGCTTCTTGCGAGCGGTCCTTTTGGGGATTCGCCTGACGAACTCAACGAACTGTGGTTCCAGAAAAATCGAGTGTTCATAACGCGGCCGACCCATAACGCTGCCAACTAATAGCTCGACCCTGTCTTCGTCAAAGTCATCGATTCGGAAGGTTCGGCCGAGGCACCTTTCAAAAACTGTTTTCGTCTCTAACTCCTCTTCATCAGCTGGGTTTTCTTCGTAATTGCGAACGTCAGGGGGAATTCCCGTGACTCGGATCCTGTCGCCAACTCTGACTTGATGCCCATCCTTGTCGACTCGCCGATATGTCTTAGTGCGTTTCAATGTGGGTTCCCTTTGCCGGTTCGCGGTCAATGGCCAATATAGCGGGTTACTTTCTTTTCTTCCCCTTGTGCCTTGGCCTTCCGTTTGTTGTTGATCGTTTCGGTTTGCCTGCCCCGGCGAGTTCGCGGCGTTTTTTGGCGGCCCAGTTGGGTTTGGTGGATTGGCGGCCGCGGGCGATTCCGAGGGCGTCGGGGGGGACGTTTTCGGTGATCACGGAGCCGGCGGCGATGTACGCGCCGTCGCCGAGTCTAACTGGGGCGACAAGAACGGTGTCGCTGCCGACGAAGACGCGGTTGCCGATGGTGGTGGGATGCTTGGCGAAGCCGTCGTAGTTGCAGGTGATGGTGCCGGCGCCGATATTGGATTTGCTGCCGATTTTGGCGTCGCCGATGTAGGAAAGATGCGGGGCTTTGCTGCCTTCGCCGATGGTGCTCTTTTTAATTTCGACGAAATTGCCGACGCGGGCGCCTTTGAGGAGATGGGATTCGGGGCGGAGGCGCGCGAAGGGGCCGAGGATGACTTCGGATTCGAGGCGCGAGGATTCGATGACGCAGTGGGGCTCGACGAGGACATCGTCGCCGAGGGTGGCATCGCGAAGGACGCTACCGGTGCGGATGGTGCAGCGCATGCCGATTTTTGTTTTGCCGAGGAGCTGGACGGTGGGTTCGAGGATGGTGTCTTCGCCAATGGTTACCTCGGGATCGACCAGGACGGTTTCAGGAAGCTGGATGGTGACACCATCGCGCATGAGTTGATCGCGTTTCCATTCGCGGAAGGTGCGGTCGACGCTTGCGAGATCGGCGCGAGTGTTGCAGCCGAGAGCTTCGCGGGGATCGGGAGCGATTTCGGCGAGAACGGTTTCGCCGTTGGAGTTGAGGATGGAGATGGCGTCGGTGAGATAAATTTCGCGATGCTTGTTGTTGGGCTTTACGTGGGCGAGCGCGGGCCAGAGTTTGGCGGCGGCGAAACAGTACATGCTGGAGTTGATTTCGTTGAGCTCGCGCTGGTCGGGAGTGAGCTGCGATTCCTCGATGATGGCGGCGACGGTGTCGCCGGATTTGCGGAGAATGCGGCCGTAGCCGGAGGGATCGGCGAGGACGGCGGTGAGGATGGTGGCGGCGGCGTTGCCGGTTTTATGTTTCTGGAGCAGGGCGCGGAGAGTTTCGGTGCGGATGAGCGGCGCGTCGCCGGGAAGGACGATGATGTACTTCGCGTTGCCGATGGCGCGCTTGGAGACGAGCATCGCGTGACCGGTGCCGTTTTGCGGCTGCTGCAGAACGGTTTCTGCGCCGAGAGGTTCGACGGCGGCGGAAACTTGTTCCGCCTGGTGGCCAACGACAGCGATGATTTTTTTCGCGTGGAGCGGCAGGCACGCGCGGACGACGTGATCCACGAGCGGGCGGCCACCGGCATGGTGCAGGACTTTTGCGAGGCTGGATTTCAGGCGGGTGCCTTTGCCAGCGGCGAGGATGAGGACAGCAGCGTCGTGATTGGACATGGCCAGAGCATTGTCCATTGGACAGGGGGTTTTGACAATGCGGGGATATACGGAGGAGGGCGGGTGGCTGGCGATGCAGGACAAGGAATGGACGAGTTGGAAAAACTAGGCTAGAGTCCACGCTGCCGGGGCCTGGAAGTGCGGCATCGAGGGAGAAACCTACGCCAATGAAATGTCCCTATTGCGGTGAAATGATCGAGGATGGATCGCAATTCTGCGGGAGATGCGGGAACCGGTTAGTCTCCGCAGCAGCAGTGGCCGTAGCGCCGGGAGGAACTGGTGTGCCGGGAACGGGATACGCACCGACAGGAGCACAAACAACGAGTGGCAAAGCAATCGGCAGCTTGATCATGGGAATCTTAATCTTCATCCCGTTTTCGGCGGTCGCGGCGATCATCCTGGGCCACCTGGCGCTATCGGAGATTCGGAAAAGCGCCGGCAGGCTGAAAGGCCAGGGACTGGCCACGGCAGGGCTGATCCTTGGATATTCGGAGATCGTGATGATCCCCTTGATTTTGATTATTGCAGCAATTGCGATACCGAATCTCTTGCGGGCGAGAATGGCCGCGAATGAGGCGTCGTCGATTGGCGCGATGCGCGCGTACAGCATGGCAATCGTTTCGTATGCGGAGAAGTGCCCGGAACAAGGCTATCCGGTCTCCACAGTAAACCTCGGGCCCGGGGCTGGAAATTGCGATGGGGCAAATCTGGTAGATCGCGCTCTGGCAGGACCGATGCCGAGCAAGAGCGGATACGTATTCCACTATGAGCCGGGAGCGCCGGACGCGACGGGAAAGGTGATGTCCTACACGATCACGGCCGATCCGGTTCAGGAAAACACGACCGGGATACGACATTTTTTCATCGACGAGAGCGGGATCATCCGGATGGCGCAAGGACACGCGGCCAGCGTAGAGAGCAAACCACTGCGTTGAGCTTTCACGGCGGAAAACTAGGGAGTCAGTCGGCGGCGGAGACGCGAGAGGCGAACTCGGGAGTGCGGTGCGGAGAGGCATGTTCGCCGGTGGTGATTTCCCAAGCGGATGGGTCGGCGAGAAGGCGGCTGACGAGTTGGGTGTGGAGGGAGTGGCCGGCTTTGCGGGCTTCGACTCGGCCGAGGAGCGGCAGGCCGACAAGGGCTAGGTCGCCGATCAGATCGAGGGCTTTGTGGCGGCCGAATTCGTCGGGATAGCGGAGGGGGCCGTTCATTACGCCGTCCTTGGTGAGGACGATGGCGTTATCGAGGGAGCCACCGCGGATGAGGCCCATGGAGCGGAGCGGTTCGATATCGGATTCGAAGCAGAAGGTGCGGGCGCGAGAGAGAACCTGGCGGAAGGATTCGGGATTGACGAGCAGTTCGACTTGCTGTTGGCCGACGAGTGGGTGAGGAAAATCAACGTAGCAGCGGACGCGGAATTCGTTGGCCGGATAGATACCGATGCGGCGGCCGTCTTCGACGACTTCGACGGGCTTGAGGACGCGGAGGTAGCGGCGTTTGCGGCGGAGGCGGCGGAGGCCCGCCTGATCGAGCAACTGGAGAAAAGGCTCGGCGGAACCGTCGAGAATGGGGATTTCGATGTTGTCGATGTCTATAAAGATGTTGTCGATACCGTAGGAGTAGGTGGCGGCGAGAAGGTGCTCGGTGGTGGAGAGCAGGACGCCCTGCTTCATGAGGCTGGTGGCGTAGCTGACGCGAGCGACGTTGTGGCCGTGGGCTTCGATCGGAAAATCGTCCAGATCCACGCGGCGGAAAACGATGCCGGTATCCGGGGGAGCGGGGAGTAGACGGAGGTGCGTGTGAACACCCGTGTGAAGACCCACACCTTGGGTTTCGACCGGCCGATGGATAGTGGATTGGAACATTCAGTTACCTAATAGGGTAGCACATTGTCGGCCAAATAGTTCTTGCTTTGTGCTTTGTATTCAATGAGATATGAGGACGCTTGAAAGGTGGATGGCGTTGCCTGTGGTAATCAGGCAACAAAATGTGGCATTGGCGTGTCTGCGACGCACCCGGGGAAGATGGGCTAATCGAGAGACGAAGGGTATCCAAGTGAGGCTCTGGCGCGTCCTAACAGAATGGTATACTCAGAAATCGTTTTTCAAGAGGATGGTGCGGAATGAATCGTTTGACGCGCTATAGCATTTTGGCGGCTTCCGTGTTGATTGTCGGCTGGGTCGGAATTGGCCATGTGCTCGGCCGGACCACGAATGACAGCAACGCGTACAAGTCGCTGGTGGTGTACGGCGAAGTGCTGCAGCGCATTCAGAACGATTATGTGGACGAACCGAACATGCACCTGGTGACGGCGGGATCGCTGCACGGGTTGCTGGAGTCATTGGATTCTGAGTCGAGTTACCTGACGCCGCGCGAGTACACGGAATATCAGCAGAAGCTGGCGAATCCGGGGACGGGCGAAACGGGACTGAACCTGAGCAAGCGATTTGGGTACATCATCGTGACTTCGGTGATGCCGGAGAGTTCTGCGGAGAAAGCCGGGTTGCATAGCGGAGACATTCTGGAAGCGGTGGCGGGCTTCACGACGCGGGAAATGTCGGTGGGCCAAGCGAAGAATTTGCTGGCAGGGCAGCCGGGAACTGGCGTGAAGGTGGGAGTGATCCGGCGCGGAAAGACGGACCCGGAAGAAGTGGATGTGGTCCGCGTGAAAATGCCTGAGCCGAAGCTGCAGGTGCAGAAGGTGGACAACGACACGATCGCGATCCGGTTTTCCACGCTGAACGCCGGGCGCAAGGATGAGTTGCGCGCGAAACTGCTGGAAGCGGAAAAGCAGGGCGTGAGCAGGGTGATCCTGGATGTCCGGGATTGTGGGCGGGGACAGACTTCGGAGGCGATTGAAATCGCGCGGTTGTTCGTGACGTCCGGGACGCTGACGAAATTGCACGGACAGACCATCAAGGAAGAGGTTTTTGCGGCAGAGCCGAGCAAAGTGATGTGGAAGAGCCCGGTTTCGGTCCTGATTGATGGGACGACGACTGGCGCGGCGGAAGTGCTGGCGGCGGCGATTGCGAACACGAAGCGCGGCGATTTGGTGGGAGACCGGACGTTTGGACTGGCTTCGGAACAGAAATTGATTCCGCTGGACGACGGGGCGGCGCTGATTCTAACGGTGGGGAATTTTTTGAACGCGGACGGAAAATCGATACTAGATGAAGGCGTGACCCCGACGGAAGTGGTCCGCGCGGCGGCCGCGACAGAGACGGATGATGGTGATGAAGTGGCTACGACCGGCGCGCAGAAAGAGCCGGCTCCGGGGCCGCGTCCGCTGTCGGCTGACGATCCGGTTTTGCAGAAGGCGCTGCAACTGCTGAAGACTCCCGCGAAAAAGGCCGCTTAAGCCGTAGTGGCCCGCAAGAACTCCGGAACCGCACGCAAACTTTTATTTTTGGTTTTGGTATGCGCAGCCGGCGTGGCCGTGTGGATGGCGGGCTGCGACAAGATTGCCTCGAAGTTCCGTTCCAAGACAAAAACTCAACCTGCAAAAAAAGAGCGTGCGGTTCGCCGCGTGCCAAGCACGGGTGTTTCCGGGCCGAAGTTGGCGATTATTCTGGATGATCTTGGGAACGACAGGGAGACGGCGGAGGCTGTCTTTGCGTTGCATTACCCGCTGACGATTTCTGTGCTGCCTTACCACGCGCATTCGAGGGAGATTGCGGAGGAGGCGCAGCGGCGAGGCCTGGAAGTGATGCTGCATCTGCCGATGAGGGCGGTGGCGAATGAAACGCCGGAGGCGCACCAACTGGAGGCGGGGATGAGCGGCGAGGAAGTGGCGCAGGCGCTTGGCGGGATGCTGGAGAGCGTGCCGACGGCTAGCGGGGTGAACAATCATGAAGGATCGCTGGCTACTGCGGATGCGAAATTGATGGGGGAATTGATGCCATTGCTGAAACAGAGGGATCTGTTTTTTGTGGATAGCCGGACTACGGCGGCGACGGTGGCGTTTGAAGAAGCGGAGCATGCAGGAGTGAGAAGCGGATTTCGGAATGTGCCGTTCTTGGATGATGTGCAGGATGTGGGGGCAATTCGGAAGCAATTGGAATTGGCGTTGCGTGGCGCGAAGGAGAAGGGCGCCGCGATTGCGATTGGGCATCCTCATGCGGAGACGCTGTGGGCGTTGAAGGAAGTGTTGCCGCAGGCGGAGGGGCAGGGCGTGCATTTGGTGGTGGTGTCGGAGTTGGTGAAGTAGGTTCAGGAAGTTAACGTGGCTGAAAGCGCCAGCTTGCAGGTGAAATTTGTAGTTGCGCGTACGTTGAGGTCCTTCGGACATCTCCGGTAAACATCACCGGAGTCCAAACACCGGACCTTATCGGATGTCCTCAGGACGACAAGCTCTCTTCTAGTTTTTGAGTTCCCATAAATAAAGTTCAGGTGGTGTGAGGCAGAGCGGATTGGGCTGCAGATTCGTTTGTTGTGGTTTTTTTGGGGAAGAGCCACATGACGACGAGGAATTGGAGACCCATGGTTAGGAAGCAGAAGACGCTGCCTTCGGGGCCGACGGTGCCGCCGGTGAGCCACTTGGATCCGTGGAGAATGGAATTAGAGAGATGGCCTTCCATGAAAGTGCCGCTGTTGGGAACCGAGAAGAGGTAGGTCTCACCCCAGTCGAAACTGGCATGAAGTCCGACGGCATACCAGAGATTGCCGGTACGGCGGAGGGTGAAGGCAAAAAAGAGGCCGACGAGAGCGACGCTGGCGGCGCCGACAAGACCTTCGCCGGGATTACCGAGGTGCACGGCGCCGAAGCCCAACGAAAGAATGAGAGCGGCCGGCCAGAAGCCGATGCCGTCGGCTAAAGTGAACTGGGTGTAGCCGCGGAACATGAACTCTTCGAAAAATCCGACGGCGGTGAACAGCACAAGATGGAACAGACCCCATCCGAAAATGCCATTCGTCGACAGCGCAATGCTCCCAAAGGAATAGCCTCCGAATGCGGAGATTAGTCCAATGAGGAGGGAAATTTCCACCAGTCCGAAGAGCATGCCCAGCCAGAATTTCCTGCCAAAGGCTTCGGCGATGGCAAGGCCGTAGTCACCGGGGGAACGGCGCTCGATTCGAGACATGATTAACGCGCAGCCGAAAACGACAGCGAAGCCGAGAAGCTCCTGGATCAGGACGACGGGTGGCGGGGGAACGCCGCGAACAGGGGCGACGAGTTTTCGCGCGACAAAAGTAAGCAGCGTGAACGAAACTGCAACCAGAAGAATGTAGATGAGCAGGCGCCAGCCGGCGCGGAGACCCTTGTCGTTGAAGAGAACGGGGTTTCGGCTGGGGGGAGTTGGCAGGATGGACGGAAGCGAGTTTGCAAATTCCGGCGCGTTTGGGTCGGGAGAGGCGAGATTTTCCACTATGGCTCCTTGCAACAGATTCGACGGCGAAGTTGTGCGAAGGACAGTCCCTATTCGAAAAGACGTTGAACCGAGAATGGCCGTTCCTAGATACGGGGATCCCCTGAGAAATGTTGCAATGTGCTCGGCAGGGAGAGTATAACCTGCGGGAGAAGGGAGACTGGTTAGAAATTTCCTGGACGCTAGAAGGGAGCTGGATTGAAAGCTGCCGCAACACCGCCAAAATTGATTGCCGGACGATTGGCCTTGGATTTTGCCAACTTGATTCCTGTGGCGCATGACCTTTCTTGGACGGAATTTGTGGCATTTCTGGTGGATTCGAGGGTGGTTAGCGAAGAACGCGGGATGCGGCTGGAATCACTGGAGGGGAGCGAGCCGGGGGCGGTGGATGCGGTGCTGCTGAAGATTTTGCGTTTGCGGGAGTGCTTGAGGGCGGTTTTTTCGGCAGTTGAGGAGAGGCGGGAGTTTCCGAAGGCCTGGGTGGCACCGATCAATGAGATTTTGCGGGTTACGGAAGGACACGATGAAGTGGTCGTGCGAGAGGGCCGGTGGCGGCTGGAATTTATTGGACGGGAGAGCGGGCTGGAGTGGTTGCTGGCGGCGATTGCGCGGTCGGCGGCGGAATTGATTGTGGAAGGACAAAATGCGCCGGTGAAGCGGTGCTCGAATGCGGGGTGCCGGTTGTTTTTTTATGATGATTCGCGGACGCGGCGAAGGAGATGGTGTTCGATGGCGGTGTGCGGGAACCGGCATAAGGTGGCGGCGTTTTTGAAGAGGAAGGGCGGGAGATGAGGAGGAGATAGGAGGGAACGCCAGTCGGGAGTTTCATCCCGCATGAACCGCGGGAGGGAAAGAGTCGGCGTTCGCAGGAGGGACCGCTCGCGAACTCGCCGGGGCACGATTTATCGTGCCCCTACAAAGTTGGGCACGTTCCGTGGCGGTGTCATTTGCGCGGACTGGGGAAGTCGTGGGCGAAGCGGAGGCGGTCGTTTAGGGGCGGGTGAGAGTAGAGCCAGAGGACGATGAATTTTGGGGGGTTGGGGTCGTCGAGATCTTCTTCGCCAAGGACCTGGAAGGAATGGGCGGCGACTTCGTTGGCGTTGGGGAAAAAACCTTGAATTAGCTGGAGGCCGTAGGCGTCGGCGGCGTGTTCCTGCATGCGGCTGATGGCGTTGCCGATGGGTTCGCCGAAGAAGCCCATGATGTTGAGGAGCAGGAGCAGGACGCCGAGCGCCGCCCAGTCAAATTGTCCGCGAATTCCCCAGGTGCTGCCCCAGCGCGCGATCATCCACTGCAGCGCACGATAAGCAAGAAATAAAGCGAAAAAGAGTAGCCCGAGAAAGTAAGCGAAGCCCTTCACTACATGGCCGAGGACGTAGTGTCCCATTTCGTGGCCTACGATGAAGAGGAGTTCCTCGGGCTTCGTTTTCTGGATGGAGGTGTCCCAGATGACGATGCGCTTGGAGGCGCCGAGACCGGTGACGTAGGCATTGATAGCGTTGGTCTTGGCGCTAGCTTCCATGAGGAACATGCGGTCAGGAGGAATGGGGATGCCAGCGCGGCGGGAAAGTTCGCCGATGGATTGGACGAGCTGCGGCTGAGTTTCCTGGAGCGGACGAAAATTGTTGAAGAGCGGGTCGACATACCAAGGGGTGATGAAACCCAGGAAGAGAGAGAGCGGGATGGCGCCGAGCCAGGCGAAGAGCCACCAGGAGCGCGGCTTTGAACGAATCAAGGCGAAGAGAAGCGTGACGACGAGGAGAGCCAAACTGATGTCGAGGAGTTCTGCCTTGGTCCAATCCCAGAGCCAGGAGCCCCAGGGCTGGATGGATTGCTGGTAGTAAAGAGAGAGGTGGTGCCAGTAGAGGCGAATGGGAAGATGCAGGAGGGCGAGGAGGGCGAAGAGAGAGGGGACGAAGATCAGGGCTTGCAGAGAATGGCTGGGGGAGCGGGATTCCGCGAAGTCGCGGAGTTTGGCGATGAAGCCGGAGCGAAGAAGAAACAGAATGACCGCGAGGTTCCAGAAGACGGAGAGAAAATAAAGGCCGTAGCCGGCGCGCGAGTAGGCTACGGCTTTCTGGTATTTCTCGGGAGAGAGGTGGTAGGTGGTGGTGGTCGAATTTTGGTTGGGTGTAGCGGAGGCGGGAGCAGTGGTTCCTTGAGGAATTGCAGGCGCGGCTTGGAGAGGAGTCGCGCGTGCGGGGAATCCGGCAGGAGCGAGAGAGATGACGAGCAGGACAAGCCGGAGGAGGCGGGACCTGAAGCGAGAGGGCGCTAGGCGGTTCATGGGAAGAGTATAGCGGTGAGCAGGTACGCGAGGGCAAGGGCGCAGGGGTGATTTGCAGATAGGCGGCAGGGGCGAGAGAGGGAAATTGTGCTCCGGTGGGCGCGGGCGTATGCTGCGAGGTGAGGGCCCAACTGAGGCCGGAGGCGGAAAAATGATGAATGGGAAAAGGGTGTGCGTCTCCACGATTTTGCTTGCGGGGTGCCTCGTGGGGCTGCCGAGTGCGCGGGCGCAGAGCGGGCAGGAGCCATCGGTGGCGGAAGCGGCACGAAAGGCCCGCGAGCAGAAGAAAACGCCTGCAAAACCGAGCACGGTAATCACGAACGATACGCTGAAGCCGGCTACACCCGCGACAGTCCAGCAGGCAACCGCAGCAACAGAAAGCGTTCCTGGAACGGATGCGACCGCGGCCAGCGGCGCGACGGCCAATGCGGCAAATGCGCCGCAGCCCGCAAAGGGGCCGTCCGAAAGGGAAATCGCCGAGAAGAAGGCGAAGATCGAGGCATTGAAGCAGGAAGTTGCCGACAAGGCGAAAGAGGTCGACCTGCAGCAGCGCTCACTGGCGCTGGCGAATGAAAGCTATTATTCGCGGCCGGATTTTTCGAAGGACCCCGACGGAAAAGCGAAGCTGGACGCGATGCAGAGCGACCTGACGCAAAAAAAGGATGAGCTGGCGAAGTTAAAGGCCAAGCTGAAAGAATTGGCGCCGGACGCGGATCTGAAGCCAGCGGCTCCTCAGCAATAGCAGCACAAACATCAGAACATCATCAAGAGCGCCCGCGGCGGATTACTGCGGGCCGAGGATTATCGGCAAGCCGGTCTTCGGATTGCCGATGACCACGACTTTTGAATTGGCGCTGGTGGCCAGTTTTTCGGTGGCTTCGATTCCCTTCCATTCCAACAATTGTGGGCTGATGCCCTGGGCGACGATTTTCTGAAAATCGGCGATGCCTTGCGCCTCGATGCGCTTGCGCTGGGCTTCCTGGGTTTCTTTTTGAAGAATGAAGCTCATGCGCAGCGCGTCCTGTTCGGCTTGCTGCTTGGCTTCGATGGAGCCTTTGAGCATTGCGGGCAATTGGACGTCGCGGAGCAGGATGTTTTCGACGATCACGCCGCGGGGCGCGAGTTCTTTGGTCAGTTGATCCTGAATCTGCTGCTGAACAAGCTCGCGCGCGTTGGTGTAGAGGGCATTGGCGGTGTGTGAGGAAGTGGAGGCACGGATGGCGGCGCGCAACGTGGGTTCGACGATTTTTTCGGCGTAGTTGGATCCGACTTTCTGGTAGACGTCGGCGGCCATGCTGCGGTCGAGATGGAACAGAAGCGACGTATCCAGCGCGAGGATCAGGCCCTCGTTGGAGGGGACGTTGGCGCTTTCCTTCACGGACTGAGTTTGGATGGAGAGTTTTTCGACGGCCTTCAGAGGATTGATGATGTGAATGCCTTCCCCGAGCGTTTCGCCGGTGACCCTGCCAAAGAGAGTCAGAATACCGACGTGGCCGGTGGGAATGGAGATGACGCTGGAGAAAAAGAAGATCAGTGCGAAGATGGCCGCCACCAGAATGAGAATTTTGGAACCGATTCCCCGCAGGTTGGGGAGAGAGGGCATGTTGCCGCCCGCACTGAAATTGATGGTTGTATTTGGCATGACTACCTCCGTTGTGAGAGACCTGTTTTTTGACTTGGCTGTTCTTACTTCTACTACGTATGACGAGGGGAATTTCTTTCGGGCGTGCAGTGGATGGGAAAGCGTTAATAAGCAGGGTGGGCAGGTGAAGGATATTTGGAAAGTCCATTGTTTTTCCACAGATTTGTGAGGTTGCCACAGGATTCTGGGGTGGTTTTCGATTGACACCCCAAGTGCGCGGCGCGAGAATTTGCAGGTCCGCTCGGTCCGTTCAGCGAATTTCTGGCCGCCAAGGGGAGTTCACTTGCAAAGAGTGAGCTGGGGGCCGCTGGGGGAGTTCAGAATGACCATGATGCCGGGCTCCACTGTTCAGTGTGTCAATCCACGATGTGAAGTGAAGGGGAATTGGATGAGGGCTGAAGCGAACGGCTCCGACCATTGCCCTGCGTGCGGGGAAGAGCTGCGCCACGTGCCGCCGCCGCTGATGCCGAGAATGAGATTCCGCCCGAGACCGGCTGCGCCGCGTCCATCCTTGCGTCCCCGCTAGCGGCGTTGGGCGAGGCACGTGACTCCTCTTTGAGCGGGAGAAAGCCTCGAACAAGCGAAGGGCCGGAGGCGCCAGCCTCTGGCCCTTTGTGATTTGCTTGCGGGAACTTTTTCCATTCGAACGGCCTCTATCCATAGGAACATGCGCAGAAATCTGGTTCAGAGCTTCTTGCTGAGAGAGGTGGAGGTGTGCCGTGGCGGAAACAAGTGGGCGTTATTCGTAGAAAAAGCGAGTTTTGCTGATTGCGGGAGGAGGCATTCTTTTTCTGCTGGGGTTTGTGTTCGCGATTCGAATTACGGTGATGGAAATGTTCCGGGGAATAGAATCCCAGAAAGCGATGGGACTTTCGGCAGTCGCCCAATGGGACCCCCTTAGCATGTGGTCGACGGGCGGAGCTTATTCCCTAAATCGGAGTAACGCGGTTGGAGAATCCTGGATTGCGCGGAGCGCCGAACTGCAGGTACACTCGGTGTCTTTTGAACATTCCGTATCTGTGCTTCACGGGATTGTGGCCGGGCACCATGGCTATCTGGAGGATCTACGGACTGAGAGCCGGACGGGAGCAGGGCGCGCACTTGGAGCCACCATTTCTGTGCCGACCGAGGAATTTGATGGCACCCTTTTGGACCTGCAGAAATTGGGAAGAGTTGAATCCGTCTCGCAGGCCGGCGAAGACTCCGCGGTGAAGCTTGCGACCGCAAAGCGGCGTCTGGACGCGGCGAAAATAAACCTCGCGCGGCTGCAGAAACTGCAACGGGAGCGCAAGGGGGAACTTCGCCACGCGGTGGCGCTGGAGAAGGACATTGCGCAAGCAAATGAAACGGTGGCGGAGGCGGAACGCCAGAGCGATGGATTAATTTCAACCGTCGCGCAGGCGCATATCCGTGTTGCTCTTTTTGAGGATTATCGAGCACCGCTGCAGGTCAGCGCGGCAGGTGCGTTTCTGCAAATTCGGAATTCCCTTGTGGAGGGAGTCGGAGCTATCTTCTCCTCCATTTTTTCTGTTCTGGGGATCTTGTTCGGTTATGGATTGCCACTTTTGTTCTGGTTGGCGTTGCTCTTCTGGCCGGTGCGCATGGCGTGGAGGAGATTCCGGCGGGCGCCGGCGAGCGTTGTGCCAGCCTGAAACAGGACGTTTGCAGACTGAGGGTTGGCGGATTGAAGACCGGCGGCCGGACCCGACACGGAAGCGGAAAAACAAAGAGCCCAGCCAGGAATGGCCGGGCCACAGGTTGAGAGAGGCGGATTAGGATTCGACTAGTCCTTTTTCGAGGAGTTCTTCGTCGCTTAGCCAGAGGTCGGGGATGTTGGCGGAGCCGAGGCGCAGGATGTCTTCGAGGGCGCCGCGGACTTCGCGGAGGCGGAAGTCGACACCGACTTTTTCGAGCATGTCGATGAGGGCTTGCGCGCCTTCCGCGAGCATGGGTTTTGGCCGGACGCCGGTGCGGGCGATCTGGTGATAGGAGACGATGTAGAAAGCGTTGGTGCCCGCACCGTGACGAACGATGTGCAGGAACCCCCTCGCCTTCAAGGGTTCTTTGGCTTGTCTTACTGCGACCGCGGCGCCGCTTGGGAGTGAGCTCATCGTGTGATCTCCTCGCCTGTGGCCCGTATCAGCTGCATCCGCTGGTGCTCCCGCAGTTTTCGCATTTGTAGCAAGCGCCGTTGGGCACCATCAACATGCCGCATTCGGAGCAGGTGGGCGCGTCTTCGAGAGCGTTTCCCGGAGAGTAGGTTTTGGTTTCGACGGGCGGCGCCGGAGTCAGTGCTGGACCAATTGGCGTGGGAGCCGGGATGGAGGCGACCACGGTGCCTTCCATCGGAGCGCCGTTTAATTTCAAGTATTCCGCGGAGATGAAGCGGCCACCGAGCCAGCGAGCGATGTAGTCCAGCACGGAAGTGGCGAAGCGGATGTTGGCGTTGGGCGTAATGCCGCTGGGTTCGAAGCGGGTGTTGACCAGTTTGTTGACGAGCACTTTCAGCGGCACACCGTATTGCAGGCCGATGGAGAGCGTGAGCGCGAGGCCGTCCATGACGCCGGAGAGCGTGGAACCTTCCTTGGACATCTTGATGAAGATTTCGCCGGGGCGGCCGTCGGGGTACATGCCGACGGTGATGTAGCCTTCGTGTCCGCCGACGCTGAATTTGTGGGTAACGGAATTGCGCTCCACGGGAAGCTTCTCGCGCTGGGTGCGGGCGAAGAGTTCGCGTTGCACCGGTTCGGGCTCGGCGGCGGCGACTTCGGCTTTCTTTTCGTCTTTCTTGTTGCCGGCAGCGTTGAGCGGCTGGGAGCGCTTGGAGTTGTCGCGATAGATCGCAACGGCCTTGAGGCCGAGCTTCCAGGACTCGACGTAGGCGTCCATGATGTCTTCGACGGTGGAATCCTCTGGCATGTTGATGGTCTTGCTGATGGCGCCGGAGAGGAAGGGCTGGGCCGCCGCCATCATCTTGACGTGACCGCGCCAGGCGATGGAACGCCCGCCGGTGGTGGCCAGGGAGCAATCGAAGACAGGAATGTGTTCGGGCTTGACGAAGGGCGCGCCATCGATTTTGCCGTTCGCATCGATGTAGCTGACGATTTCGCTGGTTTGTTCGGGCGTGTAGCCGAGCTTCATCAGCGCTGCGGGCACGGTGTTGTTGACGATTTTGATGACGCCGCCGCCGACGAGCTTTTTGTATTTGATGAGTGCGAGGTCGGGCTCGATGCCGGTGGTGTCGCAATCCATCATGAAACCGATGGTGCCGGTGGGAGCGAGAACGGTGACCTGGGAATTCTTGAAGCCGTGCTTTTCGCCTAGCTCGAGAGCGTTATCCCATGCGCCTTGCGCGCCCATGTAAAGATCGGACTGCACGTGATCGGGCTTGATGCCGCGCATGGCGTGGCGGTGCATGCGGATGACGTCGAGCATGGGTTCGCGATTGACGGGATAGCCCGGGAAAGGACCCATGCGTTCGGCGACGCGGGCGGACTGAGCGTAGGCTTCGCCGCACATGAGGGCGGTGACAGCGGCAGCGACGTCGCGACCTTCATCGGAGTCGTAAGGCAGGGCCATGGACATAAGCAGCGCGCCGAGATTGGCGTAGCCGAGGCCGAGCGGACGGAACTCGTGCGAATTCTTCGCAATTTTGTCCGTGGGATAGCTGGCGTTGTCGACAAGGATCTCCTGAGCGGTGATGGTGACATCCACCGCACGGGTGAAGGCTTCGACGTCGAAGTCGCCGTTGGGGCTGAGATATTTCATCAGGTTCAGCGAGGCCAGGTTGCAGGCGGTGTCGTCGAGGAACATGTATTCGCTGCAAGGATTGCTGGCGTTGATGCGCGCGGTGGACTTGCAGGTGTGCCAGCGATTGACGGTGGTGTCGTACTGCATGCCGGGATCGCCGCAGTGCCAGGTGGAATCGGCAACTTTGTAAAGGAGTTCGCGGGCGCTAAGCTTTTCGTTGGGCTGGCCGTCGGTGACGTTCTTGGTCCACCAGTCGCGATTATCCTGCGCGGCTTGCATGAATTCATCGGTGACGCGGACGGAGTGATTGGCGTTCTGGAAGAAAATGGAGCTGTAGGCTTCGCCGTCGATGGAGGACTCATAACCCTGTTCGATGAGGACGTGAGCTTTCTTTTCTTCCTTCACTTTGCAATCGATGAATTCGACGATGTCCGGATGGTCGATGTTGAGGATGACCATCTTGGCGGCGCGGCGCGTCTTGCCGCCGCTCTTGATGACGCCGGCGAAAGCGTCGAAGCCCTTCATGAAGCTGACCGGGCCGGAGGCGATCCCGCCGCCGGAGAGAGTTTCCTTGCTGCCGCGCAGCGTGGAGAAATTGGTGCCGGTGCCGGAACCCCACTTGAAGAGCATGCCTTCGGTGCGGGTGAGCCCCATGATGGACTCCATGCTGTCCTGGACGGAATTGATGAAGCATGCGGAGCACTGGGGTTTGGGCTGGCAGCCGACGTTGAACCAGACGGGGGAATTGAAAGCCATTTTCTGCTCGACGAGCAGGTGGGTGAGCTCGTCGCGGAAAGCGTCGCGCGACGCGTTATTGGCGAAATAGCCGCCCTCTTCACCCCAGCGGACGACGGTGTCCACCACGCGGCCGATCAACTGGCGCACCGAGCCTTCGCGGTCGGAAGTGCCAGGCTTGCCGTGGAAGTATTTGCTGGCGACGATATTGGTGGCGGTTTGCGACCAGCTTTTTGGAACCTCAACGTTTTCCTGCTTGAAGATCGTGACACCCTTTTCGTTGCCGATCAGAGCGGTGCGCTTTTCCCATTCGACCTTGTCGAAGGGAGAGGCTTTTCCATCGGTGAAGTACCGTTCAAAAATCAGACCGCCGGACACACCGGAGGTGCCCGCCAATTTCGAAGTATCGACCGCTTTTCCATTCAATGCGTGCTTCACCGTAGCCATCCTGATTCCTCCCCGCAACAGGTTCCCGTAGTGCGAGCGGGGAACCCTTCTATTTTACTCCCCTGGCGAGCAGGGGGCTGCGTTCCCACCTGAAAAACGCAACTCGATTCGTGGTTCGAGTGGAAGGCGTCCGCCCCCGAAATCATCGAAAAAAACGAATGCGCTGCTCAATGCCGGTGAAGCTCACACGGCCGAACAACAAACTCCGCGCTTACCTACGACTGCGCGGAGAGGCACTTCGCGCTCGTTTTTTGCGGTGATACCGGGCTGGAGCGTGGGGCAAAGCCGGACCAAGGCATGTCCCCGACTCGGTCCGTCTGGCGCTTCCACGTCCCCCGAATCTGGATTCGCAGTATCGGACGAGGGGAAGTTGGTGTCAAGAGAAAATCGCAAAATCTGGGGAATAAAGTTCCAGGGCGTCTATATCTAGTGGTGGACTTTCTGGAACAGCGGAATCCCAGAACGGTGCAGGACGTGGGTTCCGGTACGGAAGTACTTTGAAATCAGGACTCTTGCATCATTCGTTGCGTGCGAGCGATGGCGTAATCTGGCAAGAGGCAGGAGTCCATCGGAGGGGTGGCACACGTGCAAGTTGGGCGTTATCAAATTCTGGAGACGCTGGGGACCGGTGCAAACAGCCGCGTGGTGCGCGGATTTGATCCGCTGATTGATCGTCCGGTGGCGATCAAATTACTTTCGCCGGAGCTGTCGCGAGGCGAGGCGAGGTCGCGTTTTCTGCGGGAAGCGCGCGTAGTCGGAAAACTTTCGCACCCATTTATTATTACGCTGCACGACATGGGAATTGAGGAGTCCACGTCCACGCCGTACCTGGTGATGGAGATGGTGGAAGGGCAATCGCTCGAGAAAATTCTTACCAACGGCAGCGTGCCGTATCCATCGGCGTGCGGCTGGGCGGCGCAGGTGGCGGTGGCGCTGAATGTGGCGCACCGGCACGGAATTATCCACGGGGACGTGAAGCCCGCGAACATTCTGGTGACCAGCGATTCACGGACAAAATTGACGGACTTTGGCATGGCGCGGCTGGCGAGCCACGATACGAAAGATACTTCTCTGCTGGGGACACCTGCTTATTGGTGCCCGGAGCAGATCATGGGACGGGCGCAAGATGCGCGCTCGGACATATTTTCGCTGGGAGTGCTGCTCTACGAAATGCTGACGGGGATTTCACCGTTTGCCGCGGATTCGCTGCAGAAGGTGTGCAATCACGTGCTGTCGTCGCGGCCGCTGCCGCCGTCGCAGGTGAATTCCTCGATTCCAACGGCGCTGGATGAGATTCTGGCTTCCTGCCTGGCGAAGGATCCGCAGCAGCGGATGGCTTCGGCGGAAGTGCTCGCCGAGCAATTGTATCCGTTGGCGCGGCGGAAGACGGCAACACCGGCCGTGGCGCCCGTGGTTGAGCAAACGCTGCGCAACCGCGCGGCACGATTCCTGCGCTCAGCGTAAGAAAGATTCCAAAAAAATTGGAGATTGTCAGGTGCATATTTCGAGCACCGTGGGCGCGGCGTGCGTGGAGAAGTTGCTGCGGGCTGAAGAGAAAAAAGGACAACGCAGAGACGCAGAGTGCGCGGAGGAAGCGCAGAGAAGAGAAACCCAAGAGGCTGGCCCTCCTACGGCGGGCAGGCTTAAAAGACCAGCGCTACAGATAAGAACGAAGAGAGATAAAGAAAGACCCACACGCGGAATCGGCTGTGGAGCACCCGATTCAAGTAACGGGGTGACTATTCGTAACGGAGGGCTTCGACGGGATCGAGCTTCGCGGCTTTCATGGCAGGCCAGACGCCGAAGATGAGGCCGATGCTGACGCTGACAACAATACCGAGGACCGCGGCCCACAAGGGCACGCTCCCGGGCCATTTGAGGCCCAAGCGGACAAGCAGGACGAGGCCATTTACGAGAATAAGAGCGATGAGGCCTCCCAGGCCGGTGAGGGTCATGGCTTCGAGAAGGAACTGCCAGATGATGTCCTTGCTTTTTGCGCCGATGGCTTTGCGGACGCCAATTTCGCGGGTGCGTTCGGTAACGCTGACGAGCATGATGTTCATTACACCGACACCGCCGATGAGCAGGCCGATGGCGCTGAGGACGACCGTGGCGATCGCGACTTTGCCGACGATGTTGTGGAATTCCTTGATCTGCTCCTCGGCGGTGGCGACGGAGAAATTGTCCTTGCCGTCATAGGGAACATTGCGGCGGCGGCGCAGAACTTCCGTGATCTGGTCAACCATCTGGCTGAGCATATAGGGTTGCGCCTGCACGCGGAAGTTGATCTCATTGGCGGAAGGAAACGTTTTGCGGAAGGTGCTGAACGGAATCAGGACGCGGCGGTCTTCGTCGCCCATGCCGAAACCGCCTTTGGGCTTTTCGACAACGCCGATCACCTGAAAACTGGAGCCGTCAATCGTGACATCCTTGCCGATGGGATTGCCTTCGGGGAAAAGCACGGGGGCGACATTTTCGCCGAGCATGACGACTTTTTCCTTGTGGAGGTCGTCGCCTTCGCTGATGAAACGGCCGGCGAGGGTGGCGGCGTTGGCGTAGACGAGGCCGAAGTTGGGCTGCACGCCGCGGAAATCGATGGCGCTGACTTCACCGGACTTGGTGCGGACGGAGTGAGCGACGTCCCAGTCGCTGGTGATAAACACGGTGACGTTTTTCACGGCGGGGCACCGTTCTTCGAGGGCGCGCGCGTCTTCAAGCGTTAGAGGCTTGCGCTGGCGTTCCTCGAGAGGCGGCGGGCCACCGTGGCGGCCCTGATCCCACTTGGTGACGAAGGCAGTGTCCGCGCCAAACTGCTTCACGTTTTCCTGGATTTGCGCGTCGAAACCGGTGATGAGAGCGGCGACGAGCATGATGACGCTGACGCCAAGAACAACACCAAAAATCGTGAGGGCGCTGCGGAGTTTGTGGGTGCGAAGAGCATCCATGGCCTGCCGGAGATTTTCGCCGTTTGCCTGAGGCATAAGCGCGCCTAGCTTTCCGCTCGAAGAGCTTCAATCGGATCGAGTTTTGCGGCCCGCATGGCCGGGAAGATGCCGAAAAAGAGTCCCACGGCCGTGGAAAGACAGAGAGAGAGGATCACGGCGGTGAGGGGAGTTTCCATGGGGAACGAAAAAGTGGCTTTCACCAGAAAGACGGCGAGATACGCGGTGAGGATGCCGATGAAGCCGCCGAAAGCGGCGAGCACGGCGGACTCGGTGAGGAATTGCAAAAGGATGTGCATTTTTCTTGCGCCGAGCGAGCGGCGCAGGCCGATTTCGCGGGTGCGCTCGGTAACGCTGGCGAGCATGATGTTCATGATGACGATGCCGCCGACAACAAGAAAAACGCTGACGAGGGCCATGGCCACGAAGGCTAGATTGCCGGTGAGGTCGTGCCAGAGGGCCATGATGGAATCGGAGCCGAGGATGGCGAAATTGTCGGGAGCCTTGTAGTCGAGATGGCGCCAGGCGCGAAGAAGCATGCGGGCTTCGTCCTGGCTGGCGGCCATCATTTCGGCATTGGGGGCCTGGATGAAGACGGTGGTCCAGTCAATCTGACGATGCCAGCCCTTGAGAAAGGAATTCATGGGCATGATCATGTAATTGTCTTGCGACTGGCCGAAGGCGCTGCCGATGGCTTCGGCGACGCCGATAACTTCGTAGGTGTGCGTGCCGACGCGAATGGATTTGCCGAGGGGATCGACGTTCGGGAAAAATTTTATGGCGAGGTCGGAGCCGATGAAGACGACATCGGAGCGGTGCTCGTCGTCGGCGGGCGTGATGAAGCGGCCCTCCGTGATATTCAGGTTGCGGACATCGGCGAAATTCGCGCTGGTTCCCATGATGCTGGTGTTTTCCATGATGATGTCGCCGACCCGAGTCTGAACGTTGCGGTCTTCCTCGGCGGCGACGGAGCGGGCGAGTTTCATGCGGTCGCGGAGACGCTCGTAGTCATCCATGGTTATCAGGGGGCGCTTCTGGGCTTTCAGGAATTCGTCGCGGCTGGTGATGATGCCGAAGCGGTCGACGATGAAAACATTGGCGCCGAGGTTGGCGACGCGCTCGGCGACGTAGAGATTGAGGCCGGCGATGACGCTCATGACGAAGACGAGGGTGGTGACGGCGAGGATGACGCCAAGGAGGGTGAGAAAACTTCGTAGCTTGTGGGCGCGCAAGGCATCCAAGGAGAGCTTGAGCGTCTCGTAGAAGGTGACCCAGGCTTTCTTGACGCGTTCCAGGCGCGAGGCAGACACTGCCACATGACCCGCGAGGGGCGGGACACTGGTCAAGCCATCCATATGGGAAATGCCCAGACTGTACTCCTGTATCCTTAGAGACGAATCACCCGGCCAAATCGTTTCTTACTTAGACGTTTTGAATGAGTATTTGCTTTCAGCCCGGGCGGCTATAATCTGACAGAACCTCTATTGTAGCTGGATGGACAGGGGAAAGAAGTGGAAATTGACGGACAGGGAGTGGGCCGAGGATGTGCTTTGGAGGTAAGCGGCTACACCATAATGTACACATTTAAAAAAACTTATGGGACATTTCTCCCAGGTCTGGCTCTACTCTCATTGGTGCTGGCGGGCTCACCTTGCCATTCCCAATCCGTTACCGTGGAGGACCCTGCCGCGAAAGCTTCCCCCTCCGGCGACGACCTTTTCAGCCGCGTAATTGCCAATCAGAAGCAGGTGGATGCGAATATGAACACATACGAGCGGGTGGAGCGGGTGGAGATTCGAAAGACCGGGAGCGATCTGAAACCGAGCGAGGTGAAGGTGTGGAGGGTTTTTCCGGCGGGAACGGGCACGAGCAAGATTCCCCTGACGGCGGAGGCGGAACCCGCGAGCGCGGAGAGTTACCGAGCGGCACTGGAAAAGCTGCAGACGACGCTGATCTGGGCGGCGGAAACAGGACCCGCGCAACGGGAAGCGTACGCGAAGGTCGAACGGCGGAAAAAAGAGCGGAACGACTTGATCGACACGACGCGAAAAGCATTCGTGTTCACGAAGATTGGCGAGGAGATGAGGAAAGACCGCGTGCTGGTGAAGTATGAAATGTCGCGAAACCCTGCGTTCAAGCCGATGACACGGAACGAGATGCTGTTCACCAGGATCAGCGGCACGCTGTGGATTGACAAGGAAACTTCGGAGCTGGCGAAGATCGAAGGCCACGTTACGGACGATATTACATTGGCGCTGTTTCTGGCGAAGGTCTATCGAGGCAGTTATTTCATGCAGGAGTGGTACGAGATGGCGCCCGGGGTGTGGCTGCCGAGCTATCAGCAATACGATTTTGACGGGCGGAAATTCGTGGTGCCGTTTTCGATTCACGAGCGGACGTTTTATACGCAGTACAGGCGGGTGGGGCCACCGAAAGAGGCGGTGGAAGCCGTGCGTGGCGAACTGAACAAGCTGGGAGAAAGTCGGGCGGACCCGTAAAAACGGTATTGGTAAAATAGCTTCGAGAGCGCCAGGTCCAGGCGGCCGGATCGGAGATTGGATGATCCGTCGTAGTTCTCTTCTTATCCTCATAAGCGGTGTTGTGCCAGCGCTCTGCTGCGCGCAGAGCGGCCAGCCAGCGAATCCACCCGCGGCAGACCAACAATCCACCCAGACGGCCAGCGGACAGACTTCCAGTGCAGCCGGCAAGACCGAGAAAACGAAAAAAGTGTGGACCAACGATGAGGTTGGCACCCTTCAGGGAGCGGTTTCGGTGGTGGGGTCAGAGCAAGCGGCGGAGAGAAAGACGAAATCTTCAGGGAACGATGTTCGTGCCGCGACGGATCTGCGTCGTGGGAAGATCCAGCATTATCGCGCGGCGATCGCGGAACTGCGGAAAAAGATTGACGTGGCGGACCAGCGAATTGCTCAGATGAAAAATTTCAAGGCGGATGACAGCAGTCCGAGCGGCGGCATCAATCCGAATGGGCGCTACATCATGGTCCCTCTGGACGAACATGTGAAACAGCTGGAAGCGAAGAAGAAGCAGTTGGAAGCGAACATCGAGGATCTGGAGAACCAGGCAAGAAGAGAAGGGATTGAGCCGGGGGAGTTGCGGTAGTCGAGAGAGATGACGGTGGAGGCTGGATTTGCCGGAATAAGAACAGTTACTCCAAGAAGCGATTCCGATTGCTCGCGAGTGCCTTCGAACAAGAATTCAGGAAAACATTTGAACTTGGGGTCCTTCGGACATCTCCGGTAAAAATCACCGGAGTCCAAACACCGGACCTTATCGGATGCGCTCGGGGTGACAATCGTCGGTTTAGTCTCGGATGGTTCAGGAACTAGAATGCGGACAGTGGCGGGGAGGCGCCACTGTCCTCTTTTTTTCTGACGGGACTATTTGGTGTCGCTGCCGTGATTCTTGGGTCGCAAGGCTCAGGAATCACGAAGACTTCCCAAGCTTGAGAAACAGGGTGAGGTAGCGTTTCAGGTTTTGCGTGATCAGGAAATTTTCTTTTACGTGCTGGTGGCCGTGTTCGCCGAGGCGGCCGGCGATATCCGGGTGGGAGAGCAGGAAGCGGATCTGGTACGCGGTGCCTTCGACGGAATGGGCTAGCAGGCCGGTATGTTTGTGGATGATCTGAGTGGGAATTCCACCGACAGCGGAAGCGACGACGGGTTTCTTTTTCCATAGAGCTTCGGAGACAGTGAGGCCGAATCCTTCGCGCAGGCTTTTCTGGATGACGATGGTGGAAGCGCGCTGCAGGGCATTCACTTCGAGCGGCGCCCAGGCGGGAAGTTCGAGAAGCTTGATGTCGGGGTCGCCTTCGGCGGCAATTTGCGCTTCCTTCAGAACCGTGGCGCCTTCTGGATCGTCGGAGGCGCCGCCACCCGCAAGCACGAGTTGACAATCGAAATAGCGGCGGACGATGCGGTACGCGCGAATGACGCCTACGGGATCCTTGAGGCGGTCGAAGCGGGAGATTTGCGTGAGGATGGGGCGCAGATGGTCAATGCCGTAGCGGGCCAAAACGTCGAGGATGAATTCCGGCGGCAGGTCGCGGTTCTTTTCGGAGAGCGGATCGATGGCCGGGTGGAAAAGATATTGGGGAATGGGAAGCTGCTTGGCGAATTCCGGGGAAGAAAAGATTGCCGCGTCGTAGTGAGGGACATAATTCTCCAGGAAATTCCAGACGGCGGGATGCGGATGAGAAAGATCGATGTGGCAGCGCCAGACCCAGTGATTGCTCTTTTTTTCGCGGTAGGAGATCAGGCCGGCGGGCTGAGGGTCGTGGATGACCATGAATTCCGCGTCTAACGGCAGGCGCTTGGCGTTTTTGTCGTTGTAGGCGCGGAAGATATCGAAGTGGCGCTGCTCCGGATGGTAGGGAGCGCCGTGCAGGGCGTTATGGAACGATTTGGTTACCTCGAAAAAGTCCTCTCCGCCGGTCATTACTTCCCAGCGGATATTGATGCCGAGTTCCTCGGCCAGCGGAACGAGACGATTCAGGATTTCAGCTACACCTCCGCCGACGGCCGTGGAATTGATCATGACCACCGAGCGGCCGGCAAGAGGTTTGGCGAGCGCGCGGAGTTCGGCTACTTCGCCAGCGCCGATGACGGAGGAGTAGTCATCCAGCGGAATCCTGCTTGGGATTTGAATCGTGCTCATACTTTCTCCTTTCACGGTCCACAAGGCGAAGCATCTTGGCGCGCGCGCTGTCGAGCGTGTTGGTGTAGATGTCGATGCGATTGATGGTCTCGGCAAGGGAGTTGAGCCCGAGGCTGCCGGCCAGCCAGTTCGAGAAATCATTGGTGCGGAATTGCAGGCGAAGGCGAGAAGTGACGAAGTGGAAATGGAAACTGGCGTGGCTTACGGAGGCGACGCCGTGGCGAAATTCGTCGAGGTTGGTTGCGGTTAGGGCGAACGGCATGGTCTCTTCGACGCTTTCGCAAAAATAAAAGCGGTCGAGGGCTTCCTGACGGCTGAATTGGGGGAAAGCGTTGATGAAATCGCGAAGGACGCGACAGAGATCGGAACGGAGGGCGGCGATGGAAGTGTAGTCGCGAATATCGAGGGCGGCAAACTGTTCGGCGAGCGCGTCGCGATTGGCCTCGGCGAGGGCCCATTGGGCGAAGTCGTTGGAGAAACCTTCGGTAAGGAAGTGATGGGAGCTGAGAGTCTGGAAGGTGTGGTGGAAGATGGAGGCATCGCTGCACTGCTCCAGGCCCGCGAGCAGTTCCTCCAGATTTCCAGCCGATTGATTGCCGATGCGAGTGAGATAGGCGACGGTGAAGAATTCGAATGGCGTTTCGGCGACGTTCACGATGGTTCCTCCTGCGGACGATTTATGACCGAAGCAACGTCGGCCGGATTACAAAAATGGTTGCGGACAGTGGCGCGAATTCGCAGAGCAGGTTCAGGCCAAAGCCGGAGAAGATGCGGGAGCAGAGCCGAGGAGAGCCTCATCGCACGTGCAAGGCCTCCTGGCGTTCGGAATTCTGAGCGCGGATTTCACTGACGTCGGAAATCAGGTTGGCGGCCCAGCGATAGACATTGTTTTCCAAAACAATTTTGCGCATGTGCGACATGCTCTCTCCCTGCTGCTCTTCGCTCATTTCCAAGGCTTGGTGGATTGAACGGGCAAGCTGGTCCACGTCGTAGGGATTTACGAGGAGCGCATCGCGAAGTTCCTGCGCCGCGCCGGTGAAGCTACTCAAGATAAGCGCGCCACGATTGTCTTCCCGGGCGGCGATGAATTCCTTGGCGACCAGGTTCATGCCGTCGTGGAGAGAAGTGACCAGGCAAACCGAGGCCGCGCGATAGAAGCGGGCGATCTCATCGTGGGAATGGTGCCTTTGGAGAAGAACGATGGGCTTCCAACGCCCGGATTCAAAGCGCGCGTTGATGCGGTTCGCTTCGTTGCCGACTTCCTCAAGAAATTGTTTGTACCGGGGGATGTCGGTCCGGCTGGGAGCGCCGATTTGGACAAAACTGAAACGTTGGAGGTAAGCGGGATAATTTTCGAGGAATCGCTCAATACCGTGGAAGCGCTCGAGAATACCTTTGGTGTAATCCACGCGATCCACGCCGACGCCCAGGAGGGAGGCCTCGATGCCGAGCTCTTCGCAGAGGGCGGCGCGTTCTTCACCCGAGGAACGCAGGGGATGGGGAGTTTCTCCATAGTGAGGAGCAGCGACGCTGATAGGATAGGGCCGGACACGCGTGACGCGGCCCTGGCGGTAAATTTCAAAACGGTCCCAATCGGTGAGTGCTTCGAGAGCTCGATCCACGGTGGCGAGGAAGTTGCTGCAGTGGGTGCGAATGTGAAAACCGATCAGATCGGCGCCGAGCAAACCATCGAGAAGTTCACTCTGCCAGGGACAAATTCCGAAAACTTCGGCGTTCGGCCAGGGTATGTGCCAGAAAATCCCAACGCGCGCATCGGGGCGAGCTTCCTTGACCATTCGCGGAAGCAGAGCGAAGTGATAATCCTGGGCAAGAACGACGGGCGAGGCGACGTCTTTCATTTCCTGCACGACGGCGTCGGCAAAGCGCTGGTTGATGCGCTGATACTCGCTCCAGTCTTCGGGACGAAAGATGGGACGCGTATGCGCGATGTGACAGAGCGGCCAGAGGCCTTCGTTTGAAAAGCCTTCGTAGTAACCGCGATCTTCTTCGGGAGTGAGCCAGACACGCCGCAGCGTATAGGTGGGGCGCGAAGGAGGAACTTGCAGGTGATCCTGGGAGTCGACGACTTCCCGATCGGCGTTGCCGGAGCCATTGGCAATCCACGTACCGTGGCAGGCGTCGAGGACGGGCTCGAGAGCGGTGACGACACCGCTGGCGGGGATGATCATCTGGATGGAATGGTCGCGTTCGTTGAAGACGTGCATGTACGGCTCCCGATTGGAAACGACGAAGAGCGAGTTGTCTTGCAATTTGCTCTGGAGGCTGACGCGGAGACGGTCGGGGGTCCAGAGCGAGGATTGCGATTCGCGCAACTGGGCCTCCTCATGGGCGGCGGCACGGGCAAAATTCAGATCCTGGGCGAGGTGGCGTGCTTCCGTGTGAATCTGCTCGAACATTTCGTCTTTAGGGAGGGCGCGGGAACTGTCTGGGAAACCCGAGCGAAGAGTGCGAAGCCAGTGCGCGGTGTTGGCGAGGGGAGAAATGAAATTCCACCGTACAAGAATGAAGGCGAGTGAGGTGATGAAGATTGTTTGGACCAATGCAGTGAACAAGGAAGCCCGCAACGTGCGCATCAAGCGGGCCTGAATGTAGCTGGCGTCGGAGATGACCACGACGATCCCGAGAAGTTCTCCATCCTGAAGGACGGGAAGCGAGTAGATGTTGAGGGTAGAACCCTCGACGCCGACAAAATCGCTGGCGGGCGCGCCAATTTTTGCGGCGCGAAGCGCTTCGGGAGGCGGCTGATCGAATCGCATAGGAAGTCCCGGGGTGACGGCGCGGACGGCGCCGGAGGGATCGTAAACCGCGATGCCGCTGAGGCTTTCGCGGGGCACGTAACGAGAAAGAAGACGGCTTAGCGTTTTCGAAGTGAGTTTGTCTCGAGACGATTCGATGGTTTCGGCGATGTTATCCGCGACGATGGAGGAGCGGCGGGTGAGCTCGTTCCGCAAATTCCGGCGTTCGGCGCGGATCTGAAAAAAGGTATAGCAGAGGGATACGCACGCGACGCTGATGGCCAAGGGCAAGACAAGATTTAGAGTCCTTCGCAATTGCGTTCCTCCTGAGCCTGAGGAAAGTTTCCCGCGAAGTACGAATTGCCCAGCGGGAGCCAGGCTGCGGCCGGCGGTAGTCGAACGGCTCCGGTGAAAACGCTGGTAAGATGCGGAGCCGGCTGGGTGCTCCGTGGTGAAGGCATGCGTTCAATCCAAGAGCAAAGCCCGCGCGCTGATGTACCGAACGAGCTACTGCAATTGGATACCGGAAGCAGGCAAAAGGGAGATAAGCGTTGCGACGAGTTGGTGGCCCTCGGCGCGATAGTCGACGGTGGCGTAGGCCCCGACAGCGAGTTTGCCCTCGATTTTGGTGTTGGAGTCGATGACGAACTCGATTTTATTGGGATTCTGGTTACGATTCAGCGCAAGCGTAAATTGTGACGTATTGAGTTTGGCGATTGTCCCCGCAACGGAAGAGGATTCCGGGGGATTGCGCAGCAGTCCGGTTTCTGCCGGTAGAGGAGAAGACCACAAGGAGATCGCGAAGCACAACAGAAAGAAGGTTGCTAGAGAAACAGCAGTGCGAAAACGCATGATGGAATAGACCTCCAATATCATGAGTCTCGACTGGGTAGGAGAGGAAGGGCACGAAGGGTGCCAAATGCGCTGGGGAGTCAAACACGTGGCGGAGAAAGAAAAGAAACGAGATAAGGGGTTTTCGGGAGATTAATTGAGCAGGTACCGGTACGCAAATTGTTCACTGGTGCACCCTAGTGGGCAAGATTGAATTGGTTTTGCGTGCGTGTGGTAGGAACCATTCGAAGCTGACGCTCTGGGATAGCCGCGTCCCTGTCCAGAACATCTTGACGGAGGACACAGGACGCGGGCATTCCCTTGGTTCAGAGATTGAGGGTTGGTTCGCTACGGTGGAGCGACCCTCCTCTGTGGGACCGCCAATTTCGGTATGTGGGACCGAGGACTGGCGGCTGGTGCTAGGGGCAAGAATGGGAAAATAAGTACTGGACGTCAAACGAACTTCGGGTGGTTCATTTATGAACCATTAACTCTTGGGTTTCGATAAAGATATGGCTATCTATCAACTGTGATTTGGGTGTAGTATCACTTGAAACGGAGGCAACTGGACGCCCAGTGGACACAACTGCTCAACAAGATCGGCGGCTTTACCGGTTTGGATTGTTTGAAGCGGACCTGGAACAGGGGACGCTGAGTCGGCACGGTACCCCCGTCAAGCTGCAAGAACAGCCCTTTCGAATTCTGGCCCTGTTGCTGGAAGCGCCGGGCGAGGTCCTCTCGCGCGATGACTTGCGGAAGCGAGTCTGGCCGAAGGGAACATTTGTTGAATTTGACGGCAGCCTGAACACAGCATTGATGAAGCTGCGAGCGGCGCTGAATGACAACGCGGAGAACCCGGTGTTTATCGAGACTGTGCCGCGACGCGGGTACCGGTTCATTGCACCAGTGGAGATCGTGGAAGTAGAAGCGTCTCCGCTGATGACGGCAATCCGGATCGAAAGCGAAGACGAACGTGAATCGGTTGAACTGCCCCTGGACGGGGATCGACCAGTTGAAGAAACAAAACCAATAGAGCGCGAGTGGAGCGGTCTTAAGGCAGGGCCGGGGTGGTGGCCGGTTTTTGCGATGGCTGCTGGACTTGTGGCGGTGCTGCTCTTTTTTCTTTGGCCGCGCCTCGAACCGAAGGTGTTGGCGGTCAGCCAACTCACACATACAGGACAAGTGGATCCTTGGGGGAAACTGGTCACGGATGGAAGCCGAATTTATTTCGTGGTACGGGACGTTACCGGCTGGAATTTGATGCAGACATCGGTGGAGGGCGGAAACATCCAACGAACTCCCACCCCGTTTGATAACACGCGAATTTTTGATCTGTCGCCCGACCACGCGCAATTCCTGATCGGCCAATTCACGCACGAAGGGGAAGAGACAGCGTTGTGGTTCTGGCCGGTGCAGGGCGGAGCGCCGCGGCGCGTTGGCGACGTGATGGCGAAAGAAGCGGTGTGGTCGCCAAAGGGCGACATGATCGCGTTCGTGCGTGGCGAGACAATTCTGATCACCGACACTCAGGGCAGCGGGGCGCGGGAAGTGGCGCGATTCAAGCTGGCGCCCCATTCGCTGCTGTGGTCTCCCGATGGGAAGCGGCTTCGGTTCACGCAGAGCAACCTGGTGGAAGGGACCGATTCGATGTGGGAAATCGGGACGGACGGAAAATCCCTGCGGCGCGTATTGCCGGGCGAGGAAGGCGGGCCGCATGAAGGGAGCGGCACCTGGCTGGCGGGAGGAAATTACTTTGCATTTTCCACGGGCCAGGACTTGCGCGCAAACCTGGCGGTGGATACGCAAGCGAACCTGTGGCTGCTGGAAGAAAAACACGGGTTGTTCGGCTCACACAGCGGAGATCCCATTCAGTTGACCAAGGGGCCGATCGCATTTGATCATCCAACCGCGACGCCAGGCGGCTCACGGGTGTTTGCCATCGGCTCGCACAATGAGTACCAGCTTCTGCGGATCGACCCCAAAACATTGACGAAAACCGCGATGCTGGCCGAATCCGGCGCCACGGACATGGATTTTTCGCTGGATGGGCAGTGGGTGGTGTACGCGGCGCGGGAAAACGGGACGCTGTGGAAGAGTCGGATTGACGGAAGCAATCGCATGCAGTTGATGGCGGGAGCGACGGGAGCGTTTGCTCCGCACTGGTCACCGGACCAGAAGCAGATTTTGTTCACGGGATTTCTGCTGGACAAGCAGCCGCGGCTTTATGTGGTGTCGGCGCAGGGCGGATCGCCGAAGATGGTGTTGCCCATGGATAACCGATGGGCGTCGGTGTCGGGCGACTGGCGGACGGACGGACGACAAATCGTGCTGGACGTCCAGGACACGGCGACGGGTGGTGAATCCACGATCCGGATTCTGGACCTCGAATCTGGGCACTTGTCCACGATTGCCGGGTCAGAAGGGTTGATCGAGCCGCGTTGGTCGGCGGATGGAAGATACATCGCCGCCTTGAATCCGAAGAAAAAGCAGATTTTCCTGTATGACTGTAAATTGCTGAAGTGGACGGTGCTGGCGGAAGCGAATTTTCCATCCACGTTGCGCTGGTCTCCCGGCGGAGATGCACTGTATTTCCAGGATGCCGACGAGGTGGAAGAGTCAGTGTTCCGCGTGCCGATGGCGACCCGCGAGGCGGAACGGGTTACGCGATTTGGGGATTTGCTGAGTTCCGGGGCGGCGCGGTGTATCTTCACGGGATTGAGCCCTGACGGATCGGTATACGTTACGGTGGATCACGGGGACGTGGATGTGTACGCCATCGATTTGAAACTTCGCTGAAACCTTCAGCATTACGAGAATCCGCATCAAGTGCCCGAAGCAAACAGGTGGCGACGGTACGGCCAGCCAGTTGAGAATTGCGTCACACGAAAATAAGTGGACAAAACCTGGCTGCGGAAAGGCACTACACTGAAATAGCTCTCACAGGAGTGTGTGGCCATGAGACCCAGGCTGGTCTTTTCGTTGATGCTCGGAGCAGCAATACTTTTTGTGCAGGAAGTGGATGCGCAGACCCCGAAGAAAACAGGGGCCACGATTACTGGGACGGTTCTCGGCGCTGACGGGAAGCCGGTGGCCAGCGCCGGGGTGACCTGCGAGACATCCAGCGGATTGAAGCCGCGCGCAGTGCACACGGACGCAAAAGGTAGATTTTTCATCACCGGATTAAAGCAGGAAAGCTATGACCTGAGAGCTTCGTGGAATGGAGCGTACTCCGATTGGGAACGCAACATTCCCATGCGCAAAGGCCAGACGAAAGACGTCACGCTGATTCTGTTGAATGGAAATACGGCCCTGACTGGGAAGCAGCCGGTGCGAAAAAAGCAGTGAGGTTGGTGGATTGCTACCCCGCCACGCGGGCATTTTCTACAGTAACTCGTCTATTTTCAAAGCTATAAGTTAGATACTACCTAGTTACCCGGCATGGGGCACTAGTACTAAGACCCGGGTACCCCGTTGGGTGGAGCCATTGGGCCATTGTTGGAACTTTGGTGTGTCTCTAAGCTATTCAAACGATGGGTTGGGGGCCGCGCGGGGACAGCGGTTCCGCAAGGGGCCGTGTGCGAGCTACCCAACCCACCTTTACTTCCCACCTGGCAAATCTTACTTAATTCTCTGAAAACTGGTACGTTCGGAGCTCCTCGTGCATCCATCTTAGTGTGACCCGCCCAACTATAGGAAAGGAGCGGGTATTCAATCGAGGGAACTGCGTGGCTACAGGGAAAAGCAGACAGTTGCTAGTTTCCGCTGGCAGGTGGAGGTATTTGGTTCCGTGCCTCTTGCTGACGCTGTTAGGCATAGCGGGAAAGACGAGCGATGTGTCAGCCGGACTGCCGGAGCCTCTACAAGCCGCGCTGCGCGGCTATCACGACTATGTGGCCAAGGTGGAATCGCGCAACCAAGAAGGTTTTGGAAAAGGGGCATTTCTGTGGATCGATGAACTGCCCGAGCCAGCTAGAACCCATGCCTACGCAAAATTGAAGCAGGGCGGCGTGATGATGAAGCGCGTTGGCAAGGACGAGACGGAGGGCGCCGAAAAGCTTTCCGGAGGGATGATTCACGATTGGGAAGGAATGGTCTTTATTCCTGGGGCAAAGCTCAATCAGGTTCTGGGTGTTTTGCAAGATTACAACAAACATTCGTCGTATTACGCGCCTGATGTGGAGAGTGCAAAAATCGAATCGCGCGAGGGCGATCACTTCCGGGTTTCTATGAGGTTCCGGCGGAAAAAGATCGTAACCGTGGTTTTGAATACCGAACAGGATGTGATGTATTTCCGCGATACAGCGACGAGGGAGCACAGCCGGAGTTCCGCGGTGCGGATCCGCGAAGTGGCGAACCCGGGGACGAAACAGGAAAAAGAAAAATCTCCGGAGGAAGAGAATGGATTTCTGTGGCAGATGGATACGTGGTGGCGTATGGAGGAGCGTGACGGCGGCGTTTACTTGCAAAACGAGGCGGTGACGCTGACGCGCGACATTCCGGCCGGCTTGGGCTGGCTGATCGGATCGTTTGTGACCAGCATCCCGAAAGAGACCCTGCAGTTCACGATGAATGCGACGCGCGAGGCGGTTCTGGGGCCGAGCAACCGCTAGGCCGCGGAAGCCTGCTTTTTGCGGACCGCGATGAGCAAAACGCTGCCGGAGGTGGGCAGAGGGTGGAACCAACTTCGGGAGTGGGTTTCTCCAATTGGGGAGAGATCGATGCTGCCGGCCCACTGCCGAATCTGGTGGAAATCCCTGTTAAGGTAAATCACCCCGGCGCCCGCGCATACTTGGTAGCCCTTGCCGCGAGTTCGCAGAAAATCGAATACATCCCACAACTTTAGTTTTTAGAAGAAAAGCTTGATGATCTGAAGGTGCGGAGGCCCTGCAATCGGTAGAATTCCGCCCAAACCGGTTTCGCTGACCCCGCGTTCCGCATACCAACCGGCCACCGGGTTTCTCGCTGCTTGCTTTGGCGCGAGTTGCGCAAAATCAGAACCACCACGTAGAATTCCGGTTTGCTGCAAATTTCGAAAATTCAACACTCAAGTCGAGAGAGGGAAGCGCGGATGCTGCGAAGCGTGTCCTGCTTATGAGCCTATTGACGATGCGCGAGCGAATGAGGCTGTGGGGAAAACGATTCCTCTTTCCGGGGCTGGATCTCAACACTCGTTGCCGGTACCGCTTTCTTCCAAGATTTTTCCGAGAAGGACCAATTGACACTCTGGATGCGGGGTGTGGCAACGGAGCGCTGTCCTACGCCGCTTATCAGCGAGGGAACCGGGTTCTCGGCGTCACTATGGACCCCGGCCAGGTGAAGAAAGCGCGTGAGTATTTTGGTTTCCTCGGAACGGACACCGCCCGGCTGAAGTTTGAAATCTGCAACCTCTACGATTTGCCGCAGATTGAACGCAAATTCGATCAGATCATTTGTTCTGAAACCTTGGAACACATTGCGAGGGACCAACTGGTTATTCAGTATTTTCACGATCTGCTTAACGAGGGAGGAGTCTTGCACATATGTTGTCCATTTTCGGAGCATCCAAACAATAAAGGGCATATTTGCACCGACGAAACCGTTGGATGGCATGTCCGTGATGGATATACGCTGGAAAGTTACCGGGAGCTGCTCGAACCATTGGGATTTCGCATCGCGAAGAGTGCCGGACTGGGTTCGCCGTTACTTGTAAGACTGGCGGACCAGATCCAGGGCTTGTGGAACCGCAAGGGGTTTGCGACAGCCCTGCCGTTGTTCCTTCTGACGTGGCCTTTGCAATTTCTTGATTACCTGAATCCCGAAGTGCCATTGTCACTCTATGTGGAGTGCGTAAAGGTTGCTCGCGAACCGTAAAGGCGAAAACTTTATCACCAACTTGGAATAGACAAATACGTTGACCCCACCCGGAATCTTTCGAATCCACTCTGACCCGTGATCGCTAACCGCTGCTGAACCGCGGCGCAAAGCGTCTCGTGCGATAATCTCGGCATAAAGACCACAGGCTTGTTTGAGATCCGTCGATCGGGCGAACCGAAATAGCGAGAAGATAGGTGTAATGAGCGACCCGAAACAAGATCAAGCGTTAAGCGGGCAGGCACCGCTGTTGCGAGCACACATGCCCGAGCTGGATACGATTCGGGGACTGGCGATTCTGGGGGTGGTTTTTTACCACGGATTTTATTGGGCACGCGACCTGAGCGCCTACAGTTCCTGGCAGAGAGTTTTTCTGAAATCGATGTCAGTTGGACAGTACGGAGTGAACCTGTTTTTCATTCTTTCCGGGTTTCTGATCACGGGGATTTTGCTGAACACGCGGGATCGGAAAGATTACTACAAGCGCTTTTATATCCGGAGGGCATTGCGGATTCTTCCCGCCTACTATCTGACGCTGCTGATTCTGGTGGTATTCAAGATCACCAGTAAGGGTTTCTTGTGGATGAGCCTGTTGTACTCTTCGAACCTTTCACTTCTGTTCGGCATCTCCATGTCTTATACGGTGCTGTGGTCACTTGCCGTCGAGGAGCATTTCTATCTGGTGTGGCCGACGGCGGTAAGAAGAATCAGTCCACGAGGATTGTTGTTGCTGGCGATCTCTCTCATGGTTCTCTCTCCCGTTCTCCGGTTTTGTTGCAGTCTCTTGCCCGCGAAATATGGGGCGATTGTAGGAGGGTGTTCCTACTACACCTGGAACTGCTTCGATGGTTTGGCGCTGGGCGCGGTGATGGCACTGGTGGTCCGAAGGATGAACGATGACCACCGAAAATTCCTCCGCTTTTCCCTGCTCTTGATTGCTCTTGGATTTTTGATTGCCGCCGCGGGAATTCCGTTTGGAATCACAACGCGAATGAATCCGGTTGGCGAAGCCCTGCAGTGGGTTCCCTGGCATTTTGGGTTGGGGGGACTACTTGGAATATTCGTGGTAGCCGGGAGTGGGAAGTGGAAGGGTATTGTTGCGCCGCGAATTCTGACTTTTGTCGGAGCTATCAGTTACGGACTCTATCTTTACCACCTGCTGTTTTCGATGGCGTACCAGTGGGTGGCGAGGCGGACAGGGTTCGAGCAGCGTTGGAATCTGGATCTGTGGCAGAGAACCTGGCTGCCCTTCACAATTACGGCCACGGCCGCGGTTATGTTTTCGTATTTGTCGCGTTGGTATTTTGAAGAACCGTTCCTCCAGTTAAAGAATCGGTGGGAGAGGCCAGCCGACTCCTCACATGCACTTACGATTGGGGCCGCGAACGAGGCACCCGATACCATCAAGCCTTGAGACCGCTCCTTTTCGTGCCTCTGACGTGTTGAGTTTGAAGTGGGAGAGGGCGACAGTCCATGCCTGCAAATCTTCTCGCCAGGCCTTTGCCATTATTCGATTGAATGAATCCCGAAGCGCCGCTGCCGCCAGATATCGGGGGCATGAAGGTTTCTCGAGAGCTAGAGCCATGCCGCAAGCCTTTGGCGGATGATCTTTCGAAGAGGCTCCTCCCAATAACGGAAAACGAGGATCGAAAATAGTACGAGGATGACTGGAGTAAGCGGCGCATTGAGGTCGCTAAGAGATGCCGTAGTGTGCGCCAGGGTACTGCGTACCCAATCGCGAACGGGGAGCTGTAGCAGATAGACCGAATAGCTAGCGCCGCCCAGCAGAATCATGATGGGGTAAGAAAAGAAAGAGGTAATGACGTCCCTAGAGCTGGCGAGAGAGTAAAGCAAAACGGCGAACGGGAGAACCGCAACACTTACCCACGGGCCGGTAGTGAAAGAAAGACTCAGGATGGAGGCAAGTATGGCCAGGAAGGTCAAAAGAGGCTGTCTTGCGACAGAGCCAAAACGAACGAAAAAATTGCCCATAATCATTCCAAGAAAAAACTCTGGAAATCTCACGATGGGGAGCGGTATGGGAAGTGCAGCAACGGCATTGGGATTCCAGATACCCAGGCCTTGAGCGGGGGTATGGCACAGGATGCATACCAGCAAGGCGCCGGCGCCGAGCAGTTGGAATGCCCGCCGGGACATTGAAGCGATACGCATCTGGATGAAGGGAAAACACAAGTAGAAAAAGGCCTCAATGGACAAGGACCACGCCGGGTAATTCCAGGCACCAGTTAATTCCGGGCGCAGCGGATTCCATGCCTGAACCATGAATAGTACGGCGAGCGCGGATTTCAGAGATAAGGTATGAATTTGGAACGGCAGGGCAAGCAATAGAGAAAGAAAATAGACGGGGTAAATTCTGGCGAAGCGCGCTTCCCAGAATTTTGCGCAATTCTGGATGCCAGGAGCGAGTTCTGAGTACGTGTACGCGAGGATGAAACCGGACAGCAGAAAGAAAAGGCAAACCGCGAGATAGCCGTTGCTGAGAAAGATTACGACAGGAAGAGGAAGGGAGACACGATTCTTGATCCACGGCAGAGAATGAGTAAGAACGACGTAGAAGGCAGCAAAGAAGCGAACGCTAGTCAGGGCAGGTATGGAAGGGCTTCTGGAACGCCCCGCCAAGCCTGCAGGGTAACGGGGCGACGCTTCGACATTTTGCCGTGAAGAGACTTGAATTTCACCAGACATGATTAGTTCATTCAATCACAGAAGAGAAATGAAGTCGCTTTCAACCGGCCGGTAAAGGCTTCCTGAACAGAAATGGAGAAAGAATACTGTGGCCGATGCAAAGTTCAACTGGCCCCCGGGCAGAATTTCGCACTATCTCGAAACCCGCAGTACGACACATCTTTTCGACATGGCGCTCCAAGAAACGATATGGATGAGCAAGGACAAGAATTTCGTTCGCATGCCGGGGTTTGGTCCAAAGGTACCACTTTGCAAGTCCGAAATAAGAAAAGGTGTCAACTCCCAGAAAGAATAGCCCGCCAGGCCGTAGGACTCGGAAGATCTCGCCCACCACTTGCGGCGCGTTATGCACATGATCAAGCACATTGACGCATACGGCGAGCCCAAACTGTCCATCCTGAAATGGCAGAGCCTCCCCGGAAGCGCGAACAAAGTGCAAGGAAGCTCGCAGGGACATTATTTTGTGGAGAAGGTCCGGCTCGCAAGCAGGATTCACCAGAGGAAGCGGGTCGACACCGATGCGGAACGGGATGGACGGGATGAAGCCTAACAAACCTACCCCAAATCCACCGACTCCGATTTCGAGCGCGGGCGAAGGAAATTCCGACAGCCAGGACTTGAGGACACTGGTGGAGGATTCATTCTTGTCCAAAATTTGTTGAACGGTGGGAGCGGAGAGTCCCGACCAAAAGTCATTCTCCGCAGCTTGCGCTTGCTTCCAGCGCTTCCCTGTGGTCATTGCTCCCTCTTTCGCTCATATGCTTGCACGAGAAACGCGAAAGTCTCGCTGGCGTTGCGTTCCCAGGAGTACGATTTTACGGTGCGCGCGGCATTTTCTCCAATGGAACGGCAAAGCTCAGTCTGCTCGTAGAGCTTGCAGATGATTTTCGAGAGGGACGCACTGTCTTCCGCGTTCTGAAGCACAAAACCATCGAAGCCCTCAGTAATAATTTGCGATCCGCCATTGGTGACGCTGGTGATGACAGGAAGCCCGCTGGCCATTGCCTCAATCGGAGGCAGAGCAAAAGAATCATGTAGAGAGGGCCCGGCGTAGACGTCGGCGGCGGCGTAAAACAGCATGACGTCCGGAGATGGCTCGGGAAATTGCACGCGATCCTCCAGGCCAAGCTGACGAATTTGCTCAAGGAAGGGAGCGCGATCGTCTCGACCGACGACCAATAAACGCAAAGGAAGGTGCCGAATTGTCGCAACCGCGTTCAGGAGCGGGACGAGACCTTTTTTCTTGTAATCATTTCCCACCAGAACCAATACAAATTCGGCTTCGGAAAGTTGCAAGGCCTGACGCGTCTGCCGGCGGCGGCGAAGGCGTTCGGGCATGTTAAAACGCTCCAGATCTACGGAGTTGGGAATCACAGTGACATCATGCCGCGCAAAATGCGCAGTGATTTCCCTCGCGGTCAGCTGAGAAACGGCAGCCAGGCTGACCCGAGGATTGCGGTAGATACGGTTTTCCAAAGCCATGATCAGGCGGTAGTACAAAATGCGGTGGAGGAGTATCGGCCAACTCGACAATGGAGCATCCCACAGCCGCAAATCCTGATGTACGAGCCGGAAGAACTCCTGAAAGACGATGTGAACTACAATCGCGTCGGCATCCGAACAGTTGATCCCCGGGGAGAAAACGACGTCGAAGCGAAGTGAGCGGAAGGTTTGGTGAAACCGGCGGAGAGCCTGATTGGCAAAATACCACCAGATAAAATTCAGCAAATGCGGGCCAGGCAAGGCAGGAATCCGATGCCAGACGGCCTTTCCCGACAAGGGCGGTCGAGCGGGGGAGAGGGCAAATGGAACGACTTCCAGATCCTGTATGGACTGCGAGTAGATGTGAACTTCGCAGTCCGGCTGACCGAGAAAACGCTCAATCTGCTCGACGATACAGCGTTCTGTGCCATGGCGGCGGTCCAAGAACGGAGAAACCACCGCGATGCGCAATTCAAGCCTGCCCAGACTCGGAGGCGAACCCGGAGACGATCGGGGACCGAGTTGTTTCTTGTACAAGTTCCGGGAGACGAAAGAGAATGCCAAGAAGAATCCATAGATAGGCATTCATGATGTAGTCCTGGTAAACGACAAAACCGATATAGCTCATGGGAATCAGGAGCACGAAGGCGTACCAGAAGATGACAAAACTAAGAGGAAACCAGGGGGTGCCCCGAAGGCTGCTGGCTACCTTCCAGGCCGAAACGGAAATAGCGATGCTCAGGAATATCCACAAGCAAAGGCCCAGAATGCCAAGCTCCAGGATCAATTGTCCATAACCATTTTCAACCCCGATGCCCATGGGCGCCGCGTGCATGATGCGGGCAACGTATTGAACGCCAAGTGTGCAGGTGCCGATGCCGTATCCGGAGAGCCAGCGCTCGTACTCAAAGGCGAACATGAAATTCTTGAGTGGATAATCACGGGTCCGATGAACAAGTTCGCTCGTCGGGCTGTCAGGAGCGAGCGTTTCTGAATAGATCGCAAAGCGGGAAGCGATCTGATCGGGAAAGACAGTCATCATCACCACAAGGGCTAGGCCGACAACTAAAAGGGAGCGCTGAATGGTACGTAGGATGCGCCGTGCCTCACCCTGCCGCCAAGGAGCGCCCCACAGAAAGGCAGCCACGACGACGAGAGCATTACCCGCGTTCCACATGAAGACGCCACGAGAAGCGGTCATGATGGAGCCAATAGCAATCACTGCCACGCTTAGAAAAGCCAGATGCCTTCCGCGACGGCTGCGCAGCAACAGGTAGCCGCCAAATCCAAGCGCCACAAGCCAGGATAAAATAAGAAAATCCGCGAAGCGGCCGCCACTCACGAAGACACCATTCGGCCGGTAGGCGATAAGGCCGGAGATAGGTGAGATGCGATAGGTTGTACTCAGGTCACGAATATCTTCCTGGATGACGGTGGGGTTCAGGAATGTGGGCCCAAGAATAGACTGAGCGATACCCAGACTAACAACAATCAAAATAAGCCAGGCGTTGTAAGAGAAAAAACGACGCAAGTCCTCTTCAGATTCGAGTAGCCCGTACCCCACGTACATCAGCGGGACGTATAAAAAATAGACTTTCATCCCCAAGAGACCGTAGAAAATGCTGGTGGAGGCCGGATTGAACATCTGGATCACACCAAACCAGATGAATATCAGCAGCGGAATAAGAAAGGGCGGCTTAAATCCTTTTGTCAAACGTTCCCGCCTGGCGGCAAAGAAGGAGAGATAGAGAACGATGGCCAGCGCATCCTTGGCGAAAAAGATTGCCATATTGTTGCCCAGGTATTTGCGGAAGAGATCCTCAAAGAGAATCCAGCCGAGCAGGAGGTACAGGCCACGCCGCCAATCGTTGAGAATGGCAACCACGATGGCAGCCCCCACAAAAATCATTCCGGACACAACCAGCATGCTGAGGTTGCCTTCGAGAACGAGTTGAGCGGATTCGTAGGCCAGGCAAAGGACGCCGACAAAGGCAATGAGCGCCAGTCCGGGACTGCGGGAGAACCGGAAGGAGGGCATTGACCCAATCATGCGCATGGCGATGGCTCCATGCGAAACGAGGATCCGCCCGATTGGTCTCCGTCAACGTGTAGTTTTGGAAAGCTCATTCGTTCTTTCAACCGAGGAGAAATTATACGCTGCGACAGGGCAAATAGACGAACGCGAGAGTTCGCCGGCCGCGCAGAAGGAGGGACAAAGCTGGATTTTGCGGGAACAGCCGGAAGACCAAAACGCCAGATTCGACGTCTAACTAACGTGGTGGGGTCGGCCAATCGCGCAATGGGAAAAGTGGACTCAAGTCTTTTCTTTTCCAGAGCTTCGAAATACAATGGAACGCGAAGGGCTTTGGTTGGATGGAGCTCAAAACAAGCGGTAAAGAGTTAAGCTACCCCGCCTGAAGTGCAATTTAGACTGTGGCCTGACCACGAAACATTTCGCCTCTTTATGGCGTATTAGTGGTAGGCAAGCGACAAATTTGCGGGTTGGCAGTGTCTCTCCGCGCGGGTGGTTCGCAGCGGAATCGTGTGAGGCAAAGCATCATGAAGACGTGGCAAAGGGTCGGGATAGGACTCGGCGGAGCGGCGGTGCTGGGCGGAATCGTGTGGTTCAGCATTAACCAGGCGAATAAGGGCGTGGTGACGGTGCAGACTGCGAAAGTGGCGAAGGTGGACTCGCTGGTTTCCCAGGTGACCGCGTCCGGCGAAGTGAAGCCGACAACTTACACCAACATCACCGCGCAAGGGTTTGGGCGGATCACGGAGATCCTGGTCAAAGAGGGCGATCACATCAAGAAGGGCGACCGGCTGCTGCTGCAGGAGAATGTGCAGGCCAACGCGGATGTGCAAGCGCAGTCGGCGGCAATCAATTCCAACCAGTCCGGTGTGCAGGTGGCTGAGTCCAGCTACACGGCGGCGAAATCTGACTTGATCCAGCAGGAAGCCAACATGGAGAAAGCCAAGCTGGATTACGATCGCGGCCAGGGGCTTTACAAAGACGGCCTGATTCCCAAGCAGGATTTCGACCAGCGGAAGACCGCTTTCAACGCCGCGGCAGCGGCTGTTGATGCGTCCAGGGCCCGCATGCAGATGCAGAAGGCGCAACTGGAGCTGGTGCGCTCGAACCTGGACCAGAGCAAGGCAGTGCTGGTGCGCACGAAAGATGTACTGCAGAAAACGACATACTTTTCGCCGATCAACGGGATCGTGAGTTACCTGCCGGTCCGGCTGGGCGAGTATGTGGTGCCGGGAATTCAGAATGCGACGGGAAGTTTTTTGATGACCCTTTCGGACATGTCCGTTGTGACTTCGGAAGTGAAAGTGGACGAAACCGATATTGTAAATGTCCGGATTGGCCAGGATGCGGATGTGACGATTGACGCGATCCCCGGCAAAGTGTTCAAGGGCAAAGTGACGGAAATCGGCTCGCAGGCGGTTTTGCGGAGCTCTGGCCTGGCAACGACACAGACCACGACGAGCAACCAGGAAGCGAAGGACTTTAAAGTGGTGGTGACGCTGGAAAGTCCGCCGGAAAATCTGCGTCCCGGCCTTTCCACGACGGCAAAAATCAGGACCGCGGAAAAGAAGGGTGTGATTGCGATTCCGATCCAGGCGCTGGCGGTGCGCTCGCGCAAGGATCTGGACGAGGCGGCAAAGAACGGCAAGAAGGACAGCAACGTCACGCTGGCCGCGCCCGCGCCTGTTACCACCGGTGATCCCAAGAAAGATGAGATTCAGGGGGTCTTTGTCATCAACGGCAAGAAGGCGAATTTCCGTCCCGTCGAAACCGGTATTTCCGGTGTGACCGATATTGAGATTTCCAAGGGATTGCAGCCGGGAGACGAAATCGTGGTGGGAAGTTACAAAGCGCTGCGCACATTGAAGCCTGAAGCGGCGATCAAAGTGGACAATACGGCACCGAAAAAGATTGAAGAAAAAGAGTGAGTTCGCCTGAGGACAGGGAGAAGCGGATGCCCGCAGAGATCACAGCATCAGAATCCTACCGGCAAGATCTGGTGGACGCCGGTATCGTGATTCGCACGGAAGCGCTGGCAAAGGTCTACGAGATGGGCGCCGAAGAAGTGCATGCGCTGTGCGGAATCGACGTGGAAATTCACAAGGGTGAGTACGTGGCCATCATGGGGCCGTCGGGCTCCGGCAAATCCACGCTGATGAACCTGATCGGATGCCTGGATTCACCTAGCTCCGGTCGCTACTGGCTGGCGGGGCGGCTGGTGAGCGAATTGGACGACGACGAGTTGGCGTATATCCGGAACAAGGAAATCGGGTTCGTGTTCCAGACCTTCAATCTGTTGCCGCGCGCAACCGCCCTGCACAATGTGGAGCTGCCGCTGATCTACAACGGAACTCCATCGGAAGAACGCATCGAGCGGGCGAAAAAGGCGCTGGAGCGCGTGGACCTGGTTCCGCGGATGCACCACAAGCCGAATGAGCTTTCGGGCGGCCAACGGCAGCGCGTGGCGATTGCCCGGGCGCTGGTGAACAATCCTTCGATCGTGCTTGCCGACGAACCGACGGGGAACCTGGATTCGAAGACCGGCGAAGAAATCATGAATTTGTTCGAAAACCTGCACGCGCAGGGGAACACCATCATTCTGGTAACCCACGAGATGGACATTGCCCAACATGCGCATCGCGTGATTTTTATCCGCGACGGAAAAATCGCTTCGGACGAGAAAGTAGTCAAGAAGTAGAGTTTCGAGACAGCCGTCTAATACCCGAAAATCTTCTGCTGAATTTCCGGCAAACTTTCCGGCTTAACGAACCGGGGACGCATGGGAAATCTCCGCGTCGGCGAAGGTTTCCGGCACGGCCAGATAGGTGCGCGAGAGCCGGTCGTGCCAGGTCATGGCATCCTCATCCCAGAGGGCCCATAAGAATCCCAAGAAAAAGGTGCTTGCGGAAATTATGTAGCCCGCGGTGCGCCAGAAGAGTTGTTGCGCTGTCGGGGCGTCGCCTGTGAAACTCGCGACCTGCAAACCCCGAACCATCATTCCCGGAGTAGTTCCGCCAAAGATGGTAAAGAGGCCGAAGTATTGGATATAGACGAAAGCAAAAGTGGAGAAGCAAACCACTGCGCTCAATTTGCTCAGCGTGAATTGCCCGCCCAGAGAGCCAAAGAGAGCGAGGAAGCCTCCATAGGCGAAGGCCAGGCAGGCTGCGTCAATCAGTGCGGCGCGCCGGCGTTCGCGCAATGTGGCAACTGGGTAGAGGTCCGACGGCGACTCCTCAGGAGCCTCGGGAGCTTCTTCCTGCTCCTCAGACAAAGGCGGCAAAGAGACGTCAATGAGAAGCCGTGCGTCATCTGGCTCGGCTTTTTGGGGCGGTCTGCCGATCGCAATGGTGAACGCGAACTCGTCGTTGGGATCGTGGGAGCCGATCTGCGGCTCTTCCGTCTGCAGGGCCACCGCTGCTGCGGGCTGGCGGCTCTCAAAGGGAAGTTCCGTCTGCGCTTCGTTGGGGAAGGCCTTCCTGCGGCGCGCACGGTACGCCTGGAGGCGCTGATTCAGCTCCCCGCGCCATTCCTCTTCGCCAGACGAACGCAAAGCCAGATTGCCCCGCGTGGAGGCAGGTGATTCCGCCAAGGAAGAGATTTCAGGATGGTCACAAAAGTGACAGGCGCGCTCTCCGGAAGAGAGCACCGCGCCACACTGCGAGCATATTGTATTCACCGGTAGTTTTTGCGCTGCGGACGCTCTCACTCCGGTGAGGAGCAGAGAGCGAAATAGTATCACTGGAAGCGAATGCTGGACAGGTAGGAAATCGAGGGGTGGAGCTAAAGAGTTAGTAGGGGCGGGCTAAAGTTCGACCTGTTGGGCCAGCATTTCGCGGTTCAAAGCGATGCGGCGGCCGAGAGCTACAGCCGCAAAATGGGCGCAGCCGGCACGTTCCTCTTCAGCCCATCCGCGTACGGCAGGGAAGATTTTGGCAAAGCCCTGGTCGAGAAGATTCAGAAAAGAATAGTAGGCCGCGACAATCCGCAGGCCGGAACGATCTTCTGGGCGGTCGGGGCACAACTGGAGAATCTGTATGACGCGAGTGTAATCGCGGCCGGCGGCCCGTACCTGAATTCCGGTAACGTCCTTCACATCTTCTGTGATGGAAGTGTGCAAGGACGACGCCGTCAATGACCGGCAATAGGAGACAAAAAACATCAGCAAGGTCAGCAGCGAGAAGGCGAGAATGAAAGCGGCCATCATCGGGGCACCGCCACCAGGCGAGCCGGAGTGAGCCGGGAATCTTCCGAATAGCGCATGATCGTCAGCGCCCAGGAGACGGGCAGGAAGCAGCCCAGAATCGGGCCAAGATACTGGACAATTTCGGAGTTCGGCGCAAGGTTAACCAGCGCATAGCTTCCCGCGTACGCACTGAAATAAAGGCCCAGCGAGAGAACCATTTGCACGAGGCGGGTGCGTGTCTCCTGCAGCTTGAGCACAGCACCCCACAGCAGATAAGTTAGAACGAGGCCGACAAAGTAGAGGTTTTGCGAGAGTTCGAGGGCAAATCTCGTGGCGAGGCGCTCCGTGGACTGCGCAACGACGGCATAGGTGAATCCGGCCGTCCCTATGAGCAGCAAGACCGCCACTAATCGAACATAGCGGGAAACGTTTAATTCAGCGAAAACACGTGAAGCGAGGCTGATCACCGCGACGAACAAAGTGACGGTGAGCAAGCAATCCGTGTAAAAATAGGCGTACATGTACTGCGGCGAGTCCAGCGAATAAAAGCGCAAGACCGCCTGGCGGATGAGATCCGCAAACAGCGAGAGAATTACATAGAGATTTAAGAAAAAATATCTGAGAAAAGAACTCCGCATTAGCGAACAGGCGACAAAACACACCCCCGCACACATTCCCACAATCCAGATTGCCAGTGCGATTCCGCTAGGCATTTTCCTCGTACAATCTGGCCGGTCCGGGAATCAGATCTTCAGATGCAAACCGGCCCAATCAATTCGATGGCGGCGGAAACTTGGGAACTGGCGAAACACCGTTGGCCATGATAACGGCGGTCTTGCCATGTGCCGTCACCAAGGACTTCAGTTCCATTGCGCCAGCAAGTATGCCTAAAGCAAGAGCCAATGCACCTAGTTTACGTGACATTTTAGTGCCTCCGAGAGCGGGATAACGAACGGAGACACTCTACTCTATACTAGAGTAGTGTCAAGTACGGCACACTATGACTCTGTGCAAAACCGTCAACGGAACACGGCCCAGTACTTTCGCCCAGCCTTCGCTAGACGAGAGCGTGGACCGCTTCCGACAGCAGGGAGTGTAGTGTTCCAAAACGTATAGCAGCAACGGTACCTAAGTGCCAAGTTGGATGGTACGAAAGTACTATCGGGGACGGGAAATCCTCTTTCGTTTCGCGTCAATGCCTCTGAAAAAAGCAGCTCACAAGCTTGATCTAGCCAGCAAATTCCAGCATCCACTGAATTGGGCGCTGTGACACCTTCCCGGCCGACACCCGCGGCTTGACACTTTCGGCGGTTCATTCGTAGCATAAAGAATTGCACTTAGCCGGCGTAGCTCAGTGGCAGAGCGAGGGTCTCATAATCCCTAGGCCGTGGGTTCGATTCCCCCCGCCGGCACCATTGAATCCCGAAGACTTACCCTGATTTCGACTTCCTGATTTTGCAGTGAGAATCCTGAGGAGATTTGCGTATTTCGCGATCCGTCGCGAACACGTTCGGGATCTCCCTGGAATTCTGATTTCCTCAGTTATCCCCGATTTCGCCGAGGCTTGGATGAACGATTTCGCTCCCCGAATCCGCTTAAATTCGTCCACCCTCTATCCGTATTAAGTCGGTTTGACATAACGATGCGAACTGTATTGAATTATTGGTCTGCCCAAGCCAGCCGGACTGGATAGGGTGATACCTGCCTTTGGGGGAGTGCGCAATGAGCACGAATCTATTGAATCCCACGGGACCCGATTCCTGCGCGCCTGCACGTTGCGCCGCGAGTTGCCCTAAATCCCTGATGGTTCGGTGCGTGTTGCTGGCACTGCTTATGCTGACCCTCCGGTTGCCTACGGCGCAAGCGCAAGTTTCGGCGAGTATCCACGGGATCGTTACGGATGCGTCGGGCGCGCCGGTAGCCCAGGTGGCCGTGCGGGCGAAGAACCTGGAGACCGGGGCGATACGGACGACAAATACCGACGATGCCGGCAGGTACCTCGTGCTCGCCCTGGCCGTCGGCAAGTATGAGGTGCGGATTTCGAAGAGCGGTTTTCAAGACGCTGTCCAGAGCGGAATCTACCTGGTAGTGGGCCAAGAAGCCAGCGTCGATCTTCGGCTACAACTGCCCACGGTCAAGTCGGAGGTAAACGTCACTAGCGACGCGCCCATTGTTAGCGTAACCACCCGGGACATCAGCGGTCTGGTTGGCGAGCAGGCGGTGAAGGATCTGCCCTTGAATGGACGCAGTTACGATCTGCTCCTTCCCCTGAATCCGGGGATTGTGAATTTTACTTCGCAGAAAACGGGCGGAACCGGGATTTCCAATTCCACCACGGCGAACAATTTTTCCGTGACCGGCAATCGCCCGCAGCAGAATATTTTCCTGTTGAATGGCGTTGAGTACACCGGCGCGGCGGAGAACAATATGACGCCGGGAGGGCCGAGCGGAATGCTGCTGGGCGTGGAGGCTGTGCGCGAGTTTAACGTGCAGCGGGATTCCTACAGCGCGGAACTGGGCAAACGTCCCGGCGGGCAGGTGCTGATCGTGACGCAATCGGGGAGTAACCAGTGGCACGGCGCGGTGTTCGAATTCTTGCGAAATAACGCGCTGGATTCGGCAAACTTCTTTGATCAGGGCTCGGCTCCGCCGTTTCAGAGGAACCAGTTTGGCGCTTCTTCAGGCGCCGCGATTCAGAAGAACAAGACGTTCGTGTTCGGCAATTACGAAGGATTCCGGCAGAACCTGCACCAAACGTCGGTGGCATTCGTGCCCGATGCTAATGCGCGTGCGCAAGCAGTTCCCAGCGTTCAGCCGCTCTTGAATCTCTGGCCGATCGCTCCCCCAGGGGCGCCGGATGCTTCGGCCGGCACCATCAATGGAGTCCCCGTGGGCATCGCGACGGTCTTCAGCAGCCCGCTGCAGACGATTCGTGAAGATTTTGGAACTGCGCGCGTCGATCACGTTTTTTCACAAAAAGACTCTCTCGCTGCAATTTATACCATCGATGATGGCGGCGACGTTACGGCAACGCCCGTGAACCCGTATGGCTCCGACATTCTCAATTTACGCGAGCAGGTCTTGAGCCTTGAGGAAACTCATATTTTTTCCCCCTCTCTTTTGAATACCGCGCGATTCGGATTTTCGCGCGCGGGTTATTTCTTTACGGGGGAACCGACGCCGGGAACTCCCGCTGCGAGCGTGCCGGGATTCCTTACCGGGCTGCAGGTGGGCGCGGTGGTGGTTGGCGGCAGCGCGGCATCGAACCCGCAGGCATCGCTCGGTCTCGCGGGGAGCAACAACGGAAGCAATCTGCACATCGCGCGCAATCTGTTTACGTATGAGGATCACGTGACGATGACGAAAGGGCGCCACCAATTGAGTTTTGGCGCCTGGTTTCAGCGATTTCAGTCCAATGAGATCATTGCGCTTAGCCAGTACGGGCAGGCCACGTTTTCGAGCTTGACGACATTCCTGCAGGGCACCACCTCTTCTTTTTTGTTTGATCCGGCGCCGACGAAAATGTACTGGAGATCGTTGTTCGGAGCGTTTTACGCTGAGGATGTCTTCCGTGTCAGCTCCAAACTGACAATTTCGCTTGGATTCCGCGACGAATTTTCAACGGGATGGAATGAGGCTCACGATCACGCGGCCAATTACACGTTCACGAATGGGGTAATTTCCTCGCAGCCGCGGATCGGCGGCTCGCTCTTCACCACGAATAACGCGAAGTTTCTGCCGCAACCGCGCATTGGCGTGGCGTGGAGCCCGTTCGGCCGCAAGACCGTGCTTCGCGCGGGATTCGGCATGTACAACGACCTGCAGGATGCGCTGGGGTATCGCGCGGATCAGAACGCGCCGTTCAATCCGGTTTACAGCATCACAGCCTTTAAGGTTTCTTCCTTCCCCGTGGACCCCGCAGCCCCAGTGCCGGCGGGCGCGAAGCTCGTACCCGGTGGAGTTCAGCCGGACATGAAGACGCCGACTCTGATTTCGTGGTCGCTGCGAATTGACCGGGAACTTTCGCCGAACACGGTTCTGACGATCGGGTATGTCGGCTCGCACGGGTACCACGAACTGATCGGGATCGACGCCAATGAGCCATTCCCGGTGGTTTGTCCCGCTTCTCCCTGCCCAGCCGTTTATCCTACAGTCAACGCCAGCGCAAACCCTCCGGTGACGATTGCGACGGGATTCCCAGTCGGCTCGCCTTTGGCCGGTGCACCAGTCCCCGCAGGTTCGTATTACATTCCTGCTGGCACTCCCAGGGCGAATCCCGCGATCGCAAACACCTGGACGTGGTTCTCCGTTGGTAACAGTTCGTATCATGCGCTGCAGGTGGACCTGCGGCGGCGATTCAGCCATGGGCTTTCGGTGCGCGGGGTCTACACACTTTCGAAAGCGCTGGACGATGGGGATTCGTTGAACCAGACGACCGCGGGGAATGCTCCGGGGCTGGTGTCGAATCCGTTTAATCTGGCCGCGGACAAGGGACTTGCAACCTATGACGCGAGGAACGTTGGCGTGGTCAACGTGCTGTATGACTTGCCATTTGGCCGGGGACAAGCGTTTGCGCGTGATGTGAACGGATGGCGCGACAAGCTGGTGAGCGGCTGGACGGTATCGAGCATTGTCACGGCGCAATCCGGATTTCCGTTCACGCCGCAGCTCAGCTACAACCCATCCAACAACGGAGACACGCGAAATCCTGTCCGGCCATTTCTGAATCCCAATTTTAAGGGTTCCGTGGTTCTTGGCAATCCGAACCAGTGGTTTAATCCAGCGGCTTTCATTGCTCCGCCTTCGTTGAGCGGGTTTTACGGAAATGTTGGCAGGAACACATACATCGGGCCGGGCCTTGCCACCTGGGATTTTTCGGTACTGAAGAACACCAGGATTCGCGAGAGCCTGAACCTGCAATTCCGCGCGGAGATTTTCAATCTGCTGAATCGCGCGAATTTCAACACGCCGAATCTGATTGTGTTCACGCCACCGACTGCGACCAACACAACCGGATTGTCGGGCACGGCGGGAGCAATCACCAGCACATCCACGACGGCCCGGCAGGTGCAGTTCGCGCTGAAGCTGCTCTGGTAAGTCGATTGACAGTTTTGGCGGGCTCCGGCAGCATAGCGGACCAGTGTCCACTTTTCCCTCTTTATCATCGCAGATTCCGGACTTGATTCTGGCAAACCCGACGGCGGGCGGCGGGCTTGGGCGCGAAGCTCTGTCACGCCTGAAAGCGTTTACTTCGCAAAGCCAGTGGAACGCGGAATTTCGCAGCCCGGAGAGTTGTGCGGAATTTGCGCAAATCGCGCGGGAAGAGGCTGCTGCCGGACGCGAGCGTATTTTCGCGCTGGGAGGCGACGGCACGTTCCAGGCGCTCTTAAACGCTGTTGCCAGGAACGTAGGCGTGTCCATTGGAGTCTTGCCGGCAGGGGGAGGGAACGATCTGGCCTCGGCATTGGGATTGCCGCCGGATCCTGTTAAAGCCGCGGGGATGATTCTTACGGACGGAGAAGCCGTTTACCTGGATGCGGCGCGTGTGCGCACTGCCGATGGGGTGGAACGCCTGTACATGGGCGGAGGAGGAGTGGGGCTGGACGCAGAGGCAGCGCGGTTCGCGAGCGGGGTTTACCGCAAGATTCGCGGAAGGAGCCGGTATCTTCTTTCCGCTATTCGCGCGCTCGGAAAATTCCGTGGAATCGATGTTCGTGTTTCTCTCGAAGGCACTAAACAAACATCTGTGCAAGGCACGGCACTTGTGCTTGGGGTTCTGAATACGCCGAGCTACGGAGGGGGATTGCGGCTGGCTCCGGAGGCAAATCTGGAGGACGGGCGGCTTGATTTGGTACTGCTTGAAAATCTCAGCGGTTTCGAAATTGCCAGGATGCTGCCGCGGATGGCAAGGAGCGGTGAAATTCGCACGCGGCGCATTCAAAGGTTTTGCGTCACGCGATCGCGAATCGAAACCGACCGACCGTGCGCGTTTCATGCGGATGGAGAAATCATCGGGCTGACACCGGTCGAGATTGCGGTAGTGCCGCGAGCGATGCGGGTATGGCGTCCGCGGCCTGCGAAAGCGCTTTAATCGACGAAATCGATGACCGCGCCTTCGTGGCGATAGAGGAAGCCGACGAACTGGCCGAAATTCGGCGAGGCGACATTGTTAAAGACGGCATTGAAATTGCCGTGGTTGGTCACGTTGAGCGTGTAGACCCCAAGACGAACATGGTGCACTTTGCCGCCCCGGTTTCCGAGAAACGGCACGCGAAACTGGCGATAGAGTTTCATATCGAGTGAAAAATATTCCGGGAAGCGCTTGCCGTTGGGCGTGCCCACATACTGCTGCTGAACGTCAATTGGCGAGTAGGGGAAGCCGGAGTGAACGTCCACGAGAGGGCTGAACGTAAGCTTCCAGGGCAACGCGAAGATTCCCCAACCAACGACGCGATTGGGAATGTCCGACGGGAGGATGCCGTACTGATTCGGACGGATCACCGGGGCCGCGAAGGGGATATAAACATTCGAAAGGCTGTTCAGATCTCCGCGAGCGCGGCTCCAGATGTAGGAAACGTTGATCTGATCGTGTTCGCGTAGCGAGTAATGCGCCGTTGCTTCCATCTCGCGATAGTGGGAAGAGCCGGTATTGGTGAGTCCCTCGAAGGACGGGCCGCCCGAGGCTGAGGTGAATGGATTCACTGTGAAAAGGTAGGTGGCGTGGCTGTCGAGGTAGCCGACGCGCAGCTGCAAATTTTTGTGGAGTTCGTGTTCGATTTGGCCATTCCAGGTGACGTCACGGGGAGTGGTGCTCGGCTGCCTGGGCAACAGGGGGGAAGTCAGCGGGTTTATGTTGGCGACGTAGGCGTTGATGTAAGTGATGGGAGCGCCGATGGGCAGGCCGGTGGTGTCAAATTCGGTGATGGTGCGGTTTGGATTTGCCGCGAAATTGGCGGCGAGAAGCGGCAGCACGCCAAAGAAAATACCGGAGCCCGCCCGAATCACGGTCTTGCCGTTTTTTCCCGGGGAATAAGCAACGCCGGCGCGGGGTGCAATCGCGAAGGGCCAACCAGTGGTCTCGGTGGAGATTCGGGCGCCGAGATCCACGCTCCAGTGGGAATCCAGAACCCAGTGATCCTGGAGAAACTCGGCGACGGAACTGTCGGAAGGAGACTGGGAGGTCGCGGCGCCAAAGGTGATCTGCTGCGCAAGCGAATTGTCCAAACGAAGAATTTGAATCGGGTGCGATAAGGTGGTGCCGAAGAACGAGCGGTAGTCAATATCGGCGCCAACGCGGATCTCGTGTTCCCCGTGCCAGTGGACCTTGGGGAATTGGAACGACGGAACGGCCTGGAACTCTTTGCCCCGGCGCGACCACTGATTGAAATAGTTGCCGCCATATCCCTGCGGCGTGATGAGCATGTCTTGCGGCCCCTGGCCATGCGCATTGCTGTCAAAGCGCATGTATTGCGCAACAACGGCAAGGATGGCGCCGGAACTCAGTTGATACTTGTCGTTGAGACCGATGGCTACGCCGCTTTGGTCGAGGTCATTTGAGGCGCCGAGCGGGACAAGCGCGCTGATGTCCACGTGCTGCTGACGCAGGGGGAACGCGTTCACAGTCATCGTGAGCACATGGTTGGGCGCAAGAATCGCTTCGAGGGTGGTGAACGAATTGAATCCCTGACGCTTGCTGATATCGAACGGCCAGGGGAGACCCTCCACCGTGGTCTTTTTCATTTCGTACTGGAAGGATTCCGAGAGCAGGAACTTGTGAGGAATAAGGGGCGCATCGAAAGAGACGCCGGGAATGGCTTCAGCGATTCCAACCATGCTGCCATTTTTCCCCAGGACGGAGGGGACGATCCCTCTCAGTTTGAAGCTGTACTGGTCATCCGGTGGCCGGGTTTCGATGGTCGTCAATCCACCCGAAAAACTGCCCAGGCTGGCGTCGTATGGAGTTTTGTAGACGGCGAAGGATTCGACTGCATCCGTGGGGATGGGAACGCCAAAACTGCCCGTAACCGGATCGGTGGTCCGGGCGGAATTGACGAGCAGCAAGCTCTGGTTTTCGTCGGCGCCCTTGAAGCTCAGCTTGCTGTCGAGCGTCTTGATAACTCCGGGTGTAAACGGAAGGATGTCTTTCACTTTTTCCTGCGGCGTGGGAATGGAGATGATTTCGGCGTTTGTAACCGTGGCCGGCGGCGGGGCGGCAGTCTCCGTGGCGATGGAGGCGGCGGTTTCCTTCACTTCCACCTTTTCGGAAACAACATCGAGCTCGAGCGTAAAATCCTGAACGAGTTGCTGTTTGGGGTTCAGGGCAACTAACTTCGTGATGGGTTTGAATCCTTGCAGGTTGATGGAAATAGTGTATGTGCCGGGTTCGAGGTTCTTGAACTCGTATCCGCCATGTTCATCCGTGTCGGCGCTCAGGGGAGTGCCGTGCAGCGGATCGCCGGAGACTTTGACGGAAATTCCAGCAACGCCAGACAGGGCGTTGTCTTGCATCGTTGAGACGGTTCCGCGGATGGATCCCGCCTGGCCGCTCGGTTGTTTCGGGGAAGCATCTTGCGCGAACGCTGAGGAAGCCGCAAACGAGAGCACAATGGCGACGGCAGTCCGCGAGATCCAGGCCCAAGCGTTGTGCCAGATGGTGCTGCTGGTAAGAGGGCTGTTTCCCGGCTGGAAAAACAGGGATGGGACTGGATTAATTTTCCGGCTCATGCAAAGACTTGGAAAACCTTTCTTTCAGTTTATTCGGGGGAGCTGCTTCAGTTGGCGGAGATCCTTCTCCTCGCAATTCCCGATGATCCGATTCCGATCTATTGCCTTCCCCATGTCCACTGCCGCTGGCGAGAGATACTGACGTTGCGGCGGCGAAACCTTCGGCCCTGCGTTCGACAGGCCCACACACCAAAAACCGGACAGTGAATTGTTTACGTCTGTCCTTGCAACTTTGCATCGCACGGATCGTAGAGCGCGCTCCTGATAATGGTAGCAGAAGGCACTCGGGCAATCGCCTAAGAGAGTCATATTATGTTTCTTGACAGCAAATGTTGCTCAAATAAAAGCACTTACAGTTTCGAACTCTTCCCTGGCGAGCCCGCTGCTCAGCTTTTCTTCCGGTCGATTTTCAGATTGATCACCATTTCCTTGCGGCTATCGAGGGCGGACACATTGCGCACCGGCGATTTTGCTCCCTCGAATTCGGCGTGAACTTCATAGTCGGCATTCGGGTCGAGGCCGCTGAAACGGTAATTCCCTTCGGCGTCGGCAAAATTGCTTCGGACCGCGTTGGTCCTGAGGTTTTTCAGGAACACCACGCTGTTTTGCAAAGGATTTTCGGACTTATCAGTGACGACGCCGTGGACCGTGCGCAGCTGTGTTTCCTTCTTGGAATCCTGGGGAGCGGCGGCGAACACGAAGAGAAAGAGGAGGCTGAAAATACCGGCCACGGGTCGCGCGTATTTCATTTCGGTTCCCCTGCCTTTGCTGGCTTGGTGCTTTCCAGCTTGAACGTCAAGCGTTTCTGTAAATCCGCCATGTTGGCCTCAACAAGCTGCGATTGTTCCTTGTAATTTTTCTGGCGGATGACCACTTCATATTGGATGCCGTCGGGGACCCGTATGGCAAATTCACCGCGTGAGTTTGTGTAGGTGTCATACCGGAACTTCTTTTCCCCCTTGCGCCGGATTTTCACCTCGACGCCGGGGAAGGCGAGGGCGCGTTCATTGAAGACGGTCCCAAGAATCAGAAAGGGCGGAATCTTGCTCTTGTGCTTGCTGGTGCTGGAGCTTCCCTGGGCGGGCGTTGCCGGAGGCGCGGGAGCAGGGGCTGCCGGGGAGCTGGGCGGGGACGGCGGGATCGGTTGCTGAGCCGCGGAAAGGCAAGGCAAAGCGAAGCTGGCGAGAAAAAACGTTGCCGTCAGAAAGCGGATGCGCGGAAAGTTGAGCCGGAGATGGTTCACGTCAGGTTAGATGGATTCCAGGAATTACGAGGATGCCCGGCGAGACGGCGGAGGTTCGTTCACTCTTCTTCGTCTTCGGCGTCATCTTCGTCGTCCTCGTCCTCCAGGAGATCGCCGTTTTCATCAAATTCGTCATCGTCCTCGGCGTCTTCCTCGTCCTCTTCTTCTTCGTCATCATCCTCTTCGTCGAGGTCATCGGAAATGGGGTTCAGCGCCACGGGATGCGTCTGTGAGACTTCCAGTTCGCACTCGCACTCCGGGCAGCTCAGGATTTCTCCCTCTTCCACTTCGTCTTCGTCCACATCGATTTCAGCGGAACATTCAGGGCAACGGAGCACGTCTCCATCCTCCGATTAGATTTTCAGCCGGTGCAGCTTGAAATCCCAGGACCCACCAACCGGCGTATTATATACCGGGCGTGTGAACCTTCTGTCGAGGCTCATTCTCCGGCTATTCAGTGTAACTCAACAGCTTCGATGAAAGAATAACAGGCCATGGCGAGAGAATACCCGGATCGGCCGGTGGTGGGCGTGGGCGGAGTGGTGATTGAGAATGGCCGTGCCTTGCTGATTAAGCGGGGGAGCGAGCCGCTGCTGGGGCAATGGTCGATCCCGGGAGGGACGCTCGAGCTGGGCGAGTCCTTGCAGGAGGGCGTCGCGCGGGAGTTGCTGGAGGAAACCGGGCTTGAAGTGCGAGTGTTGGACATGATCGAGACGTTCGACCGCATCTTTCTCGATCCGGCGGCGCCCGATCGGGGAAACAAGGATCGTCCCAAGTATCACTATGTGATCGTGGATTATCTTTGCGAGCGGTTGACTGGCAAGGCGAAGGCGGGAAGCGACGTGACGGATATTGCGTACGCCACGGAAGATGAATTGGAAAAATTCCATATGACGTCGACGGCCACGCGAGTGCTTCACCGGGCCTTTACCATGGATCGCGAACGTCGCAAGCAGTGCTAACGAGACGCGGCGTGGCGTAACTCCCCTCAGGAATTATTTCGCCAATTTCAGTATTTCAATGTTGCCGTTGGAGTTCGTGAGGGAAAGCGTGCATGCGCCATTGCCGATCTTTCCGGTCAGAGAGTCTCCGCCGACTTGGCCGACGGTGGTGATGGGCAATTCGCTGTTGATGCGGCCGAAAGAGGTGCGGGCGGTGAGCGTATAACCGGCGTTTTCGGGGAGGCGGACCTGGATGGGGGAAAAGGAAGTCTTCGCCGAAATGTTTTTGCAGCCTGTCGAGGCTCGCGTCGCGGTCAGCATTATCGCCCCGTTCTGATTGTCCACGGTAATGTGGCCCGAGATATCGTCCAGCGTGACGGCAGCAAAGCTGGTGCGGGCGATAGCGTCTCCCTTCACGGAACTTGCCGTAACCTGGCCGTTTGAATTCTCGATGGTGAGGTTTCCATTCACGCGTTGGATGGTCACCGCGCCGAAACTTGTCTTTGCGTAAGTGTCGGCGCCCATATCGGTCAATGAAATGCGGCCATTGCCCGTGGTTGCCTTCACGCCCTTTCGCAGGCCGCTGGCTTCGATGGCCCCGAAGGAAGAGTTCAGCGTGGCGCTGCCTTTGATTTCATGGACGGTGATCGTGCCATTGGAGTTCTCGACCTCCACGCCGCCGTTGATCTGCTCGAGCGACACCTCGCCGAAACTGTTGCGGACGTAAACATCTTCGCCTGTTGGTCCGCCGGCGACGCGGCCGTTGTTGGCCGTGCACTTCACGTGGCCGGTGACGTTAGTAAAGGTGATGGCGCCAAAGCTGCCATTGAGGTCCGCCGAGCCACTTACGGTATTTGCTTCGATGGCACCGTTGTTGTCGCTGATGGAAAGCGTCCCATGAATATTCCGCACGGTCACAGGGCCGAAGGAGTTGTTCACTTTCGAGTTGCCCGCGTCTGTTAATTCCACGGGACCGTTCGCGCCGACAATCGTGACGCTGCCCTGAATATTCCTCGCGGTGATGGAGCCGAAGCGGTCCTTGATGTCCACGATTCCCTTCACCGTGGACACCGTGATAGTGCCGTTATTGTTTATGACCGTCAGATCGCCCGCGACGCCCTCGGCCTCAATCGCGCCAAAGGAATTGGTCAGTTTGCCGGCACCGATGTCGTGGACCGTCAGCTGGCCGTGGCTGTTCTCCACATCGTTCCAAGCGCGGGCGCCGCGAATCTCCACGTTGCCGAAGGCATTCTTCACCCAGAGCTTGGCATCGGATGGAACCGCAATATCGTAATCAACCGAGTAAGAGTTTTTGTGTCCGATGCGGAGCACCAGCGGACTATCCGAGGGAGCGATCGTGCGAACCGTGATTCCATGTGCGTCCTGGTTCACTTCGATCTGCACACTTTCGGCGAACTTTTCGGCTTGTGACTGCGACGTTGCCTGCGATCGAATGGTCGCGGAAATCTGCGCCTGGCGGGAGTTTTCTCCGTGAATCCGGATCTCCCCGAATTTGTTTTCGATGCTCAACGTCTGACCTGCGGCCAGGGGGAGCGTTTTCTGAAAATCGCGCGTTGCGGAGTCTTGCCCCGACTTGGCGGCCACGGCAGGCAGGGCCAATGCGGACGCAATCAGCAGAACAGGACCGTACTTACCCAGCGAATTACCTCCGCGAAAAAAGCTCATCGTTTTGTCTCCAGAACATTCCGCAGGGTCTGCTGCTTTTCCTGGTACATCGCCAGAAGCTGGTAGCGGAGATGCGCGTTGGAGGGATTTTCTCCCGCCTGGGCGCGCAGGTCGGTAATGGCGCTATCTAACACAATAAGTTTTTCGCGATAACTGGCCATCAACGGAGTGTCGGCGCCCAATTGCGGACCGGCGTCGACCGCCAGTTTGTCGATGGCCGACATATAGTCGCGTTCGGTGCGCTCAACTTCCACGAGCGCACTGTTCTTGAGCAGCGTATTTCGCTGATTCACCGGTGAGATAGCTCGGTGCGTGTAGAGATAACCGCTCGAAATTGCGAGCGCGAGGACCATTGCACCAACGAGTGCCGATTGCCAAGCGGGCGAAACATGGCGCCAGAAGCCGAGTGAACCCCAAAAGCCCTTGCGCGGGGCGAGCGCGGCTTGCTGCTGGCGAAGCGCGCTCTCGATGCGTGCCCAAAGCGCAGGGCTTCCCTGGTAATCGTGCAACTCGCCGGCCGCGGCGCTCAACTGTTTCCAGGCGCGCATTTCTTCGGCGCAAACGGTGCAGGCGTTGGCGTGTTGTTCGAGCGCTGCCCATTCTGCGGGAGAGCCGTCGAGGAAGATCCGTTCGCGATCGTTGCAGGTGATGTTCATTGTGCGCCTCCCGTTGTGGAACTGCGGGGAGGCTCCAGCATCGTGCGGAGATTTTTCTTGGCCTGGAAGAGCGTGTTCTTGGATGCGGTTTCGGAGATTTCGAGCATGTCGGCGATTTCCGCGTGGCGAAAGCCTTCCACTTCGTAGAGCAGGAAAACATCGCGCTGGTGGGCGGTCAGGCGCCCGAGCGCGCGTTCGAGCGCCATGCGGAGAGAAGGATGGGCGCCGGGCGCGCGAAGTTCCATGCGCGGAGGCAGCGCGTCCACGTCTTCGTTCACCTGGTCTTTTCGGCGGACGCGGCTGCGGCGCAGATCGTGGCAGGTGTTGACCAGGATGCGGAACGTCCAGGTGACAAAAGAAGATTGCCCGCGAAAACCGGAGATGCTTCGTTGGATTTTCAGGAAGGTTTCCTGAACGGCGTCCTCGGCATCAGCCTGCGACCCGAGAAGATTGCGCGCCAGATTTTTCATGCGCGTGCCTTGCCATTGATAGAGGCGTTCGTAACCCTGCAGGTTTCCGCTGAGGCAGGCCGCCGCCACGGCCGCGTCCTGGGGAAGTTCTTCGCTGATTCGAACGGTTTCCGCTTTCCCTTCCAAAGGTTCCACTCGCCGCTCCCCGTCGCGCGCCACTGCTGAGATTTTATGCTCCCAGGGCAGCGTAAGTCCCACAGATCCCATGGCTTTCTCCTGGGGTATAGACGATGGAAGAAGGGCAAAGGTCTGGCCGTGGGCGCAAACGCTTTCGGCCGCGTAAGGCTCTTATTTTCAGGCTGTTAAAGATATTTTTGCACAAGGACCTAAAGATCGCCGACTGAAGATGTGATTACAGCTCGGACTCTCGAGGCAATCCACCTCGCGTCCGTTCCCGCTGCTCAAACTCTTTCACCATGTCGCGCAGGTCTTTGGGCGTGAAATCCGGCCATCGTTTGGGGAGAAAGCAGAATTCGGCGAAGGCGCATTCCCAGAGCAGAAAATCGGAGAGGCGCTGCTCGCCGCCGGTGCGAATCAGAAGATCGACGTCCGTTGAACCGCCGCGCTGGACTTCGGCGAGTACGTTGCTGAAGGCTTCGCTCGAGAGTTTGGTGACTTTATAGAACTTGCTGGCAGCCTGGAAAATCGTGTGGCGCGCGGAATAATCGATGGCCAGACGCAGATGAAGTTTTCTGCCGTTGGCGGTGAGCGCCTCGGAATCGGCGATGGCTTCGCGCAGATGGGCCGGCAAGCGGTCGCGGCGCCCGATGATGTTCAAGCGGATGCCTTCATCGAGGCAGCGGGAAGTTTCGGCCAGAAGATATTCCAGGAGAATCTGGAGGATGGCGGCAACTTCGGCGGCGGGCCGCCCCCAGTTTGCAGAAGAGAGAGCGAAGAGCGTTAGCGTGTGAATGCCGAGGTGCGGCGCGCTGCGAATGACGCGGCGGGCGGCTTCGGCACCCGCGCGATGGCCGGCGGAGCGTGGCAAGGCGCGGGACGTGGCCCAGCGGCCGTTGCCGTCGCAGATAATCGCGACGTGAAGCGAGGATGCCGCCGCTGGGAGAACAGGGTGATGCTGTAGGACAGCTTTTTCCAGGACAGGGTTGTGCACGAGCATGATTCTTTCTCCGCCGCCGACTGACGTAATGTACTTTACATTGTAAAGTACGGGGACAAAAAATTTTCACTTCTCGCGGGTCGCGCGAATCAACGCCTCCATGTGATCCAGGTAGCGCTCCAGCGCCTTGCGTCCCGCGGGGGCCAACCGGTATTCGGTCTTGGGCAGGCGGCCATCGAACGATTTCGTGCAAAGGATGTAATCGGCCTCTTCAAGCTTCCGGGCATGGACGCTGAGATTCCCGTCGGTGGTTTTCAGCAGGGCCTTGAGCTCGTTGAAGGTCAATGTGCGATTTACCGCAAGCGCGCTGACGATGCCCAGGCGGATCCGTTCGTGAATCAGCCGGTCCAGCGGCACGGAGACAGGCTGTGACGCGGCGCTGCGGACGGGCGACGGGCCTTCTTCGCGCTGCGTTTTTTCCTGCCGGGCTGTGGACGACTTGGCCATAAGTTCCTTCCGTGCGAAAACTTACCCGGTTATCCCCCGTACCGCAAGGCGATCCAGACACCAAAAGCAATTTGCACCAGACCAAATCCCGCGGCCATAAACAGATTGCCCCAGGACGCCGGAGCGAACAGCGCAGCTGCGCCAAGAGCCATCAGGCACATGCCCATGATGGGTACGGCACGAACGGAAAATGCGCCGCCAGTGACGATGGCCGTGCCATAGAGCAGCAGCCAGACACCCGGCAAGACGGCATAGGCGCCGGACTGGAATAGGGCCAGGGTGAGCAATCCTCCGACGATGATGGGAGGAGCGAAACTGAGCGCGAATTTTCGCCCGGGACCGCTGAAGAGAGAGGAGTTGGCACGTCTTGCCTTGGTGGCAGCAGCGGGAGCGGCGATGGCCAAGGCTACAAATACTTCCGCCAGCCACACCGCCAGCCACGCGCGGGGTGAATCCTGGCGCGAGGCGAGAAACGCGGCGGCAAGGGCGGTAGCGCCCATGGTTACGCCACCCCAGCCGGGAACGGCGGTGAATTCGGCGGCGTTCTCCATGGTTTCGCGGATGTAGCGCAGGTGATCGGCAGCCCGGGCGTCGATGGGGATAGGCCGGGGAAGCGGAGCGCGGTTGGAGCGGGGGATAGGCACGAGGGAAGGATAGGGAAAGTGGAAAGCTGTGTCAAGTACTTTGTATCACAAAGTTAGAAGCTATTTTCGCCACCCGTGCTCCCCCATCAACGGCACAAACCGGCAAGGCCCACGCTGCTTCACGAGGAATTTGCCGGCGCGCTTTGTTATTTGCTGCAATTCCTGTTTATCTTCTTCGCCCACCGGCGCGATCAGCCGGCCGCCCTCGGCAAGTTGCTGCAAGAGTGGTTCCGGAACCGAGGGCGCCGCGGCTGCGATCAGAATCGCGTCGTAGGGACTCGATTCCGGCCAACCGAGCGTGCCATCGCCGGAATGAACATGGACGTTGGCATAGCCTAGGCGTTGGAGCCGCTCGGTAGCCGATTGCGCCAGGTCCGGCACGAGTTCCACGCTGTGCACTTCTCTTGCCAGCAGCGCCACGATCGCTGCCTGATAGCCGCACCCGGTGCCGATTTCCAGGACATTTTCTGAACCCGTGAGCCCGAGAGAGGCCACCATCGCAGCCACGATGTACGGTTGCGAAATGGTCTGTCCGTGGCCGATCGGAAGCGGCTCGTCCGCGTACGCCTGATTGAGCCAGGACGCCGGCACAAATTCGTGGCGCGGCACGGTGACCATTGCCTGGAGCACGCGTTCGTCGGTGACGCCGCGCTTGCGGATCTGGGTTTCCACCATCAGCCGGCGTTCTTCCGCGAATGTGCCACCTGAGCCGTTGCCTTGGTGAAAAGAGGCCATCTAAACCTGCGCAGTCGTTCGAATCGCGAATTTCATGCAGCGGAGCCACATCGCTAACACTACTACTCTGACATGGTTTGTGCTTTTCCGAGTGTCTCAGTACCTGCACGGAGGGTCAGTGGCGCACGCAGCAATTCTGGACTTCAGAGCAGGCGTCAAGAACGAAACCTCTCTTTAGACTTCGTATTGCGGCGGTAGATCCGGGCATCAAAGGCCCTGGCGATCATGTGGAGGCAGTTATGAAGGCGGTTCTGGCACTGATTCTGATTTACATCGGTACATTTCTTGTAGCCATCCAGGGTGGCTCTCTTGCGGAGGTCCAGGCCGCTCCACACGCTTCTCCGGGGGCGCAAAGCGGCGAACTGGCGGTTGGCGCCATTGATCCCGCAAAGGAAGCGGACATCCGCTCGCTGCTCGAGCTCGTCGGCGCGCGCGACCAGGTACGGGACTCGATGACTCGCGCGGCCGAGCAATACCGCGAAAAGCTGCTCGAAACGGTGCCGAACAGCCAGCAGGGGCAGACTTTCGTCAATATGGTGATCACCCGCTATGAAAAGAAATTTGATGTGGATGAGGTCACGGAGCAGCTGATTTCCGTCTACGACGAACACTATACCGATGAAGAGATCAAAGGCTTGCTGCAGTTTTATGGCTCGCCGCTAGGCCAGAAAGTGGCCGCCGAGTCACCGAAGATTGGCCGCGAAATTCAGGAATCGATCCGCCTCTCTTCCGGAAAAGCAGCAAAGGAAGCATTGCAAGAGGCCAAGCAGGACAACCCGGGCGTCGGACAAAATGCACGGCTCGCCACCGCCGGCAAGCGATTTCAGCCGCGCCGCGGGCAGCAGGCAGATGGCACGCAGCAATCGGCGCAACAGCAGGATCCCCAGTAAAACAATTCGACGAATTTTCTCCGTGCAGTTCGCTACGGGAAGCGCTTCTTGATCTTGATGTCCACGCCAAACGTTCCGTTCTGATCGCGTAATCCCACAATCGAAATATTCCGATTCAAGTTGTACTCCACCTGGATGACCTGCTGTTGGGAGGAGCTTACGTTGGAGACGTAGGTCACCGTCAGATCGCGGGTAACCTGCTGCTCTACCGTCACGCGCGCCCCGACGTTCTGTCCGGTAGTTGTGGTGCCAAAGCCGGCGAGGCCGGGATCCACGCGGAACCGGGTGATTCCGAACAAGCGCTCCACACGGCCGCCCAACTGGCTGGAGATCGCTTCCGAGAGCAACGCCGTGGCCCCGCTGCTACTGCCCGCGCCAGCCTGTCCGGTGACGCCCCCGTGCATAGTAGCCTCCGAAGTCGTTTGACCAAGGGCCAGGAGGGTGACGATGTCATTCCCCGGCAAAGGCGGATCGGAGCGATAAGACAAGCTCATCTTGCTAGCCTGCCCGGTGAAATTGAGGGTGATCTCGTATTGCTGGATGTTGGTGGTTGCTTCGAAGTTGATTACCGGATCCATGCGGAACGGGTTCGCAAAATTCAGATCGCCGCGAGTGACCTTGTAACGGCTATCGTGGAAGTAGAGATCGCCCGACAGCACGTGGATGTGTCCCAGGAGAATCGGATGCTCTGCGGTGCCCCTGGCGCGCAGACTGGATTCGGCTTCGAGATGTGCGCCCGGCCATTCCAGCCGCGTGTCGGGAGTGGAGCTGGCCTCCACATCGAGTTGCAGGTTGCGCAGGAAATTCGAAGATGTGCTGCCACTGTTGGAGCTGGAGGTCAACGAACCTACCGCCTCGATGCCTGCGTTCAGGGTGACGCGTTGAACCTGAACTCTCCCCGAGAGCAGCCCGCCATCGGGAGTTCCGGACAGCCGTAGTGCTCCCCCCACAAGCCAGCTCATGCCCTCCGGATAGCGGATGCGAATGCGATCCGTCTTTGCGGTGACGTCGTAGCGAAACGGCTTTTCGGAATAGTTGGCCGTTCCCGCGAGCGTGATGAGACCTCCGCCCGCCTCGCCGGTGACATTGTCGAAAAACAGGCGGTTGGCGTCAAAGACCAGGTCGCCTTTTACATTGCTCAAACCGGTGGGGAAATCCGCTGAGCGCACGGAAGCGTTATTCAGCTTTACCCGGCCTATGATGCGGGGCCGGTCGAGGGTGCCCTCAAACGAGGTGTTGATGTCCGCGTGGCCGCTTACGTCCACATCGGTCATGTAGCCGCTGAGGAGCCGGAGGTCGACGGAACCGTTGAGCTTCATAGCCACCGTGCGCCGGCCTGTGAACTGAATCGAACCCGTGAGCTCTGCGTTCGTGTCCGTGCCCTTGAGCGCGAGGCTGAGAATTTTCAGGCTGTCTTTTGTGGAAGTGAGATGGATCGGCCCCTTGTTTTCGAGCTGTACGTTGCCGTAATTGAGCACCAGCCGGGAGAAGTTTCCGTCGAGAGTCAGAGTTTCAGGGCGCCGTAACTCACCCTGGAACGTGAGATCACCATCCGCGACACCGTGGCCCCCGAATTTTCCCAGGTGCAAGGCCGAAAGCAGAAAGGGGTCCAGATTGATGTTGCGAATGGAGATTTTCCCGTCGAGCGGCATAGGATCCGCCAGTCCCAGGGTGATTCCACCGGTGATTGCACCTTCGCTCATGGCGGAGCTGAGTTTCAATTGCGCGAGCTTCCCATCGGATTGCAGATCGCCGCCGAAGCTGCCGATGACTTCCGAGCCAACCTGCAAATCGACAACGCGGAAAGAACCGTCGGCAAGCGGGGCGCGGATCGGGCCGCTGGATTTCAGGCGAAACGACAATTGGCCATCCAGTGGAAAGCCCGAGGCTTTGATCCCTCCAAAATTCGCCAGCGGCAGAGATGCCCCGACCAGATCCGTGGTCAACGACTCATCGGCGTAGCGGTAGGCGACGGAGCCGGTGACGATTCCAGCGCCCCCGGCCTTTTCCACGCCCGGGCCGAAAAAGCGCAATTCGGCGTTCGAAAGCCGCACTTCATCGGGCTGCACCGTCAGTTGGCCGCGGAGACGGCTGAAAGGGACGGTGTAGACAGTCGCATCCGCCACGTCCAGCAAACCCGTTAAGGAAGGTTCGGCGCGGGTTCCGCGCCCGTGAAACTGTCCGGTCAGCAAGCCCTGGATCGGATATTTCTTCCCGGCGAGCTGCTCCAACGATTCGAGCGGAACTTTTTCAAGATTCAGTTCGCTGAGCCACTGATTTTCCGGACGAAATTCCCAATCGGTCAATTGCAATTGGCCATCGATGCCGGCTTCCATGGTGCCGCGACGGGCGTGGCCCCGGGTGATGACCAGTTCGCTCGGAGAATAGGTCATGTCGCCGTCGAGAGAATCGAGAGCGAAATTGTCATAGCGCGCGTGCTCGCCGTGGAAGTGTCCCTGAAACGTGGGGCCATCCGAGGGCCCGATAATGTGGCCGTTCCACTGTAACGCACCGTCGATGAGAATCTTCCCGGCGGGCGTGCCGGGCTTGTCGCCGGAAAGCGCGTGGATGAAATCATCCCAGGGCGCAAGCGAACCGATATCCATGCGGACATCCAGGGCCGTGTTTTTCGGATGAAGAACTCCGGTGAAGCTGCCGCGAGAAGAAGGGGTGTCAAAATCAAACTTGCTCAGCTCCAGAGAATTTGGCGTGTAGCGGTAGCGGAGGACCGCCTCGCTTGTAACCGGAATGTGGCCAGGCATGGTTTCATCGGGTTCGTCCCAGCGCATGCGTGCGGAAATATCGAAGTCGCGGAAATTATCGTGCCAGGTTTCTACAGTGTCGGCATAAATCACAGAATCCCAGTGAAGGCTGTCGATCGGAAAGCCGGTATGGTCGATCGCGGGAGTGACCGCAGCGAGGCGAATGCCCTGGACCCTGGTGTCAGCCCGGAACTTCAGACCGTCGTACTTCATCGTGATACGGCCTTTGACGCTGCCACCCAGACCATAAGCCGCGAAGTCCGGCAAGAGGACACCATCGGGCTCGAGTTGATAGCTGGAGCGGCTGGTGAGATTGGCAGAATGAAAGTCTTCGAAGCTCAGAACGATGTTGTCCGCTGCGAATTCGCCTTTCCCCTTGATTGTTCCGGAGGCGAGCGTTCCTTCGCCGCGGAGGTCAATTCTGCCCAGCGGCACTTCCGGGGTGCGAAAAGCCTCGCGAATATCCAGTAGGTCCAGCCAGGCGCGATAGCGGTAGGTCCAGTCGGGAGTTTCGAAATTTTTGGTTTTTGCCTGCAGGTCCACGTGCGAGCGCCCAACATCCACGATCGCTTGTTCCACTATGAAGCCATCGCCGCTTACTGAAAATTTTGCCGAAAGGTTCGCCGGAATTGGCACATCACGACGGCGGGCGAGTTGAATGGAATCCCAATCCAGAGTCCCGAGATAGAGGGGATGCTCCAGGGTTCCGGCAGAGCTCACATTCAGGCGCAGATCGCCGCCCTCCATCGCGACGAGCGAATGCAGATCGTTGTAGAGAAACCAGCCATCCTTGATCTCAACGTGGCGCACGTGCAAATCCAGAAGCGTTTGCTCCAGCGGCTCTTTGGAACCGCTTTTCTTGAAAGCCGGAAGATTGTTGCTCCCGTCTTTCTCCACGCGCAGGTGAACCCTCGGCTGGACCAGGACCAGGTCATTCAGGGAAACGCGGCGGCCCCAGAAGGAATCAATCCGCAAACCGAACTTTGCCTGCTCGGCGCTGAGGAGCGGCTCCGTGCTCGGGGGCTCTTTGCCGTGAATCACCAGGCCGTTCACGGTGGCGGTCAGGGAAAACCATCCGACGGAGACCGTGCGAACCTCCACGCGGCTTCCGGTCAGATTCTGCAGGCGGTTGACCAGGAAGTGGCGCAAGACGGGATTCAACAGGCCGCTGCCCAGCCCGATGACGGCGAGCGCAACTCCGAACAGAGTCCAGGCGCCAAGCACCCAGAAGAGGTGCTCGAGCCAAAGAATCTTTTTGCGGCGAGATTCCTTCGTCATTTGGGCTTCTCGTCCAGCATAATCTCAACCCGGACTCGCGTGCGGCTTTCCTTGAGCCAGCGGTCGGCCTGTTCGTTAATGGCGCGCTGCACCAGCGCTTCCTGGATAAAGTCCCGGGCGTTTTCAAGCGTCGGCGGAGTCTGTTTGCGTGATTCTGCCCGCGGTACTACGCGGTTTTTATAGAAGTCTTCAATCGCTTTTTCGTCGATCTGGATTGCCGGGCGAAAGCGGCTGTCCAGGTAATTGCTGAGATAGAGCTGAGCGCGAACGAAGCGGTGAATTTCGTCATCGGAGATGCCGCTCTGCTTTTGCCGTTCCTGAAATTCCTGGGGCGAAGAAAAAGAGCGCTTCAGGCGTTCGATGCTGCGGTTCACGTCGTCATCCGAAGGCTGCGGAAACCGGGCAACGTTGGCTTCGCTGCGGACGATCCACTGGTCGATCAGGCGGTTCAGGATGTCCGCGTCAGTTTGCGCTTTCCCGTCCAGAAAAACCTGATAGCGGTTGAGTTGGCGGACATCGCTTAGCAGGATGATGTCTGTCTCGATCCTGGCGACAATCCGGTCCATCACTTCCTGGGCCGGGCTACGGAGCTGCATCGGTAGCAGGCCGATGAACATCGCCGCGAGTTTGATCCATTTACGCATCAGAAGCTCGAGCCCAGGTTGAAAAAGATTTGAAACTTCTGCAGATGAGTCCCTTGCTGGCAGAACGCCCGGGTGTTCTGGCAAGGAATGACAAATTCCGCGGGATTCAGTTGATAGCCCATATCAATGCGGATGGGGCCGATGGGCGTGGCGTAGCGCAACCCGAAGCCGACGGTGTGGGAGAAATAGTTCAGCTCATTGGTGCAGTTGGCCACGCAACGCGTCGGGTTGAATGGTCCCGGCGGCTGGCCGGGAATAGCAGCCACGAATACGGGTTTCGGCGGCGACCAGCGCAGATTAACGCGACTTGCCCGGCTATAGACGTTTCCCGCGTCATAGAACAACGCGCCGCCAAGCTTTGTGCCGACGATTGGCAGCTTCAAAGGGAAACGTATTTCCTGGTTGAGGATTACGAGTGCCTGCCCGCCCACCGGGAAACCCGTGAGCGCGTCGCGGGGCCCCGCCTGATTGAGAGCAAACCCTCGAATTGATGTGCCGCCACCGGCGAAGAGCCTTTCTGGCAGCGGGATCACCTGCGGCAGAGGAGCTACCGTGGGCGCTGGAAAACTCAGGGCAACCGTATTGCCGAACGGCTGCAGAATGCCGATGCGGAGAGAGCGGGCAAAATTCCAGTTCCGAGAGAGTGGTGTATAGGTGGAATTCTGGAGAAAATAGCGCAGGAAGCTGGCGCTGGACCCGATGGATGTGGCCGCGGCGCTGATATCCACCGTGCTAAAAGAACCTTTGGTCGCGTCTGCTGGATTATCGCGGTAATCGCGAACATAGGTTGTGCCGAACTCGGAAACCAGCGTCGGCTGGTTGAAGAGCGGCACTTCTTCCGCGGGAATATTCAGATTGCTGACGGTGACTTTACGGAAGACATAACGGAACAAGAGTGACGAGCGGGTGGTGACCTGGTCGGTGAGCTGCACATTTCCTTCGTAGCGGGTTTGCCCGAAGGTGTTGATGTCCTGTGTTTTTTCCACATACGCGTTTGCCTGGGTGCTCAATTTCGAAATATTGAAGGTATTGGGCGCATTGTAAGCAAGCAGGGCGCGCCCCTGAATGGTGCTGCCGCGGAGTTTCAACGCGAGAGTATCGGCGCGGCCGGTGACATTCTGTTTCGAAATTTCCAGGATGCCACGGGGCGCGGCCTGGATTTCTCCACCCGTGGGATCCGTGGTGCTTGCCAGGCGCTGCACTTCGAAACCGCCGCCGTAGGCAATGGTGTATCGCTTGGCTTCCTCGACCAGAACCACGATGTCTTTATCAGGGTCGGTGCCGGTGGCGTTTTGCGGCTCGATGGTGACGCGATTGAAGACTCCGAGGTTGTACAACTTCTGCTGGGATTCGACGACTTCCCCTTCGCGCAGGGGCGCGCCGGGCTTCACCTTGACCTCGCGGCGAATAACTCGCTGGCGGGTGTGGTTGTATCCGGCGAGAAAAACACTTTTTACGGAGATACGCGGGCCTTCCACAATCGTATAGCCCAGCTTTACGGGCTCCGCTCGTTCGATCGTGTACTTGCGGGCTTCGCCTGTCAGCTTTTCCGCCTTCGCGTTTTCTTTGGCGACAGCGGCTTGCGCTTCCGGGGATTTATCAGGCTCCGCCGTGTAGGAAAACGTTGCTTCCGGGAAGCCCTGGTTGTAATAGAGGGCCAGAACGTTGTCGCGATCGCTTGAAACGTTGATGTCGGAAAATGGCTGACCCGGCAGCGAACCTAAGACCTCGCGGATCTGATCTTCGCTCAGGGCGTGCATGCCTTCCACCTGCAGGCCGGAGACCAGCGTCTGTTTTCCTTCTGCAATGTTGAAGTGAACGATCAGATCGCCGCCCTTTTTCCTGTTGACCTCTTCCACCTGCCCATCCACTTTTGCCGAAAGAAATCCGTTCGAGATGTACAGATTCTTCATCGAGAGGGCGTCCGCCTCCATCAGCCGCCGGCTGAAACGCGGCCGGGTGAAAAAGCTGACGGTGGAAATCGTCAGCCGGCTCTTGAGAAGGTCCGTGCTGAAGTAGCGGTTCCCCTTAAATTCGATGCGGGAAAGTTGATGCCGGGATCCCCGCTGTACCGTATAGGTAATGATCTCCTCCGTGCCCTTTTTCCCGGATTTTGCGCCCTCCACATCGCGAGCTGCCACGGCGTAGTCCACTCTTGCGTCGAAGTATCCGTCTCGTTCCATGCGCTCTCGAATGTTCCGCCTTCCTTCCTCCAGAAGGTCCGTGTCGACGGAACCCTCTTGATAGACGGGAATCATCTTTTTCAAATCGCGACCCGATAATTTGGCTCCCACCAGGGCCACGCGCACTAGCGGTCCTTCCGAAACCTCAAGCGTGAGAGGAATGGTGTTGGTTGCCGCATCCAGCTCGCCTCTGCGGACCGAAACACGGCCGCTGAGGTGCCCTTTTTTTTCTAGGAATTTTCGGATGCGCGCGGTGCCCGATTGCACTTTGGCGATCGTCAGGGGGCTTCCTGGTTTCAGCTTGAATCTGGCGAGAAGATCGGCGTCCCGGTATTCGGTATTGTTGATCAAATCGATCTTCTTGGCGCGGACTCGTGGCCCGGGATCCAGATTCACGATTACATCCAACTGGTGAGTTTCAGGGAAAGGCCGTTCTTCAACGCCGATTTTTGCCCGATACAGCCCTTCTTCACGCAGTGCATCGCGCAAGCGCTCCACCGCATCCTTAACGTTCTGCTCGTGGTAAGTTTGCCCAAGGGAAAGCTGCATGGCGGCGACGGCGGAAGTTTCGGTGGGTGGGGGCGTGAGTCCGTTGATTAAGATCTGATTGAAATAAAGATTTTCACGAGCCACAAAATCGAGCCGAAGCCCGTCGCCTTCGGGGTAGACGACGGCGCGCAAGTCCGCATAATTCCCGGTTTGGTACAGGATGCGGATGCTGTCGGCGACCTGCTCAGGCCGCAAAGGCTCACCGACTTTCACCGGCAAGGCCTGTAGCCGGGCCTGCAGAACTTTGCCATCTTCGGTAACCACGCGCGCGCTGGTCAACTTGGGTTCCGATGGTTTGCCGGCCTGGGACTCGGGATTGGTCTGGGCGTGCGCTCTTGCTCCTCCCAGAGTCAGACCCAGAAGGACAATCGCCCGCAACCCATTGTTCCACCGGCATTTCATGCGCTCTAAAGCACAGACGAAGCGTAGCACAGGCGCGTTGCCTCCCCCGGTCACTTTGGCGCTATGATGAAGAGGAAAAGAACCTGCGGTGCTGGGAATCTATTTTACGTGACTCCTTCGCTTAACGAGAAGTACTCCCGTCAGATGTTGTTCGCTGGGATTGGGCCGGAAGGACAGGCGCGCCTGGTCGCTTCGAGCGCGGTGATTGTGGGCTGTGGGGCCATCGGGGCGGCAGTTGCGAATCTGCTGGTGCGCGCGGGCGTGGGCCGGATTCGGATATTGGATAGGGATTTTGTGGAGCCTTCCAACCTGCAGCGCCAGATTCTTTTCGATGAGGCTGATGCCCGGGAAGCATTGCCCAAGGCGGTCGCGGCGGAACGCAAACTTCGTGCTTTGAATTCGGACGTCCAGATTGAAGGAGTTGTGGCGGATCTCAATTCTCGGAACGCGGAGGAATTGCTGTCCGGATTTCCCCTGATCCTTGATGGCACTGACAATTTTGAAACGCGATTTTTGGTCAACGATTTTGCGGTTCAATCGGACACTCCCTGGGTTTACGCCGCCGCGGTTGCCAGCTATGGCTTGACCTTTACGATTCGGCCGCAACACACCGCTTGCCTTGCCTGCTTGCTCGAAACCGGCGACGCGCCTGGCCTGGAAGAAACTTGCGACACAGTCGGTGTTCTCGGGCCGATCGTCAATCTGATCGCATCGCTCGAAGCGGCCGAGGCTTTGAAGCTGCTCTCCGGCAACGAACGCCAATTGCATGGCCGCTTGCTTTCGTGCGATGTCTGGACGGGCCGCTTCCAATCCGTTCAGCCCGAGCGAAATCCGCGCTGCCGCGCCTGCGGACTGCGCGAATTTCCCTATCTTGAGGGCCAAGCCCAGCCACATATCACCCTGTGCGGGCGCGACTCTGTACAAATTCATGAGCGGGGGCGCAGCCTGGATCTGCCGGCCCTGCAGCGGCGGCTTGCCACCAGCATTCCGGGCGTCCGCCAGAACGGCTTCCTGCTGCGATTCCAGGTGGCCGCTTACGAGATGACCATCTTCAGCGACGGCCGGGCAATCCTGAAAGGCACGAAAGATCCCGCGATCGCGCGTTCGCTTTACGCCAAATATATCGGTGCATGAACCGCTTTAGCGGAAGATGCCGCTGCGGCCGGCCGGAGTGCGCATGGAGGCCCTGTCGAGGTTTTCGCGGAGGTTCATCAGCGTCAAAAAGGTGCTTAAGACGCGGGCTTTGAGGTCATCCGTGAGGTGCAGGCCGCTGGTGGCCACGCGGGCGAGCGATTCGCCGTTGGTAGTGATGAATTTCATGATGTCCCGCTGCCTTTCCTGCGGGGCATTCCCCAGCGCAGTCTCCCGCCTCATCTCGGCGCAGCTAGCTTCCAGCGAAAGGGTGAAATGCAGGATACAGACCTTCTGCTCCGCCAGTGCGGCGGGCACGTCGTGTTTGCATCCCGAGGTGTGGCAAGTGGCGCTCATGGTACCCAAAAGGGTGGTTTTTGATAGGTAACATTCTTGGAGGCGAAAATCCAGAGGTCATCTTGGTCCTGCGGCGTATGAAGTAGCTGCCCCTTTTTGGAGCAACCTGTCCCTTGGACCAGTGGTTTGCCTTCGGCGAGCGATTGTTCGCCGTGAACCGAAACGCATTCCCGTTTTTTGCAGCCAGAATTTATTAAAAAAGTTTGACATCGCCGTGCGTGGACTGTATAAATATACAGTAGATTGTATATTTGCCATGAGCGCGACAAAAACATACCGGCACGGACAGATTTTGCGGCTCGTTTCGAGCGAGCGCATCAGCAATCAGGAGGATTTGCGCCGCCGGCTGGCGCAGCAGAGGCTGCGCGTCACACAGGCCACCCTTTCGCGCGACCTGCAGGAGCTGAAGCTTATCAAGACCACGGAAGGTTACAAGACGGGCTCGGCTTTGCCGGACGAATCGACGGGCGTCGCTCCGCTGACGCGGGCGCTGCGGGAGTTCTTGCTGGATATTCGCCCGGCGGAAAACCTGTTGGTGCTGAAGACGCCTCCAAGCGGGGCTCAGCCGCTGGCCGCGGCGGTGGATGCGGCAAAGTTTCCGGAAATCGCCGGCACCATCGCAGGAGATGACACGGTCCTGATCATTACGCCCAGCCGCAAGACGCGAGACTCCCTGCAAAAGAAGATCGAAGCGCACGTGAAATGAGAGATCCGAGCCAGATTGCGGTCATTGGTGTCACCGGCTATACGGGTTTTGAGCTGGCGACGCTGCTGCTGCGCCATCCGGGCATTGGCAAGCCAATCTTTTATGTACGGGAGACCAACGGGGCGCGCTGTCTTTCGGAGATGTTTCCGCAATTGCGCGGGTGGGGAGAGGCTTCCTTGAAGCCTCTGTCGTTGGAGACCGTTGCCGGCAGCACCGCCGGAACGGCGTTTCTGGCCACGCCGCATGAAGTTTCTGCTGAACTGGCTCCGAAACTTCTGGATGCCGGGCTGCGTGTGATTGACTTGAGCGGGGCCTTCCGCTTCGCGTCCGCCGACACCTATTCCTCCTGGTACAAACTGCCCACGCCGCACGCTTCGCGTCTTGGCGAAGCGGTCTATGGCCTGCCAGAGCTTTACGCCGAGCGGATCAAGACTGCAAAGCTGATTGCCAATCCCGGTTGTTACGCCACCAGCGTCATTCTCGCCTTGAGGCCGCTGCAGGAGACTGGACTTCTTGCCGCCGGACATACGATCGTTTGCGATTGCAAATCGGGCGCGAGCGGTGCGGGCAAGGAGCTTCGCCGCGACCTGCAATTCGTGGAAGTAGACGGAAACTTCCGCGCCTACAACCTGTTCATCCACCGGCACACGCCGGAAATCCTGGAACACACCGGCTTGGCGGAATCACAGGTGGTTTTCTCCACGCACCTGCTACCGATTCCGCGCGGCATTCTGTCCTCGATTTACGTGACACTTGCGAAGCACCAAACGCCGCAGGATATCGAGGCGCTTTTCAGGAAGTTTTATGCGGGGCGTTCGTTGATCCGCATTCATCCAGCAGGGACGCTGCCGGAGGTGCAGCACATCATCAAAACCAATTTTTGCGATATCGGCTTTGCGCTCCATGCGGACGGGAAGCGGCTCGTGGTCGTTTCCTGCCTCGACAATCTCGGCAAGGGCGCGGCCGGCCAGGCTGTGCAGAACCTGAATCTTACGCTGGGACTCGAGGAAAGGACGGGACTCGTATGAGGATCGTCGTGAAATTCGCCGGCGCGTTGCTGGAAGATGCCGCGACCGTGCGTTTGCTTGCCCAGCAGATTGCCGCGCTCGCCCGGCACAAGCACGAAATTCTGGTGGTCCACGGCGGAGGGCGCATTTTCACAGCCACGCTGAAGCGCATGGGTATTGAAAGCAAATTTGTTAGCGGCTTGCGGGTTACCGACAAAGAGACCCGCGATGCGGCAGTCATGGTGTTCGCCGGGGTTTTGAACAAACAGCTTTCCGCGGCCATAACCGCGGAGGGGCAGCCGGCGCTTGGCATTTGCGCCGCTGATGCGGCGTGTTTTTCCGCTTCGCCATTGGTGCATGACGATGTCGAGGGTGGCCTCGGTTATGTCGGCTATCTCACCAGCGTGAATGTTCGTTTTCTTGAATCCCTGTGGCGAGCGAAGCTGCTGCCTGTCGCGGCGTGCCTGGGTCTTGGCGAGGACAACGAACTTTACAACATCAATGCCGACCACATGGCCGCCGCTTGCGCGGAGTTCGTTGAAGCCGACCACCTGATTTATTTGACCGACGTCGCCGGCGTTCTCGACGGCGAAAAAGTTCTTTCTGCCATCTCCTGCGAAGAGATCGACCGTCTGATTCAATCGCGCGTGGTTTCCGGCGGCATGATCCTGAAACTGGAGGCGGCCAAGCGGGCTCTGCAATCGGGGGTTCGCGAAGTGCACATCGTTGGCGGAGGTTCAGCGGCGGCGGCGTTGGCTCCCGGCCGGTTTGCGACGGCTTCCCCGAAAACCACATCCTCTCTCGAACTTCCCGGAACGCGGGTGTTCCGGGAGTTTTCTTCCGCTGGGCAGTCGGCCAGCGCGGTAGTCTAGTCGCAAGGGAAATTGGAGAAATTGATGACTACAACGCTCACACTTCCTGTTGCCGTAACCAAGGATCTCCTGACCGGGGCCGAGTGGAGTCCCGCGGACGCCCGCGACCTGCTGCAGCGCACCGCCGAGATCAAGGCGCGCCCGGCGCGTTACGCTTCCACGCTGCGCGGCAAGCATATCGCGCTGATTTTTGAGAAACCGTCGCTCCGTACGCGCGTCACGTTTGAGGTCGGCATCCAGAGCATGGGCGGGTTTGTGGTGTTTCTCGATCACACGCAGGCACGGCTCGGCGAGCGTGAGTCCATCCCCGACGTCGCACGGAATCTGCAATGCTGGGTGCAGGGCATCGTCGCGCGCGTTTACGAGCAACGGGTCCTGGAGGAAATGGCTCAGAATATTTCCATCCCGGTGATCAATGCGCTTTCCGATAAATTCCACCCCTGCCAAGCGCTGGCGGATTTTTTCACGCTGGAGGAGAAGTTCGGCTCGCTGAAGGGGCTGAAGCTTGCTTACGTCGGTGACGGCAACAACGTCTGCAATTCGCTGATTTTTCTGGCGGCCCGGCTCGGTGTGAACCTCCGCGTCGCCACGCCGGCGAGCTATGCCCCAGCACAGGATGTGCTTGCCGATGCCAAGCGCGTGGCGAAAGAGACTCGGGCGAAGATTGAACTGTTCACCGATCCGGCGGAAGCTGTGGAGGGCGCGCAGGCGGTCTACACCGATTCCTGGACCAGCATGGGTTTTGAGGCGGAAGAAAAGATGCGGCGCCAGATCTTCAAGCCGTATCAAGTGAATCGCAAGCTCATGGACCAGGCCGGGCCGGGCGCGCTCTTCATGCACTGCCTTCCGGCGCATCGCGGCCAGGAAGTCACCGACGAAGTGCTCGATGGCCCGACATCTGTGGTGTTGCAGCAATCGGAAAATCGCATGTACGTGCAGAAGGCCATTCTGCACGCGCTGTTTACTTGATATCGTGTTCTATCACAAAGGAGAAATGACAGAGTGAAGCCGCACGCCCAAAAACCAAAAAAAGTTGTGCTTGCCTATTCCGGTGGCCTGGATACTTCCATCATTATTCCCTGGCTGCGCGAGAATTATGGCTGCGAAGTGATCGCCATGATCGGCGACGTCGGCCAGCAGGAAGACCTGCAGGCCGCTCACAAAAAAGCTCTCGCTACCGGGGCATCCTCGGCTTACATCGAGGACCTGCGCGAGGAATTCATCCGCGACTACATCTGGCCGACGTTGCGCGCGGGCGCGGTCTATGAACACACCTATCTTCTCGGCACCTCCATGGCGCGGCCGGTGATCGCGAAGCGGCAGGCTGAACTCGCCCTGCAGCTTGGCGCGGACGGGCTTTCACACGGCTGTACCGGCAAGGGCAACGACCAGGTACGCTTTGAACTGGCGTACAAGGCTATCGCGCCGAATGTGCAGATCATCGCTCCTTGGCGCGAGTGGGACATCGATTCGCGCGAAGATGCCATTGCCTACGCGGAAAAGCACAAAGTTCCCGTGGAGCAGAGCAAGAGGAATATCTACAGCCGCGATCGCAACATCTGGCACCTGAGCCACGAGGGCGGCGAACTGGAAGATCCCGCCAATGCGCCGAATGAGGCTATGTGGCAGTGGGTTGTTTCGCCGGAGAAAGCTCCCGAGAAGGCGGAAGAAGTCGAAATCGGATTTGAATCCGGTACGCCGGTTTCCGTTAACGGCAAGAAGCTTGGACCGATTGAGCTGCTGAACACGCTCAACGAAATCGCCGCGAAGCATGGCATTGGGCGCACGGATCTCGTCGAAAACCGGCTTGTCGGTATGAAATCCCGCGGCGCGTACGAAACTCCAGGCGGAACGCTGCTAGTGACCGCGCACCAGGAACTCGAGCGCCTCACGGTCGATCGGGAGACCGCGCACTTCCAGCAGGCGCTCTCGGTGCGCTATGCGGAACTTGTTTACTATGGATTGTGGTTCTCGCCGCTGCGCGAGGCACTCGACGGTTTCTTCAACGTGGCGCAGCAACGCGTCACCGGCTCCGTCGGTCTGAAACTCTGGAAGGGCACGCTCAACGTAACCAAGCGGCTTTCGCCCTACTCGCTTTATCGCGCGGACCTCGCCAGCTTCACGATGGGCCACTACAACCCCAAAGACGCCGAAGGTTTCATCAACCTTTTTGCCTTGCCGGTTACGGTGCGACCGAAAGCGAAAGCCGAAGGCAGCAAGTCCTGACCATTCGCAAAAGAGCAGCAGGCAGTGGCAAGGGTCCAGCAATGCAATTCTTGGGCCTTTCCTGGGAAATGGAATACGTGAAGCCTGAACGCAAAGATGATCGGCTATGGGGAGGGCGGTTCGAAAACGCGCCGGACGCGCGATTCGACGCCTTCCAGCGTTCCTTTGCGTTTGATCGTCGTCTGCTTCCCTACGAAATTGCCGTGGATCGCGCCTGGGCGAAAGCGCTGCAGGGCGTTGGCATTTTCACGGAAATGGAAGTGCGGCAGACTCTGGCGGCGCTCGACAAAATTTCCGCGCGGGCACAGACCGATAAAAACTGGCTAGATACCTCGACGGCGGAAGATGTCCACCAGTTCGTCGAGAATGCGCTCGTTGAGGAACTCGGGCCGCTCGGCTGGAAACTACATACCGGCCGCAGCCGCAACGAACTGGTCGCCACGGATTTCCGCCTCTTCGTCATTGATGCAGCTGCGGAAACCCGCACGGCCTTGCTGGCGTTGATCAATGGTTTTCTGTTGCAGGCCAAATCGAATCTGAAGGTCCCCATGGCGGGCATCACGCACATGCAACATGCCCAGCCCATCCTGCTTTCGCATTTCCTAATGGGTCATGCGGAGGCGTTTTCGCGGGACCTGACACGCTTGCAACACGCCGCCGCGAGTGCTGACGCGTGCCCGATGGGATCAGGCGCGCTGGCGGGTTGTTCATTTCCGATCGATCGCGCGGCCTTGGCGAAGGAGCTAGGCTTCTCTCGCATCACGGCGAATAGCCTCGACGCCGTCAGCGACCGTGACTTTGCGCTCGATTATCTTTTTGCGCTGGCGGGCATCGCTACGCATCTTTCGCGTCTTGCCGAAGATTTAGTGTTATTCGCTTCGCAGGAATTTTCTTACGTCATCCTGCCCGACGAGTATTCCACCGGTAGCAGCCTGATGCCGCAGAAGAAAAATCCCGATGCGTGGGAACTTTTGCGCGGCAAGACCGGCCGCATTACCGCGGCGCTCTTCAGCCTCTTCACCACGCTGAAAGGCCTGCCTTCGAGCTACCAGCGCGACCTTCAAGAAGACAAAGAGGCGCTTTTCGCCGTAAACGATCAGATGGAAGAAATGCTCTGGGTCGCACAAGGGGCTTTGATCGCCACAAAGTTTCGCGCTGACCGGCTCTGCGCTGCGGCCTCGAATCCCGCCCTTTTTGCCACGGACGCAGCCGACTATCTGGTGCATCGAGGTGTGCCGTTTCGCCAGGCGCACGATCTTGTCGGCAAAGTGCTGCGCGAAGCCGAGAAGCAGCGGAAACCCTGGACGCAGCTTTCGCTCGAAGACGTCCGGAAAATCTCGCCCGTCTTTGAACAGGATTTCCTGCAAGGCCCTTCCGTCGAGAGTGCTATCGCCTCCAAAGTTGTTCCCGGGGGTACAGCGGAAGAATCTGTTCGTGCTGCCATCGCGCAACTCGAACTAAAACTCAAACAACTGGAGCACAAACAATGAGCCTGACGTCTAGCATTTTTACTCTGCAAGCCGGATCGCATCGCACGGAGGATCGGAGGTCCCTTCCGTGAGCGTCATTCCCGGTTGGCGGATCCTGATTCCATGAAGCACGCCCTCTCTGAAGCAGCGCTCCCGCTGGGATTCCGCTTTTCGGCCACCGCGTGTGGCCTGAAGAAAACCGGGGCGCTGGATCTCGCCTTGCTCTCGAGTGACGTTCCCGCTTCCGCCGCTGCTGTCTTCACGAAAAACCTGGTGGTCGCCGCTCCGGTGGTTGTCTCCAAGGCAAATCTGATTGCCTCCAAGGGACGCATGCGCGGGGTTATCGTGAATGCGGGCAACGCGAATTGCGCGACGGGTGACGCGGGCTATGCTGTCTCCGTAAAAACCGTGGAAGAAACCGCGCGCCGGCTGCGCTGCCATCCGCGCGAATTGTTCGTGTGCTCCACCGGCGTGATCGGCGTGTCACTGCCAATCGAAAAAATTCTTCGCGCGCTACCGGGAATCGTGCAGAACCGGCGGCCCTCGGCGCGTTCGTTCGCGGAGTTGTCCCTTGCCATCTGCACCACGGACACGCGGCCCAAGACCGCTTCCGTTTCTTTCAAGATGGCGGGCAAGCGCGTTCATCTGGTTGGCTGTGCGAAAGGCGCAGGGATGATTCACCCCAACATGGCCACGACTCTGGCTTTCGTCGTAACCGATGCCGCAATCTCGCCTTCGTTGCTTCAAAAGACTTTGCGAGAGGTGACGCAGCGAACTTTCAACTCCATAAGCATTGATGGCGACACTTCGACGAACGACACGTTGCTCGTGCTCGCCAATGGGGAATCCGGCGCGCCTGTGATTCAGGCGAATTCAAGCGCGCATCGTGCCTTCACGAAGGCGCTCGAGGAAGTTTGCCACTCTCTGGCGCTGCAAATCGTGGCCGATGGCGAAGGGGCGCAGCGGGTGATCGAAATTGCTGTTCGCGGCGCGGAAACCGAGGCGGCCGCGCGGCAGATCGCTCAAACGATCGCTACTTCGCCTCTTGTCAAGACTGCGTTCGCCGGCGGCGATCCCAACTGGGGACGAATTTTCGCGGCGGCCGGTCGCTCCGGCGTCAAATTCAATCCGGACCTGGTGGATATCCAGATGGCGGGCATCCCGGTTTTGCGCAGGGGCCAGCCGCTTGATTTCAACGAGCGCGTGGCTAGCAATCGCTTGCTGGAAAAACATGTCCTCATTGTGATGGATTTGCATGCGGGCCGGGCCGCGGCGAGTTATTGGACTTGCGATTTCACCGCGGAATACGTGCGCATCAACGCAAGTTACCGCACGTAATGCGGACCGGATTTCGCGAAAGCAAACTTCCTACTAATGGGATGAGCGCTAGACATGTCTTCCTGAGGCTATCCGACGAGGATAGCCGAAGGATCTCACCCGATAGAACTTGCGCAGACTTTAAGTTGAGGTCCTTCAGGGCGCAATCGGCGCGCCCTTCAGGATGACAAGTTGTGTTTGGGCCAAAGGTAGGATGACGTTGTGCGTCCAGACAAAAGAAGCATACGGTTTACGTTTTCCACTTCCAGCCGGCGAACTGTTCGCGGAGCGCCGTCTTTTTGAATTTGCCGACGCTCGTCCGCGGGATTGCTTCCACGAATACGAAGGCATCTGGCACCTGCCAACTGGCGAAGGACTTCCCCAGAAACTCGCGCAGTTCGTGTTCGGTTGCGCTGGCGCCGTCCCGCAGAACCACGGCTGCCAGCGGCCTCTCCTGCCACTTCGGATGCGGCAACCCGATCACACAGGCTTCCTTCACCGCCGGGTGCGACATTAGTGCATTTTCCAGATCCACCGAACTGATCCATTCGCCGCCGGATTTCACCAAGTCCTTTGCTCGATCAACCAGCCGGATATATCCCTCGGCGTCAAGCGTTGCAATATCGCCGGTGCGAAACCATCCGTCCTCGCTCCATCGCTTTGCCTGGTCCGGCGCATCGTAGTAGCTCCCTGCAACCCATGGCCCCCGCACCTCCAGTTCTCCTGGTGTCTCGCCATCCCATGGAGCCACGACGCCTTCCTTCACAACGCGCACTTCCACAAACGGCGCCGGCCATCCCTGCTTCGCGCGCACTTCGTATTTTTTCTCGGCTGGCCAATCCAGCATGTGCGGCTTGAGTGAGCCGCCCGTGCCCACAGGCGTCGTTTCCGTCATCCCCCACAAATGCTTGATCTCAATTCCGAAGCGGTCCAGGCGCCGGATCATTTCCAAGGGAGGCGCCGAGCCTCCGCAGTTACCGAGGATATGAGGGAGAAGCTTCCACCGCCCGGGATTCTTTTCAAGTTCCGCCAGAACTCCCGCCCACACGGTCGGCACGCCGCAGGCTTTGTTCACTTGTTCCTGCTCCATCAAATTCAGCAGGTTTTCCCCGTCGAGATGCGGCCCAGGCAGCACCTGTTTTGTTCCCAGCATGGGCGCGCCAATGGGAATGCCCCACGCGTTGGCATGAAACATCGGCACCATCGGCAAAATCGTGTCTCTGGAGCTCAGTCCGAAGACTTCCTGGAGCCCGAGACTGAACGAATGAAGCACCAAGGCCCGGTGCGAGTAGATGACGCCTTTCGAACATCCCGTCGTTCCCGACGTAAAGCACATCAGTGCGCCCTGATTTTCGTCCATCGGGGGATACGAAAAATCGTCGGTCTCGTCCGCTAAAAGCTCCTCGTAGTTCAGCAACCCATCGGGAACGCTCGCAAAACCAAACGGCGCCACAATCACGCGTTCGAAAGAAACGTCCGCCGCGAATTTTTCGTACAACGGCAACAAGACGTCATCCACAATGAGAAAACGATCCTTTGCGTGGTGAACAATGGCGGCGATTTCGTGCGGGTGCAACCGCAGGTTGAGCGTGTGCAGGATGCCGCCTGCGCAAGGCACACCCCAGAATGCCTCGAGATGCCCCGAATGATTCCACATCAGCGACGCCACCCGATCTCCGCTTTGCATTCCGAGTTTCTTGAGAGCGGCCGCGAACTGCCGCGCGCGTTTGTACATTTCGCCGTACGTGGTGCGCGCGACCGTGCAGTCCGGCTTGCGGGAAACGACTTCGACGCGAGGAAAAAGCCTTCCGGCGCGCTCCAGGATGGTTGGCAGCGTTAACGGAAAATTCATCATTGTGCCGGGAACCGTCATTCGGTTTCTCCGCCTGCTTGTTCGCGCATCCTACCACTTTTCGCCGTTGGCGCGATTCCCCTGTGGCCTCTGGCGACGCCGGTGTGGCCACCTTTTCTGGTTGCAAAAGGTAACGATTTTCGAGAGTATCTCCGGGACCACTGAAACACCCCCGCCCGCACGGCACGCCCACCGGTTTGCCTTCCTGGCGGTACCGGTCTCTCAGTGCGCTCCGCAATCGTGGTTAGGTTCCGGGCAGAAGGAGTCCCCAGGTGAAGAAGCTTTACGTCGGTAATCTCCCTTTCTCTGCATCCGAAGAGCAGCTGCAGGAATGGTTCGGACAGGTTGGCGTAAACCCGTCCGCAATCAATTTGATTCGGGATCGGTTCACGGGCCAATCGCGGGGTTTTGCGTTCATCGAAATTACGAATGATGAAGAAGCGGATCGCGCGGTCGCCAACCTCAACGGTCAGAATTTCGGTGGCCGGAACCTGGTAGTCAATGAAGCGCGTCCGCAAACCGAGCGGTCGGGTGGCGGCGGTGGGCGTGGAGGCTATGGCGGCGGTGGCGGCGGGGGCCGTGGCGGCGATCGTGGCGGACGCGGTGGTGGCGGCGGACGCGGCGGTGATCGCGGCGACCGTGGTGACCGCGGCAACCGCTGGTAAATTTCCCATTTGTCATTGAATCGTTCTTTGACTTCGGGTGCACTGCTTTTGTGCCCGAAGTCTTTTGCCTTTGAGCCCCGCCTCGGCCCGCAAAATTCACAGCCCTCCGGAATTTTTTCTGGCTAACCCACGGCCTTCCGTGTAGTATCCCCGCCAATTGGCCACTGACTGCATGCGCGCATTCATCGCGGCCCGCGTCTCCGCTCTTCGGCGCTCGCTTGTGCTTCGCTCCCTGCCGCCGAAACATTCAGCGGGTTGACGTGTTTGATACAACAGGCCAAGAAACTCTTTCATTCGTGGCGGCTTGAGCTATACCAAGAGGTACTTGCGCAGGTGTTCTCCGGCAAGTTTGGATTGGCTCCGGACGGAGTGTAGCTGAACTTTAGACCCGAGTTTTGCATCCAATTGGAGATAACGAATTGAATCGCCCGATGAATACGTGGCACAAACGCGATTGGAAGCAATTTTACGAGCTGGCGCGCCGTCCGTGGCAACGCCATCGCCCGCCCCGGCCCGTGTACCCTTCCGGGTTTAACAGGGTATTGCCCGCCGCAGGTTTCAGCCTTTCGGAATTGGACGACGCGGGTGTGGACCTCGATATGGCGGAAAGCTTGGGACTGCCCGTGGACGCCGGGCGCATCGGGGCCTACGGCCCAAATGTCACCGTCCTGCGGGACTTCGTACGCTCATCCCGCCAACCTTGGTAATTTTTCCCGCCGCCAACCTGGATTGGCTTAGTGGGGGATCACCCTCTCGGGAGTTTGTTCCCGGCCGTTTTTCCCGTAAACTATAGGTTCTGGACCAGCCACATGGCCTCTCCCTTTAACATCATCTCCAACGGCGCCGCGTCTCACCTGCCCGCGCCCAATGCGCATCCCCGGCCGGATTGGCTTCGCGTCAAATTCTTCGGCGGCGAGCGCTACCAGGACCTGAAGCGCATCATGCGCACGCTGGATCTCCACACCGTTTGCGAATCCGCACGCTGCCCGAACATGGGCGAGTGCTGGGAGCACGGAACCGCCACATTTATGATCCTGGGCGATATCTGCACGCGCGCCTGCGGTTTCTGCGCCGTGCCTTCTGGCAAGCCGGTTGGCCCGCCGGATGAGGAAGAGCCGTTCCGCGTTGCTGAGGCGGTCGCTTCGATGGGTCTACGTTATGCCGTGGTCACCAGCGTCAATCGCGACGATCAGTCCGACGGCGGCGCGCACATCTTTGCGCGTACGATTCAGGAAATTCGCAAGCGCGTGCCGGACTGCAAAGTGGAAGTGTTGATTCCGGATTTTCGCGGTGACTGGAAGGCGCTCGACGTCGTTCTGGCCGTCAAGCCGGACATCCTGAACCACAATACGGAAACGGTGCCGCGGCTTTATCGCCAGGTGCGTAAGGGCGCACTTTACGAGCGGTCCCTTGAGTTGCTGCGCCGCGCCAAAGAGATGCATGCGGATGTGCCCACCAAGACGGGCATGATGCTGGGGCTCGGCGAAGAAAAAGAAGAAGTGCTGGCGACGATGCAAGACCTCGCTGCTCAGGGCACGGACATCCTGACGCTCGGCCAGTATCTGCAACCCACGCGGGAACATCTTCCCGTCATCCGCTTTGTTCATCCCGACGAATTCGCGGAATACAAAGTGCTTGGCGAAAAAATGGGCTTCAAGCACGTGGAATCCGGCCCGCTGGTCCGCTCTTCTTACCACGCCTTCGACCAGGCCGAATCTGCCGTCCGCTAAGCCATTCTCCGAAATAACTGGGATTGTCTCCTGCTTCCAGGCGGCCGGAGAGAGGCAGTTGAGGATGCGTTCAGACACACCCCTGCGCCATTTCTGGCGCTTCTACTGGGTGTTGTACTACGGGATTGCTCTGCTTACTTCGAGGCGGCTGCTGAGGCCTTCTTGGTGGCTTTTGCGGCGGTGGATGCTTTGCGACGGCGCTTGGTCTTGGGCGGGGTAGCCGGCGCTTCACCAATGAGTTCTGCCACGAAGATGCTCGTCACGAAAAGCTTGGGTCCATGGTCGTCGAAATCGATGGCCGTGCGTTCCGGATCCGAGGCCGTGACGATGCCCAGTCCGTACTGCTCGTGCTTGATGGTTTGCCCTTCCTGCATTACTTGCACAACTTCCTCCTTAGACCGCACTCGCTGTTTTCGGAATTCTTCTCTTTTCTTGAAAAGGAGAGGTTCCCGACCCCTCGGGAACCTCTCCAATCTACAGGCTAGAGGCTTGTGACGTTCTCTGCCTGAAGGCCCTTCGGGCCCTTCTTTACTTCGAATTCCACCGCCTGGCCTTCATTCAGGGCCTTGTACCCATCCATCTGAATGGCGGAGAAATGAACGAAAACATCTTCTCCGGTCTGGCGTTGGATGAACCCGTAGCCCTTCGAAGCATTGAACCACTTCACTGTTCCTTGTTCCTTCACTGCACAACCTCGATGTTGAAATTGCTTTGCCTCTCTTGGTCGCGGGGTCTGGTCGCCCAAGCTCCGAGACAGCCTCCAGCCCGACAAAAAAAGGCTGCGATGTGTTGTCGCAGCCCTCTGAACGAGTCAAAAGGTAATACAAGAGCAACAAACGCTATACGTAAGCCTATCACAGGAAAGGGCTTATTGTCCATACCCGGATTGGGGCAC
>Ga0210402_10000067_pt1 | contig 107629 bp, 96 predicted proteins | sample IncBWC7MmetaG_FD_161055 | JGI IMG/M metagenome (GOLD analysis project Ga0210402, IMG submission 161055) | Forest soil microbial communities from Barre Woods Harvard Forest LTER site, Petersham, Massachusetts, United States - Inc-BW-C-7-M | ecosystem: Environmental > Terrestrial > Soil >...
TTTCTTGAGCACTTCCATGGCGCGAAACACCCTTGTCTTTACCGCTCCCTCCGAGCAGCCGGCGATCTGTGCGATCTCGGCGTACGACAGCCCTTGGTAGCGGGAAAGGACAATCGCTTCGCGCTGGTCGTGTGAGAGCAGCGCCAGCGCTTTTTGAATTCGTTTTTCGTCCTCGCGCCGTTCCAGATGACGCTCCGGTGAGAGCTCGGCCGGCGCCGGAAGAGTGATCAGTACATCCTCGCCTTCCTTCGACTTGTTCTCGGACTTCCTCAGGTAATCACGGCAATGGTTGGCCGTGATGGAGAAAAGCCATGTCGACAGTTTGGCTCCGCCATGAAACTGGTTTGCATGTCTGAGCATCTTCACGAAGACTTCCTGCGTCGCGTCTTCAGCCGCCTCGCTGTTTCTCAGGAAGCGGTACGCGAAGTTGTAGATTCGACTCGAATAACGATCGTAAATCTCAGACGCGGGAGTGAAATCACCGGCCTGAACGATACTCATCAACTCCTGATCGCCCAGGTGTTTCATCTCCCGATCTCGCTCATTCGACGCAGGCATTCTGGAAAGGTTACGGACCTGTTTCGAGAACAGGCTCCGGGAGAGGTTCATTCGACGCCTGAGGCCGTTCGATGAAGGCAGTGACGATGGCGAACACGTCCAGCAACATCCAGAAGACCTCGGTGTCGCCGAAATTGAACTCGAACAGTCCCGCGGAGGCCAACCCGACCGCGACGGCGACCCCGATCTCGGCGAACTTTGTCGCCGGCCCCCCCCACGCCCGCCCACACTGACGCAGGAAAAGGATTTGGAGGAAGACGTAGGCGACAAGCGCAAGCACGCCGCGCTCCGCCCAGAGCTGGATGAAGTTGTTGTGAAGATGGGGGATACGAAAGCGCGGTGCGTCGTGCTTGCGGTAAAGCGGGTAGAACTCTTTGACGTTGGCCGGCCCCACACCGAACAACGGGTAGTCCTTGATGATCTCGATGCCGGCCTGGGCCATTCGGATGCGATCGAGATTGGACGATTGCCGGACGTCGAAGCTGGAAATGACCCTGCTGAAAAACGGCAGCGGCGCGAAACTGATTACGAGAATCCCCACCGGGACCGCCCAGGCCAGCGCCTTCGGCCATTTCAGCGCCAGGAGGACCGCCACCCCCACGATCCAGCCGAGCCATATGCTGCGCGTGAACGTGAGCAGCAGCGCGAAATGGGTCGTTACGACCCCGATCGCGAGCAATATATTGCGCATGTCGTAGATCCAGAGCACGAGAAAAACCAAAGCTACCGGTAGCAGCAGGCCGGAAAGAGTCATCACGTGGGCCGAAGGGCCGGTGATCCGATGCTCGAGATCGTGATGTGATGTGAGCGCAAAATACTGCACAAAGCCATACACGGATGAGAAGACGCCGAAGATGAGAAGCATCTTGATGGCCGCGTCGCGGCTTCGTGGGACGTTGCGGAAGAGGATCAGCGCCGCGGGAAAGAGCAGTATTTTCCCCCACAGTGCTCCCTCGCCGAACGAGTGAATATGCCGGCCTGCAACAAATGCCGAGATGGTGGAGTCGAGGCCGTAGAGCGCCAGCGGAATGTAGAGGATGTGAAAGGACGCCGTGAACACGCGCCGGTAGAGGAGATAGCCGACGGTGGCAATCGTCGAAACCGCGAAGATCTCGGACGAGGCGACCCAGCCGGCGCAGAAGAGATGGCCGACGTAGAAGAGCACCGCCAGCGCGATCGGCTGGGGCGTCTCTTCAGGAAGGCCGAGACGTCGGGCGAGGAACACGGGCAGGCGTCACGCTTCTTCGAAGGCTTCGTCGACGAGCATCACCGGGATGTCGCTGACGATGGGATAGACGCGGTGACACTTCACGCACTGCAAACCTTCTTCGACGCCCAACTCCTCGCCGCGCATCTTGTCGCGGAATTTGTCGCGCACGGTGACTCGCCGCGCTTCCGAAAGAGGTACGGGCCGGACCTCCTCTTTGCAGATCGGGCAGGCCAGGATCTCGAGGAGTTGGGGCTGGAGTGCCATGACGGCGCGGAGTGTAACATCGCGGTCTCGCGGTTGCGAGGTGGTGCGGTCATCGACTCCGCGGCCGCGGGTACGCCCAATCACGACACCTCATGAAAGTTCTTCACCTTGCAGCCGGCAACCGATGGACCGGCGCCGCCGCTCTCGCCTTCGCCGAAGCCGAAGCGCTTCGCCAAGCGGGCATCGATGCACATTACGCCTATGTCGGCGGCTATAAGCTGCAGAAGAAGATCGATCGCCTTGACTTCACGCACCCCATCATCGCCAAAGCGCAGAACCCCCTGTCCTTTGCCCGCACGATCGACACGCTCGGCCGGCTCATCGACCATCACCGCTTCGACATCGTCCACGCCCATCTCACTTACGATCATTGGCTGGCGCAATTCGCTGTGCGGGGAACGAGGAGCGCGATCGTGCGAACGTTTCACGCACGGCGCGTGCTGCGCGGCGATCCGCTCACGCGATGGCTGATCGCCCGAGCGGACGGCATCTGCGTCGTCAACGACTCGTTCGTCGATGCTTCGCCAATCCGAGACCGCACGCCGGTGTTTACGCCGCCCCCGATCGATCAGCGTCAATTCACCCCCGCCGGACGTGATGTCCGCGCCCACTACGGCGTCGGGTCCGACGTCTTGCTATTGCTGGCCATCGGCAAGCTCTCGAAAGGCCGTGGCTTCGAAGAGGTGCTGCGAACCTACGCGGCCGTACGGCGGGAGATCGCCAACGCGCGTCTGATGATCGTTGGTCACGGCGAGCATCGCCCGGCACTCGAAGTGATCGCGCGCGATCTGGCCATCGACGTGATCTGGGCCGGCTATCAAGAGGACGAGCTCGCCGAACATTACCGCGCCGCGGACGTCCTTCTTTTTACCGCCCGCGGCTCCGACGAGGGGCACCGCGCCGTGCTCGAGGCGATGGCCTGCGGCGTCATACCGGTTACGTTCCCGATCGAGGGGATGACAGCGCTGCTCGGCGATCTCGCGCCGTCATTGATCGCGGATGCAGGGACTCCTGACGCGGCCGCCTCGAAGGTGGTCGCCGTATCGCGCGGTGACATCGTGGAGCTGCGTCGCCGGACGTACGAGCAGTCGGAGCGTTTTGGGTATGAGCAGGCCGCGGAGAGGTTGATCGGTGTCTACGGACAACTCTCATCTCCGAGCCGGCGGTAACAGCCTCACAACGTCCTTAGCACCGCTCGCACCGGGCTTGCATCGGCGCACCTGATCCGCAGCGGTAGCGCGATCAGCTCGTACTCCCCTTCTTCGACGCCCTCGAGCATGAGCCCTTCGAGCATGGCCATGTTGTTCCAGGCGAATGCGTGATGTGCTTCGAGGCTCTTCGAGTCGAATAGATCGACCGAGGGGGTGTCGATGCCGATCAGACGCACACCGTGGTGGTAGAGATCGTCGACCAGCTCGGGCGAAAGGCTGGCGAAGTCGTTGTTCCAGCGGTTGTGATCGGGAAACGTGCCGGTGTGGAAAAGGATACGCGGGGCGGAGAGTGCCTCGACCTTGTCGGCGACATGATCGGGCAGGATCCGGTCGCCGCGGGCGACGTCGACATGGACCACGACGCAGCGGCCGAGATAGAGATCGAGGCATTGCGAGGCAATGTCGGGACCGTCGGTGATGTAGTGGCTCGGCGCATCGGCATGCGCGCCGACGTGCAGCGTCATGCGGACGTCGCTGAGCGTCAGGTTCGCGCCGGTGTGCATGTCGGTGTTGACCGTTCGCACGAACGGTGTATCGCCCGGCCAGACATTGATGGTGGCGTCGATGAGAGGCGAGATGTCGATGAGGGTCATCGTGCGGAGGCGATGATCTTCATCTCGACTGAGATCGGTGTGGGCAGCGAGTCGACACCAACGGTCGTCCGCGTCGGTTGAATTTTCCCCAGGACCTCGGCGTAGACGCGGTTGAACCGCTCGAAGTCGCCTTTCATGTCTGTGAGATAGACAGTCACATCGAGAATTTTCTCCAGCGAGCTGCCCGAGGCTTCGAGAATCGCCCGGACATTGTCGATCGTGGCCAGGGTCTGGGCCTCGATTCCGGCCGGGATCTCATTCGTGACCGGCCGCCGCGGCCCGATGCCGGAAAGGAACAGCAGATCGCCGACGCGGCGGGCGTGTGGATAGGCACCGACAGGGGATGCGGCACCTGCGGCCATGATCGGTACCGCTCGGTCCTCCGGCCACTCTTCCTGTGATGACATCTCGCTGGCGGGGCCGGCTTCGGCAACGTTGTGAGACTCGAGTCCCGTGCCTGCCTCGACCGGCCCTTCGTCGAATTCCTTCTCAAAGTCGAGCTCTTTGTGCGGGTTGGGCGTCAGCTCGACGAGAGCGTTTCCCGTGCCCCAGACCGGCTGGTAGTCCCAGACCTTGCCGTCGTACTTGTTATTCTCGCCGGCCAGCGCGGCCAGCCACCAAATGGCTTTGAAGCCCATGTCCGCATTGGCCTCGCGGCCGAACTCGCGAGCCACCTGCGCTACATCCTCGAGCCGCCCTTCGCCGAGCATCTCCAGGATCTTGCGGTTCCACTCGTCGTCTTTCGACGACGAGATGTGGTCGTGCGCGGGATCGATCTCGCCGACCTCATAGCGGTTGGAGAGGTTTGAGACCACCACGACGATCGTCTTCTTGCCGTAGCGGTCGATGGCGGCTCGGGCGGCGCGGCCGAGGGCGCGAGTCTCATCGCGCTCCGCGTAGATGTTGCACGACACCATCGACGCGGGGACCGCGTCGTTCGGGTTGAGGAGCTTTAACGCCACCACGGTACCGGTATCGATCGGAAAGCCGTGATAGTCGACGGTCGCCGTCTGCATGCCGAGGTCCTTGCAGACGCCGGCGTAGAGTTTTCCGAACTCGGGATCGACGCGGAACGAGTACGGGATCTCTCCCAGCTCGTACCAGTTCTGGTCGACGAGCGTCCATTGAGGATTCGCGGCAGTCTGAAAAAGATGACCGATGACGGAGAACCACTGCGTCGAATAGAGCAGCATCAATTCGGCGCCGGAGCGCTCGATTTCACGGCCGATGGCCTCGTAGCTCTGCTTGAGCGACGCCCAGCCGGGGTTGCGGTCGGGCGCGAGCAGAATGTGCGGTTGCCCCGGAACGAGGTACGCCTTCTGAATCAGCCCGCTCACGATCAGTGGACGTAGACGTCTGACTCGACGTCAGCATTGCGCGACTGCACGATCGATGTTGCCAGCAGGGCACGTCGGCCGATCTCGTCCCACTGCTCGCTCTTCACCAGGTCGGGCACAGCCAGCGACGCGCCGAGATTCACGGCGATGCAACCGGCATCGAGATAGCTTTCGATCGTGTCGAGCGGCACGGGGCCGCCGGCCAACATGGCCACATCCCGGATCGGGCCGCGGAGCGTGCGGATGTAGTCGGGCCCGCCGAGGTAGAGCGCGGGAAAGACCTTGACGATGTCGCATCCGGCTTCCCAGGCGCGAATGATCTCGGTGGCGGTACCGGCACCGGCGATGCAGAGGAGCTCGTTTTCCGTGGCGTACTCGATCACGCGAACGTCGGTGTGCGGAGAGACGATGATCTGCGCGCCTGCGCGCCGCGCCTGCGCGGCATCGTTCCCGTTTCGCACTGTCCCCGCTGCGATGACGACGTCGAGGGCCGCGTACGTCTGCGCGAATCGGGAGATGAGGTCGAAGGCGTCAGGAGTCGTCAACGTCACCTCGAGGATGCGTATCCCATTTCGCGCATACGCCTCGGCGACCGACTCCGCGGCCTCGACGCTTTCCTCGCGCACGACGCCGATGATCTGCTCCATCGACACTTTTTCGAACAGTTCTTTGCGGGACATGGGGAAAGGATATCGCGGATGGGGTTGCGGGGTCTCGAGGTTGCGCGGGTTTCGCGGTGTGTGGTTGCTGGGTTTCTGGGTTGCTCAGTGCTTCGGGCAGTAATTGGGAACCGATAGGATCTCCCACCGCAGCAACCCAGCAACCGATCCACCCGCGAGACCGCGCAACCCCGAGACCCCGCAACCTCGTAGTAAGCTAACGATCCCCATGGTCCTTATCAACAAGGCGATCAACGAGGTGACGGTCAAGCTCGTTTACTACGGGCCTGGACTCTGCGGCAAAACGACCAATCTGGAGAAGATCTACGGGAATCCGAAGCTCGATAACAAGGGCAAGATGATCTCGATGTCGACGGAGACGGACCGCACTCTCTTCTTCGACTTCATGCCGATGGAGCTCGGCACCATCGGTGGCCAGAAGGTGCGCGTACAGCTCTACACCGTGCCGGGTCAGGTCTTCTATGACGCCACGCGCAAGCTGGTGCTGCGCGGCGCGGACGGCGTCGTATTCGTGGCCGACTCCCAGTCGTCGATGCGCGACTCCAATCTCGACAGCCTGGACAATCTGAAGGCGAATCTCCGCATCAACCGCATCGATCCGGGGAAGGTGGCGCTGGTCTACCAGTACAACAAGCGCGATCTGCCGAACGTCGACTCGGTCGAGGCGATGAACGAGTACTTGAATCCGAACGGTATCCCGACCGTCGAGGCGTCAGCGATCAACGGTGCCGGTGTCACGGCCACGCTCCGCGCCGCCGTGGCGCGCATCCTCGACAATCTGAGGAACAACGTCGACACAACGCTGCACGAAGAGCCGGCGCTCGGTGCGCCGGACATGACCGCAAAGTCGGGCGTCACGGCGTCGTCGGCGGGAACCCCGAAGCTGTCGATGAAATCGACGTTCGATGCCGACGAGACGGTGACCGTGTCGCCATTCGATGTCGAGCCGATCGACGCCGCCACCGCGGCGGAAGAGGAAGATCCGTTCGGCGCCATCGTGGCCGTCGAAGTCGAGCCGGCCCACCTGGAAGATCCCTTCGCTGCCAGGGCCACGGAAGACCACGACGCCGTCGCCGAGCGCGTCGAACTGCAATCGCTGCTGGCCTCCGCGAGCGAAGTCGTCCGCGACCTCGAAAAGGCGCTCGATCGTGCGCGTGCGCATGAAGCTGCCTTGCGCGCGAAAATGTAACTGCGCTGCGCGCGTTGTCTGCGGCTTCGCCGCGTTGTCAGTTGATTGCGCTTCGCGCGTGGTCAAGACCGAAGAGTGAACAACAGACCACGCGCGGCGCGCAGACAACCGACAACGCGGCGAAGCCGCAGAGAACGCGCCGCAGGCGCAGCGCTACGCCTCTCCGTACGGTACGCAGTACGGATCGTCGGTGTCGCAATTGGCGAATTCGAACTGGATCGTCGTGTGGGCGATGCCGTACTCGTGTGCCAGCAACTCGTTGACCTGGGCCAGGACGTTGCCTGTCGATCGCACCGGGATGTCGCCGACCATGAGGTGACACGACAACGCCGGCCGGGATGGACCGAGGGCCCAGATGTGAAGGTGATGGACGCCGTCGACGCCTTCAAGCGCTGCAATCGCACGGGTCACATCGTCCGGGTCGATTCCGGCGGGGGTGCCCTCGAGCAACAAGTTGATCGCTTCGCGCAGAATCCCCCAACTGCTCCAGAGGATCAGCACACCGATGGCGATCGAGACGGCCGGGTCCCAGAACTGTCTGCCCGTGACAGCGATCAGAATTGCCGCGCCCATGATGCCCACCGAGGAGAGCGCGTCTCCGAGCATATGAAGCACTGCGCCGCGGATGTTGAGATCGTGCCGGCCATGGCTGCGAAGCCAGAGTGTGATCGAGCCGTTGAGAACCAGTGCCGCGGCGGCCGTGATGAGCATGGCTTTGCTGTTCACGCTGGCAGGAGCGCGCAGCCGCTCCGCCGCCTCCACGAAAAGAAAGATCGTGAACGCCGCCAGCGCGCCGGCGTTGATGAAGGCGGCCAGAACGCCGGCGCGATGCCATCCGTACGATTTCGCGCTCGTGGCCGGCCGCCGCTCAACGCGGACCGCAAACAGCGCCAGCAGAAGCGCCAGCGTGTCGGTGACGTTGTGCAGCGCGTCGCCGATGAGGGCTAGAGAGTTGGCGCGAATGCCGACGGTTACTTCGACCGCGACGAAGACCGCGGTGGCAGTCGAAGCGATGATCAGCTTGCGCGATACGACCGCGCTGCCGGGCTCGTGATGATGGTGGTGGTCGGACATGAAGAAGTGGATCAGTAGATTAGTGGATTAGTGGATGAGTAGATCAGAAGCAACCTACCGCCAGCCTGATCTACTAATCTACCAATCCACGTTCACCTACGGCCTCGTCGACCGCTCGACCTTCTTCGACTTCTGCGCCACCGTCTCCGCCATCGAGACTCGCTGTTCGCGCAACCGCGCCGCGAGGCTCTCGTCTGTCAGTGCGATGATCTGCGCCGCGAGAATGCCGGCGTTTCGGGCGCCGCCGACCGCGACCGTCGCCACGGGAATCCCCGGAGGCATCTGCACGACGGCGAACAGCGCGTCGATACCTTGCAGCGCCCCTCCGGCCAGCGGTACGCCGATGACCGGTTTTGTGGTGAATGATGCAACCACGCCCGGCAGATGCGCCGCCATTCCGGCGCCTGCGATGAATACTCCCGCGCCGTCGCGCTCGGCGTCCGTGATGACATGCCTGGTCCGCTCGGGACTCCGGTGCGCCGAGGCGACTTTCATCTCGTACGCCACACCCATCTCATCGAGTGCCGCGCACGCCTGCGTCATGACCTCGGCATCGGAATCGCTGCCGATGATGATGCACACCCACATGGCGTGAATGGTAGCAGGCCTCAGCAGACGGGCGCTTTTGCCTCGTCAGACGGGGAAGGGACGGTGGTACGCGCCGGGCTGTTCAGGGGGAGACAGCTTCGCACCAGCGCGCTCAGTGCACCGATGTCGAACGGCTTCGGCAGGAAGGCGCAGATGCCTTTGTCCACCGCCGTAGCCACCTCGGGCGCGCGATTGGCGCTGATGATGATGACCGGGATCTTCTTCAGATCGGGCTCGAGCTCGCGAGCCTGGAGTACGTCCCATCCGGAGAGGACGGGCATCATCAGGTCGAGAACGACTACGTTGGGGTGCTCGCGCCGCATCAGGTCGAGCGCTTCCTTCCCGTTGGGTGCCTCATGGAAGACGTAGCCGTCTCGCTTGAGTGCCGCCACGATCATACGGCGGATGCTGGGGTCGTCATCGACGACCAATACACAATAGGGAGGTTCGTTCGCCACGTCTTCACCGGTTTGGACCACGGAACGGAGACATGCACAACAGATGCCTTGACGGAATATCACACTCTCCACGGGTGCTTCTGGCAAGGCCGTGAAAGTCGCCGTAGCCATGTCGGGCGGGGTCGATTCGTCGACCGCCGCGTACATCCTCAAGTCTGCCGGACATGAGGTCGTCGGTCTGTCGATGCAGATGTACGACAACCTCGCCAACGCCGATACGGCCTACGGCGGATGCTGCACGATCGACGACCTCGCCGACGCCCGCCGCGTGGCCTGGAAGCTGGACATTCCCCACTTCACGCTGAACCTCGAACAGAATTTTCATGAAAAGGTGATCGCGCCGTTCGTGCAATCGTATCTGAGCGGCCTGACCCCGAGCCCCTGCGTCCTCTGCAACACTCACGTGAAGTTCGACCTTTTTCACGAGAAGGCGCGGGCCATCGGTGCGGAGAAGATCGCCACCGGCCACTACGCCCGCATTACGCGCGATGCCGCCGGCCGCTTCGAGCTGCGCAAGGCGCTGCATCTGGCAAAGGATCAGTCGTACTTCCTCTTCGAGCTGACGCAGGAGCAACTCGGCGGCGCGCTCTTCCCGCTCGGCGAGATGACCAAGCCGGAGGTTCGTGACGTCGCCGAGGAGGCGGGGCTGGTCGTGGCGCGGAAGAAGGAGTCGTACGAGATCTGCTTCGTGCCACAAAAGGACAGTTACGCCGCCATCGTCGAGCGCGAGGCGGCGTTGTCGCCCGGCGACGGGGCCGGGGAGATCGTCGACGTGGGCGGAAACGTTGTTGGAACGCACGACGGCTACTACCACTTCACGATCGGCCAGCGCCGCGGTCTTGACATCGGCGGAACGGCAGAGCGGATGTATGTGGTCGACGTGAACCCCTTCACGAAGCGTGTCGTGGTCGGCGAGGCCTCCGATCTGGAGCGCGGCGAGCTGATCGCCGAGCGCGTCCACTGGATCGGCGAGCCGCCATTCGGCCCAATCGAGATCCAGGCGCGTGTCCGCTCCCGCTCGGCGGACGTCGCCGCGACCGTTGCGCCGATGGCCGACGGCCGCGCCCGAGTGCAGTTCGCGCAGAAACTACGGGCTGTCGCGCCCGGTCAGGCGGTCGTGTTCTACGACGGGGACCTGTGTTTGGGAGGTGGGTGGATAACCAAGGGTTAGCCTTGAGTTATTCAGCAGAATCAGTAAGTTAGCTCGCGACGGTTTGTCGCCACCAACCAGTGGATAACCGCGACAAGACGTCGTGCAATCACGACAAACGTCGTGTAACCGCGACAAAACGGCGAATAATCGCGACAACACGGTGTGTAACCGCGACAGCACGTCATGCAATCGCGACCTCACGGCGTGCAATCGCGACTCACGGTGTGTAACCGCGACAGCACGGCGTGCAATCGCGACCGTACGGCATGCAATCGCGACAACACGTCGTGTAATCGCGATTGCACGTCGTGTAACCGCGACAGTACGTCGTGTAATCGCGATAGCACGTCGTGTAACCGCGACCGTACGGCGTGCAATCGCTACAACACAGCGTGTAATCGCGAAAGCCACGTGGTTTGTCGTGAGGGTTGGACGGACTGTCCCGATTGTGGTGAGAGCTTTCTGATGCAATAGCGTGTCAAGAGGGCGAGCTCGTGTCAGTCAAAACAGAGTCTGCCCCGCGCCGCGGGCCTCGAGCATGAGTAGCCGTCGCTTGACGTCAAGTCCTCCGCCGAATCCGGTCAGCGATCCGTTCGCTCCGATGACGCGATGACACGGGATGATGATCGGTATCGGGTTGGCTCCGTTCGCGGCTCCGACCGCCCGCACCGCGGCCGGGCGGCTGATCTTTTCGGCGATCGCTGAATAGGTTGTCGTCTGGCCATACGGAATCTCCAGGAGCGCGCTCCAGACAGACTGCTGGAACTCCGTGCCACGCGGTGCAAGCGGGAGATGGAACGCCTTGAGATCGCCGGCGAAGTACGCGCGCAACTGAGTGGAGGCTTCGGTGAAAGCTTCGTCATCGCGAATCCAGTCCGGCTTCGGCTTCGCGCCGGCGAAGTAGGTCTCGATGACGGAAGCGCCGTCGCCGGCGATGAGAATCGCACCGACAGGGGTGTCGACGTAGCTGTACTTCAGGCCAGGCTTTTCCACAGCAACATCGTCGCATAGGCCCGGTACGGCCGCCACACCTCGGCGCGCACCAGGAGCTCGCGGTCGCTGATCATGCCCGCCGCCTTGCGGAGAACGAGATCGCCGTGCGGAAATGCGTCAGGCTCGCGGAGGGCGCGCATGGCGACGTAGTGTGCCGTCCACGGACCGATGCCCGGCAGCGCGGTCAGCCTGGCGATCGACTCATCCAGGGTCGCTCCTCGTTCGAACGTCACCTCGCCGCGCGCCACCGCGCGGGCCAGACTGCGAATGGAATCCCAGCGGATCTGCGGCATCCCGGGATTCTTCCGCGCGCGCATGAGCGACTCGGGCGTGATGCCGTGACGCGAGGCGATGCGGGCCATGATCGTCGTCGCGCCGGCCACGCTGATCTGCTGCCCGACCATGGCCCGGAGGGCCATCTCGAACGGATCCCACGTGCCGGGCACGCGAATGCCTGGATGCGCGCGGATGAGTGGCCCGAGCATCGGGTCGCGCGCGAAACGTTTCTCGATCGCGATGATGTCGGCGTCGATGTCGAACATGGCCCGCACGTGCTCTGCCTTCGAAGGGTTGCTGACGATCACCGCGTTCCTTCCAGGATCATGCGTAACGCGCACTCCCTCGCGCTCGTACGCATCGGCGCTGACTAACTCGACACCGGCGAAGGCGCGCGGGCGGAGGAAGGCAAGGATGGCTTCCCAGTCGTAGGGAGGGGTGTAGGCAAGTGCGGTCATGTCAGTCATGGGTCTCGGGGTCTCGGGGTTGCGCGGTCTCGCGGTGTGTGAACGAAACGCCGCCGCTGAAATCGAACCACTGCGAGACCGCGCAACCCCCAGACCACGCAACCGCGCTACTCCACCGTCACGCTCTTCGCCAGATTCCTTGGCTGATCGACATCGCATCCCCGCCGCAAGGCGATGTAGTAGGCGAGGAGCTGCGTCGGGATGACCGAAAGAATTGGCTGGAGCGGCTCGATGGTCCAGGGTATCTCGATCACGTCGTCGGCGAAGTTGCGCATCGCTTCGTCGCCTTCGTCACAGATCACGATCAGTTTGCCGTCACGCGCTTTCACTTCCTGCAGGTTGGAAACGACCTTGTCGTACACCGATGTGTGCGTGGCGATGGCGACTACCGGCAGGTTCTCGTCGATGAGCGCGATCGGTCCGTGTTTCATCTCCCCGGCAGGATAGCCCTCGGCGTGGATGTAGGAGATCTCCTTGAGCTTGAGCGCTCCTTCCAGGGCGATCGGGTAATGCACGCCTCGACCGAGGAAGAGGAAGTCCTGCGACTTGTAGTACTTGTGCGCCAGCGCCTCGATGTTCTTCTCCTGCTTGGCCAGGATGTCTTCGATCTTGTGCGGGATCAAGCTCAGCTCGTGCATAGCCTTGCGGCGATCGCCTACGTTATCGCCGCGGAGCTGGCGGATATAGAGCGCCAGAAGATAGAAGGCGGTGAGCTGCGTCGTGAAGGCCTTCGTTGAGGCCACGCCGATCTCCGGCCCGGCATTGGTGTAGATCACACCGTCCGACATGCGCGTGGCCGCGGAGCCGATGACGTTGCAGATCGTGATGAGTTTCGCCCCGCGCCGTTTGGCCTCCTGCATTCCAGCGATGGTGTCGGCGGTCTCGCCCGATTGCGTAACGCCGATGACGAGAGTGTTCTCGTCGATGATCGGATTGCGGTAGCGGTACTCCGAGCCGTAGTCGACTTCGATGGGGATGCGCGCCGCCTCCTCGAGCAGGAACTTGCCGACCAGACCGGAATGCCATGACGTGCCGCAGGCGACGATATGAACCTTGCGGATCTTCGCCCAATCGTCCGGCGTTAGCTGCAGGTCGTTGAAGAAAATCTCCCCTGACTCCTCGAACATCCGGCCGGTGAATGTGTCGCGAACGGCGCGCGACTGCTCGTGGATCTCCTTGAGCATGTAATGCCGGTAGCCTTCTTTCTCGGCCATCACGGCGTCCCAGAGAATCCGCTTCGGCTCGCGGTCGATTCGCTGATCGCGCTGATCGAAAACGGACACGTGGTGCTGATCGACGACGGCGTACTCGCCATCCTCGAGGTAGATGACGTCCCGTGTGTAGGCGAGAAGCGGAGCGACGTCGGAGGCAATGAAGTTCTCGTTGTCGCCGAGGCCGACCACTAGCGGGGGTCCCTGCTTGGCGGCCACGATCGTGCCTGGATCGCCGCCGTCGATCATCACCAGCGCGTAGTGACCTTCGAGCTCCTTGAGGGTCTTGCGGACGGCATCGACGAACTTCGTCCCATCGTTCATGTTTTCTTCGATGAGATGAGCCACGACCTCGGTGTCCGTCTCGGTCTTGAACTGGTGTCCCGTTTTCTGCAGCCGCTGCTTGATGGGGAGAAAGTTCTCGATGATGCCGTTGTGGATGACCACGATCTGCCCGCTGCAGTCGCGGTGCGGATGGGCGTTGTTCTCGTTCGGTTTGCCGTGGGTGGCCCATCGGGTGTGGCCCATGCCGAACGTGCCGTGGAGCGGCCGTTCATTCAGCTTCGCCTCGAGGTTCGACAGCTTCCCCTCGGCGCGGACGACCTGGACTCCGTCGTCGTCGATGATGGCGATGCCGGCGCTGTCATAGCCGCGGTATTCGAGTTTTTTGAGTCCGCCGATGAGGACCGGCACGACATCACGCGTGCCGGCATATCCGATGATTCCGCACATGAGGCTTCCTGTCCGTTAGAATTCCGCGCCGGTGAGAAAAATCGCGGTGTTGCTTCTGTTCGCTCTGGTGGCCTGCGGCAAACGCGGCGATCCACATCCGCCCATCCCGGTCATCCCGAAATCGACGACCGATCTTCTTGTAGCACAGCGGGGTCCCAAAGTTCTCCTGTCGTGGGGGTACCCGTCTCTGACGACCGCAGGCAAGAGCATGACCGGCATCAAACGCGTCGCCGTCTGGCGAACCGTTGAAGAGCCGCCCGCTGGGCCCTCTACCGGCAACCCGGAATCACCCATCCAACTCTTCGCCAAGGTTCCCGCGTTGATCCCCGTCAAATTTCTGAAGGTTCGGACGCGGGTAGACAGCATAGAAGGCGCCAAGCTGCCTGCCGCGACGGCCGGCGCGCGTCTGACATACGAAGATACTCCGCCGCTCCACACAACCGACGGGCGCCCGGTTCGCTTGACGTACGCGGTCGTCACCGAGGGAGAGTCGGCAAATAGCGACCTCTCGAACCTCGTCTCTATCGTGCCGCTAGATGTACCGGCCGCGCCGCCGGCGCTCACCGCAATCGCGCGTCGCGAGGGCGTCGTCCTGACCTGGACGGCATCCGATGCCACGATCAGCGGTACGAAGAATCCGATCATCGCCGGATACAACATCTACCGCTTCCCGCACGGCCAACATGCCGACGAGTTCGCGGCACCAGCCAACACGTCACCAGTGACCACGACGACGTTTACCGACAACCCGCCGTACGGAGAGCACGACTACTTTGTCACCGCGCTCGGCACATCCGGCCTGCCGCGGATTGAGAGCGAGCCTTCGCCGATCGCCGGCGCAAATTTCAAGGACCTCGTCGCACCACCGCCGCCCGCTGGTCTGACCGCGCTCGTCGAGACCGGCGCCGTCCGTCTGGTCTGGGATCCGGTCGACGCGCCCGACCTGGCCGGTTACAAGGTCTACCGCACGGAGGGCACCGGCATCGAGCAACTGCGCCCGGTCGGTACGATCCCGCTGACCGCGCAACTCCTCACCGCCACCAACTATCGCGACACCGGCGTCAACCCGGGGATCTCGTACTACTACGAGGTGGTGTCCGTCGATAAGAGCGGGAATGAGAGCACGAAGGCGAAGACGGATTGGGTACTGGTGCCGAAGACGCCCTAGGCCGGCACGGCCGGCGGCGCTGGTTGCCCAAGGCTCGGCCACCCATCTCGGATCAATCGTTCTGCCGCGCAGACTCCTAGATTGCGCTGAGCCGAACCCTCGTGTTTGCAGGAATGAAAAGTGGAGCGGGCCGACAATTGAGATTGGCGCTCCCGATAACGGGATTAAGCTCTGAGAGCAGTCCTGACGCCCCGGCACAAGGATCTCGAAGCCGGAATTTGGACCCGTGGTCACCGCTCCACCGCGAATGATACTCACCGCCGAGCGCGAATCAAGCGCGTCCTTACTAGATCTTCACGCACACATTCTTCGCTTCGGTGAAGAAGTTCAGCGACTCGAATCCCCCCTCCCGGCCCACCCCGCTCTCTTTCATGCCGCCGAAGGGGACGCGGAGATCACGGAGGAGCCAGCAGTTGATCCAGATGGTACCGGCGTCGAGGGCGGCCGCGACTCTGTGCCCGCGGGCGAGGTCGCGCGTCCAGACGGTGGCGGAGAGGCCATAGCGGGTGGAGTTGGCGAAAGCGACGGATTCGTTTTCGTCGTCAAAAGGCGTGACCGTGACCACGGGACCGAAGATCTCTTCCTGCAAGGTGCGGCATTGGCATCCCAGTCCAGTGATGATGGTCGGCTCGACGAAATAGCCGTCGCGTTCGAGGCGATGGCCGCCGGCGACGATGGTGCCGCCTTCCTTCACGGCCAGATCGATGTAGCCGGTAATCTTCAGCAGATGGTCTTCGCTGATCAGCGCGCCGATGTCGGTGGCATCATCGAGCGGATCACCGATGCGCAGCTTCTTCGTGGCCGCGGCGAAGCGTTCCACGAACTCGTCGTAGATGGAGCGCTCGACGAAGATCCGTGATCCGCAGAGGCAGATCTCGCCCTGGTTCCAGAAGCTGGAGCGGATCGATGTGGCAATGGCCCCGTTGTCTGCGGTGAGATCGGCGTCAGCGAAGATCAGGTTCGGGTTCTTGCCCCCCAGCTCTAAAGACAGCTTCTTGAACCGCGGCGCAGCATTCGCCGCCACAGCCGCGCCGGTGACAGTGCCGCCGGTGAAGGAGATTGCGGCGATGTCGTCATGGCACGTCAGTGCACGTCCCGCTTTATTGCCGTAGCCGTGAACGATGTTGATGACGCCCGGCGGGATGCCCGCCTCGAGCGACAGCTCGGCCAGCCGGTTCGCGGTCAGCGGCGTCAGCTCGCTCGGTTTGGCGACGCAGGTGTTTCCCGCCGCGATGGCCGGGGCGATCTTCCAGGAAAGAAGATATAGCGGCAGGTTCCATGGCGAGATCAATCCGACCACGCCCAGCGGCTGTCGTAGCGTGTAGTTCAACGCGGCCACGTCGGTCACGTGAGCCTCGGTGGACTGGTGGAGGATTGCCGTGGCGAAGAAACGGAAGTTGGCCACGGCGCGAGGGATGTCGAGCCTCTTCGCCAGAGCGAGCGTTTTGCCGCTGTCGATCGATTCGCAGCGGGCCAGCTCGTCGAGGTTTTGCTCGATCAGATCGGCGAGCTTCAGCAGAAGACGGCTTCGCTCGGCCGCCGGCATGCGCGACCACGCCGGAAATGCTCCCTTCGCCGCGCTCACGGCGTCATCGACATCGTCTTCGTCGCTATCCGGAATCCGCGCGATGATCTCGGTGGTGGCGGGGTTGACGTCGTCGAAGTAAGCGCCTGAACGCGGCGGGGCGAATGCACCGCCGATGAAGTTACCGACTTGCAAGGAACTCCTCCGGCTCGAACTCCCATTTGTCGATGTCCGGATCCCATGAATCCCACGGCACGATCGCCGCCATCCGATCCCTCAGAGCCGGTGGAATGGCCTCAGGGACGATGAAGGCCTTCTGGCGGCGCAGTTTGTAAGGATTGCGGAACTCGAATCCGAGCACGCCGAGGATATAGCGGGCGATGTACCAGGTCGCCTGCGGGTTCCAGCCGTGGGCGATCTTGACGACTACGCCGAGACCTTCGGGGTATTCGGGATGCTCGATGGCAAGACCGAGGAGACCGTCGGCGCCCTCTTTGGCCAGCACGCGGCCGTGGCAGGCTTTGAGGATCGTCGAGTCGAGGCGGTTGAAGCCGCCGATGAGGTCGGGATGCTCAATCATCGACTGCCAGATCCAGTCGTCGTCCTTCTCGGTGACGAGATTGGCGAAGAGCCTGGCCAGATCGGTCACGGTCATCGACACCGTAGGCAGTCCGCAGCCGTCCTTGACGATGATGCCTTGCTTCCATTCGTTGCCGAGAACGTGGCGGATGTAGTCGAGGTATTGCTGGAAAAACGGGTGGTGTGGCCACACGTAGCCGACGCGCGACCACCCTTTCAGCTTGCATCCGCGCAGGATGGCGGCGTGCTCGCCCGAACAACAGTGATACCAGCGTCTCGGGCGCCGAACCTGCCGGCCGAATTGCACAAGAGGAACGTCGAGCGGAGCTTGCATTAGGCCCCATTCGCCTTGCAGGAGAATGGACCGGGCCACGCGCACATGTTCGGTATCGCCGTTGTGCGAGGCAACGGAGATGGCTTTCTGTTCGCCCGTCAGAGCACGCGCAAACTCGCGCGTGAAGACTTTCATCATGATCGGCTTGACCATCGAGCGTCCGTAGACCTCGACGTTTCCTCCAAACGAGTAGATGACGTTCCTGCCGGAAACCCACGAGACCGCGCCGTGGATGGTGTTCTCGGCGACGCCGTTTCTCCGGTACTCGACGAGCGGTTGCCAGTTCGGCATCGCCCGCGCGAAGTTGACGGGGAGGTTCTCGTTGAAGGGCACGAGGGGATTATAGGTATTCGCCAGTCGGTAGTCGGGAGTCGGAGTTGCGATCCCCGCCCCCCAACCCTAGTCTCGCTATACGATCACTCCTGCATGGAGCTCGACATCTTCTTCTCCATCTCGCAGACCGAGGTCGATGGCTATATGCCGTCGGAGCGGGTCATGTTCGAGAACTTTTTCGAACAGGTCGTTCTTGCCGACCGGCTCGGGTTCGGGACGGCTTGGGTGGCGGAGAGCCATCTGAGCACCGAAGTGCAGAAAAGCAATCCGGGGGCGGTCATCCCGCATTTCATTGGCGAGATCGGGCTGAATACCGACATCCTGCAAGTAGGTCATCGGATCTTCGCGAGGACGACGCGGATCGGCGTGGGGTCAGCGATCATGAACATCCTCTGCAACGGCGGGCCGATCGCGGCGGCCGAGCGGGTGCGGACGTTTCTTGCGCTGCATGGGCTTGATCCCGGGGAACGGCGGCTGCTGACGGTCGGCTTTGCCGCGGGGCGCTTCCCATTCATCAACATTCCGTACGGCATCGTGCCCCGTACGCCGGTCGAAGAAGCGGCATGGCCAGTGGTGAAGAACAGGATTTTCGAGGAGGCGACAGAGATCTTTCTCCGACTGTTGCGAGGGGAGACTCTTAACTCGTCGATGATCGCGCACCGGCCGCTGCAGAGGAAGGACTTCCGCTCCGAGGCGGACTGGCAGCGCGTCATCGATGAGTACGGCCAGAACGTCGACGCGGTGCCGCTGGCGCCGCGCTGGGTGTTTCCGAATCTGAAAATCGTGCCGCAGGAGTCGCGGATGGAACTGCTGCGCCTGTCGATCGGCTCGCACGATGCGGCGACGCAGCTTTTCGCAAATACCATCCTGCCGGTCGGCGTGTTCAATCTGTCGATTACGCCCGGGGATGAGATTCAGAAGACGAACGAACGGATGGCAACGGGATATCACCCCGACGGCGGCGGGTGGCAGCGGCGGCTCATGCCTCGCACGGTTCTGGTCTTCATCAATGACGATCCGGCGCGCGCGGCCGACGAGGCGCGGGCGGCGCTGACGAACTACTGGCGCGCGCTGGAAGGAACGCTCGATGAGGAGAAAGTGCGCAGGGCTACCGACAACGCTCTCATCGGCAACGCGGAGATGATCGCACGGCAGATCGCCGCGCGCTTCCATCCCGACGATCGCCTTATGCTCTGGTTTGACTTCAACAACCACGACTCGAAGCGGGTGATGAAGAATATGGACGACTTCATGACGAAGGTGGCGCCGTCGATCGCATGAGAAGACTTATCGCGATGCTGTTGATTGCCGCGGCATGTGCATCCACGCATCCGCCGGTCGTGCGTAGCACGGCCGAGTACGACAGGCTCGTCGCTGCCGATCCCGACAAACGGCTGGTCGAGATCACCGACATCCCGCGCGACGTCCGCTACGCCACGACCGACAATTTCATGCATGTGAAGCTGTACCCCGTATCGAAAGTCTTCCTGCGCCGTCCGGCCGCGATCGCGCTGCATGAGGTGGAGCGTGAGTTGGCGCGAGACGGGCTGGGCTTGAAGATCTTCGACGGCTACCGGCCGTATCGCGTGACGGTGCGGATGTGGAAACCGATCCACAATCCCGATTTCGTTGCCGACCCGGCTAAGGGCTCGCGGCACAATCGGGGTGCCGCGGTCGATCTCACGCTCATCGATCTGCGCAGCGGCCGCGAACTGCCCATGCCGACCGGCTACGACGACTTCACGCCGCGTGCGCGGCAGGATTTCAACGACTTGCCGCACGACGCGCTCGTCAATCGTGCCCGGCTCCGCGAGGTTATGAAAGGCCATGGTTTCGACCCGTTGCCATCCGAATGGTGGCATTTCGATTTTCGCGGATGGGAGAAGTTCGAGTTGCTGGACCTGCCGCTGGAGTAACTGCGTAGCGCGTTGTCTGCGGCTTCGCCGCGTTGTCGGTTAGCTGCGCTTCGCGCGTTGTCGGCTCAACTCTGCATGCAACACGCAGACTACGCGGCGAAGCCGCAGCTCAGAACCTCGTGACCATCGAGATCGACCCGACTTTGAACAGATCCGACCGGTCATACGCGGCGTCAATCTGGAAGCGAGGCCAGGCCAGGCCGGCGCCTATCGATACGTGGGTGAGCGACTTCGTCTTCGGGAAGAGCACCGCGGCAGCGACTTCGTCGGAGTTCTTGAGTGGGCCGGTATAGGTGATGCTGTGTTGGGGATCGCGCCATGCGCCGGCGCGCACAGCGAACGGAATCTTGGTCGAGAAGAAGTACTCGCCGCCGAGGTGAATCTCTGTGGCGTCGGCGGCCTTGTAGGCCTTGTCGATCGCCCGGACGGTGGCGTTGATGGAGACGAAGTTGTCGACGAGATTCGAGTACTTGACTCGTACCGCATCGGCGTTGATCGTCAGCACCGGGATGGGACGGAAAGAGACGCCGGCGCCGTAGACATCGGGGATGTGGAACGTGGTGTCGGCCGCTTTGACGAACTCGAAGTTGGTGGCCTCGTTCGCCGCGAACGTCGGCGCCGCGAACTTCGCTCCCTGCTTGTAGACGCCGCCGAGCGAGAACTTGTCGGAGGGCGCCCACTTGAAGCCGCCGGAGAAGGTCAGGTCAGTCTTGTCCTTGGCAACGTCGTTGTTGTTGCGGATGTCGCTCGTCGCCTGGACGGAAATGCTCGAGAAGTCCCCCGTCGGCGTCACACGGAAGGTGAAGGCGGTTTCATTGAAACGCTGTGACCGCGCCGTGGCACCGAAGGAAAAGTTACCGACCTTGAAGGCCATCGCCAGGCCGAAGGTCCTTTCCTGAATCTTTACCGAGCTGAGGAACGGCAGAACCGCGTATTCGATACAGGCGAACGGGTTCGTCTGCCGAAGTTGATTGCATGCCGCCGACGAGATCGGGCCGCCGGTCGGGTTGCCGTTGGCATCGACCGGGAGAAAGAAGTTGGGAACGTCGGTCTTGATCTCCCCGGTGAAGCTGTTACGGATCGGCACGACCTGCCCCGTCCCTTCGTTGCGAAGCGGCTCGTGGTAGTAGGCGCCGATGGTGACGTACTTGGTTGGATAAACGACGCTGGCGAAAGTGGCATCGATGCGTTGGCTGTAATGACTGAATGCGGTGCGTTGGAGATCAGGGAAGGTGCCGCTGGTGGTGAAGACCTGCTGTTCCTGATAGTTGCGCCCTTCGACCGTGATCTCGGGCTTCCTCAGGATCGTCAGTCCAGCCGGATTCGCCTCGGCTGCAGAAGCGTCGTCGGCCAAGCCGAGGAAGGCACCGCCCATACCGAGCGATCGGGCGCCGGGATTGCCGAAGTTGAACTGCAGGCCGGAGAGAGATTCAATGTCGGTGTTCTGGGCGGCCAGCGGGAGCGCGGCGAGCGTGCAAACCGCGGCAACGAAAAGGAATCTGCGCATTGTCGTCCTCCGAGATTGGATTGGCCCGAAGGATAACAGACGAGATTGAAGATTGCGTTTGCGAGTCGCGAGGTTCGGTCTCGCGGTGTGGGGTAGTTTCAATTCCTCGAAGCGAGCATCTGCCAGTCGGGATCGTCGCGCAGATAACGGGGCCGCTTCTCTTTCGGTTGGTGAACCTCGGAGAGCGTTTCGATCATGAGCTGAAACTTCGCCAGGAGATTGCGTTGGGAATGTTTGGGGAGCGAGTGGAGCTCGTCGAGCAGGCGCGCCGTGGCGAACTCTTCCTGGTCCAACTCCCAGGGAGCGATCTGTTTTTCCACCCCCCCGCCGAAGAAGTCGGCTTCGGTCATGTCGTAAACGGCCAGAAGCCGTTTCAGCTGCGAGAGCTTCATGGAGCCGACCCGCTCACCGGTTTCGAACGAGCTGATCGTCTTTTCGCCGACACCCGAAAGGCGTGCAGCATCTTTCTGGCTCAGCCCTTTGATCCGACGGATTTCACGAAGTTTGAGTACGAGATCCATGTTGAGTCCTCACTTTCGCGATCAGAAACGGCGCATCAGACCGACAACCACTCCCTGCACGGCGACGTCGCTGGCAAAGGCGTAGATCGGATGCATCATCGAGTTTGCTGGCTGAAGACGAACTTTTTCGCCTTCTTTGTAGAGACGCTTGAGGGTTACTTCGCCGCTGACGTTGGCAACGACCATCTCGCCGTTCTCGGCGCGGTCGCGGCGCGCGATGATGACGTAGTCACCATCCATGATTCCGTCATCGATCATCGAGTCCCCGCGTACCTTGAGCACATAGTTTTCGCCGCGGCTGGTGAGCCGCTCCGGTACCGTGATCGTCTCATTAGAGATCTCAACCGCCAGAGGCTGGCCGGCGGCGATGTAGCCGAAGAGCGGCAGCTCGAGCACACCGGCCGGCGCTACGGCGCCTGGCCTCGCGTTCTGTGCGCTCTGACCGTTCTGAGCGTTCTGCTCAATGACCTCCACTCCACGCTTCTGGTTCCAGTCGCGCCGGATCAACCCCTTCTTCTGGAGCAGTGAGAGGTGTTTGTAGACCGTCCCGTAGGACGAGAACCCGAAGTGGTCGCAGATCTCGCGGTGCGTCGGAGTGACCCCACGCTCCTTCTGAAAGTCGCGAATGAACTGCAGGATGTCTCGCTGACGCTCAGTCAAATACGTCATTTCCGCCTCGTTGCGATCAATATAGGCGGTAACGAAGCGAAAGTCAAGCGTAAGTTGGCGGAAGATACGAGCGTCGTGAAAGCTCAGGCGCGAGTAGCCGCAGAGGCGCTCAGTTCATTCTCTACGAGATCTTCACCACATTCTTCGCCTGCAGCCCCTTTGGCCCTTCGATCACATCGAAAGAAACCCGGTCGCCTTCGTTCAGGGTTCGGAATCCTTCGGCGATGATTGAGGCGTGATGGACGAAGACGTCGGGGCCCTGCTCGCGGACGATGAAGCCGTAGCCTTTGGCCTCGTTGTACCACTTCACGATTCCTTGTTCTGGCATGCGCGTCATTCTACACAGAGCGCGTGTCTCAGTGCTTCGTCGAGCCGTGGGTAGGTAAACTCGAACCCTTCGGCGATTGCCCGATTGGGCAGGACGCGTTGCCCGCCGAGGAGCATCTCGTCTGCCATCTCGGAGCCGAGTGCCAGGCGGAGGGCGAAAGCGGGCGTGGGGAGGATGGACGGACGGTGCAGGGAGCGTCCAAGGGCGTGAGCGAAGTCGCGGTTGGTCACGGGGTTGGGGGCTGTGACGTTGTAGATGCCGCGGGCGGAAACTTGTTCGATCGACCACTCGATCATCCGGAGAACGTCCTCGCGATCGATCCACGACATCCATTGGCGTCCGGTGCCCATGGGGCCGCCCGCGCCGAGCCGGAAGGGAACGAGCAGTTTGGCGAGGGCGCCGCCGTTGGCGGCAAGGACGATTCCGAGGCGGAGGATGACCAGGCGGGCGAACGGTTTGGCAGTGCGGGCCAGTTCCTCCCACCGCTGGGTGACTTCTGTAAGAAAACCAGTTCCAGCATCAGCGCTCTCGTCGAGTTGTTCATCGCCCCGACTGCCGTAGATGCCGATCGCAGACGCGCTGATGAACGCGCGGTGGTTGTCAGGTTTTTGTGACATCGCGGCGACGAGTGCGCTCGTGGCTGTTACGCGACTCACCATGACGCCTTTCTTTCGCGCTTCCGTCCAGCGACCACCTCCGACGTTCTCGCCAGCCAGGTTGATGACGACATCGGCGCACGCTACTTCCTCAGTCCAGCTTCCCTCGTAAGGCGGATTCCAGAGCAAAGCCTGGCCTGCGTGGACATTCGACGGGTTGCGGGTCAGGACGGCGACCTCATCTCCACGCGACGTCAACCGGCGGACGAGCGGCTCACCGATGAACCCGCTACCTCCGGCGACGACGATCTTCATCCGGTCATTGTGCTACCAAAAAAGGTTTCGCCCCGCCTGAGCGAGGGCGGGGCGAATCGAGGAGAGGGGTAGGAGATCAGGGTTCGTGTCTGCGCTCACTAGGTTGGACGGCGCGTCCGAAGAAAGGTTTCACTGGACCCGTGAACGCGCGGAAACTCTCTTCGGATCCGTTGCTCCGTCGCGTTTCCGGGTAGCGGCGAAGGCGATCATGGCGGCGTTGTCGGTGCAGTAGCGCTTCTCGGGGACGCGCACGATTACGCCATGCTGGCGGCCCCATCCGGCGATCCGGTCGCGCAGGCTACCGTTTGCGGCGACTCCGCCGGCCAGAACAACCTCATCAGGTTTTGGTTCACCGAGTCGTGTCCAGACCGCGTCGAGCCGGTCGAAGAGCTGATCGATAAGGGCATCCTGAAAGGTGGCGCAGAAATCAGCCAGCAGGCGGAGGTCGCCGGTCGCACGGATGCCGTGCTCGCGCGCCAGACGAATGGCTCCAGCCTTGATACCTGAGTAGGAGAAATCGATCGACTTATCGTTGAACTGCGGCATTGGAAAGTGGAATCGCTTGCGGTCGGCGTGTCCCTGGTTCGCATGCTTTTCGATCTGCGGGCCGCCCGGATACGGCAAGCCGATGAACTTGGCGACCTTGTCGAAGGTCTCGCCGATGGCGTCGTCGCGCGTCCGGTTGAGCATGGTGATGACGCCATCGTGTACGTCGTAGATTGACGAATGGCCGCCTGAGATGACGAGGCTGAGAAAGCGCTCCGGCAGCGGCATCGCTGGCCCTTCGCGCTGCAGGTAGGCCGAGTAGATGTGTCCTTCGAGGTGATTGACGGGGACGAGCGGAATGCCGAGCCCATAGGCCAGTCCCTGCGCACCAGCGACACCGACGAGAAGCGCGCCGATGAGACCGGGCCCGGCGGTGACTGCGATGCAATCGATATTGCTCCAGTCGAGCTTCGCATCCTGTAGGGCGCGCGTGATGAGTGGAAATAGGTGCTGCAGATGTTCACGCGAAGCAATCTCGGGCACGACGCCGCCGAATGGCTGATGCCGCTCGATCTGGGAGGCGATGAGATTCACGCGCACGCTCCCGTCGCCGCTGAGAACGGCGACCGAGGTTTCGTCGCAGGAGGTTTCGATGGCGAGGATCATGGTTGGGCAACTCAGCAACCCAGCAACTCAGCGACCAACCTTTATAATCCGCGCTCCGATGGCGACGAACGAAGAGCTGGGCAAGCGATACGAGCCGAAAGAAATCGAACGGCGACTCTACGAATTCTGGGAGAAGGGTGAATTCTTCACTCCGCTGCTCGATGCCGAGCGGCCGAAGTTCTCGATCGTCATCCCTCCGCCGAACGTCACCGGACGGCTGCACATCGGCCACGCGCTCGTGAATACGCTGCAGGACATCGTCGTGCGCTGGAAGCGGATGTGCGGGTTCAACACGCTCTGGCTTCCCGGTACCGATCACGCCGGCATTGCCACGCAGATGATCGTCGACCGCGAGCTCGCCAAAGAGGGCATCTCCCGTTTCGACCTCGGGCGCGAGAAATTCGTGGAACGCGTGTGGGAGTGGAAAGAGTCGTACGGACACCAGATCATCGATCAGCTCAAACGTCTCGGCGCTTCCGCCGACTGGTCACGCCTGCGCTTCACGCTCGATGAGGGGCTGGCGCGCGCTGTCCGCACGGCCTTCGTAAAGCTCCACGACGACGGCCTGATCTATCGCGGGATCGCCATGGTCAACTGGTGCCCGCACTGCCGCACGGCGATTTCCGACGTGGAAGTCGAGTACGAGGAGCGCGCATCGAAGCTGTACCACATCGACTATCCGGTCGCTGATTCCGGCCGCGTATTGACGATTGCCACTACCCGTCCGGAGACGATGCTCGGCGATACCGCGCTGGCCGTGCATCCCGACGATGAGCGATACCGGGACGTCATCGGCCGCGAAGCGATTCTGCCGATCGCCAACCGGCGCATCCCCATCATCGCCGATCCGATCCTCGTCGATCGCGAGTTTGGTACCGGTGTCGTCAAAGTTACTCCGGCGCATGACAAGAACGACTACGAGGCCGGCAAGCGCAACAACCTCGTGCAAATGCAGGTGATCGACGAGGGCGGCAGGATGACCGAGGCCGCGGGCGCGGAGTTCGCCGGGCTCGATCGTTTCGACGCGCGGAAGAAGGTCGTGGGCCTGCTGCGTGATTCGGGCGCCCTGCGCGACGTCAAGGAATACACCCACTCGATTGGCATCCACGGCAAATGCGAGAACGTGATCGAGCCGATGATCTCGCGGCAGTGGTTCGTGAAGATCGAACCACTGGCGAAACCAGCGATCGACGCCGTGCGCAGCGGCACCATCAAGATCCTTCCCCAGAGTTGGGAAGCGACGTACTTCAACTGGATGGAGAACATCCACGACTGGACGATCTCCCGGCAGATCTGGTGGGGCCACCGGATCCCGGCGTTCTATTGCGCCAACGGCCATCTGACGGTGGCGGTCGATGATCCGCAAGCCTGCCCACAGTGCGGCTCGGCGGAGATCAGGCAGGAGACCGACGTACTCGACACCTGGTTCTCCGCGGGACTCTGGCCGTTTTCGACGATGGGATGGCCGGACGAGACGGAGGATCTCCGAATCTTCTATCCGACCGACGTCCTGATCACCGGCTTCGACATCCTCTTTTTCTGGGTGGCGCGGATGATCATGTTCGGCCTGCGCTTCACCGGCAAAGCACCCTTCAGCCAGGTGTTTCTGAACGGACTCGTTCGAGACGAGTACGGAGAGAAGATGTCAAAGACGAAGGGGAACGTAATCGACCCGCTCGATGTGATCGACGAGTTCGGCGCCGATGCCCTTCGTTTCACCCTGGCCATCTTCGCCTCGGGCCGGGACATCCCGCTGGCGAAGTCGCGCACGCAGGGTTACGCGGCATTTGCGAACAAGATCTGGAACGCGTCGCGCTTCGCGATGATGCATATCGACACAAAATTGTCGTCGGCGAAAGCCATCGACCGCGATGAGTTGAAGAGCATCGAGCGCTGGATTCTGTCGCGCCTCAACGAGACGACGAAGTCGGTCAACAGGGCGCTCTCCGACTACCGGTACGATGAGGCGTCGAACGCGATCTATCAATTCTTCTGGCACGAGTTCTGTGACTGGTACATCGAGATGGTCAAGCCGGTGCTCCTCGGGAGGCACGGCTCCGAGGCCGATCAGCAGCGAGCCAAACGCGTCCTTCTCGAAGTGCTGGACCGGTCGCTGCGGCTGCTCCATCCCTTTATGCCGTTCATCACCGAGGAGATCTGGCAGAAGCTCGGCGGGGTCGAGCCATCGATCATGGTGGCCCTCTATCCCGCGGCCGAGGAGATGTTCGAAGACACCGAGGCCGAGCGGATGGTTCGCGCGGTCCAGGCGATGATCACCTCAGTGCGCAACGCCCGGGCGGAGCGGAGTTTTACACCAAAGGATCGCTTCAAACTCTACGTTCGCTGCTCAGGGCGCGATTCGGCGTTCTTCGCCGACTACGCCTACCTCCTGGTCGATTTGGCCCGCCTGACGGAGGTCATCGTCAATGGCGACCCCCCGGCGGGAGCGCATTACGACGTCGTCGAAGGCTTTGCCATCGCCATCGAGTTTCCGGAGAAGGTGGTTACCAAAGAGCAGCAGGAGCGTGGGCAGCGTGAGCTGGAAAAGAGCCGCACGGAGCTCGAGTCGCTCGACGCCAAGCTGGTCAACGAGCAGTTCGTGAAGAACGCCCCTCCGGCCATCGTGGAGGGCGCCCGGGCGCGTCAGGCGGAACTGCGGGCGAGGATTGAGAAGCTGTTGCAGAATCAATGACTGCGGCTTCGCCGCGTTGTCGGTTATCGGTTGTCAGTTGATGATTAGTAGCGACTTGGAATCCGGAATTGATAACTGATGACCGACAACGACAACGCGGGAAACGCAGCACGAAGCAAACCAGCCCATGACCATCGACACCCGCCGCATCGTCTCCCGCCTGACCACGCTCGAATCGATCGCGGTCATTCCTCGCGTGGCCTCGACAAATCTGGTGGCGCGGCGGATCGTGAATGAGTGCATCGAGAACGAGGAGCCGCTGCCGAAGGCCATGATCATCGCCGGCGAGCAGTTTGCCGGCCAAGGCCGCAACGCGCGGCAGTGGTCGTCGCCGCCAGGTAAGGGCATTTACGCGACGACGCTTCTGCCCATTCCGGCGAGCGAGCTGTCTCTGCTGCCGCTGCAGATGGCGAACATCGTGGCGTCGTATTTGCGCGAGGTGTTTGCCATTGACGCGCGAGTCAAATGGCCGAACGACGTTCTTGCCGGCGGGCGGAAGATCGCCGGCATCCTGATCGAGGCACGGATGAACGAGGAACGCGCCTTCGTGCTCATCGGAACGGGTATCAACGTCGAATCGGTACAGGACGATCTGCGGCCGAACGCGACGTCGATCGCCGACGTCTCGCCGCGTGCGTTTCACGGGATCGATGTAGCCACGGAGGCTTTCATCGAGCATGTTGATCAGCGCCTTGGGGGCAAGCTCGAACGCGATGCGGTGCTGGATGAATGGCGCAGCTACTCGATACACGAGCCCGGCGATCGCATCCAATGCATCGTCGGTGAGCGGAATATCGAGGGAACGTGGAACGGCATCGACGAACACGGACACGCACTGCTCCGCAGCGGCGCCGAGATCATCGCGGTGAGCGCGGGCGACCTGATTCTCGTCTGAGAAACGCGACTCCACCATTGGTGGAGAACCTCCCTTGACCGCGGTCGGGCGAACCGAGGATGCGCGCGCCTTATGGCAGTAGGTAACTGCGGTTACTGGACAAGAAGTCAGTAGCAATTGTTACTTCCACGTGTGCCGAGAGCGCAAGAGGCAGCAATCTTCGGAGAGGTGGTCCGCCGTGTCCGCAAAGAGTACGCGTGGACCCAGGAGGATCTCGCCGAGCGATCCGGCTTGACGACGACCTACGTCGGTCAGGTCGAGCGCGGCGACAAGGTGCCGAGCCTGACGGTCGTCCTCAAGCTGGCGAGAGCGCTGAATGTCCTGCCCGCGCAGTTGATGGAATCGTTCGGGCACGTGGTGATGCGGGGATTGTGGCGATGACAGTTACACTCTCCGCCCATGCCCATCCGCACCATTCTTCTCTTCGGCGGCCGGAGCGCGGAGCACGAGGTATCGATCCTTTCCGCGCGATCGGTGGCCAATGCCGCGCCGAAGCCGAACATCGATATCGTCCCGATCTGTATCGCGAAAGACGGCCGCTTCGTATCCCCTGAACGAAGCGCGCGGATTCTGGACGCCAACGACAAGAGCGACCGCGGCGATGACGGTTTTTCGATGGAGTTGTGGGCGCGCGATAACGGACCCGATTGTGTTTTCCCTTTGATCCATGGCACAGACGGCGAGGACGGGACGTTGCAGGGCTATCTCGAAATCCTCGGGCTTCCCTACGTTGGTAGCGGGGTTACGGCGTCGGCGATCGGTATGGACAAAGGACACATGAAGCATGCCTTCGCCGCCGCCAAACTGCCATTGGTCGACTTCGTTCAAGTGCAGGAGAACGATTGGCGCAACGAGCGCGAACGGATCATTCGCTCGGTCAACAACGCCCTGCGCCTTCCGTACTTCGTGAAGCCCGCGAATGGCGGCTCTTCGGTGGGCGTGACGAAAGTCAAGAGTGACGACGACCTCGCCGCCGCGATCGAGAAGGCGTTCCGTTTTGACGAAAAGGCGCTCGTGGAGCGCGGCATCGATGCTCGTGAGATCGAGGTGGCCGTTCTCGGCAACGACGATCCGAAAGCCAGCCTGCCGGGCGAGATCATCGCCGGCCGCGAGTTTTACGATTACGAGGATAAGTACGTCGACGACAAGACACAGCTCGTCATCCCTGCGAAGTTGCCGAAGGAAAAAACGGACGAGTTTCGCCGGCTGGCCATCGCCGCGTTCAAAGCGATCGGTGCCGCAGGGTACGCACGCGTCGACTTTTTCCTCGAGCGCGGCAAAAACCGTCTTTACGTCAACGAGATCAACACAATCCCCGGCTTCACGAACATCTCCATGTACCCGAAACTGTGGGAAGCCACGGAGATCAAGTACTCGAGGTTGATCGAGAAACTGATCGAGCTCGGGATTGAGCGCTCGCATGCGAGAGCATCGCGGCATGAGAGTGCGATGAAGTGGTTCGATGAGGTGAAGGGGATCGTGTAGCGGCAGCGCGGTCTCGGGGTTGCGCGGTCTCGCGGTGGATGGTTGCTTGGTTGCAGGGTTGCCGATCAATTTAAGCACGCCTACCAAAAGTAACCCAGTAACCCAGTAGCCAAGCAACCGCGAGACCGCGTAACCTCGCGACCTCGCAACCGCATGTTCTGGCCCATACGAATCACCGCATCTAAACTCCGCCCCTTCAACGCGGCGACGATCACGCGTACGTCGATCGTCATCGCATTGTTTGCGTTGTTTCTCTACGGTGACTTTGCCCTCTTCCGGCGGCTCTTCGCGGCGATGGCGAAGGTCGAGGAGGCGTCGCCGTTTCTCGCGCTCGGGCTTTTACGCAATCTCCTGGCGCTGGTCTTCCTGGCGGCCTTCGTCATGCTTTTCTCGTCAGCCATGACTGCGGCGATTGGATCCTTCTTCAGCGATCTGGATCTCGACACGTATCACGCCGCGCCGCTGTCGAAAACGCGCCTCGTCATCGCGCGCTGGGGGAAGACGTTCGCGCAAAGCGCCACGATGATCTATATCTTCCTCGCGCCGCTGTTCATCGCCTTCGCACAGCGCTACCACACGCCGGCACGGCTGTATCCGATCGCGCTCGTGAATCTGGCGCTGCTGCTGACCATCCCGGTGACGCTCGGCGCGATGGTCATCATCATTCTCGTCCGCTTCTTCCCGATTCAGCGCGTGAGCCAGATCGTGGCTACCATCGCCATCCTCGTTCTCACTGTCGCCGTCGTCGCCTTCCGCATGAGCCGCCCGGAACGGCTCTTTACCAGCATCAACACGGACGATGTGACGCGCGTGATCCGCTCGATCGAGCTCCCCTCGCTCGACCGCTATCCTGGCACGGCCCTGGCCGACTCGATGGTGGCCATGGCGGAGGGGCGTCCGTCATCCGTGCTGCCGCCGAGGATTGCCGTCACTGCTCTGGCGCTGTTCGCGATGTTCGTTCTTGTGGCGCGGCGCACCTATTTCACAGCCTTCGTCCGGGCGCGCGAAAGCATGGCTCCGGCCGCGCTTGGCGCGAGCGGTCTGACGCGCATCGCCGATCGCCTGCTCGTCCCCTTCTCGCCGCCGACGCGCGCGATGATCGGTAAGGAAGTACGGACGCTTACACGCGACGTCGCCCAGTGGTCGCAGTTGTTCTTAATGCTCGCGCTCGTTTTTCTCTATCTCTACAACATCCGCATGCTGCCCCTAGGCGGCGACGCCCGGGCCACGATCGTCGCCTACGCGAACCTCGGCATGGCCGGTTTCGTGGTGGCCGCCATCTGTCTGCGTTTCGCCTATCCGTCGATCTCTTCGGAGGGGAAGGCGTTCTGGATGTTGCAGAGCGCGCCGGTGTCGTACCGGCGGCTGCTCCTCGTCAAAGTGCTCGTCTACGGCGCTCCGCTGACGATCCTCTCCATTCTGCTCACGGTGTTCGCGGACGTGTTGCTCGACGCCAACCGCGTGGTTTGGCTCTTCACGCTTTTCGGCGCCTCGATGCTCGGTGTGACGCTGGTAAGCATGGGAGTCGGGCTGGGTGCGTTGTCGCCGGACTTTGCGGCCGAGAATCCGCTGCAGGTCGGTCTCTCGCTCGGAGGCTTTGTCTACATGGCGGCGGCGCTCGCGTACGTCGGCGGCGTGATGATGTTGATGACGAAGCCCGTCACCCGCTACTTCTTTTCGCGATTCTTCGGGCTGGAAAGCGAAGCTCTGGCCGCCGATCTCATCCCGCTGGTGATTGCGGTCACACTCTCGATTGCACTCTGCGTGTTTCCTCTCATGGCCGCCGAAAAACGTTTAACCGCGCTTGCGGAAAGTCGTTAGAATCGCGGCGAAACCAACAATTCGGTTATCAGAGGAGAAGCCATGAGCGACACACCTACTTCGTACACGCCGCCTCCGCCCCCACCTCCTCCAGGTGGAAGTTACACGCCGCCGCCTCCTCCGCCTCCGGGTGGGGCCGCTCCGAACAGTGACCGGACTATCATGCTGGTGCTGTCCTATCTCGGCATCCTCTGCCTCATCCCGCTGCTGGTGAAGAAAGACGATCCCGAGGTTCAGTGGCACGCGAAGAACGGCACAGCGTTGTTCGGCGTGGAAGTCATCATCTTCATCGTCAGGATCATGCTGATTTTTGTTCGCATCCCCTTCCTCGGATGCGGATTGGCGGTGATCTTCTGCGCGGTCTGGCTCGGTTTCCTGGCGCTCTCGATCGTATGCATCATGAAAGCGGTCAAGGGCGAGCGCTTCCGCATCCCGGTCGTCACCGACTTCGCTGAGAAGATGTAGTCAAAAGGAGATCTCGATGGACACGCCTGGCGGTTCCGGTTCCTACACACCACCACCACCTCCACCACCGTCACCGGATGGCGGCACGCCAGCCGCCCCGGGTGGCGCCATCATCTATCCCCAGCAGCCGCCGAAGGATCCCGTCCTCATCGCCGTTCTGAATCTCATCGTGGCCGGCTGTCTCGGCTACTTCATGATGGGACAGAAGATGAAGGGGATCGTGGCTGTGATCGCCTGGGGCCTGGGGCTATTCACATGCGGCATCGTTTCCGGTCTCGTGTCGATCGTCGCGGCGATCGACGGCTATCTGCAGGCACAGCATCTCAAGAACGGTCTGCCACTCGGGGAGTGGACGTTCTTCGACAAGCACGCCTGAGTCCATTGCATCGATAGCGAAGGCGCCGCAACCGCGGCGCCTTTTCATTTCCAGGGAAAGGCTCGTATCATTCGCATCCCAAATCAAACGTGCCCGAAAACGTCATCGCAGTTGCTCTGATTCTTCCTGACCTCACCCGCGGCGTCGCCGAAGAACACCTCGCCGAGCTGGAAAAACTCATCGAGACCGCTGGCGGCACCGTCGTCGACCGGGTTCTCGCCAAACGGCCGCGTCCCGATCCGGCGACCTACGTCGGCAGCGGCAAAGCCGAGCAGATCAAGGCCCTGGTGGCGAAGACGGGGGCGAAATTGATCGTCTTCGATGACGACCTCTCGCCGGCCCAGGCGCGCAATCTCGAAAAGATCACAGAGGTCAAGGTGATCGACCGGAGCGGACTCATTCTGGACATCTTCGCCGGCCGCGCGCGAAGCCGCGAAGCGCGTACGCAGGTGGAGTTGGCGCAGCTCGAATACATGCTGCCGCGCCTGACGCGGGCATGGACGCACCTCGAGCGCCAGGCTGGCGGAATCGGGACGCGCGGCGTCGGCGAAACGCAGCTCGAGCTCGACCGCCGCATCATCCGCAACCGCATCGCCCGGCTGAAAGAGGAGCTGACGAAGATCGAGCGGACACGCGAGACGCAGCGCAAGTCGCGCAACGCCGTTTTTTCGGTCGCGCTGGTCGGCTACACCAATGCCGGTAAGTCGACGCTCTTCAATCGCCTCACCAGCGGCTCGGCGGAAATGGCCGACAAACTGTTCGCCACCCTCGACGCCAAGTCGGCGCGCGCCGCCTTCGAGATGCCACGCGAGACCGTGGTCATCGATACCGTCGGGTTCATTCGCAAGCTGCCCCACCACCTCGTTGCCTCCTTCCGCTCGACGATGGAAGAGGCCGTCGCCGCCGATCTCGTTTTGCACGTCATCGACTCCAGCCACCCGCAATTCGAAGACCAGCGAGCCGTCGGCGAGGAGGTGCTGCGAGACCTCGGCGTCCAGTTGGATCGGGTGATCGAGGTGTACAACAAGGCGGATTTGACGGAAGAAGGGTTGCGGAGTCTCGCCAAAAACCGCGCGACCGTCTCCGCTCTGACCGGCCGCAACATCGACCGCCTCATCGACATCATCCGGGAGCGCGAGCTCGAGAACGGCGAGGTCATCCAGCTCGAGATTCCGCACAACGATGCGCGGGTGATCGCGAAGCTGCATGACGTTGCACAGGTTTACGAGCAGCGCGTCACCGACCGGGCCATGATCCTTACCGCCTGGATTCCGCGGGACGCCCTCCACCTGTTCGAAGCGTACGCGGCAACGGGGTTGTTGAAGCCGGCCAAGGTCAGCTGAGGCCGGCACGGCCGGCTGTGCTGGTTGCCCAAGGCTCGGCCGCCATCTTCGCTCCATCGTTCGGCTGCGCAGGCTCCCAGGGGCGCGATCGAAACCGTCATGTGATCAGTGACACATCGCGGCGTGACATTGCAAACGTCTTGTTTCGCGCCGTATTCGTACTGTCTGGCATCGGAAACGGAACCAACTGTGAATCGCCGAGACCAAACCGAACGCGCTTATCATGTCGGCCACCGACACGCGACAGCGCTCATGAAAATCCGTTCTGCCGAGCCGCGCGATCGACGGCGCATCCACGAGATTCTCGTCGCCACCGCGCGCTTCACGGAAGACGAAGTGCACGGTGCGATGGATCTGGTCGATTCCGCTCAGGAACACCCTGAAAAGGGCGAGTACATCGTCCACGTGCTCGAGGACCCCGACAGCGGGCCGAAAAAGCTCGTGCAGGGCTATGTCTGCTACGGCCCCACGCCCCACACGGACGGGGTATTCGACTTGTACTGGATCGCCGTCGATCCCAAGCAGCAGGGTCAGGGCATCGGGCAACTGCTGCTCCGTTTCGTCGAGAATGAGGTCCGGCGCCAGCGCGGGCGCATGCTCCTGATCGAGACGTCGTCGAAGGAAAGCTATGCGCCGACGCTGCGGTTCTACGAACGCAGCGGGTACGACGAGATCTCGCGAATCAAGGATTTTTACCGGATCGAAGACGATAAAGTCGTCTATTGCAAGAAGCTGACGCCAGGCTGACATGAGCCCGAACCTCACCCTTTACGCCGCGCTCGTCCTCTACGCCGCCGGAACCATCGTGGCGCTGGCGACGCTCTTCACTCGCGAGAAGAGGCCCCAGCACATCGCGCTCGGCCTGATGATCGCCGGCTTTGTGGCGCACACGGTGTGGATTGGAACGATCTGCGTGCGGACGCACCATCCTCCGCTGACGAACCTGCCTGAGGCGGCCGGCTTCATGGCCTGGACGATTTTCGCTGTCGAGCTGGCGCTCTTCATCCGCTATCGGGTTCACGCGGCGTCGTTCTTCGTCTACCCACTGGTGTTGATGCTGCTGACGGTCTCGGCGGTTGTGCACGAGCCTTTCGTGAAGAGCCCGGCCGCCATCTCGCGCCTTTTCATCACGCACATCCTCCTAACGACGACTGGCGTGGCCGGATTGCTGATCGGCCTTGCCTTCGGCGGCCTTGCCTGGGCACAGGACCGGGCCCTGAAGTCGAAGCAGCGTGGCGCGCTGTGGGATTGGATCCCCAGCCTCAACGTCTGCAAGATGGTCAGCTACCGGGCTCTCTCGATTGGATTCAGTATCTACACGCTCGGCATCCTGGCCGGGATTCTCTGGTCCTACCGTACGTCGGCCGAGCTGATGGACCTCCGCGTCAAGCAGGTCGGCGCCATCGTGGCTTGGGTGTTGTTCGCCGTCGTGCTGCAGGCTTATGTGAACGATACCTATCGAACGCGGCGCACGGCCATCATCGGCGCCTGCGCCTTCGTAGCCATCATCGTGGCGATATTGGGGATTCATCATGTGTGAGACGGGGTTGCGCGGTCTCGGGGTTTTGCGGTCGCGCGGTGTTTCCGCGATTACCCACCGCGAGACCGCGCAACCGCGAGGCTCCGCAACCGCGAGGGTCCCATGCCTCTGATCGCTGTTGGCGTGAATCACCGCACCGCGCCGGTCGACGTGCGCGAGCGGCTCAGCGTGGCACCGGCAAAGATGCCGGAGACGCTTGATGAGCTTCGCGCCATCGACGGTATCGACGGCGCTGCAGTCCTTTCTACATGCAACCGCGTCGAGGCGATCGTTTCGGCCACGCGCGAGGATGTCATCGAACCGATCGTCGGCTGGCTGACCCAGCGCGCCGGCACGGCGCGCTCCGAGCTGGAGAAACACGTCTACATCCTTCGGCACGGCGACGTGCTCAAGCACCTCTTCCGCGTCGCTTCCGGCCTCGACTCGATGATCGTCGGTGAGCCGCAGATCGGCGGACAGGTGCGCGCCGCCTTTCTGGCCAGCCGTGAGTGCGGCGCGCTCGATTCGCTCCTCTCGCAAGTCTTCGACCAAACCATGCGCGTCTCCAAACGCGTACGCACCGACACAGGCATCGGCGAGCACGCCGTCTCCGTGCCGTATGCCGCGGTCGAGCTGGCGAAGAAAATCTTCGGCGATCTTCACGGCCTGCAGGTCCTCCTCCTCGGCGCGGGCGAAATGGGCGAGCTGACGGCCGAGCATCTGTCCGCCTTCGGCCTCGAGCAGATCTTCGTCGCCAACCGCTCGTACGACCGAGCCATCGAGCTCGCGGAGCGCTTTCATGGTCAGGCGGTGAAGTTCGACGGGATCGAGCCGTACCTGGCGACGTGCGACATCGTCATCGCCTCGACCGCCGCACCGCATTTCGTGGTTGAGAGCAAACAAGTCCGCCGCGCCCTGGCCACGCGCAGACGCCGCAATCTCTTTCTCATCGATCTCTGCGTTCCACGCAACATAGAGCCGGCCATCGCGGACATCGACGGTGCCTATCTCTACAACATTGACGATCTCCAGCATGTCGCCGACACGAACCGCGAGCTGCGTCTGCAGAGAGCGGGAGAAGCCGAACAGATCGTCGATCGGGAGGTCGATGCATTCCGGCGCCGTCTGACCGCGCAGGATGCCGTGCCGACGATCGTCGACCTGCAAGCGCGGCTGGAGGCTATCCGCACGGCCGAGCTGGAGAAATGCCTGCGCAAGATCGGGCCGATGAATGCCGATCAGCGCGCCGCGATCGAGCAACTGACCACGCAGATGGTGAACAAGATCCTTCACTACCCGATCCTGCAGCTCAAAGAGGCCGAAGAACCGGCCGAGCGCGAGACATTGCGCAAAACCATTCGGAAGATTTTCGGACTGCGATGAGCCGCCCGGTCCGCATCGGCACGCGCGGCAGCCAGCTCGCACTCTGGCAGGCCAACGAGGTCGCCAAACGCCTCGCCGAGAACGGCTATCGGCCGGCGGTCGTCCCGTACAAGACGACGGCCGACAAGCGGCAGGACGTGCCGCTGGCATCGATTGGCGGAAAGGGTCTGTGGGTGAAGGAGCTGGAAGAAGCACTCCTTCGACGAGACATCGACATGGCCGTTCACAGCCTCAAAGACGTCCCGTCGATCATCCCGGATGAGTTCGTTCTGGCGGCGTTCCTCGAGCGCGCCGATCCTCGCGACGCGTGGGTGAATCTCGAATCGAAGCCGATCGCATTACTCCCGGAAGGCGCTGTCGTCGGCACGAGCGCGCCGCGCCGTCGCGCCCAGCTCCGGGCCCTCTATCCGGGCCTTCGCATCAATGACATCCGCGGCAATGTCGATACCCGAATCAACAAGCTTCGCGCCGGCCTCTACGACGGCGCGATCCTCGCCAGCGCTGGGCTGACCCGTCTCGGGCGCTCCAGCGAGATCACCTCGTACTTTTCGATCGCCGAGATGCTTCCCGCCTGCGGCCAGGGCATCGTCGCCATCGAGACGCTGCGAGACGGCGACAGCCGCGCCATCGCCGCGTCGATCGACCACCCCCCGACCGCCCAGGCCGCCTATTGCGAGCGTGGCGTCCTGCAGAAGTTCGGTACGCTCCTCGACTGCTACTCCGCCTGTGCCGTTCACGCGACCTTTGATGATGGCGTGATCACCCTGCGAGCTTTTTTCGGCGAGATCGAAGGGGATCGAACGGTTCGCGTGATGTGCAAGAGGCACGACGCCGGCGCGGTGATCGACGAGGTGCACTCCGAGTTGGTCGAACATGGGGTGATGGAGTTGGTGTCATGAGCACCGGCAAAGTCTTTCTCGTCGGCGCCGGTCCCGGCGATCCCGGCCTCCTCACGCTCCGCGCCGCGGAGCTGATCGCGCATGCCGATTTCATTGCCATTGACGCCCTGGTCTCGGACGCGATCGCCGACCGCGTGCCGGCGACGGCCGAAATCGTTTACGTCGGCAAGCGCGCCTCCAAACACGCCCTGCCACAGGAGAAGATCAGCCAGCTCCTGATTGACGAAGCGAAGAAAGGGAAGAGCGTCGTTCGCCTCAAAGGTGGCGATCCATTCGTTTTCGGACGCGGCGGCGAAGAAGCCGAGGAGCTCGTCGCCGCGGGCGTCGCGTTCGAGATCGTCCCCGGCATCTCGTCGTCGCTCGCCGGACCGGCGTACGCCGGTATCCCTGTGACGCACCGCTCGTACGCCACCTCGCTCACTCTCGTCACTGGCCACGAGTCGGACTCGTCGACCGGCATCAAGTGGGAGGCGCTGGCCCAGCTCGACGGCACGATCGTCTTCCTGATGGGTTTCGCCAATCTGCCGATGATCACCCGGAAGCTTACGGAAAACGGAGTCTCTCCAGACCGCCTCGTTGCCGTGATCTCGAAAGCGACCACGCGCGATCAGCGGACGGTGACCGGCACGCTGGCGACGATCGAAGGGAAGGTGACCGCGGCCAATCTGCCGACGCCGGCGCTGATCGTGGTCGGCGAAGTAGTAAAGCTGCACGACATCATCAACTGGTTCGAGACCAAACCGCTCTTCGGCAAGCGCATCGTCGTCACCCGCGCCCGCGATCAGGCATCCGAACTGAAAAGGCTCTTCGAAGAATCGGGCGCCAGCGTCGTGCAGTTCCCGACCATCGAGATCGCGCCGCCGGAATCGTACGAATCGCTCGACGCCGCCATCGACGGCCGCTTCGACTGGCTTGTCTTCACCTCGGTCAATGGCGTCTCCGGCTTTTTCGAGCGCTTGTTCGCGCAAGGTAAGGATGTCCGGGCCCTCGCCGGCGCGCGCATCGCCTGCGTCGGCGACACCACCGCGGCGGCCCTGCGCGGGAACGGACTGGCGCCCGACCTCTTGCCGGAGAAGTTCATATCCACCGCCCTCATCCCGCACTTCGACGCCGATCAGAAGGGTGTCCGCATCGCCGTGATCCGCGCCGCCGAGGGGCGCGACGAATTCATCGACGAAATGCGCCGCCGCGGCGCGGAGGTGCATCTGGCCGTCGCCTATCGCACGATCCCGGTGACCGCGAACACCGAGGAGTTACACGACATCGACGTCGTCACCTTCACCAGCGCCTCCACCGTCGACAACTTCTTCGCTGCGACGACGGTCGATCTCAACGGCACCCTCCTCGCCTCGATCGGCCCCACCACCAGCGACGCCATCCGCAAGCACGGCCGTCAGCCCGACATCGAGTCCCCCGCCGCCAGCATCCAAGCACTGCACGACGCGGTGGTCGGGCGGGTGGGCCCAAAGGCAATAGGTTAAGGCGCCGACGCGGAGACGCGCAGTTGGATGGAATGTCCCAACTGTCCACTCCGCGATCTCCGCGCCTCCGCGTGAGCTCGATCTTCTCGCCTCTCGCGTTGCACGGCGAGTGGAGGACGGGGTTGAGTTGCACACGTCCGTGCATATCCTCGGGAACTGAAATGTGATTCGCGAGGAACTGCGGAAGAAGGGCGCTGCGTAACCGTCCCTACGGAAAATACCCTCGCGGTATTCGCAACTGCTGCCCCGCGCTCGACGTGATCATCAGCGCGTGCCATTCGTCCGCCGCGGAGGGATCGGAGTTGAAGACGACCTGGTACTGGTTGCGCAGCTCCGACGCCAGCTTGGCGTAGACGTCCGGCAGTTCGCGCTCCGCTTTGATGATGAAATAGGTCGCGCCGGTGTCGCGGGCTACGTTCGCCAAGCGCTTTGCTTCGAAGTAGCCGACGCCGAAGCGCATCCAGCGGGTCAGCAACTTGTTCTTGACGATCGGGTAGATTGGGACGCCGGCGTAGCGGGCGTAATGGACGAGATGCTCGAGCTTGAAGTGGCTTCCCTGGTCGACGCCGTCGGTGAGGACGACCAGGGCGTGGCGGCCGGGCTGCTTCTGCAATTCGTACAGCATCTCGATGGCCGTGTCGTAAAGGTGCGTCTCCCCGGACGGTTTGACGCGGTCGACGGATGCGGCGGCAGCGTTGAAGTCGTTCGTGAACGGCGTCAGCCAGAACTCCCTCTGATTGAAGCCGACGACGGCGATGCGGTCCTGCGGGCGCAGCAATCGCTGCGCGAACTGTTTGGCCGCTGCTTTGACCACCGGCAGCTCCTCCAGCATCGACTCCGAATAATCGATCAGGAGGATGACATAGAGCGGCTGGTCGGAAGCAGGCGTGAGCGCTTCGATCCGACGCGGCGTGCCGTTGTCGAGTAGCGTCAGCTCGCCGAGCCGCGGCGCGCGGTCGTCGCCGACGACGGATAGCGGTACCTGCTGGACGGAGACGTCGACCTGCTCGCTCGGGTTCGTGCCGAAAAAGAGAACGTCGTTGGCTTCGCTACCGTCGCTCGCGTGCGCGACGACGCGTGCGTAGACGGCATTCGGATACTTCGCGGCATCGAATGCGGCGGTGTAGGGCGGAGCGGCAACGCCCGCGACTTTTTCTTCACCGATGAAGAAATCGACCGTCGTGATTCCGACCTGCTGCGGTTTGATCACGCTCGCTTCGAGCACGCTGTGATTGGCATGCAGGCGGACGCGGAACGGCGGGCGTGGATCGTTGACGACCATCTCGTCCTCGCCGGCAGCGTTTCCCTGTGCGTCGTAGCCGACGGCGCGGATGCGCAGGCGGCGGATGTATTCGCCAACCTTGACCGGCAACACGATGAACTTGCCGGCTCCCTCCGTGTACTTCACGCCGTTGATGAACAACGCCACGCGGACGACGGGGTCGGCCGTCTGCACCGATACCGGCAAATCGCCATAAACCAGGGACGCCGGTTTCTGGGTGATCCGCACGCTCTGCGCGAGCGCCACTGCGCTGATCGATGCCAGAAGGATGAAGGATGAAAGGTGAAGGATGAATCGTCGGATCACGCGCCGGTCAACGTGAAATCATCCTTCATCCTTCCGCCTTCATCCTTGCCGGCCACTTGATCCATCGTGCATTGCCGCGGCTCTTTCTCCGGACGCCAGCGGAGAAACTTCGAGCCGTGGCGAAAGCGGCCCTGTGAGTAGTAGTCGTACTCGACTTCGCAAACCAGCTCAGGACGTACCGGCTGCCATTCACCGCTTTTTTCCGTTGCCCACCGCGATGGTCCGCCGGGGACGCGTACCTCGAACGGGTTCTCGCCGATCAGCGCTTCGAGTCTCTTCGTCAGCGCGGCGCGATCGTCTTTCCGGATCGACGACGAGTGACCGATATGGACGAGGCGTCCCTCTTCGTCATAAAGACCGAGCAGAAGCGAGCCGACCTCACTGGTCCCCTCGCCGTAGCGGAAACCGCCGACCACACAATCGGCGGTCTTGAGGTGCTTGACCTTGACCATCCCTTCGCGGTCGCCTGAGTGGTACGGCTCGCCGAGGCGCTTGGCCATCACGCCATCGAGTCCGGCGCTGCCAAACTTGTCGAACCAGTCGCCGGCCAGTTTGCGGTCGGTGGTCGCGGGCGAGAGCCGGATCAGCGATCCTTCTGGCAGGCTGACACAGAAACGCTCGAGCTGTTCGCGTCGCGCTTCGATCGGCTTCTCCACGATCGATCGTCCATTGATCACGAGAAGGTCGAAGGCGAAGTAGTGCGCCGGCGTCTCCGCGGCCAGCTTCCGAACGCGGGAGTCCGCCGGATGAATGCGCTGCAGTAGGTGGTCGAACGAGAGCCGTCCTCCGACCGGGACGACGATCTCGCCATCGATTACGAACTCCTTCTGCCACAGCTCGCGCATCGCTTCCACGACCTCGGGGAAGTAGCGTCCCAGCGGTTGTCCCGATTTCGACTGGACCACCACGTCGTCGTCGCTGCGGAAGATGATTGCCCGGAACCCGTCCCATTTCGGCTCGAATTGCCAGCCGTCGCCGGACGGGATTTTGTCTACGCGCTTCGCCTCCATCGGCGGATAGGGCGGGTTGATGGGAAGGTTCAGCTTCGGGAAGCTGGCGGCCGTGATTATGGGGGCGGTGCCTTTTCGGGTGCTCATACGGACTTCTTCCTGGATGTTTTCTTCTCCGGCGCTGCGAACACCTTCGTCAAATCGAATCTCTTCTTCCCCACCACCGGCTTCCACAGATCCCCCACCTCGGCGACGCGTTCGCGGACGTTGTCGATGCGGAAATCCTGGATGTCGACTCCTTCCTCAATCTCTTCCCATGTCACCGGCGTCGAGACGCCGGCGAAGGGCGTCGGGCGGACGGAGTAGATCGACGCCAACGTGCGCCCCCAGGCGTTCTGGTTGTAGTCGACGAGGACGCGCGCGTAGGGGCGCTTCACCTTGCGGTACTCGGCCGTGATGATGTTGGGATGGCGCGACTCCAACTCGACGGCGATGGCCTTGGCGAACGTCCAGACCTCTTTCTGCAGCGGGCCGCGGACGATGGGGATATACACGTGGATCCCCTTCGAACCTGTTGTTTTGGCGAAGACGGGCATGCCGAGGTGATCGAGGATGTCGCGCACGCGCAGGGCCACTTCACGAATCATGGCGAAGCCCGCGCCGGGACCTGGATCGAGATCGAAGTGGAGAACGTCGGGGCGGTTGTAGTCGTCGCACTGCGCGTACCAGGGGTTGAGATCGATGCATCCAAGGTTGATGAGCCAGAGGAGCGACGGCAGATCCTGCACGATCGGGAAATTGACCATGCCGGCGTCATGAGGGATCTGACAGATGTCGATCCACTCCGGCCGCGGCTCCGGCGCACGCTTCATGTAAAAGAAGTCGCCCTCGGCGCCATTGGGGTAGCGCTTCATGACCATGGCCCGCCCGGCCAGATGAGGCAACAGATACGGCGAGATGTCGGAGTAGTACTGCAGCAGGTCGCGCTTGGTGATCTTCAGGTTCTTCCAGAACAGCTTCGGAAGATTCGTCAGCCGCACCTCGCGCGTACCGAAGGTCAGCACGACGTCGGTCTTATCGGTGGGGATGACGAAGCGTTTCGTGGCAGCCACGACAGCGAATTGTGCAGCCGTCAGGCCACAGTCACCAACCCGCGGGGATTTTGCCGTCTCCGGTGGTGCGGTGACGCGGGGCGTCAAGTGTGCAGTATTCGAGCTCCCGATTGGCGCGGACGGCGCGCAGCATCAGGCCGCCGCGCGACATGTCGCCGAGGCCGGCAAACGCGGCGGGGAAGCGAAGACAATGCTGAAAAACGGGCCAAAGGATGTCGACATACTTGCCGCTGGCAACGCTGCCGAGAAGAACGATCTGCGTATCGGGTGCGAGCGTTTCCGCCAGCGAGCGCGCGTCACGCTCGAGCGGCTGACGGTAATTGCGCTCGGCGACGTCGACCGGTGTGCGCGACATCACCTTCATTCGTTCCTGCGTGATACGCCAGTCCGGTGGCACGAGGCCGAAGCCGGGAGTGATGATGTGGACACCCGCTTCGGCGGCGAAATGGAGCGCGTACCCGATCTTGCCGCGAAAGTAGAGAGAGCTCATGAACGCGAACGCCATGGCGATCGGTACCCCCTCCGGCGACCGGTACATCCGCGCTGCCTCGAAACTCGCGTTCGGCGAGATGAACTGTTTCGCGCGGACGCCGGAGGTATTGGCAGGGGAGAGCAGGAAAATCGTCGGAGGCACGGGCGGGGAACGTTTGTGGGAAGTTGGTGCTTCCCGTGGGCCGGGTTACGCGGTCGCGCGGTTGCGGGGTCTCGCGGTGTCCGGTTGCAAGGTTGCTGAGTTGCTTGGTTATAGAGTGAGGCTGATTGCACCCAGCAACCCAGCAACCTTGCAACCCAACTACCGCGAGACCCCGCAACCGCGAGACCAAGCAACCGCGTTTACAATACGCCGCATGTTGATCAAAGGAATGACCGAACAGGAGATCCGGGTCCTGCAGGAGTTTCGACGGATGGCCGTGGAGTCGCTGGGGATCGCTGCGATCAAGGGGATCAAGCACCCGGCAGGTGGCGGCGAAAGACCGGCGTTCGCGCTGGTCGACAAGGGCTTTCTGACGGCGGACGCGGCAGGAGAGAACTTCGCCCTCACCGGGAAAGCGAAGGATTTCCTCTCGTACGACCCGAAGCCGGAGTTCGAGGAGACAGGCGCCGGGGGCGCCGTTTCGGTGGATGCTGCTGAATGAATTGCACATGAATTGGTGCAATCTATAACCCACGCAAATTCAATCGTTTAGCTCGTGCGCACGCGGCGTACGAAGATGCCTGTGCGCGTAAACGCAGTTGACTCAGGAACTTAGCTGTCGTAGCATGGTGTCGCCGAGGATTGGAAATGAAAGATGGCGACAAAGCAAAAGCCAAAGCAGCCAAAGCCAAAGCCTCAGGGAAAAAAGTCAGCAGCAAAAGCGCCGCAAAAGAAAAAGGCGGCAAAGCCGTCAAAGCCGGCGGCAAAAAAGAAAGCAGCGTCTCCGCCAAAGGCCAAGCCGAAAAAAAAGGCGTCAACACGGGTAGCGTCAAAGCCGCTCCCAAAGTCGTCGCCAAAGCAGTCGCCAAAGCAGTCAAAACCGTCACCAAAGCAGTCAAGGCCGTCTCCAGCCCCAAAACCAACGGCAAATCCCCCCGCGCCGACGCCGAAGCCATCACCTTCACCAATCCAGCCATCGAGAGCGCCTTCAAACGCGCCGTCAAGAAATATCCCAACGCTTTCCGCCGCCTTACCGATTGACAGCGGGATGCGGTATCTCAGCGTTCAGGACCTGGTAGAGCTGCATCGTGCCGTCAGCACGGAGTTCGGTGGCAATCAGGCCCATCCCGGCGTCGTCGATTCGCAGTTCGGCCTGCTGAACGCCGTGCAGCGGCCGCAGGTGACGATGCTCGGCCGCGAGGCCTACGCCACGTTTCCCGACAAAGTGGCGGCGTTCCTGTTCGCGCTCCTCATCAACAGTCCGTTCCGCGGCGGCAATCGCCGCGTGGCGCTGGCTTCGCTCTTCGCGTTCTGCGAGCTGAATAGCCGTACCGTCGATTCCCGCATCCTCGACGAGAAAGCCGCCGAGGGTCTCTTCAAACGCGCCGCCGGCCATCGCGAGCTCGGTATCCCGCCGGAGAACGTCTTCCGGGAGATCCGCGAGATGATGACGCGCGCGATCGTGCCGCTGTCGTGAGGTCTCGGGGTCTCGGGGTTGCGCGGTCTCGCGGTCCGGTTTGACGAAATGTCGCGGCAAAACGCAACCAACGGTTAACGCACCGCGAGACCGCGAGACCCCGTAACCGCGAGACCCTGGTCCCCGCTACCTGTTCTTCTCGCGCTGTTCCCTCTCATGCATCGCCGCGTTGATCCGTCCCAGCAGGATGCGGGCGACGCGCAGATCGTGACCGGCGTCGATGAGCAGGATGGTGATGTCGCCACCGGCCCATAGCAGGCCTGCCACGACGAACAGCCGCACCGCCTCGACGAGGAGCGTCATGAGCGAGGCCAGCCCGCTCGTGATCACGCCGGTGACCACTTCTCCGAGCAGGATGACCAGGAGTAGAAGGGCCAGGACCTTGAACAGCCGCGCGATGTAGCGCAGGGCCACATACGGCTCGAGATCCTCGGTTCGCACTTCGCTGTCCCGCGCGCGCTTGTCGTCCGCGCGCGCCGGCGGCGCCCCGCAGGCCGGACAGACGCGCGATGAATCGGAACGCGCCGCGCCGCATTCGGGGCAGTTCGTTGGAGTCTTCGTTACAGCTTCGGCCACGGTACCTCCTGAATTAATGGGTTGTCGGTTGTCGGTTATCGGTTTTCTGGTGTCGTGCTTCTCCTGACAACCAACAACCGACAACTGACAACCGACAACCGACAACCGACAACCGACAACCGACAACCGACAACCCGCTCACCCATTGCCCGTTCCGCGCCATCTCGCGCGAAAGCCGCGCACGTCGATGTGCGTGAACGGGCCATGGCCGCAACATGCGGAATAAACGCCAACTCCGCCGACCAGCGACGGATTCTTTCTCTCCACCCGCTCGACGGCCTGCTGGATCACTTCGGCGTCGTGGACGTCGACCTTGTGATCGCCGTTGAGGTCGTCCATCGAACCGTTGCCGTCGTTGTCGATGAAGATGTCCGAGGCATCGCCGTACATGTGGCGGCTCAGGTTCGCCCGTCCCTCCGTGTTGCCGCCGCCGTGGTTGTACTCGGGCGTGCGGAAGCCGCTCATGATCTGCACGTGGTGTACGGGATGGCCCGTTGCCTCCAACTCCTGAATCGTCAATTCGAGCTTGTCGAGCAGTTTCGGATTCAACAGCAGGTACTTCGGCCAGACATTCGGCTGATCCTTCGTCAGGAAATCGCGCAGTTTGAAGTGCTCCGAGATCGGCGTATCGACGTTCTGCGGTGTCACCTCGATGAAACCCGCCGGGTTTGCGTAGGCCGGCGCCTTCGGTGTGCCGCCGTTCTCGAATGGCCAAATGCCGAGGTAGTAGGTCCCGATGTGACCGGCCTGTTTTTGGGAGAACGGAACGAGCGTGATGACGCTGAAGTTGTCGAGCTGGCGCACGGCCTGATCGATCTGGACGGCCAGCTTGTAAACACCCGGTTGCTTGGGCGCCGTGAAGTCGGAGGCGACCTTCTCGGATGAGCTGCCCGTCAGCACCGACTTCGCGCCGCTCGGCGCGCCGGAGGCGATCGAAGAACCCGGCGTAGCCGTCGTGAAGTACACCTCCCCGCTGCTGCCGCGCAGCGGGTTGAGAAAACCGAGCATGGCGTCATTGATGAAGGCGGTCGCCGGGGCATCCGGCTGCATGATCTGCGCGACGATCTGCTGCGATGGCATCGGCGGCGGAGGAGGCGGCGTCTTCACGCCGGCGGCCTTCGCCTCGCGTACCACCTCGCGCTGCTGTTCGAGCGCCGTATGAATCGCACCGATCCAGCCGGTGATGAACAGCAGCACGACCACGACGGCGATCCATGTGAAGACATGCTCCTGCCGTTCATTGAGACCGCCGAAGATCCGATGCCGCTTCTGTACGCGAGGGAACAGGCGTTCTGGCACACGTGGTCAAGGTTCACGAGGCGTGCCGGGGGACGCGAGCGTTGTCGGTTGTCTGTCCGTTAACGGGTTATCAGTTGTCGGTTGTCAGGGCGTCGAGGCGGTGCGAACGCGGCAACAACCGATAACCGAGAACTGACAACCGGTTAACCCACAACCCTCCAACCGACACCAAACAACCCCCTATACTCCCCCGGCGTGATCGAGAAGGAGCGAAGCGACCTCCCGGCCGGAGTCATCCGGTCGCTTCTGTGGCTGGCGGCATTCTGTTTTGCGGCGGGGATCTTTCTGACGGTCTCGCTCCTGCTGCGCGGCGTCGCGCCCACGTCCCATGTGGCGGTGGGGCGGGTCACGATCGAGAATGCGTCAAAGCTGCGCGACTACTTGACGGCGCTGCTTTTCTTTCTCGTCGCGCCGGCCGCCACCATCCCGCTCTACCGGCTCGGGGCGCGTGAGAATGAGCGGCTCCGCGCGGCGGTGGCCGGCGACGGGATGCGCAACCTCGTCTCCATCCTGTTCATCGCGCCCTTCTTTCTCGCGCCGTTTCTCTACTTGACGACGTTCAAGCCTGCCTGGCCGGTCCTCATCCCGATGGCCGTTTCCCAGCTTCTGCCGCGCGCCGTCATCGCCTGGCAGCGCAAGCGGTGGGTGCGGCGGCTCTTCGAAAGTGAGATGGCGCCGCATCACGCCCTCATCGCCGTGGAAGCGCTGGCCTGGATCCTTTTCCGCTACATCGCCGTCGGAAAACGGATCGCGCATATCCCGACACTCTTTCTCGAGATCGCCTTCACCGCCTTCTTCATCGCTCTTTTCTGGCTGGTCTTTCTGCTCGTGGCCCGGATCGCCGCGTTCACGTTCGATCTGACGACGGAAGCGGCTTTGCAGCGAATCGGCATCGCGGCGTTGCCGCTGGTCATCCTGCCGGCGCTGGCGCTCCTCTTCATTCCAGGAAACACAGCCATCACCATCGTCATCGGCATGGTGCTGATCGCGCTGCCGCTGGCGCTGCGAACGCGCACGCCGATCGATGGCCGCTCGGTCCGGAATCTCGTCGCCTACGCCATCCTCCCCTTTCTGCTGTTCTGCATCAGCTACGCATCGACGGCATCGCTGACGCAGTGGATCGACCTCTTCCACCGCGGTGAGTCGCTCGGGCCGGCATCGGATCTCCTTCGCGGCAAAGTGCCGTTCCGCGACGTCTTCGTGTTGCATGGGCTGCTCGAAGACGGCCAGCTCGATACCTGGCTCATGGAGCTCTTCGGCCGGAGCGTGAACGTTGTCATCCTCCGCCCCGTGATCCTCGGCTCAGTGGCCGTGGCCATGCTCTGGTACCTCGGCATGGTGATCTTCGACTCGATCCCGCTGGCGATGTTCTCGATCCTGCTCGGAGCGGTGACGACAGTCGATAACGAGCGGGCACTGCTCGAAATCTTCGCCATTGCTCTGCTCATCGGCGCGTTGCGGCGAAACTCGCCATGGCTGGCTTGCTTCAGCGGCGTGGCCGCGGGCGTCACGATCTTCTACAGCCTCGATATCGGCCTTTACACGGCTGGCGGCGGAGTGCTGGCGATTTTTGCTCTCACCCGCGGTTGGGCTCAGCGCCTTCGATCCCTGCTCACTTTTCTGGTGGGTGTCGGTCTCGGCATGACGCCGTTTCTGATCTACCTCGGCATGCGTGGTGCCATCGGCGCCTTCTTCGCCACATCGTTCGTGGCCATCCCGCGCATCATCGACGCCGTCTGGTCGTTGCCCTTCCCCGATCTGACCACCACGTTTCGCCGGAACCTCAATCTCCATACGCTGGCCGACTTCGTCCTCTTCGATCAGTTCCGCTTCATCCTCAACATCCTGGTCATCGGCATCGCCCTCATCGTGCTCGTGCAGCGAAGGATTACGCGCCGCACTGACTCGCTCGATCTTTCGTTGGCCGTGCTCACCGCCTTCGCAATCCTCACGCAACGGAGCGCCCTCGGCCGCGCTGATTTTCCGCATCAATACTTTTCGGCGTTCCTGATCGGGCCGATGATCCTGATCCTGCTCGTTCTCCTCGGACGCGCGACGATCAACCTCTGGCAGGCACGTGATCGTGCCGTGCAGGCCTTCATCGTTCTGGCGATGGCGACGATCGTACCGATACTGGCGGTAATTCTCTGGGTTCCCGATATCGCCAACATGCGCCTCGACGACATGACGCACTACCTCGGCCGCGTCAGCCGCATCGGCTGGATCGACCCGGCGGCGGAGGAGATCAGGGCTCGGATCGAGGGGGTGAAGGGCGTCGTCGATGAGCTCAGCAAACCGGGACAACCGATCTTCGACTTCTCCAACCAGCCGGCGCTCTACTTTTTCTGCGACCGCCCCAACCCGACTCGCTTCTATCAGGTTCCGATCCTCTCGCCGCGTGAGTATCAGATCGAGACGATCCGCGCGCTGGAGCGCGCCAGACCACCACTCGTCATCCGCCACTCGCCGCAGGAGTTCGACGTCTTCGACGGCATCGACAACTCCATCCGCGCGCAGGCCGTAGCCGGCTACATCGACGACTATTACACCTACGCGCGCTCGACGCGCGGCGTCGAGATCTGGCGCCGCCGGGCCGAGGAGCCGCCGCTCGACCTCAGCGGCTATCTGCGCCGTATCCGCATCCCCTCGCTCGAAGAGCTCGGGATGATCGGCGAGCGCTCGCGAGTGGTTTTCCCCTCGGTCGGCAGTCTTCCGGGCGCGAACGCGACCTACTGGCGCAGCGATCTGACGTTGCACAACCCTTTCAAGGACCGGATGCCGCTCGGACTGCGTTACGTCTCCGGCGGCGTTCGCATCGATCGCGCCGTCACGATCCTCGGCGGGCAAAGCCTGCGATGGGAAGATGTCGTCCGCTCGCTTTTCGGCGCTCCCGAGGGGAGTGGCGTGCTGTGGATCGAATACCGGGGACAACACCCGCCGGTGGCGCGGCTAAAGACGTACGACTCCGCGCATGACGCCCAAGGCTCGGTCGATCCGCCGCTCTCGATGCGCGATTCAGCATCTGCCGGTGACAACGCGGACCTGACCATTGTCGGCATCCCGGGCGGCACGCAGCGGCGCGTGAACATCGGCATCGTCAACGTCGGAAAGATCCCGGCCACCTTCCGCATCACCATCCGCACGCGCACCGGCCAGCAGATCGGAAAGACGTTCGAAGAGGGACTGGCCGAGGATGCGTCGAGGATGATCGCCGACATCGACAAGACCCTTGGCGTGCCGCTCGACGAAACGACCGCTGTCCACATCACCATGATCGCCGGCACCGGCGTCGCGTACGCGAGCATCGTCGATGCGAACGGAAACTCACAGTTCCTTAGCGCGGTCGGGAACGCGGTTGCGAGGTAGCGAGGTTACGCGGTCTCGTGGTGCTTGCCGTCAACGGCGCTCTTGAGGCCGCACACCACGAGACCGCGCAACCCCGAGACCACGCAACCGCATCACCCGCCCCATTGCTGCAGCAGAACCTTCGCATCCTCCTGCGCCCTGGCATCCTCGACCTCGTAGTTGGGGTCGTTGGGCGAGTTGATCACCTCTCGCAGGATGCGGGTGGCTTCCGGGCCGTTCTTGTTGTCGTCCGAGACCATGGCATCGGCCAGAAAGACGCGGGTGATCTTGTTGGCCGGATCGATCTTGTACGACTCCTTGAGAAAGCGCACCGCCTCCTTGCTCGAAGCCCATCCGGTGATGAATGGGACGCGCGGCGTCTCGTCGTGCAATCTGCCGAGCACGCGCTGCGGACCGCCGCCCTCCATCTTCGGATCGACCAGCATGGCGATGGTGGCCTCTCGCCGGATGCGGTCGGCGGCTCCTTCCCGTACGGCGGCCATCTTGCCGTAGGCGAGCGCCCACTCGCCCCAGTTCACAGAATCCCAGAAAAACACTTCGCCCGCACCGGCCATCGCGCGCACGGCAGTGGCGATGTCTTTTTCCGGCGCGTTCGCCTTGATGCCTTTGGCCGACAGGTCGCGGTTGACGATGGCGATTGCGGCGTCGCCTTCCGTCTTGCCGATGCCGTAGGTTTGCTTCTTCTCGTCGCTCGACGAAGCGACGTAGGCGCCTTTGAAACGGATGGCGCGAAGGAGTTTCCAGCGCGCCTCGAGGTTGTTCGGTTCCTTCGCGGCCGCCTTCTGATAGGCGGCGATGGCGGCATCGATCTGCGCCGCTTTTGCCCGGCCACCCTGGTGGCCCTCGGCGCGTGCATTCCAATGCTGGTCGCCTTCGCTCAACTGAGCCAGAGCGGCCACAGCGATTGCAACGATTGCAGAGGCGAGGAGCAGTGTTTTGCACATATTCCGATTCTATGGCACATCGCTTGAACCTTATCCGTAGCAATGCGCGTCACCATCGTCGCCTTCAGCCTGCTGCTCCTCTGCGCCTGCCGCGGCGAAAAGGTCCCTCGCGATTATCAGAACGCGCCGCCGGCGATGAGGCACCCGCCGACGTCATCCGCCCAGACGCCGTCAGCCAATGGCATGCCCAGCGCGTCCCCGGAGCCGAGCAAGGGCGCCGAAGGGGCAAACATCACCGGCCAGCCTGCGTCGCCAATTTCCCCGCCGGAGAAACTGAAGAATCAGGCGCCGGTGACGGCGACGCATACGTGAGAATCGGGGTGTCGAGGGTCGGGGGTATTAGTCTCGGGGAACATCAATCCCTACGACCCCCGACTCCCGACTCCCGTCATCCACATACAATCCGGCCATCTTGCGACTGATCTTTTTCGGCACTCCGGAGTTCGCGGTTCCCACACTCGAAGCGCTGGCGCGCGACCACGACATCGCCCTCGTGGTGGCGCAACCGGACAAACCTGCTGGCCGCGGGATGAAGATGCACGCGCCGGCGGCAGCGGTGAAGGCGCGTCAGCTCGGATTGCCGCTGGCGCAACCGGCGAAGATTCGCAACCCCGAGTTTCTCCAGTCGATTGCCGCGCTGCAGGCAGACTCCGGCATCGTCGTCGCGTACGGAAAGATCCTGCCGGCGAGTCTGTTGGCCATTCCGCCGCAAGGGTTCCTGAACGTGCACGCCTCGATCCTGCCGAAGTATCGGGGCGCGGCACCGATCCAGCGCGCTATCGAACGTGGCGAGACCACCACCGGCGTGACGATCATGCGCATCGACGAGGAGGTCGATCACGGTCCGATGCTGGCGGTCGAGTCGATAGAAATCAGCGCCGATGAACGGGCGCCGTCGCTTGCGGCGCGCCTCTCGCGGCTCGGCGCCGAGGCGCTGGCGCGCGTGCTCGCGTCGCCGCCGGCTGAAACACAGCAGGATCACGCCGCCGCAACCTACGCGCCGAAGATCGAAAAGGCCGAAGGAGCGATCCGCTGGACCGAGACGACCGCGGCGATTTACAACAAGTTCCGCGCCTTCGATCCCTGGCCAGGCGCCTTCTCGGGAGATCTGAAGCTGATCGACATCGCACCGGCTTCGGGTCGTGGCGAGCCCGGAACGATTCTGTCGACTGGCAGCGGCGGAGCGATCGTTGCTACTGGGATGGAGCCTTGCGGCTGATCACCGTTCAACGGCCGGGAAAAGGGCCGGTCAGCGCATGGTCGGTGCTCAGCACAAAGAAGGTTCTCGAGTGAGCTACTCTCGCAAGATCCTCAGGGCACAGACAAGAGTGTCTGTGCCACATGGCAGCCACTATCTGGTCAACGTGAGAGTGGCCGAGCCACAACGCAATCCAAATGTGGCACAGACACTCTTGTCTGTGCCTGGCGGCGCAGCCGCGCGTTTCCCGTGAACGACGAGAGACTGAGAGCCCTCCAACTCCTCCGCCGCATCGAGCGAGAGTCGGCGTACGCATCCCTCCTTCTGACCAACGACAGCGGCTTCGTCCGGACGCTCGTCCTCGGAGTGCTCCGGTGGCGCTCGAGGCTCGATTTCGTGATCGATGCCTTTGCCAAGGGCGCCATCGAGCCGGAGATCCGCGACATCCTTCGTCTCGGCGCGCTGCAATTGCTGTTCATGCATGTCGCGCCGCACGCCGCTGTCGGCGAGACGGTGCAGCTCGCACCGTTACGGGCTCGCGGTTTTGTGAACGCCATTCTCCGACGGATTTCCAGGAACGCCCCCGAGCCGGCGGACGTAGCCACCCGAACGGCACACCCGCGATGGCTCATCGACCGCTGGGGCAGGAAATTCGGTGTCGAGCGCGCAGCGAAGATCGCCGAGGCGAATCAGGAGCTGTCGTTTCCCGACGTCATGACCGACTCGCCGCCGCCCGATGCAACCGCCTCCGCTCTCGTCCCCGGCATGTGGAAACTGACGGGATCGAGCGCGGACGTCGAGGGCGTCGTGCTCGATGAAGGGAGCGCCGTCATCGCCGGCATCGCCGCCGTTGCCGGGGACGATGTTCTCGACCTCGCCGCGGCGCCCGGAGGTAAGTCGCTTGTGATGCGCGCACGCGGGGCACGCGTCGTCAGCAACGACCTCTCCATCGCCCGCCTGCGCCCGCTCATCGGCCGGTCGGACGCGCTCGTGGTCAGCGATGGCCGGCGTCCGCCGTTTGCGCGTCATTTCCGTGTGGTCCTGCTCGACGCCCCGTGCAGCGCCACCGGCACGATTCGCAAGAATCCCGAGCTCAAGTGGCGGCTGGCGGAGGCCGATCTTGCGTCGTTCGCGGCCCTGCAACGTGAGCTTCTCGCCTCCGCGCTCGATCTTGCAGGTGAGACGGTCATCTATTCGACCTGCTCGCTGGAACCGGAAGAGAACGACGACGTTGTCGACCACGTCCTCCGCGCGCGAAGCGGCTTTGTCCGCGGAGATGTGGCTAAGTTTGTGAATGTCGAGGTGGCGCGGTGGGTGGAGGGCGGCGTGCTTCGCCTGACGCCGGAGGCTGGGACGGACGGTTTTACGGCGCAGGTGTTGATAAAACAATCCTGACGGCGAGCGCAGCGAGGCCTGTCAGGATCTTCGGTTGGCCCGCGATGATTGAACTCCGGCTGGCCCGCGATGAGTGAACCTGCATCCGCGCGGTATCACCGGAGATCCTGACAGGCTCGCTTCGCTCACCGTCAGGATAGACTTCTCCTCCCATTGGCTCGCGACTTACTCATCGGCAACGGATCACTCGTCATCGGCTTCGACGCCGCGTACCGGATTGCCGACATCTACTTTCCGCATGTCGGCCTCGAGAATCATGCCGGCGAGCGCTTCCGGTTCGGCGTCTCGGCGGACGGCGCGTTTTCCTGGGTTGAGAGCGATCAATGGCAGCGGACTCTCACCTATCTGCGCGAGACCAACGTCACCGATGTCAACTGCGTGAACGAGGACCTCGGCATTCGCCTTCGCTGCTACGACGTGGTCGACTCCGAGACCAATGTCTATGTCCGGAAGGTCGTCGTCCGTAATCTGCGGAGCGAGCCGCGGCGTGTCAAGCTTTTCTTCCACCACGGTTTCGAGCTGTACGGCAGTCCGAATGCCGACACGGCGATGTTCGATCCCGATTCGGCCAGCATCATCCACTACAAAGCGAAGCGCTACTTTCTCGTCAGCGGCTCGACTGAAGCCGGATCCGGCGTCAGCGAGTATTCGTGCGGGCGGGCCGGCACCGATGACAACGAAGGGACGTGGCGCGACGCCGAAGACGGCGCGTTGTCGATGAACGCAATCCAGCAGGGAGCCGTCGATTCGACGATCGCTCTGACGGTCGGTCTCGAGCCGCTCGGCAGCCAGACGGCGTTCTACTGGATCTGCGCCGGCGCGCGCTACGGCGAGGTGCGGAAGCTCGATCAATACGTGCGCGAGGAGACGCCTGCGCGGATCATCGCCCGCACCGCCTCGCTCTGGTACACGTGGGTCAACAAATCGGGTGAGGACCTCAGCGACCTCCCCGAGGAGATTCTGGATCTGTATCGGCGATCGCTGCTGGTGGTGCAGACGCACTGCGACCACGAGGGAGGGATCGTCGCCGCGGCCGACTCCGACATCGAGGTCGGCCACAACGACCACTATGCCTACGTCTGGCCGCGCGACGGATCCTTCGTCGCCGACGCCATGGACCGGGCCGGATTTCATCAGATCGCGCGCCGATTCCTGCAGTTCGCACACGACACGATCAGTAACGATGGTTACTTTCTCCACAAATACGCCCCGGACGGTTCGGTGGCGTCGTCGTGGAATCCGTGGGTACGCGATGGCAAAAAACAGTTGCCGATTCAGGAGGACGGGACGGCGCTGGTGGTCTGGCTTCTGGCACGGCACTGGGACAGGACGCGCGACCTCGAATTCATTCGCGGCGTCTACCGGCGGCTGGTCGTGCAGCCGGCCGACTTCATGGCGCGGTTCCGCGACCCGGAGACGCATCTCCCCTTGCCGTCGTTCGACATGTGGGAGGAGCGGCAGGGTGTTTTCACCTTTACGTCGTCAGCGGTTTGCGCGGCGCTGCAGGCGGCGGCTGACCTGGCGAATCTGTTCAACGAGCAGGATCGCCGCACGCATTACCTGCAGGTTGCCGCGGAGATCCGCGATGCCATGGTGCGGCATCTCTGGCTCGAGGATGAGGGGCGTTTCGCGCGTGGGTTGACGCTGCACGGCGATTCTCTGGAGCTCGACCGCACCATCGATGCCTCGACCTTCGCCACCTTCTTTCTCGGGGTGTTCGCGCCCGACACGGCCATGGTCGAAGGGACGATGCACGCCATCCGCGAGACGCTTTGGGTGCAGACCGAGATCGGCGGCGTTGCGCGATACGCAAACGATCGCTACCAGAGCAAAGTGGCGGACGACGATCCGGTGCCGGGAAACCCGTGGCTGATCTGCACGCTCTGGCTTGCCGAACATGCCGTGGCCCGGGCCACCTCGATCGCCGAACTGCAGTCGGCGCTCGACCTTCTGCGCTGGGTCCGGGCGAAGGCGCGTCCGTCGCTCGTACTTCCCGAGCAGGTTCATCCTTATACCGGTGCGGCGCTCTCGGTTTCCCCGTTTTCGTGGAGCCACGCGCAGGTCGTTTCAGTTGTCCGCGGATATCTCGACAGGCTTCATTTTCTACGCCGGAATGGCGCTGAAAATGCGTCGCGCGCGCAAGCGAAAAATGTCGTCGGTAACTCCGTTGACAAACCATCTTCGTTCTCATAGATTGCGAAAAACCTAGAAAACATCCCGGTTTTACGCATCGGTAAGAGGAGATCGTCTATGGCAGGCAAGGGTGACGTCATCAATGAAATCGCCGAGCAGGCGGGCATTTCGAAGAAGGAAGCCGCGGCTGCGTTCGACGCGTTCGTAGGCTACATTTCGAGCACGTGTCAGAGCGGTGAGCGCTGCGCGATTCCGGGGCTCGGCAGCTTCGCGGTATCGCAGAGGAAAGCGCGCGAAGGCCGCAATCCGCGCACGAACGAAAAGATCACGATTCCCGCATCGAAGAACGTCCGCTTCAAGGCAGGCAAAGACCTGCGCGAAGCGGTGAATGCGAAGCGCGCAAAGAAGCGTTAGTCGCAAATCGCGCATTCGGTCGAAGCGCCCCGCCACGGCGGGGCGTTTTCATTTTCGGTGTGTATTCCTTGTCATCCTGACGGTGAGCGAAGCGAGCCTGTCAGGATCTCCGGTGGCACCGCGAGGTCGTTGCCAGGAGCAGGGATCGAGCGAATCTGCCAGAGATCGTCGCCAACAGGAAAATTCAAGCGCGGTCTCACCGGAGATCCTGACGGGTGCCGCTGCGCGACACCGTCAGGATGACAGAGACTTCATGCAGCGAACGGCACATGCGCACTGCCATTGCCGCAATTTCCTCCGATGGCTCGATCAGATCGGGGACGATGATCACCTCCATCCCCGCCGCGCGCGCGGCGCGGACGCCGGCTTCGGAATCTTCGAGCACCAGGCACTCCTTCGGCGCGATGCCGAGGCGTTGCGCTGCCAACAGGAAGAGGTCGGGCGCCGGCTTCGAGTGCTCGACTTCATCGCCGCAAGCGATGACGTCAAAGCGCGCGGCGAGCTTGCCGAGGCAGCGAAGGGCGATCGTGCGCGGAGTCGACGTCGCCAGCGCTTTCGTAATTGCAAGAGCATCGAGAAGGTCGAGCAATTCGATCGCTCCCGGCTGGCGTGGGAGCGGTGCACGAGCCAGACGCTCGTCCCAGTCGCGGTGCCAGCGCACGCGAAACTCACCGAGCGGGAAGGTATCGCCGAAGCGCTCGCGCAGGATTCGCTCCGATTCGTCATTGCCGCGGCCGACGAAGTGCGTGTAGAGCTCGTCGTCGATCGGAGAGCCCAGCTCCGCGGCCGCGGTCTGCCACGTCACGCGGTAGAGCGGCTCGCTGTCGAGCAGCAGACCGTCCATGTCGAAGATGACGGCGCGCGGCTTCAAACCCACGCCTTCGGGACGAAGAGCCGCTCATACAAGTTGATGGCGTAGCGGTCGGTCATTCCGGCGATGAAGTCGATGGCCAGCCTCTCCACCGGTTCGCCGTTGTTCAAATGGAGAAACGCTTCCGGATGCGCAACGACGTGCTCGAACAGCGCCGTCAGCGTCCGCTGCGCCTTCACGAATTCGTCTCGCACGGCAGGCGTCAGGTACATGTTCTGGAACATGTACGTCCGCAGCTCTTCGAGCGCCTCGAGCACCTCGGCGGACATCGAGATCGATTCGTAGTCGCACGCCAGCGTGGCCTCGATGACGTCGCGCACCATCCGGTCGATGCGCTGTCCTGCTTTGTTCCCGAGCGTTTTGCGAATTTCGCTCGGGATGTCGTTCTCGGTCAGCACGCCGGCGCGGATGCCGTCGTCGATGTCGTGATTCACGTAGGCGATGATGTCGGAGATGCGGACGATGTCGCCTTCCAGCGTGAGTGCGCGCGACTTCGGGCGTCGCCGCAGCAGCTCCCCTTTCTCGCCTTTCGAATGTTTGAGGATGCCATCGCGCACTTCGATGGTGAGGTTCAGCCCGCGGCCGTCGTTTTCCAGCACCTCGACGACTCGTACTGACTGCCGGTAGTGATCGAAGCCGCCTTTGACGAGCTTGTTGAGCGCCGCCTCGCCGGCATGGCCGAATGCGGAGTGGCCGAGGTCGTGCCCGAGTCCGATGGCCTCGGTGAGGACCTCGTTCAGCCGCAACGATTTCGCGATCGTGCGGGCGATCTGCGTGACTTCGAGCACATGGGTGAGCCGCGTCCGGTAGTGGTCGCCCTCGGGGGCGAGAAAGACCTGGGTCTTGTGTTTCAGCCGCCGAAAGGCCTTGCAGTGGATGATGCGGTCACGGTCGCGCTGGTAGGAGGGACGAAGGTCGTCTTCCGCCTCCTCGCGGTCCCGGCCGCGCGTCTCCGCACTCCGCGCCGCCCGCGCGACCATCGTGTCGCGCTCGATGTTCTCGAGCATCTCGCGGATGGTGGTCATCAGCGCACTTTATCGCGAGGCTGCCGCCTTCGAGAGACTTCGAGTCGCATGCAAGGGACTCAGAGTCGCAGTTTGAGACTCGAGGGTCGCATGCAAAGGACTCGGAGTCGCAGTTTGAGACCCGAGGGTCGCATGCAAGGGACTCGGAGTCGCAGTTTGAGACCCGAGGGTCGCATTCAAGGGACTCAGAGTCGCAGTTTGAGACCCGAGGGTCGCATGCAAGGGACTCGGAGTCGCAAATTGAGACTCAAAGTCGCAGTTTGAGACCCGAGGGTCGTATGCAAGGGACTCAGAGTCGCAGTTTGAGACTCGGAGTCGCAAAATGAGACCCCGAGTCGTAAAATGAGACTCGGAGTTGTTTACAAGGGACTCAGATATCTCCAGAAGGCCACTTGCAGTGTCTCCGAGAGATGACACTCCTCCGCTTTAACCTCGTCTAGAACGGCTTTTCGAGCGACTCGGACTGGGGTGTGAACAACTTCGCGCCGTCGGGAGTGATGTGCATGTCATCCTCGAGCCGCACGCCGAACTCACCGCGGATGTAGATGCCCGGCTCGTTGCTGAAGGCCATCCCCGGTTGGGCGCGCAGAGATCGGGCCCATCCGAACATGTTGTTCTTCACCAGGTACGGCCACTCGTGGCCGTCCATGCCGATGCCGTGTCCGAGGCGATGGGAGAAGTACTTGAAGCCGGGACCGTAGCCGGCGTCGACGATGACACCGCGGGCCGCGGCGTCGATCGATTCGAGTGGGGCGCCGGGTTTGGCGGCTTTAAGCGCCGCGTTTTGAGCGCGCCGGACGATGTCGAAGACCTTGTTCATCTTGTCTGTTGCTTTGCCGAGCACGAACGTCCGCGTGATGTCGGACTGGTAGCCTTCGACGGTGCAGCCATCGTCGATCATGATGATGGTGCCTTCCTTGATGGTCTGTGGCGTTGATGAGCCGTGCGGAAGCGCGGTGTACGGTCCGGTCTGCACGCTTGCCTCGCCGGGAAACCCGACGCGACGGTAGGCCTGCGAGATCAGGTTGGAGACGTCATGCTGCGTCATGCCGGGCTGGATGGCCTGGTAGACGGCGTTGTAGACCTTCAGCGTGGCGGTGTTCGCCAGTTGCATCAGCTCGATCTCGTGGGCGTCCTTGATCATGCGGCAACCGGCGGTGATGGCGGTACCGAGCACGACCTTCGCCTGCGGTGCCGCGGAGGCGATGCCGTCGCTCCAGACGAGCTTCGTCGTTTCTTCGATGCCGATTGCGCTGGTGCCGAGGCCGCGATCCTTGAGACCGTGCGCGACGAGCGCGTAGGGGCTTTCGTCTTCGTTCCAGGTGCGGACATCGGCGTGATCGCCCCCGAACGGGCCGACAGCGATCTGCTCACGGGCGCGGTCTTCCTCGAAGGCCGGGCAGACGAAGAACGGCTCTCCCTTGACCGGGATGACGCAGGCAAAGAGGCGTTCACCGCCGCCCCAGCGCATACCCGCGAAGTAGACCAGCGAGGTGCCTCCGGTCAGGACGAGCGCGCCGATCTTGTGTTGCACCATGAGCCGTTTCGCCTTCTCGATGCGTGCGCGGCGCTCGTCGTTCGTGATCGGCCTGGCCTGATCGCGCATCGACGTCAGCGCGGCGATGGAGGCGGGCGGTGGCGTATCCGAGGTCTGCTCGCGCTGGGCGAAGAGCGAGGGCGTTCTCCAGAGTGCGGTCAGGGCGGCGGAGGCACCAATGAATTTGCGGCGGTTCATTTGGGAGATTCAATCACGCGGAGACGCGGAGGCGCGCAGAAAACACCTTCGTCCGCGGCTCCGCGTCTCCGCGTGATCAAAGATTCAGCTCCATGAATCGTGTCCCTTCGACGGGGTTGAAGCGGTACGGTTCGATCTCGACGAAGCCGAGGGACCGATAGAGTGGGATGGCCGCGGTCATCGTCGGCAGGGTATCGAGGCGCATACGTTTGTAATCGCGCTGCCGCGCCTCTTCGATGATGCGTTTCGCCAGGCGGCGTCCGAGGTCGTGGCCGCGAAAGCCAGGGCGGACGTAGAGACGTTTCATCTCGCAGATCTCGTCGTCGATGTGGCGAAGGGCGGCGCAGCCGGCAGCATCGTGGTCATCGCGGGCGATGAGGATGTGCTCGTAGAACGTATCGAGCGTGGACAGTTCGTGATCGAGATCCTGAAAGGAGAGATCGACGCCGAGGGAGGCCGCATACTCGGTGATGAGCACGCGGACGATTGCGAGATCGTCCGCGGGCGCGATGGTGATCACACCAGCAACTCGCCGCGCAGCACGGTGACGGCGTGGCCGGCGAGTTTCACGCGGTCGCCGTCGAGGCGGACGCGGATCGCCCCTCCGCGCGGCGAGGCCTGGTAGGCGTTCATCTCCGTCTTGCCGAGCTTTTGCGACCAGTAAGGCGTTAGGCAGCAGTGCGATGAGCCGGTGACCGGGTCTTCGTCGATGCCGGAACCGGGAGCGAAGAACCGGGAGATGAAATCGTATTGGCCGCTGCCGCGGCTGGTGACGATGACGCCGCGCACCGGCAGTTGACGCAGGACGGAGTGATCCGGCTTGAGGGCCCGTACCTCGGCTTCCGACGGCAGCTCGACCAGGTAGTCGAACTGATTGCGGCCGACATAGGACGCATTGGTCGTGCCGAGGGCATCGAGAAGACCGGCCGGAGCGGCGATCGTCTCCTCCCGTTTGGCGGGGAAATCGAGCTCGATGAAATCGCCGTCCCGCGTCGCCGTCAGCACGCCGCTGCGCGTGTGAAAACGCAGCACCGCGTCCGCGCTGATGTTCTCGCTCCAGATCGCATGCGCCGAGGCCAGCGTGGCGTGACCACAGAGGTCGACCTCGACCGCTGGCGTGAACCAGCGAAGCGACCAGCTATCCTCGCGCGGCGAGAGAAAGGCCGTCTCAGCGAGATTCATCTCCGCCGCGACATTGGCCATCCAACGGTCATCCCGCACGCCGTCCAGGAAGCAGACGGCGGCGGGATTGCCTTTGAACGGCTCGCTGGTGAAGGCGTCGATCTGGAGAAGGCGCATTTGAGAGTTACAGGGTTGCTGCGTTGCTGAGTTGCTGCGTAACCCAGCAACCTTGCAACCCAGCAACCCGCATCATCAGAACCCCTGAACCTTCGCCGCCTTCGCGTACATCCAGCGAACGAAGAGGAAGCCGACGATGATGACGCCGGCAAGGATGCCGTCGCGAACCCAGCGGTCGGCGCCGTAGATGGTCGGATAGTGGTTGCTGATCATCAGGAAGATCAGCGGGACGGACATATAGGTGTTCTGGCGCGAGCGCAGGCCGGCCTGGCGCACGGTCTCGGCGTCGGCAGGGTTGCCGTCTTTGACGCCGCGGATGATCTTCTGCTGATACGGCCAGATCACCATCCATACGTTGAGCGCCATCATCGTTCCGAAGATTCCACCGGAGTGGATGTAGAGAGCACGGCCGCTGAAGTGGCCGGCGGTGGCCATGAGGCAGTAGACGCCCGCGAAGAGAATCATGTTGATGATGCTCGCCACGGTGACGTTCGCGACCTTCTTCAGGATGATGTTGTAAATCACGAAGCCGACGGCCAGGGCAATCAGCACGATGGCCAGCCAGAGCCAGGGATTGCCGACGTGATCCTGATCGAAGAGCACCGTCTTGGTCTGGTAGTAAATCATGCCGAGGAGCAGGAAGCCGGTGATCCAGGTCCACGCCGCGCCCCAGCGGAACCAGAAGAGGGCGCGCGGCATCAACTCGGGAACGACGAGCTTCTTGGTCGGCCCGTCCATCTTCCCGGCGAAGGGTCCATTGACGAAGTTGAAGAACCAGAGATGACCGATCCACATCACGCCGGCGACGACGTGACCCCATCGGAAAATGAGCTGCAACCAGTTGTTCACTTCTGGATTCATATGCCCTCCTCAATCTCTGCTGTTTGGGGTAGCCTGCGCCGGATTATATGTCTCCCCCTATTTTGTCTAACGGGTTGGACGGCCGCGTGGCCATCATCACAGGAGGCTCGACAGGCATCGGCCGTGCCACGGCGGAGTTGCTGGCGGCACGCGGGGCGCTCGTTACCATCTTTGCTCGTTCCGCATCCGTGGCGCTTTCAGGGGAAAACGTCCTCGCGGTCGACGGCGATGTCAGCGATCCGGAGGCGATCGAACGGCTCTTCGCGGAGACCGAATCACGCTTCGGCGACTGCGACATCCTCATCAACTGCGCGGGCATGATTGACCCAAGACCGCTCGCCGAGGTGACGCCTGACGATTGGGACCGGATGTTCGCCGTCAACGTGCGCGGCACCTACCTCACCACGCGGCGTGCCCTCCCGGCCATGATCGCCAAGCGCGGCGGCGCGATCGTCAACGTGGCATCCATCTCCGGCGTGATCGGGCCTGAGAAGTTTCCGGGCTACGTTTCCTACTGTGCCAGCAAGGCGGCGGTGATCGCGATGACGGAAGCGCTGGCGGTGGAGGTCAAGCAGTACGGCATTCGCGTCAACAGCGTCAGTCCGGGGTCTGTCGATACGCGCATGTGGGCCGCGGCGAGCGGCGGCGCGCCGGCGGCGATGACACCGAAGGAGGTAGCCGAGGTCATTTGCTTCCTGGCATCCGATCGGGCGCGCGCGGTGAACGGGCAGGATGTGCATGTCTACTCAGCGTGAGTTACAGCAGTCGCGGCCGACCTGGGCCGAAGTCGATCTTGACCGTTTCGACCACAACGTTGATGTCATCGCGCGCCTGTTGCCGGAGGGCGCCCGGCTCGTTGCGGTACTGAAAGCAGACGGCGGCGGCCATGGCGCCGTGGAACTGGCGAAGCGGTTGACGATTGATCGCGTGGCAATGATTGCCCTGGCTCTCATCGAGGAAGCGATCGAGTTACGGCGGGCCGGGATCGCGTTACCGCTGCTCGTTCTCGGACCACTGTCAAAGGAGCAGATCGGGATTGCGCTCGACAACGATATCGCCATCGGCGTTGTCGGCCCCGAGGAGCTCGAGCACGCGTGTGTCGTCGCCCGCGAGCGCGACGTGAGCATCCATCTCAAGCTCGACACCGGCATGGGACGGATGGGGGTGCTCGAGAGCGAGCTGCCGCGCGTGATCGCGATGATCCGCGCCACACCGCGCCTCCGGCTCGACGGCATTTACACGCACTTGGCCAACGCCGACGACAGAACCGATCCCTTCACGGAAATGCAGCTTTCCAATTACGACCGGATGCTGGCGACGCTTCGCGAGCATGGCATCGAGGCCCCACTCCATCACTTTGCCAATTCCGCGGCCACACTCCGCGGTCTGGTGCGGCCGGGCGACTTCGCACGCGTGGGCCTCGCGCTATACGGACCGCGCCGGATCGAAACCGCGGCCGGGGTCATCGAGCCTGTGCTTCGCTGGCGCACGGAGATCATGCGGCTCAAGGAGTTGCCTGCCGGTCATGCCGTTGGTTATGGAACGACGTTCCATACGAAGCGGCCCAGCCGGATTGCCACGTTGCCGGTCGGGTATGCCGATGGCTATAGCCGCCTGCTCTCGAACAATGCCGACGTTCTGGTGCGGGGACGGCGCGCGCCGGTCGTCGGGCGGGTATCGATGGATCTCATCACGATTGACGTCACCGACGTCCCTGAATCCGTTGCCGGCGACGAGGTCGTGCTCCTCGGCGACGGCATCACCGCCGAAGAGCTGGGGCAAAAGTCGCAGACCATATCGTACGAAGTTTTCTGCAGAATCAGCGATCGTGTTCCCCGTCTTTATCGCGAAGGTGGCACGTTTCGGGTACGCTCACGGTTCGCCGAATGAACCTCCTGGAACGGGTCGGCCGCGTTTTCATCCGCCTTTTCGAACAGACCGGCCTCTGGTTCCGCATGCTCTTGCGGACCATCCTCTGGACCTTCCGCCCGCCGTTCGAAGGACGCGAATGGCTGCGGCAGATGGTGCGCGTCGGCGTCGACTCCATCCCCGTGGTCTTCCTGACGACGATGTTCACCGGGATGGTGATGGCGCTGCAGACGTACAACGGCTTCCATCGCGTCCACGCGGAGAATTTCGTCGGCAGCGTGGTGGCGCTAGCGATGCTGCGCGAACTTTCGCCGGTGCTGGTGGCACTGATGGTGACCGGCCGGGTCGGGTCGTCGATGGCCGCCGAGATTGGGACCATGCGCGTCACCGAGCAGCTCGACGCGCTGCAGGCGTTGGCCACCGATCCGGTTCAGTACCTGTTCGTCCCCCGTGTGATCGCCGGCATCGTGATGCTTCCCCTCCTGACCATCCTCGGCGATGCGCTCGGCGTCGGCGGCGGCTACCTCGTCGGCGTGAAGATGATGGGGGCCAACCCGGTCGTGTACGAGCAGAACACCTATCAATTTCTGCATATGAACGATGTCTGGAGCGGATTGATCAAGGCGGCTGCCTTCGGACTGATCCTGACCCTCACCGGCTGCGTTCGCGGCTACTACACCAGCGGCGGGGCCGAGGGGGTTGGGCGGGCCACGACCGCCGCGGTGGTCAGCGCGTCGCTGATCATTCTTTTAGCTGATTTCTTTTTGACGAAACTGTTGTTTTGAGTTGCTGGGTTGCTGAGTTGCTAGGTTGCTGGGTGGACGCGACCAGGCGAACCAGGAACTGAGCAACCCAGGAACTGAGCAACCGAGCAACCCAGCAACGTAGCAACCCAATATGAACAACGGCACCCCCATAATCTCCCTCCAGCACGTCGACAAAACGCTCGGCGGCAGGAAGGTGCTCGATGACCTGACGTTCGACGTCGAGCGCGGCGAGTCGCTGGTGATCGTCGGGGGATCGGGTGTCGGCAAGAGTGTGACGCTCAAGCACATCATCGGTCTGATGACGCCTGACCGTGGACGGATCATCATCGACGGTCAGGACATCAATGAGATGTCGGAGGTCGCGCTGAACCGTTTCCGGCGCAAGTTCGGGATGTCGTTTCAGGAGGGGGCGCTCTTCGACTCGATGTCGGTCTTCGAAAACATCGCTTTTCCCCTGCGCCGTCAGACGAAGTTCAATGAGCAGCAGATCGCGGCGCGCGTCGACGAATGTCTCGATCTCGTCCACCTCGATGGGGTTGCTTCGAAGCGGCCGTCGGACCTTTCCGGCGGCATGCGGCGCCGTGTCGGGTTCGCGCGCGCCATTTCGCTGAAGCCGGAGATCCTGCTGTTCGACGAACCTACCACCGGTCTCGATCCGGTCATCAGCGACGTGATCGCGGAGCTCATCGTGGAGATGGACCGGACGCTCAACACGACAACCGTGACGATCACGCACGACATGAAAGTGGCCTTCAAGATCGCTGACCGCGTGGCCATGCTCTACAAAGGCCGTATCGTCGAAGAGGGCACACCCGAGGAGTTCCGGCAATCGACGGATCCGATCGTTCAGCAATTCATCGAGGGACGGGCGGAGGGGCCGCTGACGGAATGAGGCGGGCTAACGTTCGCGCGCCGAGATCGCCATCAATCCAACGCCCACGACGATCGCGGCTACGCCGGCAGCGACCAAAGGGATGTGTGACTTCGCGTTCCTGATGCCGCGTTTGAGCGATCGTTCGAGGTCGTACTTCTGCTTGTTCGCGCGCCCGTCGATCTCCATGACCTTGCCCTTCACGCCGGGCATTTCCAGAATTCTGCCGATGGCCCACACCGTCAGCGTCGGGACCAGCGACATCACCGTCGCGCGAGTCGGGGATTTCATGGACGTCCTCCTGGGGGATAGAAGAGCAAGGTTCAGGCCGGTATTGGCCCCCTTGGGACTGAGATGTGGCACAGACACTCTTGTCTGTGGTCCGGCCGGAGCCGCCGCCCAGGAGGGCTTGCAACCTAGGTCGTGGCGAGAACCGGCACGGACAAGAGTGTCTGTGCTCGCCGCGATAGCGGCCAGAGAAGGTAGCCAGGGGTGCGAGCGTTTTTTGCGAGCACCCCTGGAACCTGATGCGATCTGAAATCGTGCCGCGTCAGCGGCACTGGATGAGCACGACGAATGACGATTGCGACGACTTCCAGTGCCGCTGACGCGGCACCAAACCATGACATCTCCTTACCAGGGGTGCTCGCAAAAAGCGCTCGCACCCCTGGCTACCATCTTGTTGCCGCTAACGCGGCAAAAGGCACAGACAAGAGTGTCTGTGCCACATCGATCTCCCCATTTACGACCTAGCCTCCATCACCTTCACCGCCACACCCACCGCTTCGGCGCTACCGCAAACGTATAGCTCGTCACCGGGCTCGACGAACGTTTCTGCCGTGATGGGTGGAAAGACGCCTGCCCGTTTGAGAGCCAGCAGTGAACAGCCGTGCTGCCGTAGCGGCAGGTCGCCCAATGAATGTCGGGCGCTGGCAATCACGCGCACGACCTGACGGTGCTCATCCCGGGAACGGGCCACGCGGCCGAGGAGACGCGCGGAAAGCATCTCGCCGGAGATGTCGCTGATGGAGAGGGCGAAGTCGGCGCCGGCGCGATAGATGTTGTCGATGTTTCGGGAGTGGTTGACGCGGGCGATGACCGTCACATCAGACGCGGCGTCGCGGGCGATGACAGTGGCGAAGAGCGTCGCATCGTCGCTGTTCAGCGCCAGGACCACGGCGCGGCATTCATGCAGCGCGGCGCGTTCGAGCACGGAAGGATCGAGTACGTTTCCGACGATGTCGACGCCGTCCCTCGCCTCCCGCTCGACGACACGCACCTCCTCGCCCGCATCGCAGAGCAGCTCATGGACCTTCCTTCCTACCTCGCCGAAGCCGGCGATGAGGAACGGGCCGCGGCGGCGGAGGAACCGGCTGCCGATCATCGCCGCAGCACGGTCAAGCGACGCGGTATCGCCGGCGATCTCGAGGATCGAGCCCGGCTCGATGATCATCGATGCATCGCAGCGTGCGTGCAGCCGGTTGCGAATCCACTGGCCGACGACGATGACCCCGGCCGCCGCGCCGAGGTTCGAGGAGGCCAGGGTGAGGCCGGCCAGGGGGCTCGTTGCGGCCACCCGGATCTCGCGGCGCTCGACCGACGGCAGACTCTCGGAGCCAGGGAGGCGCGGACTGATCCGATCGCTGGCGTGCGCCGCCAGCGCCGCCGCTACGATGTGCCGCGGCGTATAGGCCGCCGTGGCGCCGGCAAGCTCCATCGGTTTCCGATGCGCCGGCTCTTCCACAAACGCGAAGATCTCGCCGCGAAAACCCATCTGCCGCGCCCGGAGAATGAGTGCGGCGTTTTCCTCATCACGGCCGTTGGCCACGATCGCCCGCGCCTGCGCCAGCCGGCAGATGTCGAGTGCATCCTCCTCGGCACGGCTGAAGACGACCGGCAGCTGCCGCTCCAGCACCGCGCGGGCGCTGGCCTCATCGGTCTCGACGACGATCGACGGAACGTCGTGCGCTTTCAGCCGCTGCAGCAGCGTCTCCACCGTCGGCCCGTAGCGGTAGACGACGACGTGGTTCGCCATTTTGGGAGCGATGCGCGGCACGCGCCGCTCGAAACGCTCTTCCAGGAACGGGACGAGGAAAACCGGCACGACGAGAAAGACGAGGAACACACCGGCGAACTGCACCACCACCACCAGGACCACCATGGCCGGATGGTGCCAATGGCTGTCATAACCGTACCCGGTCGTGCTCAGAGTCTCGCCCGCCCACTCGAAGCTGTCCCAGAACGTCCGATGCGTCCCCTCCAGCCGCGCCATCCCCTCCTGATAGAGCAACGCCGATGCGACCAGGAAAAGGACGAGGCCGACCGCGAGGCCGATGAGGCGTCGCGTAGAGCGGTGCATGATTTGATTGTATTGGTTGCTGAGTTACAAGGGGTTACTGGGTTGCTGGGTTGCTAGGTTGCTGGGTTGCTAGGTTGGAACGTTGATGCCAACCTTCAATCACTCGACAACCGACAACCTGATAACCGACAACCCAGCAACCCAGCAACCCAGCAACCCAGCAACCCAGCAACCCAGCAACCATGTCACCCCTCCTCTGCACCGTCCGCACCTGTCACGAACCGCTTGCACGCGAAGAGCGGCGCATGATCTGTCCGCGCGGGCACTCGTTCGATGTCGCGCGCAGCGGCTACGTCAATCTTCTTCAGCCGCAGGAGCGGCGATCGAAGCAGCCGGGTGATACCGAGGAGGCGGTGGCGGCACGGCGGCACCTGCACGATCGCGGGGTGACGTTGCCGCTGTTCGATGCGGTCGCGGAGATGGCCAACGTCTCCGCTGACGACGTCGTCCTCGATGCCGGTTGCGGCGACGGTTTCCACCTCGGGTCGCTCGCTCGGAAACGAGGCTGTGCGGCACACGGGATCGACATCTCGATCCCTGCCATCGACGCCGCGGCGCGTCGTTATCCCGAGTGCGAGTGGATCGTAGGCAACGCCGATCGCTTCATCCCCTACGCCGATGCGGCGTTTTCGCGGGTCCTTTCGATCACGGCACGGATGAACAGTACGGAGTTCCGGCGCGTGCTCCGTGACGGCGGACGGCTTCTGGTGGCCATCCCTTCTCCGGATGATCTCGTCGAGCTGCGCGGAGCTGGGCGCGATCGGGTCGCACGTACCGTCGAGACGTTTGCGAATGAGTTCGCGCTCCTCGATCGGCGCCGCGCATCGAAGGTGTCCGACCTCGATCGCGAGGCGGTTCATGACGTCCTCCTCTCCATCTACCGGCCTCGCGCCATCGGGAGGGTCGAGGAGATGCGGGTGACGTTCAGCCTCGACCTGCTGCTCTTCGCTCCGCGGTGAGCGCTACAATCCGCCGCCCGATGTCCTCCTATTTTTCCGTCGTCATCCCGACCTACAAGCGTCTGCCGATGCTGCTGCGCGTGCTCGACGCTCTCGACGCCCAGATCGACGCGCCGGAGTTTGAAGTCATCGTGATCGATGACGGGTCGGGTGACGAGACTGCGAACGTGATGCACGCGCGGAACGCGAAGAATTACGCGCTGACATTCCGTTCGCAGTCCAACGCCGGTCCGGGACAGGCTCGCAATCACGGCGTGTCGCTCGCCGCCGGCCGCTATGTCCTCTTCATCGGCGACGACACCGTACCGGAGCCGCGCTTCCTTGCCGAACATGCCCGCGTCCACCGCGACGGGAATGACGACCCGCTCCTGGCCTGTCTTGGCTACACCGGCTGGCCGCCCGGCGAGCGCGTCACCGCCTTCATGGACTACATCAACGACTACGGTCTGCAGTTCGGCTACAAGCTGATCCGGGACGGCGAGATCGTTCCCTTCAACTTTTTCTACACGTCGAACATCTCCGTCGACCGCCAGGTTCTCGGCGGCGAACCGTTCGATACGACCTTCCCGGCGGCGGCGTGGGAAGACATCGAGCTGGCCTTTCGCCTTGATGCGCACGGCCTGAAGATCCGCTACAACCGCCAAGCCGTCACCCGCCACTACCACCCCATGACCGTCGATTCATTCACCCGCCGACAGTACACGGTGGGCCGTTCCGGTGCGATTTTCTATCGCAAGCATCCCGAGCTTGCGGGCTTCCTCGGCGTTCACGAGCTCGAGACGCGAATACTCGTGGATGAGCAGAAGCTGAGCCATCTCCGCCGCCGCGCACGGCTGGGGGAGAGGTTCCGCGTCCTGGCGACGAATCGCGTTTTCAAGACTCTGATGCGGGAGCACTACCTGCGGGGGTTGCGGGATGGGTTGTTCTCGGGTCCGGAGAGTCCATCCTGACGTCTCGCGTCAGCGAGACTGTCAGGATCTCCGGTCAGACCGCCCTGACAGGTGTTGAATCCGCAGCCTGCGCAGTGCAACCGGCGACGCAACCGCCAAGTCCTGTTATTCAATGCACAGCAGCGCGGCGCCACCGGAGATCCTGACCGTCTCGCTGCGCGAGACGTCAGGATGGGGTGAGTGGCGTATGACCTACTGGATCCCTTTGAAGAACCGATGCAATCGCGGCCGGTACCAGTGCGTCCGGTCGAGTGAGAAGGCCACCGCCATCGCTTTTCCGACGATCCGCCGTCGCTCGATCATGCCGATGTAGCGGCTGTCGTTGCTGTTGTCGCGGTTGTCGCCCATCACGAAATAGCGGCCCGGCGGCACGACCAGCGGCCCGTACGAGCGCATGGCCGGAATCTGTGGAGTGAACATCACATCATGCGTTTTGCCGTACATCGTCTCCTCGACGACGAATGACGTTCCCTGTTCGTCGTCTTCGCGCTGGCCGACCGTTTTCCATACCGCGGCCTTGCCATTGACCAAGAGCTGGTTGTCGCGCATCTCGATCCTGTCGCCGGGCAATCCGACCACCCGTTTGACGAGCCGCACGCCGTCGGCCGGCGAGAAGAGCACGACGATGTCGCCGTGCTTCGGATCGCTCCATTTCGCCACCTCGATCATCGTGAACGGGATCTTGAGGTCGTAGGCCAGCTTATTGACGACCACCCGGTCGCCCTCTTCGATGGTCGGTTTCATCGACCCGGTCGGCACATCGTTCCAGTCGGCCAGCGCGGACCGGAGAGAGCTGATGACCAGCAACATCAGGATGAAGACGCGGACTTCGTAAAAGACTTTCTTTTTATCCATGAATGCGTACGCACTTTTCGATCTTGGCAGTCTGATGTGTAGGTAGCAGCTAGGCGGCTGGTTTCAACGTGAAAGCAGCCGGGCGGTTTTCAACGCCTTGAATGGTCCGTCGTAGTACGAACTGAAGCAATCCCCGGAGGACTTGAACGTCATGAAAAGGTTGGTCATTGCATTGATGGTTACGGCAACGGCGGCGATCACCTTCGCCCAGACCGCGGACTCGGGCCACTTCCAGCCCCGCCATGCCCGCGCGGAGGGGTTGGCCTCGAAGCTCAATCTCACCGACGCTCAGAAGCAACAGATGAAGGATATCCGCACTGCTTCCCGCGAGCAGAACAAGCAGCTTTACGCGGATTACCATGCCAAGTTGCAGCAGTACCGCACCCTGAAGCAGGCCAACGATCCCTCGGCCGCCGGCGTCAAGGCGGAGCTGACTGCGATGAGGCCGCAGATACGGGCCGCGCGCAAAGCGAGCCGTGAAGCGATGCGCAACGTGCTCACGCCCGAGCAGCAGGCCCAGATCAAGGCAGCGCGTCAGGCCGGCGGATTCGGCCCTGGCAAGGCTCGCGTCCTGCGTGGCGTCGTCGCCCGGAAGCTCAATCTCACCGATGAGCAGAAGGCGCAGCTCAAACAACTACACCAGACTTCGAATCAAGCCAATGCCCAGCTCTTCGCCGCCGCGCGGGCGAAGCGCCAGGAGCTGCGTGCGCTGACCCGTGCCAATGACCCGAGCGCAGCCGACGTGAAAGCGCAACTGGAAGCGCTCCGACCGCAGCTCAAGGCGGCACGCCAGCAGCAGCGCACCGAGCTCCTCAACGTTCTCACGCCCGAGCAGCGATCGCAGCTCGAGCAGTGGAAGGCCGAGCGGAAGTCCAAACGTCGCTCGAGCCTGTAGTTCCTCCCCCCCCTCTCTCTTGAAAGGCGCCGCTGATTCAGGATCGGCGGCGCCTTTCCTTTCCCCGGCAACAGTCAACCGCGAGACCGGTTTAGACTGACGCGCCGATGTCGCACCGCACGTCCGTCCACGATCTGAAGAGCCTGGTGCTCTCGTTCCACTCGCTCATCGGCGTCGAGACGGTCGAGGAGGATCGGGTGCGCTCGCTTTTGATCGAGGTGGCCAACGATCTGAAGCAGTCCTTTTACGAATGGTCGCTGACCAGCGGTTTCAACCGGCTGCGCGGTGCCACGGTCATCGGCACGCAGGATCCTTTGGCCGCGTTGCATCACATCAGCGAGATCGAGAACACCGACGCCATCTATCTGCTGAAGGACATGGCCAGGCATCTCGAGAACCCGAACATCAGCCGTGCCCTGCGCGAGCTCGCGCAGAAGCTGATGGCCACCCGCTCGGCGCTGGTCCTCACGGGTGATCCCCTCGAATTGCCGAAAGACTTCGAAGCGCTTGCCGTCCGCTTCACGCTGGAGATGCCGGACGTGACCGAGCTGCGCGACGTCGTCCGCGGCGTGGTCGACTCCATGAGCGCGCGGCAGCGGGTGCAGATCGATCTCTCGCGCGACGACGCCTTCCGGCTCGTGCAGGCGCTGCAGGGGCTGACGGTCAATCAGGCCCGCCAGGTCGTGGCTCAGGCCATCGTCGAAGACGGCAAGCTGTCCGCCGACGACATTCAAACCATCGTCCGCTGCAAGGGCGAGATCATCGAGCACGGTGGAATCCTCGAGTTTTTTCCGGTAGATGAGAACAACTTCGAGGTCGGCGGCTTCGCGCGTCTGAAGGACTGGCTGGAGAGCGCCCGCGTCGGCTTTTCCCCTGAGGCGCGAGCGCTCAATCTCAACGCACCGAAGGGAGTGCTGTTCGTCGGAGTGCAGGGCTGCGGGAAATCGCTGGCGGCGAAGTTTGTGGCCCGCCAATGGGGTCTGCCGCTGTTGAAGCTCGACGCCGGACGGTTGTACGAGAAGTACGTCGGCGAATCGGAGAAGAACTTCCGTAAAGCGACGTCGCTGGCCGAGGCCATGGCGCCGGTGATTCTCTGGATCGACGAGATCGAGAAAGCCTTCGCCCAGGGCGGAAGCGGTGAATCGGACGGCGGCCTCTCCCAGCGCCTCTTCGGCTCGTTCCTGACCTGGCTGCAGGAAAAAAAGGACGACGTTTTCGTCGTCGGTGCGGCCAACGACCTGATGAACGTTCCGCCGGAGCTGCTGCGCAAAGGCCGCTTCGACGAGATCTTCTTTGTCGATCTCCCGACGCGCGAAGAGCGTGTGTCCATCTTCGCCATCCACCTCCGTCTCCGCAAACAGAACCCCGACGCCTTCGCCCTCGCCGCCCTCGCCGATGCCACCGACGGCTTCAGCGGCGCCGAGATCGAGCAGGCTGTCATCTCCGCCCTCTACCGCTCGCTGCAGAAGAAACAGCCGGTCACCGCCGAGTCGATCATCGAAGCCGCTCGCAGCACGACACCGCTGTCGGTATCGCGAGCGGAGGATGTCGAGCGGGTGAGGGAGGTGGGGAAGAGATTTACGGCGGTGCGGTGATGGGTTTTCGGGGTCGCCGAGCTACCGAAGGCGAGTCGAGGGCGATGTATTTGGCTGCGTCCTCGATTATCGCGACGATACGCTGATCCACCTCGGATGTGTTGCCCGGTCCATCGATCAAGACACTCGGCGTGCAACGTGATCTAATCTTCGACATCGCCATTCGGGGGTTTCGCACATGTCAGTGCTTTGCGAACCTAATGACTCCATCGCCGAGCGACTGGCGCGCGGCAAGTCACTCCGCGCCGGCTTGCCGCGGGCTAAGCAAGGCGGCTGGCAGCTTTCGTCCGGCCGGGCCAATCCGATCGATACGCTGCAGGCCGCGGACCGCGGCCGCGTCGCCGAGTTGTTGCCCATCAAGTACGGGCGGATGGTGGTATCGCCGTTCGGCTTCTTCCGCGGCGCCGCGCCGGTGATGGCGCGCGATCTAGCGGCCTTGCCGCGAACGGGCCTGCTCGTGCAGCTCTGCGGGGATGCGCACATCCGAAACCTTGGCGCGTTTGCATCGGCTGAGGGAAACATCGTCTTCGATATCAACGACTTCGACGAGACCATCTGCGGCCCCTGGGAGTGGGACATGAAGCGGTTGGCCACCAGCTTCGTCCTGGCCGGCCGCGAATCAGGAACGACGGACCGGGGGTGCCGCGATGCGGTCGTCGCTCTTGTGGAGGCCTATCGGAGCGCTCTGGCGCGTTTTGCCCGCACCCCATTTCTCGAACTGGCGCGGCACCGCGTCGGACGGGAGCTCGAGGCAAGACCGATCGACACCCTTCTCAAGAAGGCCGAGCGCTCCACGCCGCGCCGGAACCTGCAAAAGCTCACTTCGCGTGAGAACGGCGCCATCCGCTTCGCCGGCCGTCCACCACTGCTACAGTGTCTCCCCAGCAGCGAAGCGGAGAGTGTGCTGGCGTCACTTCCCGCATATCGGGAGACGCTCGCTCCCGAGCGTCGCCTGATTTTCGACGCCTATCGCGCCGCGGACGTTGCCAGGAAACTGGTCGGCACCGGGAGCGTCGGAACGCGCGATTACGTCGTTCTCCTGTTTGGGATCGGAGAGGACGATCCGCTTTTTCTTCAGGTCAAGCAGGAGATGCCCTCATGCTGGGCTCCTTTTCTCGACGAGCCGCCTGCTGCGCACGACGGGCAGCGCGTCGCCAACGGTCAGTTGCGTACACAGATGACCTCGGATCCGTTGCTCGGCTGGACCACGATCGACGGAAACCACTACCTCGTGCGCCAGCTCGCCGATCACAAGTCATCCATCGAGCCGGAGGAGCTGAGCGGCTCGGCCATCGTCGAATACGCGCGCGTCTGCGGCGAAGTCTTCGCCCACGCGCACGCCCGCACAGGCGACGCCGCGGCGCTCGCCGGCTATTGCGGGAAGCTCGATACGCTCGACCAGGCGCTGGCGCGCTTCGCTCTCGCCTATGCCGATACAACGACTATCGATCATGCGGCGCTGCAAGCGGCCATCCGCTCAGGCCGCATCGTCGCGGCCAAGACGGTGGCGTGACATTGCGGAAGGGCACATCTCTCGCACACCGATTACAATAGGTCGATGCCGGAGTCGGAAGTCGAAACGGACAAGCTGCAGGAAGCAATCCACGAGGAGCTCGAGCGCGAAGGCGGTAACCTGCTGAAGAGGATCGCGCTCACCACGGCGATCATGGCAGCCTTCGCCGCCGTAGCCGCGCTTCGTGCCGGAGCAACGGTCAATGAAGCGCTGGTGCTCAAGACCGAAGCGACGCAGTTGCAGGCGCAAGCGTCTGATCAGTGGGCCTACTATCAGGCCAAGGGGATCAAGGCCGCCACGCTCGACACCACGGCCGCGGTGTGGAGTGCTGCTGGGAAGCCTGTACCACCGGATGTTGCGGCCAGCCGGAAACGTTACGCGGAAGAGCAGGCTGCCATTTCAGCCGTGGCGCGCGAGAAGGAACACCAGCGGGACCAGCGCGGCGCCGAGGCAAAACACCTCCTGCATCAGCACCATCGCTTTGCGAACAGCGTCGCGATGTTGCAGGTGGCGATCGCATTGGGTGCTGTTGCCGCGCTGACGAGAATACGCGTCGTCTGGGCCGGCTCCGCACTTGTCGGCCTTGCCGGAATCGCGTTTTTTGCCGCTGCGATCTTCGTATGAATCGAGCCGCGTTGACGGGTGGCTTGCTCCTGTGCCTCGCCGGCCGCGCCTTTGGACAAGCTGCCGCAACGCCAACCGCGAGTGAGCCTACGTCCTTCGCTTCGAAGCTGACCATCGGCATCTACCATCAGGATGGGAGCACAGCCTACGACCTGAACCTTCGTCATCAGATTGGCGACACCATTACTGCGTGGCTCGGCGCGTTCATTGCCGCAAATCGCCGGGTCATCGGCAGAGCCGGCGCTCAGTACGGGTTGCAGCGAGAGAACATGCTCCTGCAACCTGGGCTCGAGGTAGGAACGAACGGATTCGTCATGGGAACGGTCTATTCGGAGGTCGGAGGAAACCTTTTCGCCATCGGAGGCTACTCCCGCACAAACCTCAAACCGACGAACGACATCACCTTTGATCCCAACGATTCGGCACAACTCGGGGCGGGCTGGAAGAGAGGTGGGGACCGTATCTCTGCATACCGCATCTTCGACATCCGTCTGAACACACGCCAGCAGGATACGCACGTGATCTGGAAGCATCGGCTCGATCAATACACCGCTGTAACGATCGACACGATCTACAAGTCGGGGCACACCGACTCCGGACGGTACGTTCACGCTGTCGGCGCCGGCCTCTACTACGATCATGCCTGGTTTGCGAAGCTCTACTACGACCCGTTTGCAAACTTCAGCGACCACACGCAGATCCGGCTCACATTCGGCAAGAAGTTCTAGCAGGCGGGCAGTACCGGCATTCAGGACGACTCACGCTCGCCAGAGCCCACGGAACGCGACCATTCGACACGCGTGACACCCTGAATCCCTGCCAGAGAGTTCCCGATCGACTGCATCGCTGCGGCGTCAACGCCGGGGTACTCCTCCACCCAGCTCATTGAGATGCCGGGCACTACGGCGGTACGCCTCAACAGAGAGTGTTTTGCGCCCGAACCGAGGGAGGCCTCGACCTCGCGCTCGGCTCCGGGACTAAAGTCAATCTGCAACGTAAAGTGGTCATACTCCCTTCGCGGTGCCCGCGCATCGATCCACATTCCTATGCGATTGACCGCCAACTGAGTTGTAAGGATCGAAAGGAGAATGACTGCGCCGAGGATAAGGTAGCCGCCGCCAACGGCCAGACCCATGCCCGCGGTGGCCCAGAGGTTCGCAGCAGTGTTGATTCCCTGCACGCTGCCGCTGCGGCGCATGATGACACCTGCCCCGATGAACCCGATTCCGCTGACGACTCCCGCGGCAATCTGGACTGGATTGCTGTTCAGACCGAGCCCGCGCGCGGAGACGAGGGCGAACGCGGCGGAGCCCACGGCGACAAGCGTGTTGGTCTTGACGCCTGCGATCTTGTGATGCCACTGCCGCTCCAATCCACCCAAAGCGCCGAAGATCAGCGCGACGAAGAGGCGCCAGGCGGCGGCAAGCTCGGGACTCGAGATGACGTCATTGAAAACGCCGGAGAGAGGATGCATGCAGCAAGATCATCGCGCGATCCGACCTTACGCGCCAGTGGTGCCGGATTCGAGTCCGGATGGTGTTCAGGTGGCAATCCTCCGAATCCTTTTCCCCGCGGTGGCGATCTGCTGATAGCAATCCGCGTCTGACCGAAGGGTGGCGCGCGCTCGACCGTTGCCATGCCTCGGGTGTAACCTTCACCGCACTGGTACGTCTCCTTAGCGAAACGATGGAACTCGCTCTCAACCTTACTTGGCTGCTCATCGCCGTCGCCACCGCGGTGGCGTTTGGCGTCTGGTCTGCCCGGCTGCCGGACGATGCTCGCGCTCGAAGGGTGCGTTGGAGCGTCGGGCTGGCGCTGGTCTGCGTTGTGGCGCTGCTCTTCCCGATCATCTCCGTCACAGACGATCTGGCGCCTGACGCTAGCGCTCTCGAGGAGTGGTCTGCCACGCGTCGCGTGGCGTTCTCCATCTCCAACGCGCAGCACGCGGTCATGTTGACCACAACGGTGGTCGTCGAACTGCTGCTGCCGCACACGGGCCCGATCGCGCTCGCGTGCGTCGGTCTTACCGTCATCCCTGTCCTCACGGTCCTTTCCCCTTCCACGACGATCGTCTGGTCGTTCCGCGGTCCTCCATTCGCCTGCCTGTAGCTCCCCCTTTCAGGCCCTTGTTCATGCGGCTTCTCGTTGCGCCTTTGCGCGCGGCGTCCGCGTGATTGATGCGAATGGAGAAACCTACTTGTGAAGAAGTACCTATTTGCCTGCCTTGTGCTCGCTCTTGCGGGCATGCCGGCGTCCGCCCAGGAAGGATCGGGTCCCATCACGCTAGGAGAGGCGTTGCGCATCTTTCGGCTGCGCGGCTTCGACCTGCTGATCGCGAACGCGACGATTGCGGGCGCGGCCTCCGATCTCACCATCGCCGGCGCGGTTGCCAATCCTTCTCTCTCACTCTCACGCGGCAGCAGCGCGACATACGACCCGTCGCTCTGCCACGGCTGCTCGAACACCTCGATCTCCGCGGGCGTCACCGACCAGGCCGCACTGTCGGATGGACTCAGCGGCAAACGCCGGCTGCGCATGGCCGTGGCGCGCGCCGCGCTCGAAGCGAGCAGGCTCGGACGGGCGGATGCCGAGCGCGTGCTCGGCTTTACCGTCAAGCAGCAGCTCCTCCAGGCCGAGCTGGGGCGGGAGGCTCTCGGTTACGCGAACGAGGCGCAGTTGCTGGCGTCGAACACGCTCGATCTCGTGACGAAGCGCTACACGGCCGGCGCCGTTTCGGAGGCCGACGTGGCGCGGGCCGAAGTGCAGAAACTGGAGGCTGATCAGGCGGCCGACGTCGCCGAACAGTCGTTCGCCCAGGCGAAGGCCGCGCTCGCCTACCTTCTCGGCTACGACGAAACGCCGGCCGGGTTCGACGTCGCCGACGATCTCGTGCGCGGTGCGGTCTCGCCCCGGCTTCCCGGTTCGTCGCGCGAACAAGTCCTGAAAGACGCACGCCTTCATCGTCCTGACCTCGCGGCTCTCGGAGTGCAGGTCGAGCGAGCGCGCGCGGCCGTCGATCTCTCCCGCCGGCTCACCATCCCGGACTTCTTCCCGTCACTGCAATATTCGCAGGAAGGCCGTGGGCAGAATGCCATTCAGCCGCCGACGGTGACGCTTGCGATCTCGGCGACGTTGCCACTCTTCAATCGCTATCGCGGCGAGGTCGCCCGTGCGGAGGCCGATCTACAGACGCAGGAAATCTCGCGGAAGAAGGTCGAGGCGCAGATCGGGTCGGACGTCTCATCGGCGCTCAGTGCACTGAGCGGTGCCAGCGGTCGAGCGGCGCGCATGCAGGGACATCTGCTCGAACGCGCTGCGCGCGCGCGCGACCTGGTCCGCCTGCAGTACGAGAAAGGCGCCGCTTCGCTCTTCGAGCTTCTCGATGCGCAGCGGACGTTTCTTGGAACCCAGAACGAATACCTCCAAACCCTCAACGACTACTGGATTGCCGTGTTCCAACTGGAGCAGGCCACCGGTCTGGAGCTCAACCCATGAGTCTCAACGAGATGAACCGCAGGATCATCGCTGCAACGTCGTTTCTTCTTCTGCTCACAACTGCGTCGTGCCAACGAGAAAGCGCGGCGCAGCCGGCGAGCGGTGCCACACCACCGCCGAACGAGTTGTGGATCACACAGAAACAGATCCAGGAAGCGGGCATCGCCACGACCGAGGTAGGCGACAGGGCCGTCGGCAACTGGCTCACAACTACGGGCCGCGTAGCGTTCAGCGACGCCCGTGTCGGTCACGTCTTCTCGCCGGTCACAGGTCGCGTTACCAGTTGCCTGGCATCCCTCGGCCAGCAGGTGCGGCGCGGAACGCCGCTGGCGATTCTGCAGTCGCCCGACCTGGCCACGGCCGTCTCCGACGTCGAGAAAGCCGACGCCGATCTCGTCGCCGCGCAACGCGATTACGAGCGGCAGAAGGAGCTCTATGAAGCGCACGCCGCCGCGCAACGTGATTTCGAAGCGGCAGAGAGCAACTATCGCAAGGCAAAAGCGGAACGGGTTCGCGCCGCGCAGAAGGCCGGCCTGCTCTCAGACGGGCGCCACGGTACTCAGGAGTACGTCCTCCGCGCACCGATCGACGGAGACGTCGTAACGCGCAACGCCACCCTCGGCGTCGAGGTTCAGGGACAGTATTCCGGCGGCAGCGCGCCTGAGCTGTTCACGATTGCCGACCTCAATCCCGTCTGGGTGCTGGCCGACGTCTTCGAGGTCGACTTACCGCACGTGCGGATCGGCGCACCGGTGACATTGACCGTCGTGTCTTACCCCGGCCGCCGATTCACCGGCAGAGTCGACTGGATCTCGGGCGCGCTCGACGCCGCAACCAGGACGGCGAAGGTGCGCTGCACGATCGCCAACGGAGACCGCACGCTGAGGCCGGAGATGTTCGCGACCGTGTCGATCGCCACCGACACCCACCAGAAGCTTGCCGTACCGCGCACCTCGGTCGTCCGCGTCGGCGATCAGATGGTGGCGTATGTCGACAAGGGACCGTCGCCCAACGGCGGCGAGCGATTCGAGCGGCGGGTTGTGGGCATCGATGATAACGAAGCGGGCGAGCTGGTACCGGTCACGCGAGGCCTGCAGCGCGGTGAGAAGGTCGTCAGCTCGGGCGCCATCATCCTGTCGGGGTCGGGCGCATGACCGATCAGGCCACCGGGCATCCCCAGCCCCATCACGAGGCGCATCACGAAGACCATCACATGGGGTCGATGGCGCGGCTGGTGCGCATTTCGCTCCGCAAGCCGGTCTTCATCCTCCTCCTGGCCGTGGTCGTGGCGCTTGGCGGCGTGGCGGCATTTCACCAACTCAACATCGAGGCCTATCCGAACCCGGTGCCGCCGCTCGTGGAAGTGATCACCCAGCCCCAGGGGCTGAGCGCGGAAGAGGTGGAGCGCCAGATCACGGTGCCGCTTGAAGTGGCGCTGGCCGGCATGCCCGGCCTCGACCACATCCGGTCGCAGTCGCTCTTCGGCCTGTCGGACGTGAAGTGCTATTTCAACTGGGGCACCGACTACAAAGACGGACGGCAGGAAGTCATCAACCGCCTGCAGTTCGCGCTGCTCCCGAATGGACTGCAGGCGCAGATCTCGCCGTGGAATGCCATCGGCGAGATCTTCCGCTACCGCGTCATCGGCAAGGGTTACACGCTGCAGGATCTCAAGGCGGCGCAGGACTGGATCCTGGAGCGGCAGTTCAAGCAGGTGCCGGGCGTTGTCGATGTCGTCGCTTTCGGCGGTCTGACGAAGGAGTACCACGTCGAGGTCGATCCGAACCGTCTGCGCGCCTTCGGCATAACGTTGTCGCAACTCAACACGGCCATCGCCAACGCGAACCAGAACGTGGGAGGACAGCGCCTGACGCTTGGCGAGCAGTCATTCACGGTTCGCGGTGTTGGTCTCATCAGCGACCTGAACGACATCGGCAACATCACGGTCGGTGGGCAGAAGGGAACCCCCGTACGGCTTCGCGACGTGGCCCAGATCAGCGAGGGAAGCGTGCCGCGTCTCGGCATCGTCGGCAAAGACAAAGAGCCCGACGTCGTCGAAGGGACGATCCTGATGAGTTACGGCGGCGAAACGCTTCCGACGCTGGACGGGATCCACCAACGCATCGAGTACATCCGCAAGAATCACCTGCTACCTCCGGGAATGGACGTCCAGCCGTTCTACGACCGCGGCACGCTGGTTGGGCTGACGACGCACACGGTGATCGAGAACCTCTTTGTCGGGATGCTCCTGGTCACCTTGATTCTCATCATCTTCCTCGGCGACTATCGGGCGGCGCTCATCGCCGCCATCAACATTCCTTTGGCGCTTCTCATCGCCTTCAGCGGCATGGTGCTGAGCAGAACGTCGGCAAATCTGATCTCGCTGGGTGCCGTCGATTTCGGAATCGTCGTCGACGCAACCGTGATCATGATGGAGAACATCGTCCATCACGCCGCGAGGGAGGACGGGCATTCGGTGCGCAAACGTATCCTCGACGCAGCGGTCGAGGTAGCCGGACCGGTCCTCTTCTCGACGATCATCATTGCCGTCGCCTTCCTGCCGCTCTTCACGATGACCGGGGTGGAAGGGGTGATCTTCTCGCCAATGGCCCGGACGTACGCCTTTGCCATCGGCGGCGCCATCCTCCTCTCATTCACGCTTACTCCGGTGCTGGCAGCCATTTTTCTCAAGCGCGTTTCGGGCAAGCCGAACGCGGTAATGACCTTCCTCAACCGTTTCTATCGCCCGGCCGCGGAACGGGCCATGCGCCACCCCAGGATCTCTCTCGCCTTCTCCCTCGTGGCCATCCTGGCCTGCGGCTTCCTCTTCCCCATCCTCGGCCGCGAGTTCATGCCGACACTGGAAGAGGGGAACCTCTGGATCCGGGCGACGCTGCCCACGTCCATCTCCCTCGAACAGTCTGCGAAATACGTCAGCCGTATGCGGGAAATCGTGGCGCGGCATTCCGAGGTCACGACGGTGTTGTCCCAGCTCGGCAGGCCGGACGACGGCACCGACGTCTCGGGCTTCTTCAACATCGAGCTTTTCGCGCCGCTCAAACCGTTCGATGAATGGCCGCGCGGCGTAACAAAGGAGACGTTGACCGACGAGCTGTCAAAAGAGTTTCAGGAATCCTTCCCCGGCGTCAGCTTCAACTTCTCCCAGATGATCTCCGACAACGTCGAAGAAGCGATGTCGGGCATCAAAGGTGAGAACAGCGTCAAGATCATCGGTCCCGACCTCCGCGTAAACGAGGCGAAGGCAAACGGGATCGTCGACGTCATGAGCAAAGTGCCTGGGGTGAAGGACCTCGGCATGTTCCAGTCGCTCGGTCAGCCGAGCATCACAATCACACCCGACCGCGTGCAGATCGCGCGTTACGGCCTGAATACGGGTGATGTCGAAGCGGTGGTACAGGCGGCCATCGGCGGTCAGGCCGTGACGCAGGTGTTCGAGGGGGAAAAGCGTTTCGATCTCACCGTGCGCTGGCTGGAGCCGTTTCGCTCGAACCTTCGTGAGATCCGCAACATCACCGTGCCGACCCCTGACGGCGCGAACATTCCGCTGACACAGCTCGCGCGAATCGAGGAGGAAGTAGGCCCATCGATCATCTACCGCGAAGACGGGCACCGCTATTCGCCGGTCAAGTTCTCCGTTCGCGGCAAGGACCTCGGCAGCACGATCGCCGAGGCGCAGACAGCAGTGCAGAAGAGCGTCCCGCTCCCCTACGACACCCACACGGAGTGGGCTGGACAGATCAACGAGCTGAAGGAGGCGCAGGGCCGATTACTCATCATCGTGCCATTGACGATCCTGCTCATCGGTCTCATTACGCACACGGCGGTGAAAAACTGGACGGACACATTGATCGTCCTCGTTGCCATTCCGGTGGCGTGCACCGGAGGCGTACTGGCGTTGCTCCTGACCCACATCAACTTTTCGATCTCCGCGGCGATGGGCTTCATCTCCATCTTCGGCATCGCCATCCAGGACGGTCTCCTCGTCGTAACCTACTTTCAAAGACACAGGAAGAGCGAGAGCTCCACGGTCTTCGAGGCGGCCAGTTATGCCGCCGACAAGGGCTTCCGCCCCATGCTGATGGCGACCGTAGTGGCCATCCTGGGGCTGTTGCCGGCCGCACTGTCGAATGGCATCGGATCGCAGACGCAGAAGCCGCTCGCGGTCGTCGTGATCGGTGGCTGCCTTACGCTGGCTCTGTTGACGCGCATTCTCCGTCCGCCGCTTCTGGTGCTGGCTCACGGGTGGATGGACCGAGACGTGGCAGCCGACGACCTCGACGAGGAGACGACCCATGCGCTCCCGCAATGAGGCCTTGTCGCATTCGATCGGAATCGAGCCCCGGCCGCGATCGCGATCGCCGGAGAGCTCGTTTACCTGCTCCTCCGACGCGGGCGAAGAAAACCAAATTCATCTGGAGGCTGCACGATGAGAAAACTGATCGTTCTGATCCTATTTACTTCCAGCACGGCCTTTGCCGCTGTCCATCCCACGAGAGCGCAGGCAGCGTACCTCGACGAGCATGACAAGTGTGTGAGCTCTCTCCGCACGGCGAAGAAGGACGCGAAAGCGGCTCCGGTTGACCGGCGCAAAACGCTTCTCGACGCCGCGAAGCAGGCCTATCGGCAATGCGAGGAGCACGCGCACCTGGTTTGGAAGTTCTACCCCCAACCCCCGCCCTCGAGCTCGCCGCAATGAACAGGCAAGGCGCAATTAGGGGACGTCAATCGCAACCAAGCAACGATTACCCCCGTTGCCCTCGCCGATTCACGATCGACATGAACTCATCCCGCGTCTTCTCGTCTTCGCGGAACTCGCCGCGGAGGACGTTGGTCTCCATGAACGACGACTCCTGCTCCACGCCGCGCATGACCATGCACATGTGGACGCAGCCCATCGATACGGCGATGCCGCGCGGCTCCAGGATCTGCTCGATCGTGTCGGCAACATCATGAGCGAGGTGCTCCTGCGATTGCAGCCGGCGCATGTGCACCTCCACGATGCGAGGGATTTTCGAGGCGCCGATGATCATCCGCTCCGGGATGTAGCCGACGATGAAGTGTCCGAAGAACGGAAGGATGTGGTGTGCGCACAGCGTCTTGTAGGTCCCGCCGATCACGACCAGGTTCTGGCACGGCTCATCCGTCGCCGAGCATGCCTTGCGGAAGAGCGTCGTCAGTTTTCTCGTGTCCGTATAGTCATAGCCGCTGGTCATGGCGACGAGCGACTCGGCCCAGCGCCGCGGCGTGTCGACGATGTTCTCGTCGTCCATATTCACGTGGAGGAGCTTGAGCGCTTCGCGGAGATGGTGCTGCAGCCGCTCGCGGTCGACCGTTGGGCGGGGGGAGCTGAGGATGCTGCGGTCTTCGACGATCGCTTCGATCTCAGGAGCGACGGCGAGATCGGTCGGGGTGCCGTTCTTCATGGGCGGAGAGTGTATCCGTTGACAACTGAATGAGCGTTCATTCACAATATGTACGCCTGCCTGCCGGGGGCGGCCTCGTTTTTGTAATCAGCCCCATCCAAAGGAGTTTCACCATGGCCGAAGTCAAGTCACAGGGCGCCGTCGATGCGATGGACGTCGCTGAAGGTGCTCGGGAGACCGAGTGGGAAAAACCGTCGTTTGTCGGCGACCTCTTTCTCGGCAAACTCAACCTCGATCTCATCCATCCGTTCCCGGAGCAACCGGCGGCGGACAAGGCGGAGGCGGACGATTTCCTCATCCGCCTGGAGCGCTTCCTGGCCGAGAACGTCGATGCCGACAAGATCGATGAGCAGGGCGAATACGACTACTCCCTCTTCGAAGGATTGAATCAGCTCGGCGCCTGGGGCATGAAGATCCCCAAGGAGTACGGCGGCCTCGGGTTCACTGCGACCAACTACAACCGTGCCATCGGCCTGGTGGCCACGTGGTGCGGCTCGACCGTGGCCTGGCTCTCCGCACACCAGTCGATCGGCGTTCCGCAGCCGCTCAAGCTCTTCGGTACCGAGGAGCAGAAGAAGAAATACCTCCCGCGTCTGGCGAAAGGGGCTATCTCGGCGTTTGCGCTGACCGAGCCCGGCGTCGGCTCCGACCCCGCCAAGATGGAGACGACCGCGGTCAAGTCGCCGGACGGCAAGGGCTGGATCATCAATGGCGAGAAGCTCTGGTGCACCAACGGCACGAAAGCCGAGCTCCTGGTGGTGATGGCCAAGACGCAGTCGAAGATCGTGAAAGGCAAAGAGAAAAAGCAGATCACGGCCTTCATCGTCGAGACGAATTCACCCGGCTTCACCATCGAGCATCGCTGCCAGTTCATGGGCCTTCGCGGGATCGGCAATGGCCTGCTGAAGTTCGACAACGTCTTCGTTCCGAACGAGAACCTCCTCTGGGGCGAGGGCCTCGGCCTGAAGCTGGCGCTGATCACCCTGAACACCGGACGCCTGACCATTCCGGCCGGTTGCGCCGCGGCGGGGCGGAAGATGCTCGACATCGCCAAGGACTGGTCGAACGAGCGCGTGCAGTGGGGCGCGCCAATCGGGAAACATGAAGCGATTGCCGCGAAGCTGGCCTGGATGGCGTCGCACACGTTCGCCATGGAAGCGATCGTCTGGTTGACGTCCGGCCTCGCGGACCGCGGCAACGTCGATCTCCGCCTCGAGGCGGCCATGGCCAAGTTGTTCAACACCGAGGTGGCGTGGCAGATCAGCGATCACCTCGTGCAGATCCGCGGCGGGCGCGGCTACGAGACCGCGCAGTCGCTGCAGGCTCGCGGCGAGAAAGGCTACCCGGTCGAGCGGATCATGCGCGACATGCGCATCAACCGCATCTTCGAGGGAACGAGCGAGATCCAGCATCTCTTCATCGCCCGCGAGGCGGTCGATCCGCACATGAAGCGCGGCTTCAAGATCCTGCAGCCGGAGACGCCGATGGGCGAGAAGCTCAGCGCCGCGGCGAAAGCGGGCGTGCACTACGCGGCCTGGTATCCGTCGCGTTACATCGGCTGGTCGCACTTCCCGAAGTTCGGGGAGTTCGGAAAGCTCTCCGGGCATATGGGCTACATCGAGCGCGAGTCGCGCCATCTCTCCCGCTCGATCTTCCACGCCATGATGCGGTTTCAGGCCAAGCTGGAGCGGAAGCAGATGGTGCTCTTCCGCATCGTCGACATCGGCACCGATCTCTTCGCCATGGCTGCCTCGATCAGCTACGCCACGATGCTCGCGAAAAAGGGCGGCGCGGAGATGAAGAACGCCATCGATCTCGCCGACGTCTTCTGCCGCGAGGCCCGGATGCGCATCGACGCCAATTTCCACAATCTCTTCACCGACCACGACGATGCCGCGTATGGCCTGGTCATGCATCTGCTCAAGGGCGAGTTCGACTGGTTCAAGGGCCAGGTCGTCGAACCGCTGATGCCGACCGCGGAGCAGGTGGAAGAGGCGATGGCGAAGCTGGCCTGAATGGAAACTACTTCTCCCCCGCTGCCGGGAACACCGGCGTGATGTCGACCGGGATGTCCTTCAGCGTCGCGTTCACGGACGTCATCTCCGGCGTTTCTTTCCCGTAGCGGTCCAGCAGCGTTTTCGCGCGAGCGTAGTCGCCGGTGGCTTCGATCGTCAGCAACTCGGTGGCCAGATCGCGGACGGCGTCGCGCGCTTTGGCGAAGTCGACCGTGTACTTGCCGCCGGCAGCCGGCGTCACGGCGCCGCGCTCGCGCAGCCAGTTCCACTGGATCGCGGTCCCGCGGCCGTGGGCCTCGCCGACGCCGAAACGGGTGGAGCGGAACATCAGGCCGGCGTAGGTGGCGAAGAGCTGCTTCTCGTCGAACGCCGTCACCAGGCCGTGTTTCTGCGCGTAGAGCAGATTCCAGACGCCGAGGACGTCCGCTTTGCACTCCTCCACCGTCGAGTAGAGCTCCTTGAGCGGGATGCGCACCTCGACGCGCTTGCCGTCCGGCTGCGTCAGAAAACCGGGCCCCAGGCCGTGGGAAAGCTCGTGGAAGAGAACGTGATTGAAGAATGCGTCGAACGAGACCAGACTCGTCAGCGACGGATCGAGCACGCGCATGGCGATCGGCTTGCCGCTCTGGCGGAACTTCGCATCCATCACGTTCTTGAGCAGGACCTTTTTCGATCCTTTCTTCTCGCGCACCACCTCATCGTTCGGGAGGTTGAAGGCCGCGGTCTGTACGCCCCGCCGCGCGTCGCCGGCGGTGTACAGCTCCTGCACCACCTTGATCGGCGACTCGCTGCCGCGGTTGGGATTCTTGTACTGCTCCGGCTCGGGAAGATTGCGCTCCATGTCCGGCAGCGCGTGTGCGTAGGCGGCCAGCTTGGCGCTCTCCGGCTTGTCGACCACGGTGACGAACGACTCGAACGACGCCTTGTAGTTGAAGAGGTTGTCCTCGTAGACCTCGTACGGCCCGATCACGACCTCGATGTTGCCGGTCAGGTCCATCCAGGCCATGTCGCTCTCGCGATAGTCGCCGGACTTGAACGCGTCGGCGCGCAACGTCAGGTAGCGCTTCAGCGCCCTATCGTTCGAAATGTTGGCGGCTTCGCGGAGGTGTGTCGCGGCCTGGTCGAGGAAATCCTTGTAGTAGGTCGCGTAGGGGATGCCCACCAGCTTCGCGCCATCGCGGCGGACGACGGTGAAGAGTCCCTGCAACTCGTCTTTCGCGTCCGGGTGAGCCGCCAGGTACTTCTCGAGATCTTCCTTCGTCATGTCGGGCGGATAGAACGCCGCGCCGGCCGGCTTTTTCTCCGTGCCGATGAACGGGTCGTCGCCCTTCAGACGGTCCCACGGACCTTTGTTGGCGACGAAGTAGGCGTACGCGGCGCCGCCCTGTTTCTGCAGCTCGTCGCGCAGCGCGGGGTTCTTCTCGGAGACCTGGCGCCAGTAGATCTCGTCGATCTGTTTCGACGCTTCGATCAGCTTGGCCACGACCTGCCGCTCGTTGTCGTCGAGAAGCGAATGGTCGTAGTCGATGACGGTGGGCGGCAGTTGAGCCATGCGCTGCGCCACGTCGGGGGCGATGGTCAGGGAATTGGCGGGAGCAGTCGTGGATGGCTGAATCATCGTTGCTTTCTGGCAAGCGGCCGCGAGCGCGAGGGCGATCAGGAGTCGTTTCATGCAATCTCCTTCGAAGAGGCGGGATTGTACGCGACCCGAACGCTCTGCTATCGTCGCGCCACTTCCCCGGCGCGAGGTCTTTCTTGATCATCGAGTGCACAAGCTGTCACGCGAGATATCAGTACGACGAAGATCGCTTCGAGCGGAAGCCGTCGAAGAAGATCAAGTGCGCGCAGTGCCAGAGCATCTTCGAGATCCGGAATCCCGCTTTCATGCCGAAGCCCGAGCCGGCATCCGATGACTCTGCCGCGCGCTTCGACAAGACACATACGCAAACGCCTGTACCGGAGGACACGACCGCACAGGCGCCGCTTCCACAGAAAGAGGACACGGGCCCGGTTCCCACCGCCCAACTCCCTTCGGGGAGGCGTCTCTCGATCGCCATCATCGCCGGCGCCGATGCCGGTATGGTCTATCGCTTCGAGAAGCCCCTCATCACCATCGGCCGCGCCGGCGCCGACCTGATCATCAACGACAGCGAAGCCTCGCGCCAGCACGCCGCGATCGAAGTGCGCGACCAGGTCGTCCTCCTCGAGGATTTGAAGTCGACCAACGGCACCCTCGTCGACGGCAGCAGGGTGACCGAGCCTGTCGAGCTACAGGACAAGTCGGAGTTCCAGATCGGCAGCACGACGCTGATGCTGATCGTGACCGAGGATTCATAACTGCGCCTTCGGCGCGTTATCGGTTGTCGGTTGTCTGCGCGCTGCGGCGCGCGTGGCCAGCTTGCACGATTTAGGTTAATGGCTCGGCGGCTGCGTAACCTGGAGCCGTGCCCAAAAATCTGCCAATCAAACTAACATGTGAAAACTGACCACGCGCGCCCTAGCGCGCAGACAACCGACAACCGACAACGCGCCGAAGGCGCAGTTATGGACGAGCTAAAAACCCTCTACCGCTACCGTCAGCTCATCGCCGCCCTCACCGCGCGCGATCTGAAGGCGCGTTATCGCGGCTCGATCCTCGGCTTTTTCTGGTCGCTGGCCAATCCGCTCCTGCTGCTGACCGTTTACACCGTCGTCTTCACCTTTTTCTTTCCGTCGAACGTCATCCATCCCTATCCGCTGTTTCTCTTCTCCGGAATCCTGCCATGGACGTTTTTCTCCGCGGCGGTGCTGGAGTCGACGACGTCGATCTCATCGAACGCGGGGCTGATCAAGAAGGTGATGTTTCCAGCCGAGGCGCTGCCGCTGGTGACGGTGGCCTCGCATCTGGTGCACTTCGCGCTGGCGATGCCGATCCTTCTCATCGCCACGGTCGGGTTCGCGCTGCACGGCGATATCACCCTGAGTGCGACCATGCTTCTGGTGCCGCTCCTGATGATCCTGCAAACCCTCTTCGTTGCCGGCATCGCCATGACCGTAGCCTCGGCGTCCGTCCTTTTCCGCGACCTTCGCGACATCCTGACGAACCTGATGCAGCTCGGCTTTTTCGTCACACCGATCCTCTACCTCATCGACCGCGTGGCCTCACGCCCCTTCCGCGCCCTCCTTCGCCTCAACCCGATGACGCCGTTCGTCGTCTCGTACCAGGACGTCCTTTTCTTCGGCCACCTCCCCGGCATCGCCGACATTCTGCTGATGCTCGCCTACGCGTTTGTCTCCGTGGCGATGGGGATCACGGTGTTCGGAAGGTTGCGGGATACGTTGGCGGAGGCGATCTAGCGGTTGCGCGGTTTCGGGGTTGCGGGGTCTCGGGGTTGCGGGGTCTCGGGGTTTCTAGGTTGCTGGGTTGCTGAGTTGCTTGGTTATCTATTGCCAGTCCACACGTTGCAACCGAGCAACCGAGCAACCGAGCAACCTAGCAACCGAGCAACCAAACACCCCGAGACCGCGCAACCGCGAGACCTCGCGACCCCCGGCCCAGCAACTGCCATAATCACCACCTTGTCCGACTACGCCATCGCCCTGACCAACGTCTCCAAGTCCTACCGCCTATGGGGCCGCGGGTCGCAGTTCGCCACGCTCAAGAGCGCGCTGCTCAAACGCGATCTGGCGTTGACGCCGGAGACGAGCGTGGAGGCGGTGCGGGATGTGTCGTTCGCCGTCGACCGAGGGGAAGCGTTCGGCATCATCGGCCGTAACGGCTCGGGGAAGTCGACCCTGCTCAAGCTGATCTCCGGCATCCTCAAGCCGACCACCGGAAGCGTGCGAGTGAACGGGCGTGTGGCCGCGCTGATCGAGCTCGGCGCCGGCTTTCACCCCGAGATCACCGGGCGCGAGAACATCTACATCAACGGCATCATGCTCGGGCTTTCCCGAAAGGAGATTGACGCCCGCTTCGATCAGATCGTCGCCTTCTCCGGCATCCCGGACTTCATCGATCAGCCGGTGAAAACCTACTCCTCCGGCATGTATGTCCGGCTAGGATTTGCCGTCGCCGTCCATGTCGATCCGGATGTGTTGCTGATCGACGAGGTGCTTTCGGTCGGAGACGAGGAGTTTGCCGCGAAGTGCGTGGCCAAGATTCAGGAGATGAAGTACCGCGGCGTGACGCTCGTCTTCGTCACGCACCAGCTCGACCAGGTGCGCAACCTCTGCGACCGCGCGCTCTGGCTCGATCACGGCGAGCCGGAGACGATCGGCGATCCGGTGCGCGTGGTCGATGCCTATCTGCAGGCGGTGTCATCGACGCAGACCGCTCCGCCGCGCGCGGCAAGCGAAAAGAAAGCAGATGTCGCGCCGCGCGAGGATCCCAACGAGGAGGAACGGTGGGGCTCCGGCGAAGTGGTCCTGTCGCGCGTCGCTCTCGTCGACAATCGCGGCGATGAGCTCGTGGCCCTCGGCCCCGGTACGCCGGTAGCGATCGAGATGGACGTCACCGTGCGCGTGCCGCAGGACGATTTCGTCTTCGGCATCGGCATCTACCACGCCGACGGCACCTGCGTGTACGGTACAAACACCGACTTGGAAGGGCTGATGCCGGAACGGCTCGCCTCCAACGGGCGTGTCCGCTTCATCATGCCCGCCCTCGACCTCGTCGCCGGCACCTACCGCATCGACGCCGCCATCCACACCCGCAACGGCCGCGCCTTCGACTACCGCCGCGGCGCGATCCGCTTCGTGGCCGGCTCCCGCGTGCACGACATCGGTGTCTATCGCCCCAAACACCAATGGAAATTCGAAGGCGGGATCGGCATCAGGGAGATCGACCTCGAGCAGCGGAATGTGCCGATCGAGGTGGCCGAGGCCATGCGCGAGGCGAGGAAACCGAAAGGCTTTAACCACAGAGACACAGAGAACACAGAGAGCAAAGGATGAACGCGGAAGGCTGTTCTTCATCCTTTGATCTCTGTGATCTCTGTGTCTCTGTGGTCAAAGCCTTTCGTCTTGTAAAACACCACCGTATCGCACGGCGTCCCATCCGGATCCAGCGCGTATCCCGGTATGACTCCCACCTCGGTCCATCCGCCACGGCGATACAGCGACTCCGCGCCGTCACCGCGTTTCGTGTCGAGCGTCAGGAGCGTGAATCCGGCAGCCTGCGCACGTCGTTCGATCTCCTCCATCAGCCTCGATCCCAGACCCCGCCGCCGCGCGCGGCGATGGATGAGCAGCTTCGCGATGTCCGCCCGATGACGCTGGTTCGGCATCCCCGCGGGGAGCATCTGAACCGTACCGGCAATCCCGATCTCATCCCGCGCCACGAGAAAGATGGCCCGCTCGTCCGCGTTCGAGATCCGGTCCCGCCACCATGCTTCGGCGGATTCCAGCGTCGTCGCGTCGAGAAAGCCGACCGAGGCACCGGATGCGATGGCGTCCAGCAGGAGCAGCGCGAGGTCGCGAACGTCGTCATCGCCAACCGGTAGAGCCAACTGCTCGATCATGGCCTGAGTTTACCGTCCAGCCTGCGCAGCGAAGATCGTCTTTCTCAGAAACAAATTCTGTTTTGACGTAGGGCCATGGCAATACCGCGGAGCGGCTTTCTCCTGCGTGGGAAGTCATTGACGCTATGCGTGAAGGTAGGCCGCTTCAGGAACACATCCATGGATGACGACACCAATTCAAGGGCCCTCAACCCAAAAGAGATTTTGTTCTGACGTATTGCCATGGCGATATCGCAGAACGATTTTTGTTTCCGCGGGAGCGCTGTGACGTGATCGCGGAAGCCGGGAAGCCTCGAAATCACATCCATGGACACAGAATCGATCAAACGCTCGCGCAGGCCAAAACGAATTTTGTTCTGATGTATTGCCATGGCGATATCGCAGAATGATTTTTGTTTCCGCGACAAGCCGATTCCGCTGCGCCGGAAGCAAATCAGCCTCCGAAGGACATCCATGGATCTACTAACGAATCGCGCTATCTACCCCTTCACCCACGGCAGTTCCCACCGCCCTTCCCCCTCATCGAGCTTCGGTAGCGGGACTGGTTTGCCCTGGCGTTTGAGCTGGGTCAGCTCCCAAAGCTTGGCGTACTTCCAGAACGTGTAGCAGACGTGCATGCCGACGGAGATCAGACCTCGAGTGCCGTCGAGGAAGCCGAGGTTGATGAGGAAGTCGCGGACGAACTTGGCGGTGGGGTGGCCGATGATGCCGAGGACGTTGGTGGTCTTGCCGTCGATGTACATCTGCGCGGCGCCCCAGTTCGCGTAGCGCGTCATCTTGGCGATCATGTGGTCGAAGGTGCGAATGTAGTAGTGATCCATCTTCGCGTTGAGGCGGCCGATGGCGCCGTCGACGAGCAGGTCGGCGTGGACGCGCTTGTTCGGGTAGCGTGCGTGGCCTTTGTGGAACAGGCGCGTGACGCGGTCGCGCTGCAGGCCGGAGAAGCGCACCGGCTTGCCGAGCATGAAGTTGAGGCGGCCGACGGAGTAGGCCCAGAGATCGAGCGGACCCTCGAGCGTGCGCAGGATCTCATCGCGCAACTTCGGCGTCACCCGCTCGTCGGCATCGATGACGAAGATCCAGTCGTTCGTGGCGCGGTCGATGGCGTAGTTCTTCGCGGACGCGGCGCCGAGGTATTCGCGCTGCTCGATGCGGACGCGGGGGAACTTCTCACGGACCAGCTCCACCGTCCCGTCCTTCGAGAACGAATCGAGCAGGTAGATCTCGTCGGCCCACTCCACCGAGCGGATGCAGGCTTCGATGTTCTCGATCTCGTCGAGAGTGTGCATCAGGACGGTGACGGGGGTGCGGGGCATGGAGCGAAATCGTACACTTTGCGCATGCGAATCCGCCTGCTCGCCTTCCTCGCCGTCATCCTCGCCGCTTGTGCCCACACCACCCCTCCGCAAACGCGCGCCTTCATCCTGGGCGGGCATCGTGCCGGCACCGAGACGGTGACGACGCAGGGCAACACGCGCACGATCGATTTCGAGTTCAACGACCGGGGGCGTGGGCCGAAGACGCATACGGTCATGAGCACCGACGGGCATTCGGTCACGGCGTCGCTGAAGACCGACGGGAACGACTACTACAAGGTGCCGGTGGCGGAGACGTTCGCGAACGGCACGTGGTCGAACGGCGCGGAGAGCGGCAGCGGAAAGTCGGGCTTTTTCGTCTCGATGTACGGCCCGCCCGAGGAGACCGGGGTGCTTGCGCGGGCGTTGCTGGCGGCGCCGAATCAGCGGCTGTCGCTTCTTCCGGCCGGCGAGGCATCGATCCGCAGGGTCGGTGAGCTGAGTGTCTCGGCCGGCGGGAAGACGCAGCACATCACCTGCTACGAGATCAGCGGTCTCGGATTTACTCCGTCGCCCGTATGGCTGGACGACCGGAACGAGCTCTTCGCTTCGGCGTCGTCGTGGTCGTCAACCATCGCCGACGGCTGGGACTCGGTCATCCCGCGGCTGCTGGAATCGCAGGACAAATGGCACGATGAGGCGGTGTCGCGGGCGGCGGCGCGTCTCACGCACGTGCCGGTAGGCGGCGGCATCGTCATCACCAACGCCCGGCTCTTCGATCCCGTCACGATGACGACCACTCCCGGCGCGACGATCGTCATCCGCGGCAATCGCATTGAATCGGCCGGCGCAGGCGTCACCGCGCCCGAGGGGCTGGAGAGGATCGACGCGCAGGGGCGTACCGTCATCCCAGGGCTGTGGGACATGCACACGCACAACTCGGAAGACGACGGGATGCTCGACATCGCCAGCGGTGTCACCTCGGTGCGCGACCTGGCCAATGACACCGATTTCCTGCTCGATCTTCGGAAGAAGTACGAGCGCGGTGCCGCCATTGGCCCGCGCATCGTCCTGGCCGGCATCATCGATGGGCCGGGCAAGTTCGCCGGGCCGACGAAGGTGTTAGTTGATAACGAAGAACAGGCACTTGCCGCGGTCGATAACTACGCCAAGCTTGGCTACGAGCAGATCAAGATCTACAGCTCCGTCAAGCCGGAGCTCGTGCCGGTCATCGTACGCAGGGCGCATGAGCATGGGCTGCGCGTCAGCGGCCACATTCCGGCGTTCATGCGCGCCGAGGATGCCGTGCGCGACGGGTATGACGAGATCCAGCACACGAACTTTCTCTTCCTGAATTTCTGGCCTGACATTCAGGACACCCGCACGCCGATTCGTTTCACGGCGGTCGCCGAGCGGGCGGCGTTGCTCGATCTGCAGTCAGCGCAGGTGAAGTCGTTTCTCGATCTGCTGCGCGAGAAGAAGATCGTCATCGATCCGACGGTGACGATCTTCGAAGAGATGTTCACGGCGCGCAAAGGAGTGATGTCGCCGGGCTACGCGATGATTGCCGATCGTCTCCCGCCGCAGGTGCGGCGCGGTTTCCTCACCGGCGGCCTTCCTGTTCCCGAGGGGATGGATGATCGCTACCGCGATTCGTTCCGCAGTCTCCTGGCGATGGTGAAGGCGCTCTACGACAATCACATCACGATCGTGGCCGGCACCGACGCCATGGCCGGCTTCTCACTGCACCGCGAGCTGGAGCTGTACGTCCAGGCCGGCATCCCGCCCGCCGAGGTGTTGCGCATCGCCACCCTCGGCGCGGCCAGCGTGATGAAGCACGACGACCAGCTCGGCTCCGTCGCCCCGGGGAAGCTGGCCGATCTCGACATCATCGACGGCGATCCCTCCACGAACATCAGCGATGTGCGGAAGGTCGTGACGGTGATCAAGGATGGGAAGGTGTACGACGCACGAGCGGTGGCGGGGGAGATTGGGGTGCGGTAGAGGTTTGCGCGGTCTCGGGGTTGCGGGGTCGCGCGGGGGGAGTAGCTGTCATTCCGAGATGTGGCACAGGCACTCTTGTCTGTGCCCCCCGGCCGGAGCCGACGGTCGGAGCCGCGGGCTGCTGAGGCTTGCGATCTTGAGTCAGGCGAGCTCCGGCACAGACAAGAGTGTCTGTGCTACATCGGCCTCTCTATTGGCTCATTTGCAAGGCTATCGTCCGATGCAGCAATCGCGACGGTTGGTATTTAGCAGCACCGCGAGACCGCGTAACCGCGAGACCTCGCAACCCCTACTACAGCGTGTAATTCTTCTCCAGCAACACCCTCGCCCTTCGATCCCGCAGATTCCGAATCTGCGATTCGATGTCGCGCTCGAACGGGATCTTGCGGTGGCTGGCGTACACGGGGGCGTCGACGGTGATCTTCTTCAGCTCGTCGCCGAAGGTGTTGGGGGAGAGGTGCGCGGTCTCGTCGGCGAGCGATTGCTGGTCGTTTGGGAACGACGCCTCGGTGACGATGGCGACGACGTTCGGGGTCTTGTTCGTCCGCTTCCAGATCTCCGAGGTGGGGCCGGTGTCGCCGGTGAAGGTGATGGCCTGACCGCCGATCTCGACGATCACGCCCGCGGCGGGAATCTGATGATGGACATTCACGGCCGTGAGGCCGACGTCGTTGATCGTCACCTTCTTGCCGGGGGTGACCGGACGGTAGATTACGGCCGGCGCCTTCGTCAGCGGAGAGATCAGCTTCGAGAAATCGGGCCAGACGATGCCGTTGAAGACGTTGTCGATCAGCAGTTGCATCACCTCTTTCGAGGCGAAAACGGTCAGGGGGCCGGCGCTCTGGCTGAAGCGGTTATGGATGAGGTGCGGCAGATCGCGGATGTGATCTGCATGAGGATGGGTGATGAAAACGGCTTGAATACGGGCCTGCTGCGCGAAGGACAGCTTGGAAGTGAGCGTCCCGGCGTCGACCGCGAGCCAGTCGTCGATCAGGTAGCCCGTCAGGTTATGTTCAGCATCTGACGCGCCGTAAGCGCCGAGGACTTTGAGCCGCATCCCTGTCTTTCGCCCGCCTGTCTGAATCGCCTGGTTGGAGACTATTCTTGCAGCGTAAGAACTTAATGTCCAGCGTCGAGGGAAGGTTCACACGTTGACCAGTTCACGGAAAGGGCGTGAAACGACGGCACTCGATGCCGCCATGCAGCCATTTCATCCGGCCGTGCGCGACTGGTTTACGAGCGTCTTTCACACGCCGACGCGGGCGCAGGAGCTTGGATGGCCGGCCATCGCCCGGGGAGATTGGACGCTGATCTTCGCGCCGACCGGGAGCGGAAAAACGCTGACCGCGTTTCTCTGGGCGCTCGACCGGTTGATGTTCGCGCCGCGCCCGCCGAAGGAGCGCCGCTGCCGCGTGGTTTACATCTCGCCGCTCAAGGCGTTGGCAGTCGACGTCGAGCGCAATCTCCGCGCGCCGCTGGCGGGAATCGCCAACCTCGCCTCCGAGCGCGGCGAGCCCTTCGAGCTGCCGTCCATCGCCATCCGCAGCGGCGACACGCCGCAGTCCGACCGCGCGCGATTCCTGCGCGATCCGGCCGACATCCTCATCACCACGCCGGAGTCGATCTATCTGATGCTGACGTCGAACGTGCGCGAGGTGTTGCGCGGCGTGGAGACGGTCATCGTCGATGAAGTCCATGCGCTCGTACCGAACAAGCGGGGGGCGCACCTGGCGCTTTCGCTGGAACGGCTCTCGAGGCTGGCTGAAAAGGAGCCGCAAAGGATCGGGCTATCAGCGACGCAGAATCCGTTGGAGGAGGTGGCGAGATACCTGAGTGGTTACGCGGTCTCGCGGTCTCGGGGTCTCGCGGTGGGCGAATCCGCCGGCAGCGAAGTCGCGCAGATTGCTGCTTTGGCCGCTGAAGGTAAGGCCGAACACCGCGAGACCGCGCAACCGCGAGACCCCGCGACCCCGAGCGCGAGACCGCGAAATCGCGCAACAGCGATCATAGACACCGGAGAAAAGAAACAGCTCTCCCTCCACGTCGAAGTTCCCGTCGAAGAGATGGCCAAGCTCAACGAGTATTCGCGCGATGAAGTGCCGAGCGGTCCGGCGGGAGCGTCGGTGCGCGCGTCGATCTGGCCTGCGATTCATCCGCGGCTTCTGGAGCTGATCCGGGCGCATCGATCGACGCTCATCTTCGTCAACTCGCGACGGCTGGCCGAGCGGCTGGCGGGGGCGCTGAACGAGCTGGCGGGAGAGATCCTGGTCCAGGCCCATCACGGATCGATCGCGCGCGCCCAACGCATCGAGATCGAAGACAACCTCAAGTCGGGACGTTTGCCGGCCCTGGTGGCGACGTCATCGCTCGAGCTGGGGATCGATATGGGAGCCATCGATCTGGTCATCCAGATCGAGGCTCCGCCGTCGATCGCCAGCGGCATGCAGCGCATCGGCCGCGCATCGCACCAGGTCGGGACGATCAGCGAAGGGATCATCTTTCCCAAGTTCCGCGGCGACCTCCTGGCCTGCGCCGCCGTCACCGACGCCATGCACCGCGGCGCGATCGAGCCGACGCGCTATCCGCGCAATCCGCTCGACGTGCTGGCGCAACAGCTCGTGGCCATGATCGCCGTCGAGCCTTGGCATGCCGATGAGCTGTTCGCCTTCGTCCGCCAGGCGGCGCCGTTCTCCGAAATGGCGCGCACGTCATTCGACGGCGTGCTGGACATGCTCTCCGGCCTCTACCCCTCGGACGAATTCGCCGAGTTGCGGCCGCGCGTCACCTGGGATCGCGTCACGAACATCCTCACGCCACGGCCTGGCGCAAAGCGCGTCGCCATCACCAGCGGCGGGACCATTCCCGACCGCGGTCTGTTCGGCGTCTTCCTCGCCGGCGGCGAGAAGATGCAGAGCGCGCGCGTCGGCGAGCTCGACGAGGAGATGGTGTTCGAATCGCGCGTGGGTGAGACTTTCCTCCTCGGCGCATCGACCTGGCGCATCGAGGAGATCACGCACGACCGCGTGCTCGTCACCCCCGCGCCGGGGGAGCCGGGCAAGATGCCGTTCTGGAGAGCCGACTCGGCCGAGCGGACCGTCCCGTTTGGTGAAGCGATCGGCGCGCTGGTGCGCGAGGTTCGCGCGATGCAGCCTGCCGCCGCAGTGAAGCGGCTGACGTCGAAACACGACCTCGGCGCGCTGGCCGCAAGAAACTTCCTGCAGTACCTCGACGATCAGCACGCCGCAACGGGCGCCGTCCCCGACGACCGCACCATCGTCATCGAGCGCGTCCTCGACGACCTCGGCGACTGGCGTGTCTGCGTCCTCACCCCGTTCGGCGGCCGCATCCACGCACCGTGGGCGATGGCGGTGACGGCGAAGGTGCGCAACGAGCTGCAGATCGACGTCGAGACGATGTGGAGCGATGACGGCTTCATCGTCCGCTTCCCCGACACCGATGCCGCGCCGCGCGCGGAGCTGGTCATCCCCGCCGCTGACGAGATCGAACAACTCGTGGTCCGCCAGCTCGGCGCCAGCTCGATGTTCGCGGCCAAGTTTCGCGAGGCCGCCGCGCGGGCGCTGCTGTTGCCGAGGTACCGGCCGGATCGGCGGACGCCCCTGTGGCAGCAGCGCAAACGCGCCTACGACCTGCTGCAAGTGGCGTCGCGCTTCGGCTCGTTCCCGATCATCCTCGAGACCTACCGCGAGGTGCTGCGCGACGTCTTCGACGTCCCGGCCCTCGTGGCCACGATGAAGAAGATCCAGCAGCGAACGATCCGCGTTGTCGTCGCCGACACGGAGAAGCCGTCGCCGTTCGCGGGATCGCTGCTGTTTCGCTATGTGGCGAACTTCATCTACGACGGCGATGCCCCGCTGGCCGAACGGCGCGCCCAGGCGCTGGCGATCGATCAGGCCCAGCTGCGCGAGCTGCTCGGCGAGCCGGAGCTCCGCGAGCTGCTCGACGCCGAGGCGCTGTACGCGCTGGAGATCGAGCTGCAGCATCTCGACGACCGCCACAAGGCGAAGTCGCCAGATGCTCTTCACGATCTGCTGCTTCGCCTCGGCGATTTGTCGTTGGATGAGATCGCCGCGAGATCGCTGGTCGATGCAAAGGCAGCCACGCGCGAGCTGGCGAAGGCCCGCCGCATCATCGAGATTCAGGTGGCGCGCGAGAAGCGTTTCATCGCCATCGAGGACGCCAGCCGCTATCGCGACGCCCTCGGCGCGCCGCTTCCGGCAGGTCTTGCCGACCGTTACCTCCAGCCGGTGGCCGATCCAGCCGGCGATCTCGTTCTCCGCTTCGCCCGTACACATGGCCCGTTCACGCCGCCCGACGTGGCCCGCCGCTACGGCCTCGGCGTGGCGGTCGTGACGATGGCGCTGGAGCGGTTCGTCGAGCGCGGCCGCCTGGTGGAAGGGGAGTTCCGGCCCGGCGGGACGCATCGCGAATGGTGCGAAGTGGATGTCCTGCGCTCCATCCGTCAGCGTTCGCTGGCCAAACTGCGCAAGGAAGTCGAGCCGGTCGACACGAAGGCCTACACGCGCCTCATCAACGGCTGGCAGCTCGTAACGAAGAAACGCCGCGGCCTGGAAGGACTGCTCGAAGTGATCGAAGCACTGCAGGGAGCGGCGCTGCCGGCGTCGATCCTCGAATCGGAAATCCTCCCGGCACGCATCGACGGCTACAAGCCGTCCGACCTCGACACGCTTAGTGCCGCGGGGGAGATCGTCTGGACCGGAGTCGAGCCGATCGGCGAGCGTGACGGCCGCATCGCACTCTATCTGACCGATCACCTCCCGCTGCTGCACACGCCGGCGGAAACGGAGCTGAGCGAACTGGAACAGCACATCGTCGAGCACCTCCGCGCCGGCGGCGCGTCGTTCTTTGCCCAGATTCAGGAGGCGTTAGGCGGCTTCGCCAACGACGTGGTCGACGCGCTCTGGAACCTGGTCTGGCGCGGTGTGATCACGAACGACACCTTCCACGCGTTGCGCGCCTACACCCGTCCGAAAGCGGCTCCGCGCGCGCAGGGCTTCCGCTCCCGCCGCGTCGCCCCTCCGTCGACGCAGGGCCGCTGGTCGCTTCTGCCGCCGCCGCGCGGCTCAGCAACGGAGCGTGCAACCGCGCTCGCGCACCAGCTCCTGGCGCGCTACGGAATCATCGTCCGCGAATCGGCTGCGGTGGAGTCGGTCCCCGGCGGCTTCAGCGCCATCTATCCCGTGCTGAAAGCGATGGAGGAATCGGGCCGCATCCGCCGCGGCTACTTCGTGGCCGGCTTCGGTGCCACCCAGTTCGGGAGCGCCGCTGCGCTCGATCTCCTCCGCTCCAACCGCGAAGAGCCCGACGAGCCGGAGACGGTGATGCTCGCCGCGACGGACCCCGCAAATCCCTACGGCGCACTGCTGAAGTGGCCCGCCGCCGGCCTGATGCGCCTCCCCGGCGCCAGCGTGATCCTCGTCAACGGCATGCTCAGCGCGTACGCCGGCCGCGGCGAAAAACAGCTTTCCGTGTTCCTCCCCGAGGATGAGCCGATCCGGAGGACAGTGGCGAGAGAAGTTGCCCGGATGCTGGCGTCGCTCGTGACGAACGGCACACGTCGCGCGCTGCTGATCTCCGAGATCAACGACGCACCGGCGTCGAAGTCAGACCTCGGTTCCTACCTCGCCGAGGCGGGGTTTGCGGTGACGGGGATGGGGTATCAGATGAGGGCTGTCCCTGGCGCGTCTCGACCGCGCTAGAAGCTTGCAGATGACAACCGATCGCGCGACTTCAAAAGCACAAACAAGAGTGCCTGTGCCATGCCACATCGGTCCTGCCAAGCGCCGGCACAGACAAGAGTGTCTGTGCCACATTAGTCCTCGCTTGTGGCATCAGGCCTCGTGGCTTGCCAATGTGGAACGGCACAGACTGTTGGCCAAAGCAGCGGCCAATGTGGCACAGACACTCTTGTCTGTGCCTGGCGGCGAAGCCGCGCATTCGCCGGCTGAAGCCAGGGGCACGGCTCTCACATGGCGTCTCGCTCGCCGGGACGGACGGCGCTCCGACCTCGCTTCGCTCCGGTCTCTTCGCTTCGCTCAGAAGACAGCTTCACGTTTATCCTTCCCCCATGCCTCGTGATCTCCCCATCGGCAACGGGAACCTCATGGTCAACTTCGATCATGAGTACAACATCCGCGACGTCTACTACCCGCATGTCGGGCAGGACAACCAGACCAACGGCGACGTTTCGTTCTTCGGAGTCTGGTGCGACGGCAAGTTCGCCTGGATCGGGGATCCGGCATGGGAGAAGAAGCTCGATTACGACGGCGACTCGCTGGTTACGCGGATGGAAGCGCATTCGAGTCCGCTGCAGTTGGACATGATCATCAACGACACGGTCGATTTCGACCGCGACGTTCTGATCCGCCGGGTGGAGCTTCACAATCTCTCCGACAAGAAACGCCCCGTCCGCCTCTTCACCCATTTCGATCCGCACCTCGGCGGGAACGCCATCGGCGACACGATCTTCTTCGACCCCGAGTTCAACGGCTTCGTCGCTTACAAGGCGCAGCGTTACGTGCTGATCAACGCCGCCAGCGACGACCAGTTCGGCTTCCAGGCCTTCGCCATCGGCACGAAAGAGCGCGAGGGGTTCCAGGGAACGTGGCGTGACGCCGAGGACGGCGTCCTCGAGGCACACAAAGCGATCGCCCAGGGCTCCGTCGATTGCACCGGGATGGTCTCGCTGACACTTCCGCCCAACGGATCGACGGTCGCCTACATCTGGTGGGCCTTCGGAAAGACGTATCGCGAGGTGGTACAACTCGATGCCGTCATGCGGGAGCGCGGCGCGGGACCCTTCCTTGACAGGACGCGCGATTACTGGAAGTTGTGGGTCAGGAACGACGTCGACATCAGCCGTCTGCCAGAGCCGGTGCAGCGCCTATATCGCCGCTCGCTGCTGATCATCAGGACGCAGATCGACCACAGCGGCGCCGTCATCGCCGCCACCGATTCCGACATCGTGCAGTTCGGCAAGGACACGTACACCTACATGTGGCCGCGCGACGGCGCGATCGTGACGACGGCGATGCTGCATGCCGGCTACGCGGAGATCACGCGGCGTTTCTTCGATTTCTGCTGCCGCCTGATTACGCCCGAGGGGTTTTTGCTGCACAAGTACAACCCGGATGGATCGCTGGGATCGTCGTGGCACCCGTGGCTGGCGGACGGCAAACGGCAATTGCCGATCCAGGAAGATGAGACGGCGCTTGTGGTGCTGGCGCTCTGGACGCATTTCGAAAAGTTCCACGACGTCGAATTCGTCAAGCCGCTCTACAAGCCGATCATCAAGACCATGGCCGACTTTCTGGCGCGCTACCGCGAGCCGCACACGCGCCTGCCCGCGCCGTCGTGGGACCTGTGGGAGGAGCGGCGCGGCATCGCCGCCTTCACCATCGGCTCGGTCTGGGCGGGGCTCAACGCCGCCGCGAATTTCACCGACGCCTTCGGCGAGACCTCGCAGGCCGAGAAGTACCGCCGCGCCGCCGGCGAGATCAAAGAAGGCGCGTCGCGTTTTCTTTTCGACGAGAAATCGGGCTGCTTCGCGCGATCGATCAACGTTTCCCGCGAAGGCGAGATCACCGCCGACATGACCCTCGACGCCTCGATGGCAGGGCTTTGGCTGTTCGGAATGTTCGAGGCCGACGATCCGAAGATCGTGGCCACGATGGAGGCGATGATCGCGCGGCTGACGATCAAGACCGATGTCGGCGGCCTGGCGCGCTACGAGAACGATTACTACTTCCAGGTTTCTAAGGATGTCGCCAACGTGGCGGGGAATCCCTGGATCGTCTGTACGATGTCGATTGCGCACTGGTACGCCATGCGCGCGCAAAGTGTCGATGAGCTGCAGAAGGCCATCGACATTCTCCTGTGGGCGACGGCACATGCACTGCCGAGCGGGGTGCTGGCCGAACAGCTCGATCCGTACACCGGCAAGCCGCTCTCCGTCGCGCCGCTGACATGGAGCCATGCCGCATACGTTCTGGCTACCCACGCCGTGGCCCGCCGCGCCAACGAGCTGGCGGGGAGCAACTAGCGTGGCGCGCCGCACCCGGCTGCGCTCGCGCGTGCTGCTCCTCACCGCGGCCTTCGCCATCGCCCTCTTCGCCATCACCTTCGGTTTGAGTTGGCGCGCGCAGGTCGCACAGGAGAGATGGAGCCGTCTGGTGGGTGTCGAGACACGTGGCATCGCCACGCTCGAAGAGCTGATCCGTGCGCAGAACGCTTACCGCGCCCATGCGGTGGCCGGCAGTACGGCGAACTACCGGATCGTCTCGCAGCTCCTCGAATCCGATTCGCTGACGACGATCGATACCGCGGCACTGCGCCGGCGGATGGCGACGTTTCACTCCGTTCTCAGCGACGGCACGTCGGCGCCGCGGGAGATCGACATCGAATCGCTCCGCGTGGTGGCCGAAGCGCAGAGGATCATCGACGATCGAAAACGCGAGATCTCCCGGCAACTGCCGATGCTGGAGCGCGAATCGCACGACCTGATGACGGCGGGCCTGGCCGTGGCCTGGATCCTGATCATCTGCAGTTTCGCCGCGGTGCAGGTGACGCTGCGGAAAGTGGTCCGCCCGATCGAGGAGCTTTCCCAGGCTGCCGACCGCATCGCCGCCGGCGACCTCGGCGCACGCGCGCCGGTAGGCGGCGACTTCGAGGTGGCCAGTCTCGCCGCCGCGGTCAACCATATGGCCGACGAGCTGAAAGCGCATGCGCGCACCGACGAGCTGACGAACCTTCCGAACTTCCGGGCCTTTCGCGAGCGCATCGATCTGGAGATCGAGCGCGCCAGCCGCTACCCGGAACAGTTCGGCATCCTCATCCTCGATCTCGACCGCTTCAAGAAGTACAACGATACCTACGGCCACCTCGCCGGCAACGAGGCACTGCAGAGCGTCGCGCGCGTGATCCGCGAGGCGGTGCGCACCGTCGACTTTCCGGCGCGCTACGGCGGCGAGGAGTTCGCGGTGATCGTCCCGCAGATCGATGGCGCGGCTCTGTCGGCGATCGCCGAACGGGTACGTGAAAACGTCGAAGCGATGCCGGCTCCCGCCGGCGGAGCGCCGGTGACCGTCAGCATCGGCGCGGCCATGTATCCCGACGACGGCGCCGCCGCCGATGCTCTCTTCCATGCCGCCGACGAGCGCTTGTACGCGGCGAAAGCGGCAGGACGGAATCGGGTAGTTGCCGCGGCGCTTCGAGCGTTGTCGACGCGGTAGCCTCGCGCGTTATCGGTTATCGGTTGTACGCGCGGCTGCGCCGCTGGGCACAGACAAGAGTGTCTGTGCCACATTGGCCGCTGCTTATGGCCGCAAACAATCAGGCCTTCCGATCGCGGAGCCACGAGGCCTGTGGCACAAAGGATGACCAATGTGGCACAGACACTCTTGTCTGTGCCGGCGCTTGCGAAATCCAGGCTGAACCGCGGGTGGTGTGGTGGTTACGCCGCCGGTTTGGGAATGGACAAAGTCCCCTCAATCGGCCAGCTTCGCGATCAATTGCTCGATCGTCTTTGCCGCCACCGCGAGATCGCGCTCGGATAAATCCGCGCCGAGCGCAGAACGCCACTCTTCATACGCCGGGCGAAGCTTCTCCACCGTCGACCGCCCCCGCCGGGTAAGAACGACGCGCGACGAACGGAGATCCTCCGGGTCGCCGGCCCGCTCGGCGAATCCGAGCTGCTCGAGGCGGGCCATCATGCCGGTCATGTTCTGCTTGGAGACCATCATCAAACGGGCCAGGGAGGCCAGCGACATCGGGCTGCCACTCTGGTCGAGGACGGAGAGGATGGCCCACTGCTGCGGGGTGACGCGGGCCTTCTCGAAGACGGGTGCGAGGCGGCGCGTCAGCAGGTTTCCAAGCTGAATCACGCCAGCGACGAGGTCCCGTTCCGGCTGAGCTGCCATCTAAGACAGTCAATGTATTGACCAATGGCAGGTGGTGTCAAATGCGCGTGCTACTCTGCCTTTCATGCCGAGGATGATGCGGCGCATCGCCGAGGTCTTGCTGTTGGCCGCCATCGTCACCTTTGGCGCCGTGCTCCGTTTCGGCGGCATTGCCGTCCCCAGCTTCTGGCTCGACGAGATTCTCGATTACGACGTCGCCACGAAGATGGCGCACGAGCCGCTCTGGCGCTGGCTGACCGGCTTGGCCAGCGAGCACGGGCCGCTCTTCTTCGCCACGGAGCTGGCCGGACGCTTTGCACATGCTCCGGAGTTTGCGGCGCGGTTTGCACCTGGTGTGTTCGGGGTATTGGCGATCGTGCTTGGGGTTGTCGGTTGTCGGTTATCGGTTGTCGGGAATGAAGATGGCGCGGAATCAGCCACCTTCGCGCTTTTACTTGCCGGCTCCCCCCTGGCGATTTATTACAGCCGCGAGGCCCGCCCCTACGCGCTGCTGATCCTGCTGTCCACAGCGATGCTTGCGCTGCTCCTGCAGTCGCACACCCCGAAACCCTACTACCTCGCGATCGCGCTACCGCTTCTCACCCTCTTCGCCACCTCCGGCGCTGCCCCGCTGCTCGCCGCCACCGCCCTCACTGCCGCCATAGCTTTTCTGCTCGACCGGCGGCGGTTTTTCGCCATCTATGCCATCGCTGCCTTCGTCGCGGCGGCGCTCGTCCCCCTGCTCTACCGGCGGATACCGGGCAATGCCGCTGCGTCCGGATTCCGCCCGCTCAGCGCGCGATTCTTTCAACGCCTGCTGCAATCGTTCTCCATCGGGGCGGTCGACGTGACGACGATTCATCGCGCCGCCTATGTCGTTGCCGCGCTGGCGCTCGTCGGCGCGGTTGCCCTCGTGCTGCGCGACCGCGTGCGCGGCGCCATCGTCATCGGCATGGCCGTCCTTCCGATCGCCATGAGCGTCGGCGCTCTCTGGCGCCTGCGGCACTGGTACGCGGTCCGTTATGTCGCCACGGCGCTTCCGGCCTATCTCCTGCTGACGGCCATCGGCATCACCACGCTGCTCCGTCTCGTTTTGCGCGGGCGGACGGCCATCGCCGTCCCGCTCGTCGCACTCATCGCCGCCGGCTTCATCGTCCGCGAAGGCTGGCCGTCGGCACGGACGGAGCCGTACCGCAAGCTGAACTGGCGGGTGATCGCGGCGACGATCCACGAGCACGCCCACGCCCGCGACGCTGTCGTGACCACCAACGACTGGTCGTACGTCTGTCTCGATTTCTATCTTCGCCAACTCCCGCCGCGTGTCCGTCTCATCAGCGCGGCTGAGTCATCATCGCGCGCCGCCAGCGTCGTGGCGCACAACGAACCGGTGTGGATCGTCAGTGCCGGTTTCCACCGCCCCGGCGACATTGGCGACTGGAGCTGCCAGTACCCGGTGGTCCTGGCCAGTCCGCTGGAGTCGTTCCGGCTGTCCTACGCGCCGGGGCTTCGTCATCTCCTGCTCAACCGCCTTACCGCCGCCGACGTGCGCGCGCTCGTTGCCCGCTATCCAACACAGGTGATGCATCTCGGATCGGAGTCGGACTTCTTCCTCGGCGCGGGCTGGTACGGTTCGGAAGGAATGGGAACCGAAACCGCGCGCTGGACGGACGCGGAGGTGTCGGCGCTGCTCATCGCATCGTCGGCCGTCGGCCATCGCCTGTTGCTGCGGATGATGCCGTTCCTGTACCCCGGCGCGACGCCGCAGATCGCTACGATCTCGCTCAACGCCGCGCCGGTCGCACGACTCGCCCTCGCCGCCGGCTGGCACGACTATCCGTTCGATGTTCCTGGCAGGCAATGGCGCGACGGCGTCAACTACCTGACCGTTTCCTTTTCCCGCTCCGATGCGCCCGCGGCGATCGATCCTGGTTCCTCAGCCGATCACCGTTCCCTGGCCGCGCGTTTCAGCCTGATCGTCGTGACCCCGCTCAACGCCCCGAAGATTGTCGAATCCCTTCCCGAGCTCACGCGTGCCTTCCGCATCAACGAGCCGAACGAGCTCCTCGACGAGAACGCCTGGTGGTATGGCCGCCGCCATGGCGGTCCCGCCCCTCCCGCCATGCTGGCCCGCATCGGAGTCGATCCATCGCGCCGCATCGCTGCCAACGACGTCGCTGAGACCGTCGCCTACGATTCCGATTGCCTCAATGACTCCGACTTTCTCCACATCGCCTACGCCACCATCCTCAACCGCCGCATCGATGCCGCCGGCGAACGCCATTTTCTCGACGCGCTGAAGAAAAAGGAGACCCGGGTGGGGGTGGTGCGGGCACTGGTCGAGTCAGCGGAATTCGGGAAGAGGGGTGGCCAGTAAATCCTGGCAAGCTCCGGCACAGACAAGAGTGTCTGTGCCCACAGCTGTCCAAATTAGGTTGAGAAAGCGCTGGTTCCCCTGAGCGTACGAGTCATTTTGACGGGAAAGTGAGATCGACCCCCTCAGATGCTGTCCAAAT